>Ga0265798_10008856_pt1 | contig 12730 bp, 6 predicted proteins | sample P3T30metagenome_FD_192430 | JGI IMG/M metagenome (GOLD analysis project Ga0265798, IMG submission 192430) | Plant litter microbial communities from East Loma Ridge, Irvine, California - P3 T30 | ecosystem: Environmental > Terrestrial > Plant litter > Unclassified | place: USA: California...
GATCCGAAGCTTGAGGCCTTGCGTGCCGAGCTGCCCGACGGTTACCAGATCGCGGTTGCGGGAGCGACGGAAGAGTCCAGCAATGCCCAGGCGTCCATCGTCGCCAACGTGCCGCTGATGCTGTTCATCGTGCTGACCTTGCTGATGCTGCAGCTTCACAGCTTCTCGCGCGCCTTGATGGTGTACCTGACCGGCCCGCTGGGCATCATCGGCGCTGCGCTGGCGCTGCTGTTGATGCGTGCGCCGTTTGGCTTCGTGGCGCAATTGGGCGTGATCGCGCTGCTGGGCATGATCATCCGCAACTCGGTGATCCTGGTCGACCAGATCGAACAACACGTACGCGAAGGCGAACCCGTCTGGCACGCCATCGTCGAGTCTGCCGTGCGGCGCGCACGGCCGATCATCCTGACGGCGGCTGCCGCGGTGCTGGCCATGATCCCCTTGTCCCGCAGCATTTTCTGGGGCCCGATGGCGGTGGCGATCATGGGCGGACTGATCGTTGCCACCTTGTTGACGCTGCTGTTCCTGCCCGCGCTGTATGCGGCGTGGTTCCGGGTCAAGCGACCGGAGCAGACCAAGGCGGCCTGAACCTAGATCACCCAGCGCACCCGGACCGGATGGTCACGACTCCGGGTGACCCGACTCAAAGACGGCGTAAACTTCCCGACATGCCTCGTCCCATTACCGCCTCCATTTCGCGTGCCGCGTTTGCGCACAATCTTGCGACCGTCCGTCGCCATCTTGCGGCTGCTGCCGCTACCTCCGGGGTTGCGCCACCGCGCATCTGGTCGGTGATCAAGGCCAATGCCTACGGGCATGGCATCGAGCGAGCGGTCGCCGGGTTCACGGGATCGGACGGTCTGGCCATGCTCGACCTGGCCGAAGCGGTGCGCTGCCGCGAGGCTGGCTGGGTCGGGCCCATCTTGCTGCTGGAAGGCTTCTTCCAGCCCGCAGACCTGGAGCTGGTCAGCCGTTATCACCTGACCGTGTCCATCCACTGCGAAGAACAACTGCGTATGCTGGAATCGGCGCGCTTTACCCGCCCGGTGGACGTGTTCCTGAAACTCAACAGCGGCATGAACCGGTTGGGATTCAAGGGCGGCTATTTCCTGGCTGCCCGCCGTCGGCTGGTCGCCTTGCAGCAGAGCGGCGTGGTGGGTTCCGTGGGCTCGATGACCCACTTCGCCTCCGCAGATGGGCCGGAAGGCGTCGCCGACCAAGCCGAGGCGTTTCATGCTGCCGTTGCCGGCCTGGACGGCCCGCTGAGCCTGTGCAACTCGGCCGGCACACTGCGTTTTCCTGAATATGGCGCGGACTGGGTGCGTCCCGGTGTGGCCATGTACGGCGCATCGCCCTTCGATGACGAAAGCGCCGAGCAATTGGGTCTGCGCCCGGTGATGACGCTGCGCTCCGAACTCATCGGCACCCAGATCCTGGAATCCGGCGAAACGGTTGGCTACGGCCGCCGTTACCGCGCCGAGCGCGGCACGCGTGTCGGGGTGGTGGCCTGCGGTTATGCCGATGGGTACCCGCGCCACGCGCCCACCGGTACACCGGTGACGGTTGGCGGCGTGCGCACGCACACGATCGGACGCGTGTCGATGGACATGATTGCCGTCGATCTCACCGACGTGCCCGACGCAGGCGTCGGTACCCCCGTTACGCTTTGGGGCGAGGGTGGACCCTCGGTGGACGAGGTGGCGCGTGCCGCCGACACCATCGGCTACGAACTTCTGTGCGCATTGGCGCCGCGCGTTCCCGTGCGCGACGTGGATTGAAATCATGGCAAAAGTAAAAACGGTCTACACCTGCACCGAATGCGGCGGCACCAACCCCAAGTGGGAAGGCAAGTGCCCCCACTGCGGATCATGGAACACCTTGGTCGAAGGCATTGCAGAAGCGTCTGGCGCAGGTGCCGCACACCGCTATGCCCCGCTGGTCGCCAGCGCCCCGGTGCGCAAGCTCTCAGAGATCACTGCGCGTGAAGAGCCGCGTTTTTCCACCGGCATCGAAGAGTTCGACCGCGTGCTGGGCGGCGGCATGGTGGCCGGCGCCGTGATCCTGATCGGTGGCGACCCCGGCATCGGCAAGTCCACGCTGCTGCTTCAGGCCGTGGCCGCCTTGTCGGCCAGCCGCAAGGTCTTGTACGTCACCGGTGAAGAGTCCGCCGACCAGGTCGCCTTGCGCGCCGCGCGGCTGGGCCTGGAAAGCGGCGACGTGTCCTTGCTGCCGGAAATCCGGCTGGAAGCCATCCAGGCCGCACTGACGGCCGAAGCCCCCGCGGTAGCGGTGATCGACTCGATCCAGACGATTTATTCCGACCAGCTGACTTCGGCGCCGGGCTCGGTATCGCAAGTGCGCGAATGCGCCGCGCAGCTGACGCGCATCGCCAAGCAGACCGGCACGTCCATGGTGCTGATCGGCCACGTGACCAAGGAAGGCGCGCTGGCCGGCCCGCGCGTGCTGGAACACATCGTCGACACCGTGCTGTATTTCGAAGGCGACACGCACTCGTCCTTCCGCCTGGTGCGCGCCATCAAGAACCGCTTCGGCGCCGTCAACGAGCTTGGCGTGTTCGCCATGACCGACCGCGGTCTGCGCGGCGTGGCCAACCCGTCCGCGCTGTTCCTGTCGCAGCATGAAGAACAGGTCCCCGGTTCCTGCGTGATGGTCACCCAAGAGGGCACGCGTCCCTTGCTGGTGGAAGTGCAGGCCTTGGTCGACACCGCCAACATGCCCAATCCGCGCCGCTTGTCGGTGGGCCTGGAAGGCAATCGTCTCGCGATGTTGCTGGCAGTGCTGCATCGCCATGCGGGCGTGTCGGCGGCCGATCAGGACGTGTTCGTGAATGCCGTGGGCGGCGTTCGCATCAGCGAACCGGCGTCCGACCTGGCCGTGCTGGCCGCCATTGTTTCGTCCCTGCGCAACAAGCCGCTGCCGCGCGGCCTGATTGCATTTGGCGAAGTGGGCCTGGCAGGGGAAATCCGGCCTGCGCCGCGTGGTCAGGAGCGGCTGCGCGAAGCGGCCAAGCTGGGCTTCAGCATTGCGCTGATCCCCAAGGCCAATGCCCCGCGCACGCCGATTGAAGGGCTGGAGATCTGGGCGGTAGATCGCCTGGACGCCGCACTGGACCGACTGCGGGGATAAAAAAGGCAGCGGCGCGCACTTCCTTTCCACGACGAAAGCGGATGACATATTCGTAAAAAAAGCCGAATCACGCAGCACGCGCGATTCGGCTTTTTTCATTCCTTCACGGGGTAGGGGACGTCTTGCACCAGGCTTACGCCGCTGCTGTCGCCGGGGCCAATTCCACAGCCTCTGGCTTCTTCTTCACGATGGCATACAGCACGCCTGTCACCACGCTACCCACGGCAATCGCCGCCAGGTACTTCAGGGGCTCGTTGATCGCGCCCGGAATCAGCAGCACGAACAACCCGCCGTGCGGCGCGACCAGCTTGCACGCAAACAGCATCGACAGCGCGCCCGTCAGGCCACCGCCGATCAGGCTGACCGGAATCACCCGCATCGGGTCCTTGGCTGCAAACGGGATCGCAGCTTCGGATATGAAGCACATGCCCAACACCAGCGCCGCCTTCCCTGCATCACGCTCGCTCTGGGCGAACTTGCGACGCGCAAGCAGGGTGGCGATGCCCACGCCGATCGGCGGCACCATGCCGCCGGCCATGGCAGCTGCCATCGGCGCATAGCTCTGCGAGGCCAGCAGGCCTACCGAGAACGCGTAGGCCGCCTTGTTGATCGGGCCGCCCAGGTCCACGCACATCATGGCGCCCAGCAACAGGCCCAGCAGCACGGCGTTGGACGTGCCCATGGTATCCAGGAAGGTCGTGAGACCTGCCAGGGCTGCAGCCACCGGCTTGCCGACGATGTAGATCATCACCAGGCCGGTGATCAGGCTGGCCACCAGCGGGATGATCAGGATCGGTTTGAGCGCTTCCAGGCTGGTCGGCAAGCGCACCCAGCGGGTGATTGCAAGCGTGGCATAGCCCGCGATGAAGCCGGCGGCGATACCGCCCAGGAAGCCCGCTGCCAGCGTGCTGGCGAGCATGCCGCCGATCATGCCGGGCGCAAGCCCCGGCCGATCCGCAATCGAGTAGGCGATGTACCCCGCCAGCATCGGCACCATCAGCTTGAAGGCCGTGTCGCCGCCGATCTGCATCAGGGCGGCGGGCAGGGTGCCGGCTTCCTTGAAGGCCTCGATGCCGAAGATGAAGGACAGCGCGATCAGCAGGCCGCCCGCCACCACCATCGGCAGCATGAAGGACACACCGGTCAGCAAGTGTTTGTAGACGCCGCGCTTCTCGCCTGAGCCGCCTGCATTAGCGCCTGCCGCAGCGCTCGAGCTTGCACCGCCACTGTCTTGCACCTTGGCCTCGACCAACGCGCGCTCGATGGTCTGCTTGGGCTGCTTCAAGGCCACGCTGGTGCCGCAGCGGAATACCCGCTTGCCGGCAAAGCGCGACAGGTCAACCTCGATGTCGGTCGCCAGCAGCACGATGTCGGCAGCCGCGATCGTGGCGGGGTCGAGCACGTTGCGCGCACCGACCGAGCCCTGGGTTTCGACGGAAATGTCGACGCCCATTTGTCCGGCGGTGTGCTGCAAGGCCTCGGCGGCCATGAAGGTATGGGCGACGCCAGTCGGGCAGGCGGTGACGGCGACGATGCGCGGCACGGCAGCGCTTGCAGGCGTTGCGTTGACGGTCGCGCTTTCCTGCCAGACCTTCGCCTCCCGTTCAGCGCTTTGCAGGAACGCCATGGGATCGGCGAGGGCATCGGCGGGTGCGGCACGCACCAGGCGCTTGCCCTGGAATCGCGCCAATGGCAACGGACCCGTGTGGACTGCAACGATCAGATCGGCTGCGGCAATCTGCGCCTCGGTCAATTTTTCGGGATGCTGGGGCGAGCCGTACATCTCGGTGTCGACCTGCCAGCCGAGCCGGGTGGCGGCGGCGGCGAGCAATCGAGCGCTCAGGACAGTGGTCACCTTGCCGTTGGGGCAGGATGTGATGATGGCGACGTGCATGGACGACCTCTGGGTGAGGGGTTCGGACTGACGATCAGCGGGTGTGTCAGCGGACATCTCAACGGCGCTCATGGGCGACTCGCATACGCGTTGCGAGCCAGCGGCCGGACATCCACCTGCTGTTCGAGTTCAGTGATTCGGGCGGCGTCGCGCACGCCCACGCCGACCTGGGTGACGGCATGGGCGGCAATCGCGGTGGCCAGGGCCAGCGCACGTTCCGGGGGCATATCGCTAAGTAAGCCGTGCACCATGCCGGCCAGCAGCGAGTCGCCGGCGCCGACGGTGCTCAGCACCGTCACGCGCGGCGGCTTGGCACTCAGCGCAATGCCTTCGCCAAACCAGCACACGCCTTGGGCGCCTTGCGAGGCCACGACGTGCTGCACACCCAGTGTCCGCAATTGCGCAGCCAGGGTGTGCAGGCTGGCTTCGTCTTCGGCCGGCTGGCCCAGCGCATGCGCCAGTTCTTCGGCGTTCGGCTTGACCAGCCAGGGCTTGGCCCGCAGCGCTGCTTGCAGCGCTGCGCCACTGGTGTCGACCGCCACGCGCAGCCCCAGCTGACCGAGTTCGGTAATCAGCGCCGCCAGCCACACCGGGTCTACGCCTCGCGGCAAGCTGCCGGCGATCACTACGGCATCGTGCCCGGGTGCGATGGTCTGCAACTGCTTGCGCAGCGCCGCCTGCATGGTGTCGTCGATCTGCGGCCCAGGGCCGTTCACGTCGGTCACACGGCCGCTGTCTTCGGCGATCTTGATATTGCTGCGCGTCTCGCCCGGCACCCGCACGAACGCGTCGGTCATCTGGTAGTCGGCAAACAAGGCCTCGAAGGGCCCGGCATTGTCCTCGCCCAGAAAACCGGACACGGTGATCGTGTGGCCCAGGTCGGCCAGTACCCGCGCCACGTTGATGCCCTTGCCAGCCGGATGTGTGGTGACCGCACTCGACCGGTTGACTTCACCGGGTTCCATTACCGGCAGGCGAATCGTCACGTCGAAAGCGGGATTGAGCGTGATCGTCAGAATGCGTGCCATCAGTCGAGTGCCTCCACCAAGGCGCGCACTTCCGCCGGGCCGGCCATGTCCAACGCCTGCTGGGCCAGGGCCCGCGTGCGTGGCATGTCCAGCTCGCGCACCCGCGCCTTGACCAGCGGCACACTGCGCGCCGACACGCTCAATTCGTCCACGTCCAGGCCGACCAGGATCGGCACGGCATGCGGATCGGCGGCCAGCTCGCCGCATACGCCTACCCACTTGCCGTGCGCGTGCGCGGCCTTCACGGTCATGTCGATCAGCTTCAGCACGGCAGGGTGCAAGCCGTCGGCCTGCGCCGACAGCACCGGGTGACCCCGGTCGATGGCCAGCGTGTACTGCGTCAGGTCATTGGTGCCGACGCTGAAGAAGTCCACCTCGGCAGCCAGCACCGGCGCCAGCAGGGCGGCCGACGGCACTTCCACCATGATGCCCAGCTGCAGGTCTTTCACCGGCGTGTCGAGCGCCACTCGGCGCGCCATGTCGCGCGCCTGTCGCCATTCGGTCACGCTGCCCACCATCGGGAACATGATGCGCAGCGGCCGCGAATCGGCGGCCCGCATCAATGCCCGGAGCTGTGTTTCCATGATCTCGGGGCGTTGCAGCGTCAGCCGCACGCCACGCAGGCCCAGATAGGGGTTTTCTTCCGCAGGGATAGGCCAGTAGGGCAGCGGCTTGTCGCCGCCGACGTCCAGCGTGCGCACCACCAGCGGACGGCCTTCGAGCGCATCCATCACCTGGCGGTAGTCGGCTTCCTGTGCAGCCAGGTCGGGCGCCTGGGCATGGGCCATGAACAGGAATTCCGTGCGCAGCAGGCCGATGCCTTCGGCGCCGTAGGCGATCGCAGCCTGCGTGCCGTTGATGTCGCCCTGATTGGCGAACACCTCGACGGCGTGGCCGTCGCGGGTGATTGCGGGTTCCATGCAGCGTGCATCGGCGGCTTTTTGGCGGGCAACGCGAACAGCGCGTTCGTCTTGCGCGCGTGCCAAGGTGTCCGGGTCCGGTGCGACGCGCAGCATGCCGCGGTCACCGTCCAGCAGCAGCGGGGTGCCAGAGGCCAGCGACAGCACGGCTGAGCCTGCGCCGACCAGCGCCGGAATGCCGAGTGCTCGCGCCACGATGGCGCTGTGCGAGGTCGCGCCGCCACGTGCCGTCAGAATGCCGGCAACCCGGGTGATGTCCAGTCGGGCAACATCCGACGGACCGACTTCATCGGTCACCAGAATGTAGGCGTCCGTCGGTTCGGCTGCTTCCTCTGCACCGCACAGGCGGGCCAGCACACGGCGGCCCACGTCACGCAGGTCGGCAGCGCGTTCCGCGAGCAAGGCGTCTTCCAGCTTTTCCTGGGTGCTGGCCGCTTCGTTGATGGTCGCCATCCAGCCGGCTTCGGCGCTGGCGCCGGTGGCCAGGCGTGCATCGGTGTCCTCGACCAGCGAGGGATCCTCGAGCATCTCCTGGTGGGTCACGAAGATCTCGCGGATGGCCTTCACCGGGCTGCGATGGATCAGCGAGCCCAGTTCGGCACGCGCCGACTGGATCGCATCGCGCAGACGCGTGCGCTCAACGTCTGGCGACGCGCCATGTTCGGCGTAGGTGAAGCTGCGCACGGTGTGCAGATAGGCCGGGCCGACCGCGATGCCGGGCGAGGCCGCGATTGCATGCCAGGTGCTTCCGGCGGGCGGCGGCGGAACGGCCTCGACCTCGCGCGGCGTGTCGTCGACCAAGGCCTCGATCGGATCGGCACGGCTGGCATCGGCCAGCGCCATGTCTTCTGCCGTCAGCGGTTCGACCGGTTCACCCAGTCCCGACTGTACGGCTGCCACCAGTTCGGGCAAGGCCTGCTGGGCCACCAGCGGTTCGACCAGGAATTCCAGCGTCTGTGCCCGGCGTGCGCCGAGGCTCAGCAGCTTGCTCAGGCTTTTGACCGACACCGGTGTGGCGTCGCTGCCGGCAATGCGCACCCGGATGTCGCCGTCGAAGCGCTTGGCGATCTGGGTCAACACCTGCGCCGGGCGGGCGTGCAGGCCATGTGCGTTGGCCAAAGGCACCGTGGCGCTGGGCCAATCCGGTGCAGCACCCGCACCCAGGGCCGCCAGGATCTGGCCGGGCGTCATCCCGCCTGTCAATGCCGCACCGTGTCCGGCGGCAAGCAATTCGCAGACGCGTTCCAGCACGGATTCATGCCCTTCACCCGCAGTGGCCAGGCAGAACAGCCCCTTGACCGCTTGACCGTCGTGCGCAAGGGGCGCAGCCGGCGTCACGAAGGCCAGACCGGGGCGTTCCACCCGGCGCAGGCCGTGCACCCACCACAAGCCATCGCCCAGCGGCAGCGGCGCGGCGTCATACAGCGCGCCGGCAAACCCTTCTGCGGCACAACCCGCCTGGCGCAGTCGGCGCGCGGCAATTGCGATCAGGTCGTCGATATCGTCGGCCGGCTGGGCGAGCGCGATCAATTGCGGCTCCAGCACCATGGCCTGCGGCGTGCGCTGAAGAATCGCCAGCACGTGTTCCGGCGTCGTGGCCTCGCGCAGGGACGCTTCCAGCGAATCCTCACCAAGCACGCGCGTGAGTGCCTGCAACATCGTCAGGTGTTCGTCAGAACGGGCGGCAATGCCCACTGCCAGGTACACGCGTTGACCATTGCCCCAGTCCACGCCCTCGGGGAACTGCAGCAATCGGATGCCGGTCTGCTTCACGGCTTCGCGGGTGTCGGGCGTGCCATGCGGGATCGCGATCCCCTGGCCCAGGTAGGTCGAGCCTTGCGCCTCGCGCGCCTGCATGCCGGCCAGATAGCCTTGGTCTACCAAGCCTTCCTCGAGCAGGAAACCGCCCATCAACGCCAGCGCTTCGGCCTTGTCTGCGGCGCGTTGCCCCATTTTCACCTGGCGGGTGTCCAACTCCAGCATATGTTCTCCTGTGCCGCGAGCGGCGCTCCGTCCGTCGCGTGTTGCCTTGCGATATTGCCCGAAGGGCTGCCCTATATGTTGCGCATTTGCGTCACCGCTTGAAACGACCGTCGAGTGGCCGCATCTCATGACTATCGGGCCGATAGCGGTCCTCTTCCTACTCACAGAGAAACCCATGCGATTCGATCGTCTCACTACCAAGTTCCAGCAGGCACTGGGAGATGCCCAGAGCCTGGCTGCTCGCCGCGACAATCCCTACATGGAAGCCGTCCACGTGCTGGCCGCCATGCTGTCCGATGCCGACAGCGGCGCGCCCAGCCTGCTGGCCCATGCCGGTGTCGCGGTACCCAAGGTTCAGGCCGCGGTGGAATCCGCCATGGCCGGCCTGCCGCAAGTGCAGGGCAGCGAGGCTAACATCCAGCCCAGCCGCGACCTCATTTCCTTGTTCAACAAGACAGACAAAGAAGCAGCGCAACGCGGCGACACCTACATCGCCAGCGAACTCTTCCTGTTGGCGCTCGCCGACGACAAAGGCCCCGCCGGCACGGCCCTGCGCAATGCCGGCTTGCAGCGCAAGGCGCTTGAAGCTGCCATCGAAGCCGTACGTGGGGGCGGCAACGTCGATTCCCAGGAAGGCGATGCCAACCGCGAGTCGCTGAAGAAGTACACGATGGACCTGACCGAGCGCGCACGCCAGGGCAAGCTCGACCCGGTGATCGGCCGTGACGATGAAATCCGTCGCGCCATCCAGATCCTGCAGCGTCGCACCAAGAACAATCCGGTGCTGATCGGCGAACCCGGCGTGGGCAAGACCGCCATCGTCGAAGGCTTGGCACAACGCATCGTCAACGACGAAGTCCCTGAAAGCCTGAAGGGCAAACGTGTGCTGTCGCTCGACATGGCGGCATTGTTGGCAGGCGCCAAGTTCCGTGGCGAATTCGAAGAGCGCCTGAAGGCCGTGCTGAAGGAACTGTCGCAGGACGCCGGCCGCAGCATCGTCTTCATCGACGAGCTGCACACCATGGTGGGCGCAGGCAAGGCCGAAGGCGCGATGGACGCCGGCAATATGCTCAAGCCCGCGCTGGCGCGTGGCGAGTTGCATTGCATCGGTGCCACCACCCTGGACGAATACCGCAAGTACATCGAGAAAGACGCCGCGCTGGAGCGCCGCTTCCAGAAAGTGCTGGTCGACGAGCCCTCGGTGGAGTCGACCATCGCGATCTTGCGTGGCCTGCGCGAACGTTATGAGCTGCACCACGGCGTCGACATCACCGATCCGGCCATCGTGGCCGCCGCCGAGCTGTCGAACCGCTATATCACCGACCGCTTCCTGCCCGACAAGGCCATCGATCTGATTGACGAAGCCGCGGCACGCATCCGCATGGAAATCGACTCCAAGCCCGAGGTGATGGACCGGCTCGATCGCCGCATCATCCAGCTGAAGATCGAGCGCGAAGCCGTGCGCAAGGAAACCGACGATGCCTCGCGCCGTCGCTTCCAGCTGATCGAAGACGAGCTGGCCAAGCTGGAGCGCGAATACAACGACTACGAAGAAGTGTGGAAGGCAGAAAAGGCCGCTGTGCAAGGCTCCCAGTCGATCAAGGAAGAGATCGACCGCGTGCGTGCCGAGATGCTCGACCTGCAACGCAAGGGCCAGTTCGACAAGCTCGCCGAGCTGCAATACGGCCGCCTGCCTGAACTGGAAGCCCGCTTGAAATCGGCCGAGAATGGCAAGGAAAACGCCGACAAGACCGTGACCGATCGCCCGCGCCTGTTGCGCACCAGCGTCGGTACCGAAGAGATCGCTGAAGTCGTGTCGCGTGCCACCGGTATCCCGGTGTCCAAGATGCTGCAAGGCGAGCGCGGCAAACTCTTGAAGATGGAAGAAGCCCTGCACAAGCGTGTGGTTGGCCAGGACGAAGCCGTGCGCCTCGTGTCGGATGCCATCCGCCGCTCGCGTGCCGGCCTCGGCGATCCGCAGCGCCCGTATGGGTCGTTCCTGTTCCTGGGCCCCACGGGCGTGGGCAAGACCGAGCTGACCAAGGCGCTGGCCAACTTCCTGTTCGACGCCGACGACCGCATGGTGCGCATCGACATGAGCGAGTTCATGGAGAAGCATTCCGTCTCGCGCCTGATCGGCGCGCCGCCGGGCTATGTGGGCTACGAAGAGGGCGGTTACCTGACCGAGGCCGTGCGCCGTCGTCCGTACAGCGTGATCCTGCTCGACGAGGTCGAGAAGGCCCACCCGGACGTCTTCAACGTGCTGCTGCAAGTGCTGGACGACGGTCGCCTGACCGATGGCCAGGGCCGTACCGTGGACTTCCGCAACACCGTGATCGTGATGACCTCGAACCTGGGTTCGAGCCACATCCAGACCATGGCCGGCCAGCCCTACGAAGCGATCAAGGATGTGGTGTGGGAAGAAGTGAAACAGCACTTCCGCCCCGAGTTCCTGAACCGCATCGACGAAGTGGTGGTGTTCCACGCGCTGGATGTGAAGAACATCGAATCGATCGCGGCCATCCAGCTGCAGCGCCTGGCTGCGCGGGTCGAGCAGATGGACATGCGCCTGGAAGTCACCGATGCCGCCGTGTCGCAAATCGCGCGGGCCGGGTTCGACCCGGTGTTCGGTGCGCGTCCGCTCAAGCGTGCCATCCAGCAGGAAATCGAGAATCCGGTTTCCAAGCTGTTGCTGGAGGGCACCTTCGGGCCGAAGGACGTCATCCCGGTTGATTGGCGTGACGGCCACTTCGTGTTCGAGCGCACCCTGCAGTAAGGGCGGCGTCGGCAGCGTTTGAGTGCTGCTGTTGCAAAGGGAAGGGGGCACCAGATTTTTTGGTACCCCCTTTTTGACAAGGGGATTTCAACTTGCTATAGTTTTGGTCTTGCAGCGACAAACACCGAACGCGGTGTCGGCGCGATGGAAACACCATTGCGCAGGTCCAGGCGAAGCGAAGTTGGCACGAAGAAGAATGGTTTGAGTTCCTGAAAAGGCTTGCTCGGAAAATTCAAAAACGTGATTAAAAACAGCAAGCTAGATCAAAACGACGAGCGAAAAATCGGATAGAATGTCGACATCGGTTGCAGCGAAACACGCAGCGATCGGCAGCAAGAAAAAGCAAGACGGCAGGGCGTAATCAGCAAGGCAGTTGCCCACTGCACAGCAGAACGTTGCGGCTTAATTTGATAAAATTCAGTCACGACATATGCGGGAATAGCTCAGTTGGTAGAGCGCCACCTTGCCAAGGTGGAGGTCGCGAGTTCGAGCCTCGTTTCCCGCTCCAAATTCGAAGGGAAGCTACAAATCAGCTTCCCTTCTTGCTTTCTGGCGGAATGGCAGAGTGGTTATGCAGCGGATTGCAAATCCGTGTACGTCGGTTCGATTCCGGCTTTCGCCTCCAGAATATCCTTGCTAGATCAAGGACTTAGACAAAACGCGCCTCGGCGCGTTTTTTCGTTTCTGGGCTCGGATATTCCTCGGGTGATCGACGACTTTCAAGTCGGACGTATGCCGATGCGACAAGCAGCAGCTGGTCAGGGACTGCAAGCTGAGCGCCTGAAGAAAATCCGCCCAGGCGGATTGCTGCTCGATGACGCTCCATCTACTCGGCGGGCCGCAATTTGCGGCCCGTGCGGTGAAACATAGATTAATCCGCAAGAGACATCCGCATGAGACATCCGTGTTGGCATCCAGATTGCTGAGTCTCTTTGACCGAATTTCCGGATCAATTGGAGATAGCTATGGCTGACGATCGCAC
>Ga0265798_10008857_pt1 | contig 12730 bp, 5 predicted proteins | sample P3T30metagenome_FD_192430 | JGI IMG/M metagenome (GOLD analysis project Ga0265798, IMG submission 192430) | Plant litter microbial communities from East Loma Ridge, Irvine, California - P3 T30 | ecosystem: Environmental > Terrestrial > Plant litter > Unclassified | place: USA: California...
CCATACGACGCTGCCTGGGTCAAGGACAAGGTCATACTCATAACCGGAGGAGCAAGCGGCTTCGGCGCAGGCTTTGTGCGGCAGTGGGCAAACAACGGGGCTGTGGTGATTGTGGGCGACATCAACGTGCAAAAGGGCGATGGGCTGTGTCGGGACATCAACAAGGAGAGCAAAACCGGTGGCAAGGCGCATTTTGTGCATTGCGACGTGACGGATTGGCAGTCGCAGGTCAACCTCTTCAAGGAAGCTGTCAGGCTGAGCCCACATGGCGGTGTGGATTGCGTTGTCGCAAACGCGGGCATAGCAGGCTTTGACAATCTCCAAGTGGGCGAGAACCTCGACGCTGCCGAACCGCCTCCACCAGTCTTCAAGATCATGGACGTAAACCTGACGGGCGTGCTGTACACGACCCACCTCGCCTGCTTTTGGCTGCCCAAGAACCCAGGTTCTTCGCCTTGCAGTGTCGACGTGAAGCCTGGTACCGACTCACCGCGCGACCGTCATCTACTGCTACTGGGCTCCATCGCTTCTCTAGCGCCCATTGCTATCCAGCCACAATACTGCACCGCGAAGCATGCCGTCCTGGGCCTGTTCAGGAGTCTGAGGGTAACCAGCGGCCTCCAGGGCATACGCGTGAACCTGCTTTGCCCATACTTTATCGACACACCCATTGTAACGGCGAGCGTGCGTTTCATCCTCGCAGGTGGTGCATTGGGTCAGGTCGAGGATGTCGTTGATGCAGGGACGCGCTTCGTTGCCGACTCACGCATATTGGGTCGGGCGCTATGTGTAGGCCCCAAGATGCATGTGCGCCAAAACGAGGACGGCGAGTGGGAGCTGTCCACCCCTGGAGCGCCTGGCAGCGCCGAGCGAGCTGTATTCGAGCCGTGTGTCGACGATTGGGAGGACCAGGACCAGTGGAACCGAAACTTTGTCAAGCTTTTGAACCTGGTGCAGGCTGGAAGAGGCTGGATTGGATGGGCGCAGGATATAGCCAAGGCGATACTGTACAGCGTCGGGATCGGGAGGTGATGCGTCTGATAGGACTCGGATGCAGGCGACCGAAATCCATCAACAGATCCATCAAGTCCTTCGCACCTCGTATAGTCCAATGTTACGCGATGCCACGTCTTCATTGTTCCCGGCAACCGGCATTGTGCGCAACCGTGGAACCGGTGTGAAGCCGTACCACCCATCCCATCCCACATGCACTGTCTTCGAGGCGCACCGGCTATGCGGAAACGCTACGAGGCCTAGGGCTCCATCACAGGGTCACGGAAGGCCCTAGGCTCTGTCGGCCAGACGCATTTGTGCTTTTCGTTGTCGAATGCCCTACCGCACCCCAGCCATATGCCATCCATGTCCTATACTCGGCCCACAGCACAACACTCGCGCTGGAGGCGTCATCCGAATCCGAGAAGGCCATGTGTTGGCACATGGCATTCGTATCCTTGCAGGGTGACCTCGGCAGGCATGCGATTAGGCTTGGGCTTGTGGAAGAATGCCGAACTGGCCTAGCTTTCCCGCACTGGTCCGCAAAATTTGGCGGTGATGTCATGCCGCCGGTTCCTGACAACAGTCCAGCGCCATTTGCGCGTGTGCATCAACGCCAACACTCTCTTTTTGGCTGCCGTTGCCGCATTGGGACGCTTTTTATGGCGCTTGCAGCTGGAGTCTGGATGCGCATGTCCCTTCACGTATAGTTCGCGTGCTGGCGCTTTCCTTTGTATCATCACTTCGTCACCTCCACCACGACCCCACCGTTCCACACCACGATGGCGGACCCTTCTCCTAACCGCAAAGACGAGGTGGTTGTTTCGCCGGTCGGCATGGTAATCGAGGAGCCGTCGTTCCCAAGTATTCCTGGCCAAGAAGCGAACTCGACGCCCACGTCCATGGGAAAGACGGACACCGCAGACATGCCACCGCACCCGACAGGTGCCCCCGAAGCACGACATGCGGACCAAACACCGCAAAGCCCTTCCGGGTCCGTAGGCAGCGCTCAAGACTACTTCGCGCCACATTCGCGCCCCACGCAGCAGCGATGGGCGACCGAGCGACCCAAGCCCTCGGTGAGGCACACGCTCTTGGGTAGGACGCAGCATCCGCACGAGAAGAGGCCTGCACGACCGGACCGCACAGCCACCATTACATTCGATCCCGACTCCGACTCGTCCGATTCTTCCGACGACGAAGGAATGTACCCCCGCAAAAGCCTAGGGCACGCCGACGACTTGGCCAAGCAAGCGACGCGAAAGCCGCGCGAGAGCCGATCTGGCCCCTTCTCTCGCCTGAAAATCTCCAACGAACATTTCAATACAAAGGGCAGGGTTTCGAGGGCAGATGGTCGTTTGAAGCTTAGCATTCTCGAGGAGAACCTGAGTAGTGGATACATTGCAAAGGCGCTGGGTACGGCGTTCAGGAAGCATGGCAACAAGGACGAACAGGCAGAAAGCTATGATGACGTTGGTGCCACCAAGATAGCCCCAGAAAACGATGAAATGGAACATGATCTCTCCAGGCGAATCAAGCTCAACATTGTGATTATCATCATAGGCTCACGCGGAGACATTCAGCCCTTCATTCGGATAGCCAAGATCCTAAAGGAGGACTATGGACACCGCGTTCGCCTGGCAACACATCCAGCGTTCAAGGATTTTGTCGAGAAAGACTCAGGCCTCGAGTTCTTCTCTGTTGGTGGCAACCCTGCTGAGCTCATGGCCTTCATGGTAAAGAACCCGGGCCTGATTCCGAACATTGACACCATAAAGGAAGGCGAGATAGGTCGCAGACGGGCCCAGATGTACGAGATGTTTCAGGGCATGTGGCGCGCTTGCATCAATGCCACGGATGATGAGACGGATAAGATGAATGCGAAAATGAGTAGGTAATCCAAGCTGAGTGTTGGTGACCATTTGCTAACATGCGTCAGTGGGCGACAAGGCTCCCTTTGTTGCCGACGCCATTATTGCTAACCCACCCAGTTTTGCACCGCAACACATTGCCGAGAAACTGGGTATCCCTCTACACATGATGTTCACGTACGTACTGGTACTCGGGCGCCTGAGCTGTTGCTAACACCCTGCAGCTTTCCCTACACACCCACCAGTCAATTTCCGCATCCGCTCGCCAACATCAAAGCCAGCAATGTCGAAGCCACCTACAGCAATTTCATGTCTTATCCACTGGTAGAAATGATGATGTGGCAGGGTCTCGGCGATCTCATAAACCGCTTCCGAACCCAGGTTCTGCACCTCGAAGAAGTCAGCAGACTGTGGGCTCCAGGCCAGCTCTACAGGTTGAAAGTGCCGTATACCTACATGTGGTCACCGGGTCTCATTCCAAAACCAAAGGATTGGGGTCCAGAGATAGATATCTCTGGCTTCGTTTTCCTGGATCTTGCGTCATCCTTTACGCCTCCAGATATGTTGAAGAAGTTCTTAGACGATGGTGACCCACCGGTGTATATTGGTTTCGGCTCCATCGTTGTCGATGACCCCGACCAGTTCACCAAGCTCATCTTCGAGGCCGTAAAGATGGTCGGCTGCCGCGCCCTCGTTTCCAAAGGATGGGGCGGCTTCGGCTCCAATGCCGATTGTCCCGACAATGTCTTCATGCTGGAGAACACACCACACGACTGGTTGTTCCCTCGTTGCAGTGCTGTCATACACCACGGCGGTGCTGGAACAACTGCCATCGGTCTCAAGTGTGCGATACCGACAATGATCGTACCTTTCTTTGGCGATCAGCCATTTTGGGGTGCGATGGTCAGCAAGGCCAAGGCAGGAGCGCACGAATGTATACCCTACAAAAAACTCACTGCCGAGCGCTTGGCAGAAGGCATCAAGCAATGTCTTACCGGCGAAGCCAAGGAGAACGTGAAGAAGATTGCCGACAGCATCGCAAAAGAAGGCGATGGTGCACTCAATGCTGTTCGCTCATTTCACAGGTCTTTGCCGCTACAAGGAGAAGGAAGTATGCGTTGCGACTTTCTCGACAACCGTGCTGCGGCCTGGAAGATCAAGAACACAAATGTCAAGCTCTCTGCGCTGGCCGCCGAGATTTTGGTCGAGAAGAAGAAGCTGAAGTGGAATGAGCTGCGTCTTGTTAGACACTACGAATGGAACGACTTTGGCGGACCTGGCGAGCCCATCACAGGTGTTTGGGGCAGTTTGATGAGCTCATTTTCTGACGCAGCAGCTGGTGTAGGAGGTATGCCTGTTGAGATGGGTAAGAGCATAAGGAAAAGGGAGAAGCTCAAAGCGAAGAAACGCATCACTCAGCAGCGCAATGATCAAAAGAAGGCAACACTTGCCAAGGCAAATAGCAGCTCGCCAGAGGGCGCAGGAGACGGAGAAGGACCACAACAGGGTAGCAGACCGAACCCCACTCGCGATAATACGACGCTATCAAAGATTTCGGAACCAGAAGAAGAGCTGGCGGATGAACTTGGACGCGAAGCTGCGTTTGGGTTCAGGAAGACGGGGCATGCCATTGCTCGTTTCCCGATGAACTTGACTCTTGCCGTCACACAAGGATTTCATAACGCACCGCGTCTATACGGCGACGAAACAGTTCGCCGTCCGCCTCGCGTAACCGGTTTCCATTCCGGTACCCGCGCTGGTCGCGACGAGCTCGTATATGGTGTCATGGATGGCGTCACAGGCCTCTTTACGCAGCCCTATAACGGCGCCAAGAGCAATGGCTTCGTAGGTGCCGTCCGAGGCGTGGGTTTCGGGATCGGCGGCTTCGTCCTCAAGGATATCGCAGCCTTCATGGGACCACTGGCATACACCATGAAAGGCCTTGATGCTGAATACATGAAGCGCTACCAACCAACCAACTACCTCCGCCGTGCCCGCATCGCTGAAGGCCAAAAGGAACTACAAATGCTCAAATCCGAATCGCGCATCGCAGTCGTTCAGCAAGCTCATCATGGAAACAACAACAATAACAACAACAAGCCCACTGAAGGGAAGCGCGAAGTGGAAGAAAATATCGTCTTACGCTGGAAAGCCCTCCAACAAGCTATCGTAGAGGAGAAGAAACGCCACAAAAATGGCATCATTGGGTCCCTCACCGGTCGCGGGGACGTCAAAGAAGGCCAACGCGTCGGTCGCAAGAGTACCGAGACAACAAAACGTGATGCAAAACGGTCGTTTGAAAAGGGAAAAGCGAGCACCTGGACGCCGAATGAGAAACCGGGACAACAAGTAATCGCAGACGCAACAACACAAGTTCTTGACCCAGGCAAGGCGAGAAGGAGTGTGGACGGTCATGCTAGAGGCGCAACAATGAACCGAGTGAGTACGGCGCCTACTACATTGCTTGAACGTGGAGAAAATGGAAATCGGAATCAGTTGGAGCTTCCGACAAGGCCTTCAATAGACGGGTCGGATATTACCAAGGTGGGCGGTGAGCCCATGGACTTGGAGGGTATGGGACAAAAGGCTGGGGGTGGGCTAGGTGTGGATGGGCAACCGAGTGAGGCGGGTGTTGTTGTGTAGATGACCTGTGGGTGCCAGCTGTTTTGTTGCCATTATTTCCATTTTTGATTTTGATTTTCTTGTAAAATGTCGTGTTTCAGGAAATTTTTCTAATGAGTAAGATACCCCACTATTTCACATACGTGTACATGGTTGTTCTTATTGCGTAAATAAGCCGTGAATAGAAATGGTTACTTCTTATCTTAACAACATTTTATTTTTCAGGTTCCTATGGGGGGTCTTATGAATACAGCAAAACCTGTGACTCTGGAATAGGTAGAGGCAGCCAGCCTACCAATCCATGCACAGAAGTAAAGGCAGAAAATACAACCATCACAAAAGGGAAGCGAACGGTAGCTGCATCTAGGATCCTCGGGGGTTCCGGCATCGTCGGCCCCCACCAAGGGCCGACTTATCATAACAAATTGTTGCGTCGCATCATGTAGCTAGCAATTGTATTTTCAACCAAAGAGTCAATGATTCCATTTCTTAGACCGCAATATAATCTATCTCCTCCTCAAGTACCTTCTCTAACTCCCTCTGCAACGAATCTACTCTTGCCCGCAACCTTGACTCCCAACAACCAAATACTTACATCGCTCATAATCTCGCTCGTCGCCACATCCGCCCCAACGGCTTTGCTAAACCAGTTCCGCATCTCGACTGCAACTAGCGAGTCCACACCGTACCGATAAATTGCCTTTTGAGGATCAATGTCTTCCTTGGCGACGACGAGGAGACTAGAGAGTTGTGTTTGGATGGCGGAGACGACAATGTCGGTGGCTTGCGCGAGAGAGCTGGCAGAGGAGAGGAGGTGGGATGTACTATTTTGTGCAGCAGGCGAGGGCGCGATGCGCGCGGGAAGTGTGTCAAGATAGTGGTAGATGGGGCGTGTGCTGCCAAGTGGTGCGACTATGTTTAGGGCGCGCAGGTCTGCGGGAAGAGTGAGGGGCGTTATGATGTTCGGGCCGATGGTACTGGCGTCTACGCGTTCGGCATCGCAGCAGAAGCGCAAGAGCGCATAGATATCGCTCAGACTTACTTCTTCCAACATGCCGCGGACGCGCAGTAAAGACTGCACTTGTTCGTTCTGCGCGACATAGCCGACGCCTGTTACCATGCTTAAAGCGAGCGTATGGGCACGTTGGCCATTGCGCATGCGGTGTGAGGCTAGGTTGTCTTGGTATGTGTTTCCTGCTGTATAGTTTGCTTGACCAAAGGAGCCCATGATTCCAGTCGAAGAAGAGAGCATGACGAAGAAATCGAGGTTTGTGGGCAGGAGAGTGTGCAGGTTCCAGGATCCGGAGACTTTTGGCGCAAGAGATTCGCGCCATTGTGCGATTGTCATTTTGGCAAAAGACGAGTCATGCATAGACATTGCAGCTTGAATGCAGCCTGCAATTTGGGGCATGGACGAGAGAGAGGCGAGCATTGACTCGAGTTGAGATGCATCCGCAATGTCGCACAAGGGAGCGTGGACGATTGCACCTCGCGCACGGAGCTCGTTTACAAAGTGCGAGCGTGAGGAGTCTGTTCCTTCGACGGGCGATCGCGATGGTAGAATCAAGTGCTTAGCACCGTTTTCAACCATCCACCGAACAATGCTCTGGCCTATGCCGCCGAATGCTCCAGCAATGAGGTAGCTAGCGCCTACACGGAATAGTGTCTTAGAGACGTTCGTTGCAACTTCCATCTCCACAAGCTCTTCGCTCTTCATCTCAACTATAACCTTGCCAACTAGTTTCTCGCTTTGGAGGGCCCGGAACGCTTGCTCAATCTCGCTCTGCTTGAACACGGCGAGTGGTTGGGGTGTAGTCACTTTGCCATGCTCGATCAGCAAGAAAACTTGCTCGAATATGGTTGTGAGTATGGGGCTTTGGGCGAGCTCTTGGAAGTTCAGGCTGATGAAGCTTATGTTCTGCGTCGTTGGTGGTATCGCAATCTCTTTGGAACCGTTTGCTGTAGAGACAAAGATATCCTTCTCTCCGACATCGATGAAGCGACCAAATGGGGCGATGCATGGCCACGATTGTTGTACAACCTCGGGATTGCCTAGCACGATATCCACACCCCGCCCATCAGTCAATCGGCGAATGTCCTGTTCCAAATTGCCATTGTCAAAAAATACAATGTGGGGTTTTGGAATGCTACAGTTTTCTTGTAGGAAAGTTGCTTCTTCCACCGAGTTCGCGGTAACGAAAACATGCACGCTCCCGTTGAGCTGGGCAATCCGAATCGCTGCTTGGCCCATCGCACTCGCACCGTGATGGATAAGGATTGAATCGCTGTTCTTGATCCTAGCACACTCCACCAGTGCATAGTAAGCGGTGCAGAAAACGGCTGGATAAGCTGCAGCTTCGCAAAAGCTCATGTTTTCTGGCATCTTTTGTAGCTGGAATTGTTTGCAGCGCACCGATTGCGCAACACCATGCGTGGCCACCCCAAAAACCCGATCACCAACCTGGAACCGGGAATGATTTGATGATCCAACGCGCACAACGACACCAGCAATTTCGCTGCCAAATGCTTCGTCGTGCACTTGACCGAGCGATACCAAGAGGTCTCGAGCGTTGAGCCCTGTTGCCTTGATCTCGATGACAACATCATCAGCCGCTAACGCATTCTCGCAACCGGAGCACTGCTCGTAATGCAACGTATTGAGAATACCAGCAGCACCAATAGTGAGCTTTGGGTTTTCCAGTTCGCTCCAAGGCTTTTCGACATATGATACCGACTGCTCAGAAGGCAAAGCTTGATTGGCAAGTTCAGCGTCATCGACGACCCGGGGTGTGCACAGCGAGCCGTTCATATAGCAGTATTCGTCCTCGGGATCAGTCTCCTGTTGGAATAATGCTTTGACGACATGCTCGATGTTGACAGAAGCATCATCCACCCCTTTCTCTTTGTCCAAGTTGACACTTACGAGCCGGTAGTCTTCAGATTCGGTGGCCAGAGTGCGGACCAGTCCTGACACTAGGCCCTCCATGGGGTTCTGGTCCACCGCATGGTGCTGGAATGTGACCCATATCAGGGATTTGGTGGTTGCAATCAGGGTCTTGGTTTTCTCTAGGTTCTCCTCTTCCAAGGAATGAAGGAAGGTGCCGTCTAATCCTGGAAGAAACACACAGGTGGTGTTTAACAAGTCACTCTCTATGACACGACTCCAGGGCACCAGAACGTGAATTCCGTGGTGGCTTAAGATCCGCTCATACACAGCTTGCGAGAGGTTCGTTTGTAACTCGTCTGCATCATCAAAGACCACGCGGATAGAGGATGTTGACGACACTGGTAACTCCGAGTCCAATGCAATGCTGCCAAAGTCTGCCGGTTGCCAATCGATCCTGTAAAGACTGCGATCCGACTCTTGGGAGCTTGTAGGAGCGACGCTTCGACCGATTGTTGAAGTCTCGAGTTCGCCGTAAAAGCAAGGGGTTAGAGAATGGGCGAAAGCGGCCGTGACAGCAAAAAGCTTGTTGCGGAAGCCACGACCGGACACCTTGGCGTGCACTTGCACCTCCTGGAGATTGCAGGGCGTGTTGGCCAACTCAGACGAGAACCAGGCATTGCTGAAGCCAGTGGGCACCGTTGTCGCGGAGGAATCCTTGGCGTAGATGGAATAAGCCGGGAACGTCATCTGCAGTATCGTGTCTAGTGCCGCCGGGTGGATGAGGTGTGCATCGCTGTAGCTGAACTTTGCCTGCGCCTCCCAGTCGCGGAGACCAATCGTCCCGGTAGCCTGACTGTTCTTATCCCATTTGACATTGCGCACTCCCCGGAATGTTGGGCCGTATGCAAGACCGGCCTGATTGAATGCGCCATAAATCTCGCCACTGTCTATCTCGCTGTGACACTCTTCCAAAGCCGCCTGCATGTTCGGCTTCTTTTCCGCCAAGACGTCTGAGCCGCCCGACGATCCTGATCCGTTGTTATAGGCAATCGAGATTGACCCAGCACAGCATAGATGCCATCCTTCGTCTTCGTAAGTGAAGAGGGAGAAGTGGTCCCACAGACTTCCAGGCAGCTCATTTCTCGGGTCAAGATTCGCAGGTCGGAGTGTGAACTGGATTTCGGTTCCACGAGCATCCCCAGAAAGCGTCATGGCCTTTGTGAATGTGACATCGCGAAGCTTGTATCCGGAAGCCCTCACAGCACGGTCGCCATAAAATTGTCGCACAGCCTCAATAGCCATTACAAGCATGCCGGCAGCGGGCATGAGGCACATACCGTTGATCATGTGGTCCTTGAGATAGGGCGACTGTTCCAAGAGGATACGGTTGGTCCAGCGTGCTTCGTGCTCGTTCCAGTCTGGAGTGCGCGATCCGAGAAGCTCATGGTGGACAAACTGGGTCTGACGGTATTGGATGCTAGTTCTCCCTTCGAGCCAGTACTTCTTTTTGTCCTCGAATTGGTAGCCTGGAAGGGATGTGAGAAACTTTGGGCTCGGCCCGCTGCTCTTGTTGACAGCAGCAACGTCTATTGATGCACCCAGAGTGTGGAGCTTTCCGATACACTCTAGAGCTGTGATAGACGCTGGCCGATCGCGGCGCAGTATAGATGCATAGTCGTACGTGACATCTTTCTCATGAGCATTCAGTATGTCACCCAGCGGGGAACGTAAGACCGAGTGCGGACCAATCTCGAGGAAAAAGTATGAAGAAGCATCCCGATGTTTGCATATCGTACCAAGGGCTGCTGAAAACTTGACGCATCCTGTGAGGTTCCTGTTCCAATACTGTGCCGTTCTCAACTCATCAGCCTGCTCTAAGCTGTCGCCAGTCACAGTCGATATGAACAATGGCTGATCCCCGACTTGCTCTCCAGAACTGATACTACGAAGAAGTTTGCCATATACACCTGCGACAGGTTTCATGTGATGTGAATGGTATGCGACATCGATCTTGAGCAGATGGACTTCAATGTTCGCTTCTTTTAGTGTAGTGACAAGCTGATGAATCGCGCCACAAGATCCGGAGACGGTGAAGCTCTTTGAGCTGTTGTAACAGGCGATGGCCACTTGTTTACCTGCGTCTACCGCGTTCTGCTTAGTCATTAGATGTTCCCAGGCATCGAGAGGCGCTTGGATAGCGACCATGGCACCTTGCGAGGAAACGATATCTTGGGTGATTGCAACAGCTAATCCGCGGAAGTAGCTGATCATCCAGGCAGACTCTCGCGATATCGCATTACTGGCATATGCAGCCGCAATTTCACCGGAAGAATGACCGACGGATACCCGGGCACCGAGTTTCCAGCATGTCAGCAAGTCTACAATCGCGACTTGCAAAGCTGTACAAATGGGCTGACTGATCTCAGGCTGATGTATAGCCGATGATTCCTTCGATTTGTTGTACAGTTCGTCTATAACCGTTAGCGTGGGAATCATTTCGCAGAGAGTCAACTGTGACTTACCCATCAAAGACCATTCGCTGCCAAGGGACTTGAAATATTGATCAGCTTGGAGCATGGAATCCCGGAAGGTTTTGTATGCCAATAGTTCACGGCCCATGCCGTGCCACTGCGCGCCTTGTCCAGTAAAAACAAAGCAAACATCTACCCTCTGCCTTGCTCGCATGGGAGTAGACCACGAAAGGTCCGTATCTAACTCGGACGGCGCGACGCAGACCGTTTTCCAAGGGAAAGAGGTACGTTTCTCGACCAGCGTATATGCGAGGTCCTGCAGACTCCGTACGCGGTTATCACCGACTATGTGATCTTGCATCCAACACTCCAGAGCTGTGATCGATCTCCGTACAGCGCGCTCATCGAATCCAGACAAGACCAGCAATTTAGGTCCCAGCGTTCTCGTTCCCCCGACGATACTGGGTCCGTCCTCAGTATCGGAGGTGACATCGGAAGGTGTGTCGTTGGCTGTTATAGATTCTGATTTTTGTTCGGAGCCGCCAATGCTCGTGATGCTGTCACGGCGCTGTCGCTTGGCCTTAGGATCTTCACCACTGTTCGACTCATGGATGTCTTCTGTTATCGCGGATGAATTTTCCGGGATACTCTGGAGTGATTGAGTGCAATGCCGACCCTGCAGCCCATGTTCGGTCAGAAAACTCAGCGCATCATCGATAACAACATGCGCATTTGTTCCGCCATATCCAAAAGAATTAACACTTGCACGCCTCACACCATTTATTGGCCATGCCACTGGCTCCAGCGGGAATTTCAGATTTGGACCGGCTAACGTAACAGCGGGGTTGATGCGCTCAGGGTATACGTTCGGTGGGATGATGCCATTCTCAAGTACGAGAAGCGTTTTGATGACTCCAGCTATTCCGCTCGCGCCTTCGGGGTGACCCATGTTTGATTTGAGTGCCCCGACGTACATGGGGTCTTCGGGTGTTCGGGAGCTAAAGACGCTATTGATGGCGGCTGCCTCGCATGGGTCGCCAACAGGGGTACCAGTACCATGTGCTTCAAAATATCGAGTCTCATCAAGGCTGAGGCCTGCCCGAGCATATGTCTCGCGAATAAGACGCTCTTGCGCAGTCTGACTTGGTGATGTGATGCTGGGCGTGTTACCATCCTGGCCGCAACCGGTAGATCGAACAACACCACGGATGGTATCGCCATCGGCAATGGCTTGCGAAAGGCGTTTCAATACGATCACCCCAAAACCTTCGCCACGTGCATATCCCGACGCTCTCTCATCGAAAGAGTAGCATACACTGTCTTTGGACATCATGTTCAGACTGCTGAGTAAGGCTGTAGAATCTGGTAGCAGGCACAAGTTGTTGCCACAAACAAGGGACTTCAACACGTTAATCGCTGTTGTTCATTAATTGTCGGAGAGGGACAAAGATCGCTTACCATATTGACACTTCCAGCGAGTAGTTCTTGACAAGCTAGATGGAGCGCAACGAGGCCGCCCGAGCACGCTGTATCAACAGTCATACTTGGTCCGCTGAAATCATAGAACCAACTCAGTCGATTAGCAAGCATGGCCAATCCGCTAGATCCAACAATACGGTAGTCGCCAGGCATTTGCGCATCTCTTTGAGAGATCTGACTGTACTCTTGTAGTAAACAGCCGACATGCACAGAGGTCCTAGTACCAATGGCTGATTGCATAGGAATGCCGGCTACGTCTCATTAGTTAGAGTCCGCAAAGGGGTGGAAAGAATTGGGGAGTTTACCATTTTCAAGGGCGTGATAGCTTGTCTCAAGTAATAACCGTTGCTGTGGATCCATACATTCCGCCTCTGCAGGCTGGATGGAGAAGAAAGGTGCGTCGAACC
>Ga0265798_10008858_pt1 | contig 12729 bp, 21 predicted proteins | sample P3T30metagenome_FD_192430 | JGI IMG/M metagenome (GOLD analysis project Ga0265798, IMG submission 192430) | Plant litter microbial communities from East Loma Ridge, Irvine, California - P3 T30 | ecosystem: Environmental > Terrestrial > Plant litter > Unclassified | place: USA: California...
CCGCCAGAAGCCGAATCGACGGTACACCAAAATGGGTTGGTGGAGTAATTTAGGTATTTCAGAAACATGGTGATCGCCAGACCGAGTCCGAACACTATCGTCAGTGCTCATGATCGGTCTTACACCCCGACTCACCCTGGCCCTCGGCAGTCATCTCCTTGCTTCCCTTCAGCCGAGTCCAATTGCCAAGCAATGCCAGCCATCCTGTCCAAGTACCGATTGAGACCGCCAACAAGCGACTGAAAGGGTTCGGCAGGATCCATGAGGCCATCCCACCGGCAACCATCATCACCCTATTCCAAAAGAGACCGCGTTTGGATGTGACGAAGTGTAGGACCCATGGTGTTGATAGCGTGTAAGCGGAGAGATTGGCTGCTAGTGCTAGTTCGGAACCAGCCAATGCTAGATTTATCAGCCCGGAAGGTCGGGTAAAACGTACCAAGTTTCCACACGGACCAGTAGAACAGCTGTACTGACAAAGCAGTGAAGGTGGACCAGAAACAGACGGCTGGCTTCAGCTTTTGCTGCAAAGCATCACTCACCTAGGTAGACATCGCTTAGCCATGCCAAAAATGCTCGGACCGGTGTGGATGATTGGGAGTTGCCTTCGGATGTCCAATCATGGATGATGTCTTTGACGGTGCGTACGTGTTTCGGGGACGGTTCGAGGAAGAAGGCAGTAGATCTGTATAGCGAAGGTAGTGGTAGATCGCAGATGAAGAGCCTGGATCAGTGACCATCTCAAGGGTAGAGCCGCTAGACTCACCTCGACTCCTTATCGCTCGTCTCGCGCGAGGTATCCGTCACGGTGATCTACTGGCTCAGCACCGTCAAATCGAGCGGAGAGCTGAATTTACCTGGAGATGCTGAAAATCCAGAACAGCAAACGAATCAAATGTGATGTCCCATACTACGAGTGACCATTCGAAGAAAGCATAATAGGTGTATGCTGCTCATCAGCTCGGTCAACCGTAGGGGCATACCTCCTGGGATCTTCATGACGCTATGTCGGTAGAATAGCCATATGAGAGGTGGGATCATGAGCAGAAAGCCACCGAATGAAAGCCATCTGTCGCATCAGCTTGGATTCACCCGTTTGACTTGCCTTCTGCGACGAGCTTGGCTGGTAGAGGCGTTGATACTGGACAAGTACATCCATGGGAGATTGAGGAGTAGATAGATTATCATGAACATGTCATGTAGATCTACAATATCAGCCTTGTACCCCGATGACCAAGCGGCTCGTACCATGATTATCCCTCGAAGTGACAAACATCCACCCTCCGCTATGTTATTAGCCCTGTCCGAAGATCCAGCGGCCTCACTCACCAACAGAAAGTCCTGATCACACCAACAACAAGCTCAATATCGGCTAGTGGGGGCAGCGGAGGGCCATTTCCACCTTCCACAGTCATCCGGATAGTATCTGCAACATTATCGACCACTTCCTCCCTCTTCAGTGCCGTTTTGGATCTAGTCGCTGTTGCAGCACTCTTAGCGGAAGGCGACTCATCTTGTGATGTGACCGTGTCTATCGAGGCTGTATGTCGATGGGCGAGCCATTGGAGGATAAGAACCAAGAAGCGAGGTCCGGCACACAGTGCGATGAGGATATGAAACGGAGCTCGTGATAGGGCGTGATCACCAGCTCTACACCGTTAGCTGGCAGGAGACAGGAGACTCGAACCAGGCAAGCTTACACTGCCGAGACTGAAGGGAACCATTCCACTGGCCAGCCTGTTTTGAGGTGAGGATTGGGTGCCGAGAACAAGTGAAGTAAGAGAGATTTCCGAATATCGATGACGACGAAGCATGTGATCAGCAATAAGCGTATGCATAAACCTTATCATGCCTGACTCACGAGCAACACTGTTCTTGCATAGCTCTTTCCAATTCCCTCCGAGCCATCCTGCGAGTAAAGCTACCGTGAAAGCTGAAGTTGCGATACTAGTATGGGCGGTAGCGACGTATTTCGCTGGTACAGAAAAGATGGTCGCCATGCTCAATGCCGCTCACTGTCGAAAGAGAAAATGAGACTCTATCTTCGCCGAGACAGCATAGGTAGTACGTAGTGGGATATTGAGCCAATGGCTTAAAGAGTGATTGGGAGCGAAGTAGATTGTAGCGGATCTCAGTGAACCTTCGTCGCCGGACTTGAGGCTTGGCGTTATTACAGCATATCTGTTGTGAAAGGCGACGGTCATCTAGCGATCTGGTCAAGCAGCGCAATACAATCGCAACCACTAGTACCTCCGCTCAGGGCCTCTATCACGCATGCATGATTTCGATGCATATAGTCTACGTTCGCGCTTTAACACCCATTCTCGGTTGGAAGCTACAGATGGTTACCGGGTAAACGTCGGTGGAGGCTTACCTTCGGATGGCGCCGGGAGCGAAATTGACAGTGAGCGCGTGTAGAAGCGCAGTGAGAGAAGGGAACGGGTTCAAGGTAGGGAACGGGAACAAGGAACCAAACCAAGGAATCAGCCAACAACGTTGACGACGTTCAAGGGTTCATTCACACTCCTTCATCAAATCTATAAGACCCATACCCAACCTCATTCAGCTGTAGTAGTATTCTTTAGATCACTGTCATTGTTCGTAGGTAGCTGGTCTCGGGGGATCATACGACACACGACGAAGGGAAGCGAGACTTCTCTAGCGACACTGGTGTCGTCGACTAAGACAACTGGTAGTCTTCTTCTTACGACTATCCGCACAGCGGACGACAGACCATGGACTCTCAATCGGCATATATTCCTGCGACAAATGGTCATGGCGTCGGCCCGGAAGGCGCATCGTCTTCTGGCCACTCTTCCCTTCCTTCAGCTAGCTCAGCAATGCCGCCCCAAGGGAATTCGCCTGTGGGCGCGACTGGGTATGTGAATGGCAATGGGGAGAGCTCGTATGCACAGGTGAGTACGGACGCGCTGCAAATCTAGTCACGAGACTGAAATTTCAGGCTACACCAGTAGCATCTCAAGCTCCCCAAAATCACCTCACAGTTCCCCGACCAACAGCTGGACCAGGATCAGAAGACGGCCTCGCGACTGGACCTTCTGCGAATCAAAGCGACCAGAGCGACGCAGAGGGAGAGGACGAAGTATCAGACGTTCCTATGGTGAGTCACCGGGGTATCCGTACCAGAGCGAGCTAATGAGTAGTATTCTGCTCCAATATCAAGAGGGTCTATGGCGTCAGAGGTGGAGGATGAGGAATTCTCAGGTGGAGAGGATGAGATTGATGGAGCGGACTACGAAGACGAAGGGGATTACGATGATGATGATGATCCCATGGAAGACGAAGAGGATGAGGAAGACGACGACCCATCTTTCGGCGAGAGGAAGAAGAAGAAGAAGCTCATCAAAGTCAAAATCCCCAAGGAGGCAAAGAGCGGTCCGTCCAAGCCAAAGAAGCGTAAGTAATCTCCCACTTCAAAACTATCTAGCCAATATCCTAGCCCTTGCTGCATTCCCCACCCGGAAGGAACGCTCAGACTCCTCGGACGACGACTACGGAGCCAAGTCTCACAAAAAAAAGAAGTCTGCTCGAACTTCTGCCCATGCCACCCCCGAATCCGGTCTCGCAGATCAAGACGCAGGATGGAGACGTGGGGCAGCCAAAAAGGTCGTCACGTACGATGAGGCCCAAGTGGACTACGGACTGGAGAGTGCGGAAGAAGAAGAGGAGCTGTATCAGGCTCAGGAGATAGCTGCATTCGGTGGAGCGGCGGATGAGATTGACCAAGTCCTAAGTCATTCAAGGGATGAAGATCATCTAGCCGACCCGGAGGATATACCACAAAAGAATCTTGTATGTTCAATTGCACATGACAGAAGAGAGCTGATATAGTAGCGCTTCCATATCAAGTGGAAAGGATACTCGCATATTCACAACACCGACGAACTCTACTCTTTCCTAAAGAACTATAAAGGTTCCAAGCGAGTCGAAAACTACATCCCCAAAGTATGGGCGATCGACCAGCGATTCCAGGGCAAAGATGCAGAATATCAGCCGACTCGTGAAGAAGTGGAACAGTACCAAATCGACAAGGAGCGAATCAAAGAGGCTCATGAATCATACAAAGTCGTCGAGAGGATTTTGAATGAAAAGGAAGAGAGGAATCTGGATGGCAACCTTGCCACATTCTTCTTTTGCAAATGGACTAGTCAGTCGTTCCCTGCCAATACTGCTCAGTGCACTGACGATAGATCTGCAATACAATGAATGTACATGGGAATCATATGATGAGATTCGACAAGGAGCTCAAGAAGCCATTGACGCCTTTCATGAACGTCAAGCCCGAAATACGGTTCCAGCTCGATCGATACCTTATGGCATCAACAATCGACCCGAATTCTCCCCTTGCAAGGATGATCCAGACTACATTAAGGTTGGTGGTGATCTCAAGCCTTTCCAGCTGGTTGGACTGAATTGGTTATCCTACATCTGGTCCAAGGGCGAGAATGGGGTTCTAGCGGATGAGGTACGTAGCTCCGTTTGGATAAGATGTTGTGTCTGATGATCAGATGGGTCTAGGAAAGACAGTCCAATCAGTAGCATTTCTATCATGGCTCTTCCACGCTCAGCAGCAATACGGTCCTTTCCTCGTTGTCGTCCCACTATCGACAATGGGTGCATGGCAAATGCAATTCGCCAAATGGGCGCCAGACCTGAACGTGATTTGTTATATGGGATCTGCCAAATCGAGGGAAGTGATCCGAGAATTCGAATTTGGACCATTGAAGGCTTTGCGATTCAATGTCTTGTTGACAACATACGAATTCATCTTGAAGGATAGGCAGGACCTCGGGCAGATCAAGTGGCAGTCTCTAGCTGTAGATGAGGTATGTTGTTGTCGGGTATACAGAGGTCAGGGCTGATGATAGGCCCATCGACTCAAGAACAGCGAATCGCAGCTGTACGAAGCGCTTCAGAGTTTCCACACCGCTTCTAGGCTGTTGATCACCGGTACCCCACTTCAGAACAATGTCAAGGGTATGTACCTTCTCGAGCTGAAGCAGAGATCGAGCTAATCAATCAGAATTGCTTGCCTTGATGCACTTCCTCATGCCCGAGAAATGTAAGATTCCGCACATGTGACGAAGGTCGACACTGACATCCAGTCCAATTGGCCAACGATTTTGACCTGAATGACGTGGATCAAGAAGCGAAGATCAAGGATCTACATGAAAATCTTGGGACGCTCATGTTGCGACGACTCAAGAAGGATGTTGTCAAGGAGATGCCGTCCAAGTCTGAGAAGATCTTGCGAGTTGAGATGTCTTCTATGCAGACGCATTACTACAAGAGTGAGTCTCTTCGCCTACTGGTGTCTGTCCATGCTGATGCTCTAGACATATTGACAAAGGTATGAATGGCCAGAGACAATCTTGAGGGGAGCTGACTATCTAGAACTTTGCCGCTTTGAGTAAAGGCGGAACCCAACAGGTCAGCTTGATGAACATCGCCATGGAGCTCAAGAAAGCTTCGTAAGCTGCTTTAACCTCTTCTATGAGGCCAAGCTTATATGCAGGAACCACCCCTACCTATTCGATGGAGCCGAAGACCGTTCAAAACCAATTCACGAGATCCTCAGAGGTCTAGTCATGACGTCCGGTAAAATGGTCCTACTCGATAAACTCCTCAGCAGGCTTAAAGCGGATGGTCATCGAGTCCTCATTTTCTCTCAAATGGTTCGATTACTCGACATCATCTCCGACTATATGCTTGCGAGGGGATACGTGTTTCAGCGTCTGGACGGTACGGTGCCGTCTGAAGCCAGGAAGAAGAGTATACAACACTTCAATGCGCCTGACTCGCCGGATTTCGCTTTCCTCCTCTCGACTCGAGCAGGTGGATTGGGTATCAATTTGGAGACTGCCGATACCGTCATTATCTTTGATGTAGGTCCACTTGTGAGGCAAAGCTGACCTATAGTCGGATTATAACCCCCAAAATGACTTGCAAGCGATGGCTCGAGCTCATCGGATCGGTCAGCAACGACACGTCAGTATTTACCGGTTCGTTACCAAGGGTACAATCGAGGAAGACATTTTGGAAAAGGCCAGAAGGAAGATGATCCTTGAATACGCCAGTATGTTCTGGTCAGCAAGCATGATCAAATGCTGACCCATAGTCATCAATCAGATGGACACGACCGGAGCTCATATCAACGGTACTGCCACACCCAAGGAGAAGGGTAGCGAGTTCTCCAAAGACGAACTGGCAGCTATGCTTAAATTCGGTGCTCAGAACATGTACAAGACGGACGATTCTGCTCAGAATAAGAAGCTCGACGAGATGAACCTCGATGATATTCTCACCAAAGCCGACGAGTTCGACACAGACGCAGCTGCGCAACCGGGTACAACCTCTCTTGGTGGCGCCCAATTCTTATCCCAATTTGCCGATATTCAGGATGTCAAGAATGACATGGATGATGATTTAGCTTGGGACGATATCATTCCTGTAGAAGAACGGGTCAAATTGGATGAGGAGGAGTCGAGAGCACTACAAGCAGAGGAAGTCGCTTCTGCTAATAAACGACGAGCGGCGGTGCGAGCGCCTGGGACATATGAAGATATGGATCACGATGATGCTGCCAGCTCAAAGGTCGGATCTCCGAAAAGCGGGGACAAGAAGAAGAAAGGTGGTAGTGCTGTTGCGCCTAGGAAATCAACGGCTCAGAAAGCTTTAGAGCTCAAGGGTGAGTTCACTTCAGAGAGGTGCGGAACTAATGACAGAACGTGATTTGAGGGTTTTGATTCGAGGTATACAGAAGTGGGGTGATGTCAGGTCTAGATATGACAATATCGTATGTCATCGCCGATCTTTCTGAAACCAATTGACAAGACAGGTCAAAGAGGCCAAGCTGGAAAACAAGAACCGAGTGGTCATCATCCAGACTTGCGAGGATATCATCACCCAAGCCGAAGACGCCGTCAATGCTCACAAAGCCAATATTCGAGACCTCCAAGATCGAGGCGAACCGATCAGCTCGTCCTTGAGACAAAAAGCCATCCTATTCACATACTTGACAGTGACTGCAATCAACGCCGAAACGGTCATTGCAAGGTATTATGAGCTGAAAGCGCTTGTCGAACACTTCAAGAGAATTGGCGATTTGAAAGGGTACGAAATACCGATTGATAACCTAAAATCAACCTCCAACTGGACTGTTGATTGGGGAATCAAAGACGATACCCATTTGTTGATCGGTATCTGGAGACATGGGTTCGGAAGTTGGGAGAATATCTACAATGTACGTCTACTGGTATCATGTATATGGTGGACACCGCTGATTCTCAGGACGCAACGCTCCATCTTTCCGACAAGATCTTCTTGGAAGATCCTAAATCATCCAAAGCCGAGCCTGGGGCGAAAGCGAATATTCCAGGTCCAATCCACCTAGTCCGACGAGGAGATTACCTCTGCGGCCTTATCCGCGAATACGAAGAAAACAGACGAGCCCTTCTCAAACAAAACGAGGAGATTGCTAAAATGCCAACGAGGGAAGGATTTGGGTTTGAACCGGCTTCTGCTATTTCTTCATCTAGTAAAGCTAGATTAAGCCCCTCTGTCGCTTCTAGTGCAGCGCAAAAGGGGTCCGCGAAGGGTAAACGGAGGAAGACACCCGAGTATACCGATTCAGAGGGATCTGACCAGTATGTCGTTCCGCTCACTACAATCTAAGCATCAGCTAACGAGTATAGCGAGTCGATGGATGAGGACGCTGTCAAGGAACTCATGCGGCCTGTCAAGAAACACCTCGTATGTTATGCCCCGATAGCAATGATAGTGTTGGCTGACAACGTAGAAAAAGCTCAAGTCCGGTACAGCCGGACTCTCGAGAGAAGCCAAGATCTCAACCCTCAAGGACTGTTTATCGGGTATCGGGACTCAAATCGACGAGATCTCTGCTGCTAAACAAGCGCAAACCGAGGACGGTAGCAAATGGCGAAAGCATTGCTGGGTGTGAGCCTTCCTCCCCGCTCATTTGAGGAGACCGCTGATGAATAGATTCGCATCGTATTTCTGGCCTAGGGAAGGTGTGAATCATACAAGACTTGTAGAGATTCATCAGAAGATGGTACGTAGCAAACTTTGCAGAAAGAGAGAAAGGGCTGATGGATAGCTTAACGAGTTATCGCCCGCTCCTCAGACTAAAGCCAAGGCCAAGCCCCGGCCAAAAGCCAAGAGGAAGTCTGAACCTGCATCTACTACGGATAAACCGAACAAGAAGGCCAAGACTGAGACCAAGTCGGATGCTCTAGTCGAGGATCAAGAAATCGAAGCCGAGTCGAAGGTCGACGTGGAAGAGGCTGAGATGAAAGATACCGTCAAGCCCACCATCGAGACCGAGGAGGTACCGACTCATCCCGATGTCGAAGCCAAGCCCGATCTAGGAGCTCTTCCTACTGCTCTACCAACCGACAGCAACGGCCCATCGGTGATCAAGCCGGAAGTCAAGGATGAGCCCATGTAGTAATTTTTCTGTCGCGCATCGCATTTCACATTACCATCATTCACACCATCGTTTATCAGTTCCAATTCATATATATATAGCATTGGCATCACATCATGTATCTGATCGTATCATCGTGTCTCGGTGTCTAGATAGTAACATTGATTCTGCACGTGTCTCTGCAAGATCGACCTGACGTCATCTCGTTAGTCAATTGGTCTGATCCCCCCACTTCGATATCGATCCTTCCTCTCTTACTTATACATATATACCTTCGATCAGGAAACCGCACATTACACACAGTATGTCTCTCGCTACTATCCGTCCGATTCGCAATCTAACACGTTCCTCCCTCCGATCTTTATCAACCACTACAACTCTATTCGCCCCACCTAGACCAACCAAAATGCCAGCACCACCCAAGAAAATGCACCATCTCCAAAACATCAATGCGATCCCATCGCAGTATTCCGAATTCAGGAATGTTCTCTGGACCGGAGAGAGTTCTCAGTTGGTAGTTATGACTGTCCCTGTTGGAGGAGATATCGGAGAGGAAGTTCATACCGTCGACCAGCACTTGATCTTCACCAGCGGAGTAGCCAAGGCTATTGTCGGTGGTGAAGAGAAGGAGGTCAAGGCTGGAGATTTAGTCATTGTTCCCCAAGGAACCAAGCACAATTGTGCGTATTCTATCGACTTGTTCAACGAACTAAAGCTGATATACAGTCATCAACACTGGCCCAACCCCTCTTTGCTTGTTCACCGTTTACGCTCCTGCTGAGCACTCCGAGACTTCCGTCCACAAGACTAAAGAGGAAGGTGACAAGTTGGAAGATGCCGGCAAGGATGAGGCTCCAGAGTGGGCTTCGAAGGACAAGAAGGATTAAGTGATCGTCAAGTAGATTAACCAGAAGACATGCAGCATCATAACCAAATCACAAGTGGGTGTGTCCCAGGTCGCAGCTCACCGATCTACTTCCTCCTCTGATTTACCGAGGCGGCCTCGTCATTCGTCCAGGTTCGGAGACATTGAATACAGATGCCGTCTCATATGGTATGCCAACACTGATACCAATACATAGGACCAAGATTCTCTAAGTCCCAGAACTGAAAGCGCTAAACCCCATAATCACTATCCCTCTCTTTCATCTCCTCTACCTCACCCACAAACCCATCAATGACCCGACCCAGTTCAGACAAACATGTCGTCCGATCCCATTCGGCCCGATATTTCCATATCGTGTCGAAGCAATTTGCTCTCAGTTGTTCAAGTTGTTCGACGTTGAAGGATGATGTAGCGTGTGTCAGGGTTGATTTTAGGCTGGAGAGGGTTGAAGGAGGTAGGACAAATGGTGGGTAGGCCGGGCGAGGGGCCGGTAATGTTGGTTCTCCCGCAACAGCTGGAGCTGGCATCGCTGCGATCGGCGTGACTGAAGCTGGAGTAGGCTCGTCCATGACGATGTCTTCTTTTTGTCGCTTATCACCCCTTTCCTCCCCTTCATCCGCATCTCCATCTTCTCTAGGTCGTTTCAAACTATCTTCCTGACCATGTACTCCAGGCTCATCTGCACTCAGCACTGGTCCGGATGCAACACCAGCAGCGGCGTCAGCAGCCTTCTTTTTCTCCTCTGCCCTCTTTGCTTTTCTCTCCCTGACTCGTTCCGCATAAGCCTCGAATCTAGGTTCCCAAGCTGGATCAAAGTTCAGAACGTGCATCCGAGCATGCGCACCCATTTCACCGATTTTCGTAATCCGATCTGGATCCATCAACTTTTCGGCATTCTCTTCGATCTTTGCGATATCAGCGAGGAAATCGGACGGAGTAAGGTATTTGTGTTTGCTGAGTTTGAGTGATATGAGGTCGATATCTAGGTTATGGGCTTGCCATGTCTTGCTAGGAGTAGGAGGAGCTGGCGGGTCACTTGCACCCGTGGCCATTTGGTCAGCCGCGGGTATGTTGGGGTTGGTGGAATCGGGTATCGAATCGAGTGGTAAGCCGTGCGGGTCGGCAGACGACATGGTCTCGGCAAGAGCGGGCAGGGTAGTTCCAGATATCGTTGGGTCCACAGCTGTATCCATCGTCTCGTCCACCTGGATATCTCCATTGGTATGCCCATTGACGGCAACTTCTCCAGATAAAGCGGCGGCTTCAAGTGCCACCTCTCTCAGCTCCGCACTCAGTTCCATTGCCTCTTCCTGCTCATCAGTTCTGCTCCGACGAAAGAGTGAAGACGAGGAGGAAAAGTAAACATACCCGGACAGTAGCAGTGACTTTCCTAAACTTCCTCATGAAATCCTGTACCAATCCAGTAAAACTGATAATCATCATTTCCCTTGCCTGAACATCTTTTTCATTCTCTTTAGCCAATTCCGCCTCGGTCTGTTGACGGGGCGGCAATGGTGGAGCAGGAGGAAGGATCTCTAGGACACGTTTACGACGTGGTAAGGCGTCTGGGAATTCAGTTGGCGGGCGTTGGATCAGGTCGATTATTTCAGAGAAATAAGTGGTTCGTTCGTCCTAATCATCAGCTATCGTGCCCTCACCGTATCGTTGGATGTCTCGTATGACGGGGGTGAAAGGAAAGGGAACAAAGACATACGGTAGAAGGGTTCTCGAGTGTCAGACGATTCTCTTTGCCCAATCCAAACCAACCCCTAACATCCCTTGGTAAATCCCTCAATTCACCCTCAACAAGAGCAAGGATGAGAATGGGATCACTAGCAGGAACACCGTCCAATAACGCCTTGAGCGTCGAACGGGCAGTATCGGAGATAGCGGCTGCCCATTGGATCAGTGAAGGAATGAAAATGATAGAAGGTTGATGACGTTTTGCTTCTACGAATAATTGAACCAGACCCGCTTCGACTGTTCGAGCGGAATCGCCCATCAATGTACCGAGGTCGAGAGATTGAACGTGGAACCCTTCTAGGTGATGTAAGATCGCGGGACCTAGCCAGGCTTGACCCATCCCCTCGGGACCGTGAATAAGGATACGAGGTCGGTATGTCCTCATCTTGTCTAGTGCTACATATCAGCACATATACACGAGGAGGACCTACATTGAAGCATAGAATGTTTAGCAAAAGAATCCCCCTCTTCCTCCTCGAATTCAGCTTCTTCTAGAGCAGAAACATTTCGCTTGGAGGGTAGGGCGTTATTGACGATCTTCTTGAGGTTCTCCATCGGAGCCGAAAGTAGCGGTAAGAGATGAGGTGGGATAGGCGCAGCGGCGGAAGAGGTTGATCGAGCGGAAGACGGGACGATTTCTGCCAGTCAGCTTGGTGCTACATTGGGCATGAGAAAGCTTACTTTGTACAGAGAGTAGGAAATCTTTGGCTTGAACTTGAATAGACTCGGGTTGGAGAAGTAATCGATCAGAGGTCTTGTAGATTTGGGGATATCTCCGTTGAATAGCATTGAGGGCAGCTTCCGTGCAAAGTGCCTGAGTGGTCAGTGTCCAGCCTCTGTGTTATGTCCTGATCTGCTCGTCGATTTCATCAAGCACGCGCCCATCGGTGACAACACATCCGCGCCCTTGTCCGCTGGCCTTCAACGCTAAACGGAACTTACACGTAAATCAGCCCCACCATACCCCTTAGTCAAACCCGCCAATTGATCCAACACCGGATCACTCAGTTGAGGAGTCCATTTCCTAGTATTAATCCCAATAATCTTCCTCCTAGCTTCCCGATTCGGTAGAGGAAAGTAGAATTCCCTATCGAATCGCCCAGGACGTCTCAGGGCTGGATCAACGGCGTCGGGTCGATTGGTAGCTCCAATCACTATCACTTGACCTCTACCGTCCATGCCGTCCATTAACGCCAAGAGGGTAGAGACTAGGGAAGCGTGGATTTGATCTTGTTTGGAACTTCTGACAGGGGCCAGACCTGTTATCAGCCCTGCATCCTTCCTCTCATCCTCTGCCAAATGCGGCAGAGAATTCGAAACCTGAGTCAGACTCACCATCGATTTCATCGAAGAAAATGATACTAGGCTGAGCAGCTCTAGCTTCCTCAAACAGCATCCTCAATTGCCTCTCTGCTTCTCCTACCCATTTGGACAAGACGTCTGCACCTTTCCGCATGAAGAATGCAATCTTGGTATTACCGGTACTGCAGCTCGCGGCTAATGCACGAGCGAGAAGGGTTTTACCTATCATCAGTAACCACTCGGTGAACTCCGAGAGAGGTGAAAGGGGGATGGGTGAGGAAGAGAGCAGTGGATGATTGAAGAGGAGACAGGAAGACATACCTGTACCAGG
>Ga0265798_10008860_pt1 | contig 12728 bp, 11 predicted proteins | sample P3T30metagenome_FD_192430 | JGI IMG/M metagenome (GOLD analysis project Ga0265798, IMG submission 192430) | Plant litter microbial communities from East Loma Ridge, Irvine, California - P3 T30 | ecosystem: Environmental > Terrestrial > Plant litter > Unclassified | place: USA: California...
CCGGCGCGGCGCGCCACGTCTTCAAGGCGGGTCGAGGCGAAACCACGTTCGACGAACAGGTCGATCGCGGCGGCCAGAAGCTCCTGGGGTCGCGCTTCCTTGCGACGTTCCCAGCGAGGTTTGCTGTCAATTTGGCAGTCCATATTCCCGCTCAGAAATTATCTAAGGAACAACCAATATAGACCGCGCCAGTCATCTTCGTCAAGTAACCGTTGCAAGCGCGAAACTTTATTATGCAACAAGGCCATCTTACCGACGATTCGTCGATGCTTCGACATCGGTGGAATCGAGGAACAATACCACCCGGAAGCCCTAGGGACCAAGGTATACTGCTGCCCTGCCCGAATCGAGAAGCCATGCGTCCCTCACCCGTCCCCTTCGCTTGCCGCCCGCAATGCGGCGCCTGCTGCACCGCGCCCTCGATCACCAGCCCGATTCCCGGCATGCCCGACGGCAAGCCTGCCGGTGTACGCTGCGTGCAACTGGGAGAAGACGAGCGCTGCCGTATCTTTGGCAAGCCCGAGCGGCCGGCCTTCTGCGGTGGGCTGCAGCCGTCACACGAGATGTGCGGCGACACGCGCCCACAGGCAATCCACTGGCTAGGGGAACTGGAACGGGCGACGGCGCCCGACCCGGCACTGCCAGTTTAAAGAGCCGGCTTGCCGCGCGCCTGCTGCACACGCTGGAACAGTCCGCCCAGGGTCAGCCCGTCGTGCCAGACGTCGTCCAGCAGCAGGCCGTAGCGATCGCGCAAGGCGCGCGCCAGTGGCTCGATGTCGGCCAGGTCGGGCTTCCAGCGCGCTGGCTTGGCTGCGCGCACGACGCCCAGCACCTGGTCGTCAGGACGCAGGTGCAGCTTGTCGCTGTCGCCGAACGAGCAGGCGGCACCGAACACGGACAGGAATTCGCGGATGTCTTTGCGGGAAGCGGAAGGGAAGGAACTGCGCCAGACCCGGCCCTGGAAGGGACGGTAGCGTAATGCGTTGGGTAACTGCCAATCATGAAATGCCAGCCAGGACAGCGCGGCAAGGATGATGACTAATAGAAGACTCATTGGGTGAGTGCAGAGTGTCTCATGACGTCAAGTTTGCACGCGATTGCCCGCCCGGCGCAAGCGGTTTTTTGTATTGCGTGCGCCCGTCCATACAGGGACGTCCTGTCATCGCCATGCAAGATCGGACCGCCAAAATACCCTGTACGGTTCAGCTAGCCCAACGTTGGCGGCGCGGGGCATGGTAAGCTTCGACCCCAAGTTGTTGTCCCTGCGCTTTATCTTCCTAGATCACTTCCACATCTAAATTCATGGATATTGTTCTCGCCATCAAGGCGATCATCATGGGCCTGGTCGAGGGCTTCACTGAATTCCTCCCGATTTCTTCCACCGGACACTTGATCCTCGCAGGCGAGTTGATCGGTTTCACTGGCGTCAGGGAAACCGTCTTCAAGATCGTGATCCAGCTCGGCGCCGTGCTGGCCGTGGTGTGGGAATACCGCGCCCGCATCGCCCGGGTTTGTCAGGGGCTGGGATCGGATCCGGTCCAGCAGCGCTTTGCGCGCAATGTCGCGGTGGCATTCATGCCGGCCGCGGTTGCCGGCGTGCTGTTTAGCGCCGCGATCACCGAAATCCTGTTCCACCCGGTGCCGGTGGCGATCGCCCTGGTCGTGGGCGGCGTCATCATCCTGTGGGTCGAACATCGCCAGCGCCAGCGCTCCACGCCGCCGCGGGTCGCGACGGTCGACGAGATGACGATGCTCGACGCCCTGAAGGTCGGCTTCGCCCAGTCTTTCGCCCTGATTCCCGGCACCAGCCGTTCGGGCTCGACCATCATCGGCGGCATGCTGTTCGGCCTGTCGCGCAAGGCGGCCACTGAGTTCTCGTTCTTCCTGGCCATTCCGACCATGCTCGGCGCCACGGTGTATTCCGTGGTCAAAAACCGTGACGCATTGTCGATGGCCGACTTCCCGCTGTTCAGCCTGGGCTTCGTCTCGGCCTTCGTCTCGGCCTTCCTGTGCGTGCGCTGGCTACTGCGCTACATCAGCACGCACGACTTCACGATCTTCGCCTGGTACCGTATCGTATTCGGTATCCTGGTGCTGGTGACCGCCCACTTTGGCTTGGTCAACTGGTCGGAGTAAACTACCAGCCTCATCATGGTTGACGACACTGTTTGAAATTGAAAGTATGAATCCCGATATCGGCGCCGACCTCAGCGCAAGCGCCCTCCATGTGCTCGAGACTGTCTTCGGCTATCCCGCCTTCCGCGGCCAGCAGGGAGAGATCGTCGAGCACGTGGCCAGCGGCGGCGACGCACTGGTCCTGATGCCGACCGGCGGCGGCAAGTCGCTGTGCTACCAGATCCCCGCCCTGCTGCGCGACGGCGTCGGCGTGGTCATCTCGCCGCTGATCGCGCTGATGCAGGACCAGGTCGACGCGCTCGAAGAAGTCGGCGTGCGCGCCGCGTTCCTGAACTCGACCCAGACCTTCGAAGAAGCGATGCGCATCGAGCGCCTGGTGCGCACCGGCGAGATCGACCTGGTGTACGTGGCGCCCGAGCGCCTGATGACGCCGCGCTGCCTCGAACTGTTCGAGGCGTCGCGCATCTCGCTGTTCGCGATCGACGAGGCGCACTGCGTCTCGCAATGGGGCCACGATTTCCGGCCCGAGTACATTCGCCTGTCGGTGCTGCACGAGCGCTTTCCGAATGTGCCGCGCATCGCCCTTACCGCAACCGCCGACCAGCAGACCCGCGCCGAGATCGCGCACCGCCTGCAGTTAGAGACCGCGCGCCAGTTCGTGTCGTCGTTCGACCGCCCGAATATCCGCTACTCGATCGTCGAGAAAGCCAACGGCCGCAAGCAGCTGCTCGATTTCATCAGCAGCGAACACGCGCAGGACTCGGGCATCGTCTACTGCTTGTCGCGCAAGAAGGTCGAAGAAACCGCCGACTTCCTGAACGAAAACGGCATCCGCGCCATGGCGTATCACGCCGGCATGGAATACACGGTGCGCGCCGCCAACCAGGCGCGCTTCCTGCGCGAAGAGAACATCGTGATGGTCGCCACCATCGCCTTCGGCATGGGCATCGACAAGCCCGACGTGCGTTTCGTCTGCCACCTGGATCTGCCCAAGAGCATCGAGGGGTATTACCAGGAGACGGGCCGCGCCGGCCGCGATGGCGCGCCCGCCAGCGCCTGGATGGCCTACGGCCTGCAGGACGTGGTGCTGCAGCGCCGGATGATCGACGAATCCGAAGCCGACGAAACCTTCAAGCGCGTGCTGTCGATGAAGCTCGACGCCATGCTCGGCCTGTGCGAAACGCTGTCATGCCGCCGCATGCGCCTGCTCGACTACTTCGGCGAGCGCTCCGGCCCGTGCGGCAACTGCGACACCTGCCTGGTGCCGCCAGTCAGCTTCGACGGCTCGGTGCCGGTGCAAAAGCTGCTCTCGACCATTTACCGGGTCGACCAGCGCTTCGCTGGCGGCCATGTGATCGACGTGCTGCGCGGCGCCCAGACCGAACGCATCACCCAGTGGCACCACGACAAGCTCACCGTGTATGGCGTCGGCGCCGACCGTTCCGAGCAGGAGTGGCGCGCCATTCTGCGCCAGGCGATTGCCCTCGGCCTGGTGACGGTCGACCATGATGCCTTCAGCTCCCTGAAACTGACCGACGCCGCGCGGCCGGTGCTCAAGGGCGAGCAGAAGGTGCAACTGCGCCAGTACCAGAAGCCGATCAAGGCCAAGCGCCCGTCCACTTCGCGCTCGAGCTACGAGGAAGTCGAACTGTCGCGCTCCGAGCAAGGCATCTTCGACCGCCTGCGCTCGTGGCGCATGGGCACCGCGCGCGAGCACGGCGTACCGGCCTATGTCGTGTTCCAGGATGCGACGCTGCGCGAGATCGCCAAGGTCAAGCCGACTTCGATCGAGCAGTTGCGCGGCGTGTCGGGTGTCGGCGAGAAGAAGCTGGTGTCGTATGGTGACGAGATCGTCGCCATCATCAATGAGATGAGCTAGGTAACGTGGGGTGGACGCGGCCGGCGAGGCGGCTATGCCGTCCACGCGGTGATGGTTACCGGCTCCGCTGTCGTGCCGGATGGTCTTGCTCCAGCTATCACCGCGTGGGCGGCATAGCCGCCCACCCTACTCCCGAAATAGGTAAGTAAAACTGCGGCTCACCGGAAGCACTTCGTCGCTCCCGCGCAGCAGCACCTGCATGCGTTCGGCGTCGACCCGCTCTGCAGCGCGGATCGCGTTAACATTGACCAGCGTGCCGCGGTGGATCTGCCAGAAGCGTTCCGTATCGAGCCCGCCCAATAAATCTTTCAGGGGAATCCGCACCAGCGCTTCGGAACCGGCCAGCACCACCCGCGTGTACTTGCTGTCGGCCTGGAAAAACAGCACCTCATCAACGTCGATCAGGCGAATCTGCTTGCCGACGCTGGCTTTGAGCCACTTCAGTTTTTCCGGCGCTTTGATTGGCGACGCCGCCTTCACCCGTTTCACCACCTCGCTGACATCGTCCGGACGGCTGTCGAGTTTGTCGCGCAGGCGCACCAGCGCCTTGTCCAGGCGGCCCGGCTGGATCGGCTTGAGCAGGTAGTCGACCGCGCCGGCGTCGAACGCGTCGACCGCATACTGGTCGTAGGCCGTGACGAATACCACATGCGACTGGCGGCCGATGCGCTCGGCCACTTCCAGGCCCGACATGCCGGGCATGCGGATGTCGAGGAAAACCACTTGCGGCTCGTGTTCGAGCCAGGCGTCCCAAGCATCGTTGCCGTTTTCAGCCACCGCTACCACATTGGCCTCGGGCCAGGCCGTGGCCAGCAGGCCAAGCAGGCGCTCGCGCATCAGCGGTTCGTCTTCGGCGACCAGGATCGTGGCAGTCATTGCGGCTCCTTGCAGGGGATGGCGATTTCGGCCAGCAGGCCCGGTTCGGCCTCGCTGAGCAGCAGGCATGCGCCCTCGCCATACGCCAGGCGCAGGCGGTGCCGCACATTCTCCAGGCCCGTGCCGGCGCCTGGCGTATCGCTCATGCCGACGCCGCTGTCGCGCACCCCGATGCGGATCGCTCCCCCATCCTCATGTGTGCTCACCACGATCTCACCGCCCGCCAGGGACGGTTCGATGCCATGCTTGATCGCGTTTTCGGCCAGCGTCAGCACGAGCATGCTCGGTATCCGGGTCGCGGCCAGCGCCGGCGGCAGGTCGACGCGGTAGCGCAGCCGCTCGCCCAGGCGGATCTGCATTACGCGCAGATAGGAATCGACCAGACTGAATTCGGTCTCCAGCGCTACTTGCTCGCAGCGCATCTCGCTCATGCTACCGCGCAGGAAGTCGATCAGGTGTGCGGTGAGTTCGGCGGCACGCGGTGCGCCCTGCTCGGCCAGCTGCTGCACCGCGCCGAGGGTGTTGAACAGGAAGTGCGGTTCGATCTGGGCGCGCAGCAGGCGCAGCTGGGTTTCGCTCAGTTCGCGCGCCAGGCGCTCCTGCTCGGCGTCGCGCTTGAGTTGTACGGCGAGGTTTTCAAAATACCGGTTGCGCAGCATGGCGACCGCGATGGTGGGTATCGCCACCAGTGCGGTGACGACGATGGCGACGATCACCACCGTTTTGGGCAGCTTGTCCAACAGCGCTGTCCAGGGATCGCCCTTGTTGAGCGCCACGGTCAGTGCCCCGAATATGCCGCCAACGACGCCAAGCACCACCATGTTAACGAGCGCCTTGCGCTTGGCGCGCACGATCTTGCCATAGTTGAACCAGACGCCGACCAGGGAAAACGCCAGCGCGATCCCGAGTGCATTGGCGGTGACGACCGTCTCCCACCATGGCGTATTGCGCAAGAAGGCGAGATTGATGAGGAAGCCGAGCACCGACAGCACGACGCACAGCTTGAGCAGCGCAAGAACGGCTGCCGAGGTGCTGACACTGCTGGAAAAGCGATGCAGCGCCTCGCGCTCGGTGGGCGACATCGCTGCCAGCTTGCGGGCGAAATAACGGCGGCAGCCAGCTGGCACCTGCGCTACGAGCGTGGGATCCCGGAGCACGGCGAGCTGCTCTGCTTCTACTTCACGGTTCCATTTTTCGATACGTTTCCACATGCTGTTCTCTCCTGTACTCGACAATGTATATCAACGAGTTCAGTCTAGAGATCCCCGGCAGGCCAGGACAGCAAGTGGCGACGAACGACGAAGGCAGGGGCGCGAACGACGATTCGCCCGCCCTGCCCTTCGCTTACTTGCGGGTGAAGACCAGATCCCAGACGCCGTGACCGAGCTTGATGCCGCGGTTCTCGAACTTGGTCAGCGGACGGTAGGCCGGCTGCGGGGCATAGCCCTCGGCGGTGTTGGCCAGTTCCGGCTCGGCGCTCAAAACCTCGAGCATCTGAACCGCGTAATCTTCCCAGTCGGTCGCCAGGTGCAGGTAGCCGCCCGAGGCGATCTTCTGGCACAGCAGCTTCACAAACGCCGGCTGGATCAGGCGGCGCTTGTTGTGGCGCGCCTTGTGCCACGGGTCCGGGAAGAACACGTGCACGCCGTGCAGCGAGCCATCCGGGATCATGTGGTTCAGCACCTCGAACACATCGTGCTGGATCAGGCGCAGGTTGGTGATCTCCTGTTCGCCGATCTGCTTGAGCAGGCTGCCCACGCCCGGGGTGTGCACTTCGACACCGAGGAAGTCGGTATCCGGCAGCAGGCGCGCGATGTGCGACGTGGTGTCGCCCATGCCGAAGCCGATCTCCAGCACGGTCGGCGCCGTGCGGCCGAAGGCCTGCGCCAGGTCGAGCGGCTCCTTCTTGTAGTCGATCAGGAACTTCGGTCCCTGCTCGTCGAAAGCGCGGGCCTGGGCGGTCGACAGCCGTCCCGCGCGCGTCACGAAACTGCGGATGCGGTGTTCGGTGGGATCGTACAGCATGGAGCGCGCCGGGCCGCTGGTAGGCTTATCTGAAGACATGGGGAGTGTGCAGTATGCGGAAAAAACGGCTGTCATTATAGCGCAGCCCTCCTTCGCACCGGCCCGTGCGTGGCGGCAAGGCCGAATCGCGCATAATCGCTGTATTCCCCCAGCAACGCCGGAGCTTTGCCATGCACTCGACCAAACACCCGATCGCCATCGACGACAACGTCGCCACCCTGCACCTGACGTCGCTCCACTACGGCGCACCGGGCAGCGGCAAGAAGGTGTACATCCAGGCCGCGATCCACGCCGACGAAGTGCCGGCGATGCTGGTGGCGCACCTGCTGCGCGGCCGGCTCGACGGGCTCGATGCCGAAGGCAAGATCAAGGGCGAGATCATCCTGGTGCCGGCCGCCAATCCGCTGGGGCTATCGCAGGTAATGCATGGCGCGCCGTTCGGCCGCTACGATCTGTCCACTGGCCTCAATTTCAATCGCGCCTACCGCCATGCCGCCGAGGCGCTCAAGACCGCCCTGGCGGGCCGGCTCGGCGCGGATGCATCGGCCAACGTCGCGCTGATCCGCGAGTATGCGCGGCGCGAGGTGGCGGCCTGGGAACCGGCGGACAACGCCGCCACGCTCAAGAAAACCCTGCTGGGGATGGCGATCGACGCCGACATCGTGCTCGACCTGCATTGCGATAACGAGGCATTGCTGCACATGTACACCGGCACGCCGCTGGTGGAGACAATCCAGCCGCTGGCCGACCTGATGGGCGCGCGCGTGCTGCTGGTGGCCAAGGAGTCCGGCGGCGAAGCCTTCGACGAAGCCTGCAGCCGGCTGTGGTGGGACCTGGCCGACCATTTCCCGGACGCCACCATCCCGCCCTCCTGCGCTGCCGTGACCGTCGAACTGCGCGGCGAGCACGATGTCAGTTACGCGTATGCGCAGCAGGATGCCGATGCCATCGTGCAGTACCTGGCGCATGCCGGCGTGCTCGACATCCCGGTGGGTTCCCTGCCCGCGCCGCAATGCGGGCCGACGCCGCTGGACGCGGTCGAGCCCTTGGCGGCGCCGCATGCGGGGGTGCTGGTGTTTCACAAGAAGCTGGGCGAGCAGGTCGCGGCGGGCGAGCCGATTGCGGATGTCGTCAATCCGGTCAGCGGCCAGGTGACGCCGGTGGCGGCGAGCCGCGCGGGGCTGCTGTTTGCCAGCACCGCGCATCGGCATCTGCTGCGGGGGATGCACATTTGTAAGGTGGCGGGGGCGGAGTCGTTCAGGTCGGGGGATCTGTTGTCGAGTTGAGGTCCACGGTAGATGGCGCCTTCGGGAGTCGGGATAATTGGTGCGGGATACCCGCGCCAATGAAACTTCTCGGCGGGGTCACATTGCCAAAGAAAGGGCGCGTATGCTCGCTACCGTTCGCAATCGTCTGGTCACTGTCTTGTCGCTCACCCTGCCCTGCATGGCCTTTGCCACTTCTGCACTACCCGTGACAGACGAGCGCGTCGCCGTTGTTGGCAATCTGTACAGGGCTTCGCGTGGCAGGCACTGGCGAGCCCGGACGACGTTTTCGGCAAGTCGCTGGTGGAGCAGGATAGTTCAGTCCTTCATCGCTATTTTGACCGGGAGCTGGCGCTCCTACTGATCAACGACCAGCGCTGCATTGAGAGAACTGGCGAGCTTTGCAACCTCGACTTCGACCCAATCTTTGCCTCGCAAGATCCAGCTGCAGCTGATCTTTTGATCCGCTCCATAACGAACAATATGGTGGCGGTTGAATTCACTTACCCTTCCAATGGCGAAAAGGTACGACTGGAATACCGATTGACCAGAAGCGAGAACGGCTGGCGGATCAGCGACATCCGTTATCCGGGGAAGTCGCAGGCCACGCTCAAGCAGCTACTGGCACGTAAGCTACCTACTGATAGAAAATGACAGCAGGTTCACGCTCAAAGTGCTTGCTTCGAACGCCTGAAGAATAATCCGGCGGCGACCACGAAGATGGCCACCGCCGGCAGCAGCCATGCAAAATCGACGCGCAGCGCCATCAAGGTAGCGCCACTCGCCGCGCACCAGGCCACCGGAATCAGCCACAGGTGCCAGTGCGCGCGCCATGCCAGCAGCACGGCCAACGTCGCAGCGATCGTCGGATCCGGTGCGATGCCGAACACCTCTGCTTGTGCCCATCCCCTGTCACTTGCCAGCGCCAGCAAGGGATACCCCGCCACCGCCACTGCGGCGATCCCCAGCGCCACCAGCTGCCGCGCGCCCGATGGTGGCGTAGCGCGGGGCCGCAGCGCCACGAAGCACAGCAACACAGCCTGCAACGCGAACGCCGCAGCGAAATACGGCGCGGCGGTGTTGATGTCGGCATAGCGTTGCAGGTGATAGGCCCAGGCGACCCACGCCCACGATAGCGCCAGCGCGACCGCCGCGATGCGGTACGTCCTGCGTTGCGGACGTATGATGCAACCAATGACAAGCATGCCAGCGGCGACTGCGAGAAGGTGCGCAGGCCAGACCGCCTCGTTGTATGACGCGATGAGCCGGTAGTAGCTGCGGCTCGAAAACATCAGGAAGTCCGACAGCGAATAGGTCCACCACTCGCTCATGCCAGCCTTCCGACATCCTGGGCGATGCGCTTGCGCAGCGCGTCGTCGGGCATCCGGCCGGTCCCGGCCAGCAGGTTCTCGCGCACGTGCGCCACGCTGGAGGTGGCGGGGATCGCGCAAGTGACGGCGGGGTGCGAGACGATGAACTTCAGCAGCGCCTGGGCCCAGGTAGTACAGCCAATCTCCGCGGCCCAACCCGGCAGCGGCTTGCCGGCCAGCGCCTGCGTCAGGTCGCCCTGGCGGAATGGCCGGTTGACGATCACGCCGATGCGCCGCTCGCGTGCCAGCGGCAGGATGCGCTGCTCCACCTCGCGGTCGAGCGCGTTGTACGAGACCTGCACGAAGTCGATCGGCTGCGACGCCATGATTTTTTCAATCTCGCCGTGGCGCCGCCCTTCCGACGTGGTGATGCCGACGTAGCGCAGCCGCCCTTCCTTCTTCATCGCCAGCAGCGTCGTGAGGTGTTCTTCCCACGACAGCAGGTTATGCACCTGCAGCAGATCGAAACGCGGCACGCGCCACAGCCGGCGTGAGGTCTCGATCTGCTGTACGCCGCGCGCGCCGCCGCTGATCCAGACCTTGTCGGCCGAGAACAGGCGCGCTGGCTTGATGGCCTGCAGCGCTTCGCCGATCACGTCCTGGGCCGAGCCATACATCGGTGAGGAATCGAGCATTCGGCCGCCGCCAGCGAAGAACTGGCGCATTACCTCGGCACATTCCGTTCTAGCCTGAGGATCGCGGCCGACGTTGAAGGTGATCCAGCTACCCAGGCCGATGACGGGAATGTGCTCGCCCGAAGAGGGAATGGGCCGGGTCAGTATCGGTGCCGCCGATGGAGCCGCCTGGACGAGCGGCAGGGCGAGGCCACCAGATGCGGCGAGCATTGATTTCAGCAGGCGGCGGCGTAAAGGTGAATCTGCTCCCATGCGAGGCGCTCCTTGCGAAAGTAATGCACGAGACAGCAGGATACGTTGCTTGAAGAATCAATGGCGTTTCTGCCCCATCAAAACCGTACATTGCCAGTTTATTTATGTATATACATAAATTATTGCGGTTCTTGGGTATCGTAGATACACTGAATCGGTGACCGTAAAAATTACGGTGAAATCCGTTCGTGCGCAACCGGCTATATCGGTCTACGCCTGCACTACATTGTCTATGTGGTACGCGACGATACCTGTCGCACCATCAGCCTGCGCAAGGCAAACTCCCGAGAGGTGAAACGATATGCCAAAGCTTAAGCCGGGGACCGTGATTCCTACTCGGAAAGAAGATCTCGCGATCACTGCAGCCGCGATGGAGGATCCCGACGCTCGTCCATTCACCGATGAGGAGTGGGCCAACGTGAAGCCTGTGCGTGGTCGTGGACGTCCGCCGCAAGCGGTAACGAAAGCACCTATCAGCATCCGGCTGGACGTTCGCGTCCTAGAGGCATTCAAGGCAACTGGCGAAGGGTGGCAAACGCGGATGAACGACGCATTGACGGAATGGGCCGATCAACATGGCATGCTCGAACGGACATCGAATTGATGGGAGAGCTACCTGAGGGTGACTGGAGCGGGTGAAGGGAATCGAACCCTCGTCTTAAGCTTGGGAAGCTTCGGCTCTACCATTGAGCTACACCCGCGTTGCCTGCATTCTACGCGTGTTTCGACACCAATGACAATATTGCTGCCCGGTTGCCGCGATGGAAAACGAGCAGTCCAATCAGCAACGCGTCCGGCAACTTCCGCGAAGCATCCGTTGAATTCGTTGAGGTTAGCTGTCAAAACCATGTTCTTCGTGCGTCAAATCCTTAAGAGGCCAGAATTAGCCGAGATTGACAAGATTTTGCACTGCTTGGCTGATATCCGGACTCTGAAAATCCCACGGCAATTGAGCCCAAATGTCTCATCAAAGAAACAGATAAACGATTTATATTGAAACTTAAACGACCGCGCGAGCTGAGCCATAATGACCGCCCCGCGTGCATAAAGCCGAGCGAAGATGAATCGCTGGAATGACGATGATAATTGCTTCTGCCATCTATGCACGCACAGGCGCAAGAGCGAAGCTCGCAAGCAGATTCTGGGACAGTTTGTACCGGGAGCCAGGCAGAGCACGACTCATGCGAGCACCTGCTAGCAACCGATCGGACCTTAAACAGGCGCTTGCGCCCATCGCAAAATTCCTGCAAACTGAGCTGAACTCACCATGAGGTGGGCCGTTTTGTCAGTCAGATTGAGTCTGCTGACTCCCGCGATGTTCTGAGAGCAGACGGGGTTTCTTTAATCGAGGAGCCTTTATGCCCAATACTCTCAAACGCGTTCGCGCACGTGCATTTCTTCATCAAAACGGTAAGTGTTTCTATTGCCATAAACCGATATGGCTGTCAGATCCTGACCACTTCGCCGCTGAACAGAAATTTACAATCAAACAGGCTCGCCGCTTTCAGTGCACAGCCGAACACCTCCGTGCAAGAAAGGATGGCGGCGGCAACAATGCCGCCAATATTGCCGCCGCTTGTCTGTTCTGTAACCAGGGCCGTCACGGGCGTAAAGCTGAGCTAACCCCGGGGCAGTTTGAAGTTTACGTACGCATGCGGATGGCGCGCGGCAAATGGCATTCCTGGTAAGTTGAAGCCCGGTTGCCCAGTGACTTTTGCTTGCCATGCTATTCAAGCCAACGCTTGCCTTCGCCCGTCCGCAACCGTTCATTTTCCACTGTTCAATTTGAGCTCGATGCACTGCTTACCAGCCATGCATCGGGCTTGAATTCAGTCTGGATGGTTGACCACATACCCCTTCGCCGCCAGCGCCGCAATCACGCCTTTGGGATCAAGAATGTCATCCATCTGCAAGATGGCAAAGGTCGACGCATTCGCCTCCAGCGCCTTCTCGGCCGACGCCACCCACAGCGCATTCGCCCTTGTCTTCATCTGCTTGAATTCCGGCTCGGCGTCGAACGCCGCACTATTCATCAAGGCGCCGAAGCAGGCTTCCTGGCGCGTGGCGAAATCGAGCTTGCGCATCTCGTCCATATCGCCCTTGGCCCAGGCATTGGCGCGATCGCTGGCGGCGTCGATGTCCTGCTCCAGCGTGGCCATGGTCTGCGCCAGGCAGGCGGCGTCGCCCAAGGTCGACTTCTTGAAGTTCTTCAGCACGGCGCGCGCGTTATCCATCGGCAGCTGGAAGGTCGACGCGGTTTCCTTGAGCTTGGCTTTCTTGACCAGGTCCA
>Ga0265798_10008861_pt1 | contig 12728 bp, 10 predicted proteins | sample P3T30metagenome_FD_192430 | JGI IMG/M metagenome (GOLD analysis project Ga0265798, IMG submission 192430) | Plant litter microbial communities from East Loma Ridge, Irvine, California - P3 T30 | ecosystem: Environmental > Terrestrial > Plant litter > Unclassified | place: USA: California...
TGTGGATCACCCGTATCAACGCGGCTTCGCGTTCGCACGGCATGACCTACAGCGCGTTCATGAACGGCCTGAAGAAAGCCGCGATTGAACTGGACCGTAAAGTCCTGGCCGACATGGCTGTGAACGACAAGCCGGCATTTGCCGCTATCGTGAACACCGTCAAGACCAAGCTGGCTGCCTAATCAGTCGTCAGCAACACGAAGTACAGTGTGAGCGGCTGACAAGCCGCTGACGCGCAAAGGACGGGGCAAAGGTTTGACGACCGATGCCCTGTTTTTGTTTCTGGCGTTCCGCGCCACTAAAAACAGGAAGAATTACGCATGAACTCGCTGGAAGAACTCGTCGTCTCGGCGCAAGGTGATTTTGCTGCCGCACAAGACGCTGCCGCGCTGGAAAACGCAAAAGCGAAATACCTGGGCAAGACCGGCCAGGTGACCGAACTGATGAAGGGCCTCGGCAAGCTCGACCCGGAACAGCGCAAGGCGCAGGGCGCCCTGATCAACGCCGCCAAAGAAAAAATCGAACAGGCGTTGACGGCCCGCCGCGAGGACCTGGCGAACGTCCAGCTGATGGCCCGTCTGAACGCGGAGAGCATCGACGTCACCCTGCCGGGCCGCGGTCGCTCGACGGGCGGCATCCACCCGGTCATGCGCTCCTGGGAGCGGGTCGAACAGATCTTCCGCTCGATCGGCTTCGACGTCGCCGACGGCCCGGAAATCGAAACTGACTGGACCAACTTCACTGCCCTGAACAGCCCGGAAAACCACCCGGCGCGCTCGATGCAGGACACCTTCTACATCGAGGGCGAGGACAGCCTGGGCAAGCCGCTGCTGCTGCGCACCCACACCAGCCCGATGCAGGTGCGCTATGCCCGCACCCACACGCCGCCGATCAAGGTGATCGCGCCGGGCCGCACCTACCGCGTCGACAGCGACGCCACCCACTCGCCGATGTTCCACCAGGTCGAAGGCCTGTGGATCGGCGAGAACATCAGCTTTGCCGACCTCAAGGGCGTGTACCTGAACTTCGTGAAGGCCTTCTTCGAGACCGACGATCTGCAGGTGCGCTTCCGTCCGTCCTACTTCCCGTTTACCGAACCCTCGGCCGAGATCGACATCGCCTTCGGTTCCGGCCCGCTGAAGGGCCGCTGGCTGGAAGTCTCGGGCGCCGGCCAGGTGCACCCCATCGTCGTGCGCAATTTCGGCCTGGATCCGGAAAAGTACATCGGCTTCGCGTTCGGCTCCGGCCTCGAGCGCCTGACCATGCTGCGCTACGGGATCAACGACCTGCGTCTCTTTTATGAGGGCGACCTGCGCTTCCTGAAGCAGTTCAACTAAGAAGAACAACACGCGAACCAAATAAGGCAAAGATTATGCAATTCTCCGAAAACTGGCTCCGTTCCATGGTCGATCCGAAGATGAATTCGGACGAACTGGCTCACCTGCTCACCATGTCCGGCCTCGAAGTCGAGGAAGTGGAAGCGGTCGCGCCGCCGTTCTCGAACGTCGTGGTCGCCGAAGTCAAGGAAGTGGCCAAGCACCCGAACGCCGACCGCCTGAACGTCTGCCAGGTCGACGTGGGTACCGGCACGCTGTTGAACATCGTCTGCGGCGCGCCGAACGTGCGCGCGGGCATGAAGGCGATCTGCGCCAAGGCCGGCGCCGTTCTGCCGCCCGGCGCCGACGGCAAGCCTTTCGAAATCAAGGTCGGCAAGCTGCGCGGCGTCGAGTCGCAGGGCATGATGTGCTCGGCCAAGGAACTGAAGATCTCGGAAGAAAGCAGCGGCCTGATGGAGCTGCCGGAAGATGCGCCGGTCGGCCAGAACATCCGCGATTACCTGGCCCTCAACGACCAGAAGTTCACCATCAAGCTGACCCCGAACAAGGCGGACTGCCTGTCCGTACTGGGTGTGGCGCGCGAAGTGTCGGCCCTGACCGGTACCCCGCTGACCTTCCCGGCCCAGCGCATCGTCGCCGTCACCATCGACGATGTGCTGCCGGTGAAGGTGTCGGCGCCGGACCTGTGCGGCCGTTTCAGCGGCCGCGTGATCCGCGGCCTGAACGCGCGCGCCGCCACCCCGGAGTGGATGAAGCGCCGCCTGGAACGCAGCGGACAGCGCTCGGTGTCGGCCCTGGTCGACATCTCCAACTACGTGATGCTGGAAACCGGCCAGCCCTCGCACGTGTTCGATCTGGAAAAGATCCACGGCGGCATCGACGTGCGCTGGGGCCGCAAGGGCGAGTCGCTGAAGCTCCTGAACGGTAACACCATCGAGGTCGACGAATGGGTCGGCGTCATCGCGGACGAGAAGCAGCTCGAATCGCTGGCCGGTATCATGGGCGGCGACTCCACCGCCGTCACGCTGGATACCACCGATATCTACCTGGAAGCGGCATTCTGGTGGCCGGGCGCCATCCAGGGCCGCGCACGCCGCTTCAACTTCTCGACCGATGCGGCGCACCGCTACGAGCGCGGCGTCGATTTCGCCGGTACCGTCGAGCGCATCGAGCGCATCACCTCGCTGATCGTCGAGATCTGCGGCACGCCGTCGACGAAAGTCGGTCCGGTCGACGACCAGGTCGTGAACATCCCGCAGCGCCAGCCTGTCACGCTGCGTACCGAGCGCGCGCAGAAGGTGATCGGCGTGGCTATCGACGACGACACCGTGGCCGACATCTTCACCCGCCTGGGCCTGCCGTTCGAGCGCGAGCCGGGCCGCTTCACGGTCACCGCGCCGTCCTACCGTTTCGACATCGAGATCGAGGAAGACCTGATCGAGGAAGTCGCGCGCGTGTACGGCTTCGAGAACATCCCGGCACTGCCGCCGGTGGCACCAAGCGCGATGCTGATCGAGCCGGAAAACACCCGCTCGCTGTTCGCGATCCGCCACCAGCTGGCCGACCTCGGCTACCAGGAAGTCGTCAACATGAGCTTCGTGGAAAGCCAGTGGGAAGCCGACTTCGCCGGCAACACGGATCCGATCAGGCTGCAGAACCCGATCGCCAGCCAGATGAGCGTGATGCGCTCGAACCTGATCGGCAGCCTGGTCGCCAACGTGCGTTACAACGTCAACCGCAAGGCCGGCCGCGTGCGCGTGTTCGAAGTGGGCGCCGTGTTCCACCGCAATCCCGCAGCCCAGGACGGTCCGCTGTCGATCGCCGGCTTCGACCAGCCGAAGCGCGTCGCCGCCATCGCCTACGGTCCCGCCGCGGACGAGCAGTGGGGCATGCCGACCCGCGCCGTCGACTACTTCGACGTCAAGGGCGACCTGGAAGCGCTGTTCGCGCCGCGTTCGCTGCGCTTTTCCAAGCTCGAGCATCCGGCCCTGCACCCGGGCCGCTCGGCCCAGGTCGAACTGGATGGCCGCGTCGTCGGCTTCATCGGCGAACTGCATCCGCGCTGGCTGCAGAAGTACGACCTGCCGCAGGCCCCGGTCCTATTCGAGGTCGACGCCGAGGCGCTGCGCGAGCGCGTGGTGCCCACGTACACCGAGATCTCGAAGTTCCCGGGCGCGACCCGCGACCTCGCGCTGGTGGTGAAACAGGACGTGCCAGCCCAGGCGCTGCTCGACGCTTTCAAGGCCGAGCTGGCTTCGAACGCGAACGGCAAACTCGTGCAAGCCGTTGTTTTGTTTGATGAATATCGCGGCAAGGGTTTGGAGCAGGATGAAAAAAGTCTTGCTTTCCGCTTTGGCTTGCAAGATACTCAATCGACGCTGCAGGACGATGCGGTCGAGGCCATCATGGCCGCGCTCGCACAGGCAGCGGCACAACAACATGGCGCCAGGCTGCGCGCCTGACGTCACATCCAAGACATAGGTAGGGCATCAAAATTAACAATAACGACCTTGACTCCGCCGTCCTCGAGAAAGCGCTTGCCGCTCACCGGGTTCGGCAGGAAGCGGAACAGGAGTTGCCGACCCTGACCAAGGCGGAGCTGGCCGAGCTGCTGTTCGAGCAGGTCGGCCTGAACAAGCGCGAAGCCAAGGACATGGTCGAGACCTTCTTCGACGAGATCCGCAACGCGCTCGAGCGGGGCGAGGCGGTCAAGCTGTCCGGCTTCGGCAACTTCCAGTTGCGCGACAAGCCGCAGCGTCCGGGCCGCAATCCGAAAACCGGGGAAGAGATTCCAATCACGGCGCGCCGCGTCGTGACCTTCCACGCCAGCCAGAAGCTCAAGAGCATGGTCGAGGATGCCAATCCGGCCAGCGCCGACAGCGGTTCGCTGGCGCGTGCCGCCTGAGTAAAGCCAACGATTCATGAATGACCGACCCAACAAGATGGAACTGACTGTATTGCCGCCGATTCCGGCCAAGCGTTATTTCACGATCGGGGAAGTCAGTGAATTGTGCGGCGTCAAGCCGCATGTGCTGCGCTACTGGGAGCAGGAATTTACCCAGCTTAAACCGGTCAAACGCCGAGGAAACCGCCGCTATTACCAGCACCACGAAGTGCTGTTGATCCGGCGTATCCGCGAGCTGCTGTACGAGCAGGGCTTCACGATCAGCGGCGCGCGCAACCGCCTCGATGGCAGGGGGACTTCGGCCGACGAGGCCGAGGTCGCATCGCCGGTGCCGCCCGCACCGCCCGAGCCGAGCATTGCGCCCGAGCTGCTGCGCGAAGAGCTGCATGCCATCCTCGCGATCCTGAAACACGGGTCGCCGGCGGTTTGATCCGGCTCAGCGAAAGCGCTGCCGTTCGAGTATCGAGCTCAAGTATTCGTGCTCCTGTTGTTCTGCACCTAGGAGGTGCTAGAATGTCACTTGCGAATGTTGCTGACTCAAACATGCTTGTTGTGGGCGTGAGGTGTCAGCCTCGGCTCTTTCCTGCCTCAGGAAAAATCTAAGGGAAGACAATGATACGCGTTGCCATTTGTGACGATCACCAGATAGTTCGAGCAGGTTTCAAGCAGATTTTTTCGTCGTCGGGCGACTTCGAAGTCGTCGCCGAAGGCGCTACCGGGCGTGAAGCCCTCGATATCGCACGCCGCGAGATTTGCGACGTGCTGCTATTGGATATTGCGATGCCGGATCAGAGCGGCATCGACATCCTACGCACCATCCGCCAGGGACAGCCGAACCTGCCGGTGCTGATCCTGTCGGGTTACCCGGCCCAGCAGTATGCGCTCAACCTGTTCAAGATGGGCGCCAACGGCTACCTGAACAAGGAGTGCGACGCCGACGAGCTCAAGACCGCCGTGCGTACCGTCTACCAGGGCCGCCGCTACGTCAGCTCCCAGGTCGGCGAGCTGCTGGCCCAGAGCTTCGACCGCGACCCCAACACGGCCCTACACACGGAGCTGTCGGACCGCGAGTTCCAGGTCTTCCTGCGCCTGGCCAAGGGCGCGACCGTGTCCGACATCGGCAATGCGCTGTCGCTGTCGATCAAGACGGTCTCGACCTACCGCACCCGCATCATGGAAAAGATGGGCCTGCAGTCGAACAGCGACCTGACCTACTACGCCATGAAAAACAACCTGCTCGATTGAGCGGGACGGTTTGCTCATCTGAGCAAATACCAGAGAGGACGGCGCGCCTGCCGCGGCGTCCTCCCGCTGCAACCCTCCGCACGCCAGCTGCCGCCGGCCTGCACATATATTTCTCTCAGTCTATAATCGCGCACATCGTCGCTGCGTGAGAGGATCTCCAGGATGTATTTCAGTGCCGACCCCGCCTTCCGGCCGGTGCGCAGCCTGCCGTGGTACCAAACCCTGCTGTGTGCGGTATGCGTGCTCATCCTGGTGCTGAACGGCGTCAGCCTGGTACGTAATCTCGGCGAGCTGAAGGCGACCAATGCGAGGCAAGCCCAGGCCGACCGCGTGTCCACCCGGCTGCAGTACGTGAACCTGCTCGTCACCGACGCGGATAACGGTTTGCGCGGCTACTTCCTGTCCGGTTCCGAGACCTATCTCGGTCCGCTGCGTACCGCCCAGCGCGAACTCGAAGGCGAGTTCGAGACGCTCAGGACACTCCTCGAGGACAATCCCTCCCAACTGAAGAACCTCGCCCAGCTGCAGACGCTGGTGCGGCGCCGCGTCGGCCTGATGAACGAGGCGCTGGAAGTCTATCGCCACGGCGGCCTGGACGACATCGTCGCCATTGCCCGGACCCAGGAAGACCAGGTCCGCATGGACGAGATCCGCCTGCAGGTCGTGGTGATGACGCAGGAACAGAACGAATTGCTGGCCGCGCGCGGCGCCGGATTCTACGACCAGTACCGCCGCACGGCGCTGCTGGGCGTGGGCATCAACCTGGCGGCCATCGTCGTGCTGGTGCTGTTCTATAACCTGATCTGGCGCGGCTTTGCGCTGCGCCTGTCCGCCGAGCGCGCCCTACAGGAAAGCAACGATCAGCTGGAAACGGTGGTGGCGGCGCGTACCGAGCAGCTGTCGGTGCTGTCGCGCCACCTGATCAGCGTGTCGGAAGAAGAAAAGGCGCGCCTGGCGCGCGAGCTGCACGACGAGATGGGCGCCAACCTGACGGCGATCGGCATGGCGCTGTCCACCGTCGCCGAGCAACTGAAGGACAGCCACCCGGAGCAGGCAGCCACCCTCGGCTGCGCGCGCGCGACCCTGCTGGAGACCGTGCAGCTGAAGCGCCGCATCATCGAAGACCTGCGCCCCAGCCTGCTGGACAACATGGGCCTGGCGGCAGCGCTGCAGAGTTATTGCACCGATTTCGGGCGTGCCACGCAGCTGGACTGCGAAGCCCTGGTCGAGGGCGACGTCGACAGCGCCGGGCCGATGCATGCGATCGCGCTGTTCCGCATCGCCCAGGAATCGCTGAACAATGTCGCCAAGTATGCGCAGGCGCGCCACGTGGTGGTGCATCTTGCGCGCGAAGGCGAAGGGCTGGCGCTGGAAGTCAGCGACGATGGGGTCGGCATTCCGCCGGATGCGATGCGGCGGCCGAAGTCGCACGGCCTGCTGGGCATGCGCGAGCGCGCATTGCTGCTGGGCGGGACACTGACGGTGGAACGTGGCGTGAACGGGCAGGGAACCTGCGTACAGGCCTGGGTGCCGCTGGCGGCGCCGGCCGCCGAATCGATGGGTGCCGTGTCAGGCTCCCCGGCGCTGCCGGCCATTGAACAACATCTGAAACAACACGCCGCCGACGCGCAGCTTGCGCTCGGCGGCGGTACGGCACCGCTTATGCGCGTGCCACATCCATCAGCAGACGGTCGTACTCGCTCTTGGCGACCTTGTAGCACTCGCCGGCGTAGTCTTCCAGGCCCTGGCGGTTCAGCACGGTAATATTGCCGCGGCGGTACTGGATCAGGCCTTCGTCCTGCAGCTTGCCGGCGGCAGCGGTGATGCTTTCGCGGCGCACGCCCAGCATGATCGAGATCAGTTCCTGGGTCACTTTCAGCTCGTTGCTGGCCGAACGGTCCAGGCGGTCCAGCAGCCAGCGGCACAGTTTCTGCTCGATCGAGCTGTGGCGGCCGCCGACGGCGTTCTGTGCCATCTGGGCGAACAGGGCATTGGTGTAGCGCATCAGCAGCTGGGGCAGGGCGCCGCCCTTGTTGAAGGCGTCGCGCAGGAACTGGGTCTTCAGGCGGTAGCCGTAGCCGGCGCTCTGGACCACGGCGCTGCAGGTGGCGCGTTCGCCCATGAACAGCGAGACACCGACCGCACCTTCATGGCCGACCACGGCGATTTCGGTGGTGGCGCCGTCTTCCATCACGTACAGCAGGGAGACGATGGCGGTGGTGGGGAAATAAACGTATTCGAGTTTGCTGCCGTATTCGAACAGTTCCTTGCCGAAAGGCAGCGGGACCAGTTCCAGGTGTTCAAACAGGGTTTCCAGGTCTTGGCGCGGCAGGGCCGCGAGCAACTCATTCTGTTGGGTGCCGCTGTAGCTGACGACCGGACGGGACGCCACTTTGAATTCCTCGGCCGATGCGGGAATCTGGTTGACCGACTGAGTCTTCTGGGCGGCAACACCAAGTTGAGCGTTATTCATATTGTCCTCGTTATCTCTGACTTACTTCACGTACTTCGTGGGGGGCGAGTGCTTAGATGGGTTTCCTCATCGCGATGTGTGTACTTTATTGCCATAGTCTCTTGCCGAACATAAGACTAGTCGTCGCCCCCATGTAGGTTCTATGCATGATGTTTTGTCAGTCCAGTCCTACTAGAGGGAAACATTCAAAATCGGCCTTTTTTAGCATTCTTGAAACGGGCATTTAACGTTAAAACGTTTTCGCGCTCATCCTTATATGACGTCCTGACAACAATCCGGGTGTTGTTAAGTTCATCAGGAACATAGCGTCGGTTCCCGGCGTTTTCGGCTGTTAACGAAAACTTCACACCTCACTGTGGAGGAAGCCCGACTTGTCCTACAGCGGATTTCAAGACAAACCCCGCGAGACTCGGTAAAATCGCGCGTTTATGCACACGCGCCGCAAAGGCGAGACCATGTCCAACGAAACCGCAGCAAGCACTCCTGACAACGTCGACGACGTCTTCGACGCCCCCTCGGCCAAGACCGCCGCGCAGATCGCGCGCGAGGTCAAGCGCCGCCGCACCTTCGGCATCATTTCCCACCCCGACGCCGGCAAGACCACGCTCACCGAAAAGCTCCTGCTGTTCTCGGGCGCGATCCAGCTGGCCGGTACCGTCAAGGGCCGCAAGAGCGGACGCCACGCCACCTCCGACTGGATGGACATCGAGAAGCAGCGCGGCATCTCGGTCGCGTCCTCGGTGATGCAGTTCGAGTTCCGCGAGCACGTGATCAACCTGCTCGATACCCCGGGCCACCAGGATTTCTCGGAAGACACCTACCGCGTGCTGACCGCGGTCGACTCGGCCCTGATGGTGATCGACGCCGCCAAGGGCGTGGAGGAGCAGACCATCAAGCTGCTGGATGTCTGCCGCATGCGCGACACCCCGATCGTCACCTTCATGAACAAGCTGGACCGCGAAACCCGCGATCCGCTGGAGCTGCTGGACGAAGTGGAATCGGTGCTGAAGATCGAATGCGCGCCGGTGACCTGGCCGATCGGCATGGGCAAGAACTTCCGCGGCGTGTACCACCTGCTCAAGGATGAGATCATGCTGTTCAAGGCCGGCGAGGAAAAGGCCGACGGCGACTACGAGATCATCAAGGGCATCGACAACCCGCGCCTGGCCGAGATGTTCCCGATGGAGATTGAACAACTCAAGATGGAAGTGGAACTGGTGCACGGCGCCTCGCACGTGTTCGACCTGGAGCGCTTCCTGTCGGGCGTGCAGACCCCGGTCTTCTTCGGCTCCGCGATCAACAACTTCGGCGTGCGCGAGATCCTGTCGGCGCTGATCGACTGGGCCCCGGCCCCGCGCGAGCGCGATGCCACCGTGCGCGCCGTGAAGCCCGAGGAAGAACGCTTCTCCGGCTTCGTCTTCAAGATCCAGGCCAACATGGACCCGGCCCACCGTGACCGCATCGCCTTCCTGCGCGTGTGCTCGGGACGCTTCGACAAGGGCATGAAGGTCAGGCACCTGCGCCTCGGCCGCGAAGTGAAGCTGTCCTCCGTGGTGACCTTCATGGCCTCGAGCCGCGAACAGGTCGAGGAAGCCTACGCCGGCGACATCATCGGCCTGCCGAACCACGGCAACATGCAGATCGGCGACAGCTTTTCGGAAGGCGAACTGCTGACCTTTACCGGCATCCCGTACTTCGCGCCGGACCTGTTCCGCACTGTGCGCATCCGCAATCCGCTGAAGACCAAGCAGCTGCACAAGGGCCTGCAGCAGCTGGGCGAAGAGGGCGCCGTGCAGGTGTTCAAGCCGGTCATCGGTTCGGACCTGATCCTGGGCGCGGTCGGCGTGCTGCAGTTCGAGGTGGTCGCCAGCCGCCTGCTGAACGAGTACGGCGTCGACGCCGTGTTCGAAGGCTCGAGCATCAGCAGCGCGCGCTGGGTCTCCAGCGACGACAAGAAGGCGCTGTCCGACTTCGAGTCGCAGCTGGCGCCGCAGGTGGCCTACGACGCGGCCGGCAACCTGGCCTTCCTCGCGACCTCCGGCGTCAACCTGCGCCTGACGCAGGAACGCTGGCCGAAGCTGCAGTTCCACGCGACGCGCGAGCACGCGGCCAAGCTGGATTAAACGTAGACGATAGGCGCGGGCACGGGGTGTCCGCCCTACGGTAGGGTGGGCACCCCGTGCCCACACCTCTACCTACATTTTGTTCTTCCCCATCCACGCCTCCACCACGCTGGCCACCCAGCACACCAGAAACACCCACCCCGACAGCGTCACTGACAGCGGCGTCGCCTGTCCCTCCAGCTTTGCGGCAAGCGCCGCCGGATCGAGCGGCATGGTCCCGCCCAGCAGCTGGCCGGCGAGCGCGTTCGCTTCATCCAGCGCGAAATTCAGGTAGACGTAGCCGGCCACCAGCGCCGGCACCGCGAACAGCAGCGCAAGGCGTCGCCGCCCCAGGTACCACTGGCCGATGCCAGGGAAGACCAGGGCGGACAGCAAGGCTGCGGTTCCTTTGGAACGGTTCATGCAACTCCTTTCCGAGTTTGAGCAGGCACAAGAGCCCTTGTGCCGGACAGCGTAAATTTCCCCAATGCACGTCTTCCGGCGTGCCGGCGACATCGTTGACAGGGAGAGAAAACAATGACGCTTGCTTTTTTGAGCCGCCTGCGGATCGGCCCCAAGCTGCTGCTCGCACCTTGTGCCGTGCTGGTATTGCTGGTGGTCCTGTCCTGCGGCGCCTACGTCGCGATGGTGCGGCAGAACGACTCGCTCGACGCCATCGTGCAGCAGCGCGCCACCCACATGCGGGCAGCCTCCGACCTGGTCGCTTCCGCCCAGCGCGCGCATGCCCAAGCCTACCAGATCCTGACCTGGATCAGTGGCAGCTTCCCGCGCACCCGTATCGAGCCCCTGGTGCGCGACGTCCAGCAGCAGCAGACCGCCATCGAACGCGGCTTTGCAAGCCTGTCGGGGCTCGCGCAAAAGAGCCCGGCCAAGTACCGCGAGGCCGAGCTGCGCTATGTCGAACAGGCGGCGTCGGCCTGGCGCCTGTACGAATCGGCGGTGCGCGACGTGATCGACCTCGCACGCGAAGACCAGTCGGTCAGCGCCAGTGCCATGGCCAAGGCCGAGCGCGCGTTCAGCGTGGTGGCCGAGCGCCTCGCCGACCTGTCGCGCCGCGAGCAGGAGCTGTCGGAAGAGGCCTCGGACAAGGCTTCCAGCGATTTCAGGAGCATCGCGATCCTGATGCCGATCGTGATCGCGCTGTCGATCGTGGCCTCGCTGGCGATCACGATGGCGGTACGGCGTTCGCTGCTGGGCGAGATCGGCGCCATCGAGGCCGCCGCCAGCAGCCTGGCCAGCGGCGACCTGACGGTGCGCGCCCGGGTCGACGGCGACGACGAGATCGCGACCACCTCCCGCGCGCTGGACGACAGCATCCGCAACCTGAACCTGTCGCTGCGCACCATCCTCGAGTCGGCGCGTTCGATCGGCTCGGCCTCGCGCGAAATCGCCCTCGGGCGCGCCGGCCTGCCGCCGCGCGCCGGCGTACGCGCCTCGCTCGAGCATACCGCGAGCTCGATGCAGGACCTCGCCGCGGCGATGATGGAAACCGCCGATTCGGCGCGCCAGGCCAACCAGCTGGCCGAAGCGGCATCCAGCGCGGCCCAGCAGGGCGGCAGCGTGGTGCACCGGCTGGTGGCGACGCTGGAAAACGTGCGCCGCTCGGCCACGCGCCTGGACGAACTCGGCGAAGACATCGAGATCGCCTGCGGACGCGCCGGCAGCCTGGCGCTTGGCGCGGCGGTCGAGGCGGCCCAGAGCGGCCCGCAGAGCCTGAATTTCGCCCAGGCGGCCTGCGAGGTGCGGGCGCTGGCCGGCCGCGCCATGGCGGGCGCTCGCGAGGCGCGCGAACTGGCGCGCGAGACCATGGCGGCGATCGAAGGCGGCACCGGCATCGCGCTGGACGCCGGCGAGAGCATGGCGATTCTTTCCAGCTCGGTGCAGGCGGTGGGCGACATCGTCAACCGCATCGGCAGCACCAGCGCCGAGCGCGCCGAGAACCTGGCCGGCGTGAACCAGGCCATCGTGCGCATGGACGAACTGACCCAGCAGGGCACGCGCATGGTGGAGGATGCGGCGATGGCCGCCCGCACCCTGCAGCAGCAGGCGCTCAGCCTGTCGCAGGCGGTGGCCGCGTTCCGGCTCGACGAGGCGGTGCAGGCGGCGCCGGAAGACGCCAATGAAGAAGGGGCCGCGGGAGCGTTCGACAAACGCCCCGGCAGCCCCGGACATCCCTACCTGCGTCTCGCATCGAGCCGCAGGCCGGGTCCTTGAAGCTAACGATTACTCGTAATCTTCAATTGGTGCGCAACCACAGAAGAGGTTACGGTCGCCGTAGACGTTGTCGGCGCGGCCGACCGGCGGCCAGTACTTGCGCTTGCGCAGCGACGGCACCGGGAAGGCGGCGACTTCGCGGCTGTAGCTGTGCTTCCAGTCGTCGGCGGTCACCACCTCGGCCGTGTGCGGCGCACCCTTCAGCGGGTTGTCCATGCGGTCGTACTCGCCGCGTTCGACCTTCACGATCTCGGCGTGGATGGTGATCATCGCCTCGATGAAGCGGTCCAGCTCGGCCTTCGACTCCGACTCGGTCGGCTCGATCATCAGCGTGCCCGGCACCGGGAAGCTCATGGTCGGGGCGTGGAAGCCGAAGTCCATCAGGCGCTTGGCCACGTCTTCGTTGCTGATGCCGGTCTTGTCCTGCAGCG
>Ga0265798_10008862_pt1 | contig 12728 bp, 12 predicted proteins | sample P3T30metagenome_FD_192430 | JGI IMG/M metagenome (GOLD analysis project Ga0265798, IMG submission 192430) | Plant litter microbial communities from East Loma Ridge, Irvine, California - P3 T30 | ecosystem: Environmental > Terrestrial > Plant litter > Unclassified | place: USA: California...
TGAGTCCATTGGCCATTGCTCTCGTCGAACTTATAGACCTGCCTCCTAGCCTTTGCAGGATCGCTCAGATCCACAGACTCCATCTCTTCGGGCTTGATGATTACCACGCGGAAGTTTGCTCTAGCCACGGGGTCTTCCAAGTCTTCCACCTTCGTCCCAATCGCGAGATTCTTGTCATCGTAAGGTTGGTCACATGGCTGTCCAGGCGGCGGGTTCTTGAATGAGCCTGTAATGTAGCGTCAGCACCATCCTCTCTTTTCACAGTCTCGTTGTACGAAAAGAACATACCTCTCAGCCCGGGCGAATTGTTACCAAAATGGCCCGTCAGCTCTCTCTTCCAACTCCACTCGCCCTCCTTCTCAGAGTCCACAACCCTCATCCTACTCCCGATTTCACTCTTCAGCGTCCTGACCCCCGAACTCTCCTTACTCTGCTCGCCCTCGCCCTCCACGTCGTTGCCCACAACAAAAGCCTCGCCCTTCATCCTCCACTGCACCATAGCATCCTTGATCCACCAAACAGCTTCACAAGGACCACCACCTCCACTCCCCTGCGCCTGGCTCTGATCCTCCGCGTGCCCGCTGCTCGAAGCAAACAGCTGAAGGGGCTTGTTCATGCGGACGTCGGTCGTGAAAGCCGGCATGTCGCTTTCGTAAACTCTGGGGTTCATCGGCGCGTTGTTGTGCTTGTTCTCGGGCAGTTCGGCCCAGAAACCGCGCATAATGCAGTAGCGAGCGCGCGGCAGGTAGGGTGTTGGGCTCTTCTGACCTTCGGGGACCGGGTGCAAGCTGCTGAAGACGAATTCCGGGCTGTCCATCCTAGACAGATGGCTGAGGAAGTCAGCCCGCCATGGGGCGGGTTGAGAGGGTGCGGCGTGAGAGGTGGTGGCCATGGTACGAGTTGGTTGCAGGGTGCGCGAGATGTGCGCGAGACGGAGCTTGGGAGCTATGATTGCTATATGCTGGGTTGGATTAGGATGTATGTGTAAGTGGTATGTGCTATGGCAAAACCCAGAAGCACTTCAGCTACAGTACGAGTCTCGAGTGTCTTCAAGTCTCAATGGAAGAGCAGGTGGTTTGTACGAGATATCGTTGTGGAGTTCCTAGAATAATCATGAGATCATCATTATCGTAGAAGACAGTGAGGTCGGCCAATCTGGTCACCGGATTTGATCCGGTTTCATAATTGTTGTTCTATGACGATATGTATCGAAACAAGATCCTCGGAGAACAAATAAATTAGGACACACTCGGGCAACGCAGCTGGATTTCTGTCCCAGTTGATGTGGCCCTTGATCTGGCGGGGATTGTGGGGTTTCAAATCGGTGAACCATCTTGCTAGGTACATGTATCCAATCTGAACCAGCCACCAATTCCATGCTGTCGATTGAACACGCGACACGTCGAAAGCCTAGGTAACGCACATGATGGTGAGCTTATAGAGATGGAGAAGCACCGCTAGCCGAGAAGAAGCTTTAGCGTAAGCAAACACTGCAAGAATTGCAAAAATCATTCACAACAAGGAAGATGTGGAACAGGTGAAGCCGTGGGTGATAGTTAATTGTAGCACGAATAGTATGCCATCTTGTACTAGCACAAAGCCCAAACTCGGCTAAAGACAGTAGACCGTTGTTGGAGCCGAAGGGTACCTAGCATAATGCATCGCTCGCAGTTCACATCGCTTCGCAGAATTTCTATGGCGCCATAAAACAAACATCAGACATCAGCGTAATCTCCTCCAGACCCGCCGTACGCCTGATTCATATTAAATACAAGTTGCGTCTGAAATACGTTGATGTCCGCAGTTCAAACAGTTTGTAATGACGGCTCTACGCAGTCTTGACCGGCGCATTCTGACCACGTCCCCTAGGAGCCTTAGGTCCCTTTCTCTGCGCTACATTGTCCGATGCTGCAGGCGCTGGAGACTTTTGCTGTGGCGCTGAAGCGTTTGAACCAGTCAACACTTTCTGGCTGCTAGCCTTCCTAGAGCCAGCGGAAAGGCCACTGTTGGGCGCAGTAGGCACTAGGGAGTTCGCGCCATTCTCTTTCAGAACCGGGGCCTTTGCTTTCGGTTTGCTGAAGGCCTTGTTCTGTGCAGTCCTCTTCCAGAAAATCGGGTTATGCTTGGTCTTCACACCAGGCATTTTAACGAAACAACCCTTAGCGTTCCGGTAGTGCACTTGGTTCATGTCGAACTCAGCTTTGTTCTGCGAATCAATGGGCCTAGGGCTGCTTTCAGCAAACATGGCGAGCATGTTGTATCTCGAAACAGCGCTAGTCTCCGGGTAGCTCACGTTGTGAGGAATGCGCGTGAGTGGCTTGGAGCCGAAGCTCAATTCTTCGTTGAACATCTGTTCTATGGTGTCCTTGCTAGTGACATCCTTGCTGTCATCGATGAGGAAGCCGTGAGCCGTAAGGTTCCTCATCAATCGCTGTGCTTGAGGCAGCGAGACCGTCGCGCCGATGCTGGTAGGGTTGTCGAGCACATCAGACCTTGACGAGCTCGCCACTACCATAGCCGGACCTTGCATCTTAGGCGGAGTCTTCGGTGGCGATGGCGGGGTCTCGGTCGTGATGTTCGTACGATTGAACAACCCGTTGAAGCGAGCTTGCCAGGCCTCGTTCTGGACAAGCGGCCGCATGGCACCAGGTGGGCCCCAGTGTTGACGCGGCGGCATCATGACGGATTGTTGCTGTGAGGCGACAGGCGTACCTTGAGGTGGAAGCTTGACTACAGGCTTGGACCGGGGCAGACGCACATGAGGGTGCTTGGCGTTGCCAGAGTATACAGGATGCGCGGTAGTCTCAGGCGGAGGTGGAGGCTGCTCTTTGGAGTCAACTGTAGGCGGCAGCGGATCGGCAAATTGCTTCACTCTTCGTGGAGTGCCAACAGGTGCGGGCTGCGGTCGAGATTGAGGATGCCCGATGGGCAGTTGCTGCACTGGCGCACCTCCATGCGCCGGATTCATGGAACCATTGGGTAGGCGTACCGTATTCTCGGCAGTCTGCTTCCACGAGTGGCTAAGGGGAGAGGCTGTTGGTACAGGTACTGCAGGCTGCGTCTGCGTGCTTGGCGGGGCAGGCGGAAGACTAGCAACTGTGCGAGACCCTTGAGCGTCGTGAATGGTGTATTCTGCCTTTTCGAACTTGCGAGGTCCACCAAGGCGTCCGCGAGTGGTCTGTTTGAAGGTTTCTTTGAAGGTGTCATCTCTCTGCACAGGAGGGGCATCGTCTAGGAAGCCTGGGCCGTTAGTTTTGGTGGCACTAGCGTATTGCGCCGGCAAGGTCTGGGCTGCACTCTTCCAAGCACCGACTCCATTGAGCTTGTTGTCATCCGAGGGCTGGCTTTGCATCGGTGGCTGTGCGCGAGATGGTGGCGCAATAGGCCCAGGGACGCGTTGCTGACGACCCATGCCAGGACCTGGAGACGCGCCGTTTGCGCGCGGCTGAGCCATGAAGTGATCTGGACGGCCTTCCATTCCTGGTGGAGCGAACGCACGGGATGGCTCCGCCATTTGGGTTGATTGTAGGCTGGGGGATCGAGACTCGGACCCGAGGCCTTGAGGTGAAATACGGTTCGACGTCGCAGGTCGAGCCATGCCCGGTGGCGGCGGCAATGAGGCACCTTGTGGAGTCATCAGGAGAGGAGAAAATGCCGACGCGCTGTCGAAGACACCGTTGCCGATGCCTGCGGTACCCCAAACGTTGCCGCCGCCGGTAGAAGGCCATGGCGAGAATCCATCATTGTTGCCCGCCATAGGTGAACGACCGAACGGCTGCTGTTTGCGCTCACCAGGAGACGAAAACGCCGAGTTCGGCGCGCGGTAAGGCGAAGCGGTGTTTGATTGGAATGGTGCGCGGGTGTTGGCTTTGGGTGATAGAGGACCGCGCGGAGCTTGCCTTTGCATGTGCTCAGAGATCGAACGAGTGGGCATGCCGGCGCCTTCAGGCTTAGACATGGGCAATTGCTGTTCGACTTTCTCCGGCAGGGGAACACTGGCTGTGGCAACAGGTTTCAAGGTCTGCGGTTCAGGGCCGGGTGCAGTGGTGGTAGGAGAATGTAGCTGTGCAGGCTTGATCTCACCGGTCTCGAGTGGCTTGGTGCTCTCGGCAGCCGTCTCAGTAGCGGGCTTTGGCGCTGCTGCAGCTGCCTCCTTGGCGGCCTGTCGTTCTTGCCTTGATTGGCCAGCACCTTCGAGCGCAGCCATTTTCGCCTTCAGGCGCTCTTTTCGAGCAACCTCTGCTTGCTCCTCTTCCTCCAGTCGCCTCTTACGTGCCGACTCGCGCTTTTCCTTCATGATGCGCTCTTGAACCTTCACAGGATCCTCAAGCTCCTCCCCAGCGCCTGGCGGGGGTGGTGACGGCATCTGCTGCGACCAAGCGTCTTGCTGCGAAAAAATGTTCTGGGGTGTCTCGGCTTTGGCAACGACTGGCGAAGCATGGCCTACAGCCACGCTTGGGCGACGATCTTGAGCAGCGACTTGCTCCGGAGCCCTGTTGGTAGACATTCTCCTGGGAGCCATACCACCCTGGCTGACGCTTGAGCCTCTACGACGAGCAGCCCATGAAGGCGGCCCATCAGTCTGACTGCCGGATCGAGTTTGGAACGCAGGTGATGGCTCAGGATGATCTGTGCCTGGTTGGGACGAGCGAAGAAGGACCGATGGTTTGCGACCGTAGGGATCCGGTCGTGAGCTGCGGCGACCTTCTGGCGCTGGCTCATAACGACCACTGACAGAGTTGAATAGTTCGCGACTCCCACCCTCACCTTCACGCCAGGAACGGTCGAATGTATCAGCTGGCATCTCGCGTGGTGGAGGTGGAGGCATAGATGATTCGTACGATCGGGCATCTTGCGAGGCAAAGGGCAACGGTGCAGTCACCTGCTGGACAGGTGGGTTGACGGGTGATGCCCTGTCGACAGGAGGCAGAGGTGCCCATGGTGACTTGGATGGTGGCGCCGGGCTTTTGGCTTTCAACGTAGCTTTCTCAGGACCGGGTGATTGCGTGTTGATGCCATTCTGCTTGGCTTGAATGGCTGCTCCAGGCTTCAGAATTGTTTTCGGTGGTCCGGAAGGTTCCTTCTTCATGGCAGTCAAAGACGGCTTAGCGCCTTCGGTCGGTTTGGCTTGCGTTGCTCCAGCAGGCTTGGTCTCTTTCGGCGCCGGGACATTATCCGCAGACGTGAGAGCTGATTTCGTGCCATCAATCCAGGTAACCGCGTCGGGGACCCAGTCGTCCTCGTCCTCATCAATGTCTGCCCATTTAGACTCCTTGCCGTTCTCGTCGGACTGTAGACGCGTGGCTAGGTGAATGCCGTACTGTTGCTTGAGTTCTTCATCTGTGAACTGCTTCGGAGGTGGCGGAGCTGTAGGTCTGTTCTTGTTCCAGACTTTGCTGGCATCTGGTCCGCTAGGGGATTCCGCGTTCTGGCGAGCCTTCTGAAGCTCTCGGAGTGATGCACCACTCTTTGCGATAAGCCTTGGCTTTGTGGCCGGCGGAGCGACCGGGTTGACAGGAGATGCTGCCAATAAGTTAGTTATGCCCTTGTAAACTGTGAGAACTCGCCATACCTTTCTCTCCGGTCTTGGCTGCAACAGGCGCAGTAGATGCCGATTTCGCCAAGAAGTTTTTGGTCACGGAAATCTTGCTGAAGGTAGCTGGCTTCTTGACTGAGTTGGTGCGCACATGTAGGTGGCCATCCTTCATCTCAAGAGCTTCTCCCTTGCTCATCTCGGTGTCGGAGTTGACGGCTGATACATCCTGCGATCCTCCATCCTCTATCACAGACCCTTGGCTGGCCGCATCGTGGACACCATTCGTCGTAGGAAGGCCATGGTCGGCGTCCGATGGTGGTGAGATTGCGGGAACGTTGTCAGGCTTAGCCACGGCATCCCCAGCGCTTGGCTCAGTCGCAGCGTGTCCTCCATTGAACTCTCTGCCATCCGGTGTGTTGCTGGTGGTCGAGGAACGGTCTTGCGGTTTGTTGGCGCTTGCAGCTTCGGTGGTGAAAGGTGCTGGGCTGTTGCCGCCCTCGGAGGCAGCGGTAGAGTTGTGATTCGCAACAACATCGACAAGCGGCGACGAACCGCTTGCCGATTCGGAAACATTTACCACATTGTGGCTAACCTGCTCTGCCATAACAGACTGTCGGACTGTTTGCGCAGTATCACTCTTGTCAGCCGACTGGTCTTGAGCGGGCGCTGACTCGGACAATGGCGCGAGCATCAAAGCGCGCGCAACACCACGTCTTCGCGAGCGCAGTAAGTTAAGAGAAAGAGGCCGTATCGGCGTGTGCGGTAGAGAGGGTGTCGTACAGTCAGGTGTTTGATCTCGCCACGGTTGGTATCGGAGTCGGGGGTGTCGGAGATCGGCGTCTTCGGCAGTGGTGTCGCCGGCGCAGTAAGGAGCGCTGGGTGTGAGGGAAGGAGCGCGCTCGAGGGAGGAGGATGTGAAGGGTTCCTCTGTAGAGCGCCGTGAAGGTATCGCAAGGTGTTGTGTGTTGTGGAGGAGAGGGTAAAGTAGATTGACGTCGATGCTGTGAGCTGCCAGCGGCATGTGGTCGCCTGTACATGGGTCCAAGCGCAGGCGCTGATTAGAGTCGACGCGGAAGCGGAACAAAGAGGTGTGCTAGCAACGACAAGTTATCATCAAATCATATAAGATACGTGATAGGAAAGCTGCTCATAGTATGTACATGTTTGTTAATTCACATTTTAGCTAGTTTACACGGATATCTCGAAACAGTCGTATCACGTGACATTCAGCAAACCACTGGACCTGCAGTGATTACACCACCTCAGGTAGTTCCACCCGATTTGAAACCAGTGGAATGTCACGGAAATGGCATATTCTCGACGGCCTCTCATTCAGCTTATTTACAGATACATATTCGCCTGGTCGCACCCCTCTAATCATTGCTCACAACACACATCTAGTGGGCGTTGTTCTTGTGGTGGCCTATGAAGATGTTAGCTGCCATTCGCCCATCTCGCTCTGGAAATCTCTTACGCAAGTGGAAGTAGTAGTTCTGCGCGTAACCGATGACAATGAGGCCGCCAACAAGGTGGGCGAGGGCTGGGCTGTAGTCAGTATCCCGCACCCCACATTCGCATGTATACATCTTCTCGAAAACTTACGCATGGCGCGAGCGTTCTTGCCGTTCATGTAACGGTGCTGGTATCTCTGAATGAGGCCCTTGGGCTGGGCGGCCGGGGCAGGGCCACGGGGGAGCTTCTCGTAGAAAGCAACGACCCTCTGCATGCGCGCGGCATCGGCGGCACCGCCAATGGCCTGTAACCAAGCCTGTCAGCTTTCATTCTCTCTCATCCGTCGGTATATCCTCCATCATTCTATAACATCCATCCTGGGGAGTTTCGAAAGCGCAGCGGGCGGTTTTGGTGATCATTCGGAGAGAAACGGGAGGGGGCTCAGGAGCACGTACGTTGGGAGAAGCGACCTGTATCCAGAGTTAGCGACGATCGCACAGTTTCTAACAGCGCAACATACCTTCGGGGGGACGAGAGTAGAGACCATGTTTGCTGTGATGTGTTCTGTATGGGATGGGTGATCTTGACCTTGCCTGCCGTAGTCGCAAGGCGAAAGTGAAGCAAGCTCGGAGCCAAAAGTCGAAGCTGCTCGGATGTCAGAAGTCGTGATCTCCGACCTCAAGCCATTGGAGGGCACTGATACATACCGTCAGAGACGCGACCTCACTTACAACACACATATACCCGCCTCACCATGACGACCCTCCACAGATTCGCAGCTTCGACGCTGCGCGCGTCCGCCCGTCCGTCGCTGTCGCAGCGTGCGCCCGCCCTCGTCCGCCGCGAGACCATTGCCGCTCACAACCCTGGCATGGCTGCCGGCGTCTTGAAGGATCGCCCTACATCTGACTCCAATCACGCGCCGACTGCAACCCACGGTGATGCCGAGATGATCAGAGAGGAAGGTGCTGCGGAGGGCACGCCTCACAACCCCGACTACAACGTGGCCGTGGACTACAGGACTTCGTAAGAATGGCCAGGAAGGATAATAGAATGACTAGGCCACACGCTGATACAGCTGGCAGTGCCTTCTCACCAATCCCCAAGAGGGTCATGAACGGCTCTGAGCCCGGCCTTGACACACCCGCCGCAGTTTTGTCCGGCGCACCGACGGACCTCCAAGCCAGGACTGTTCGGTATGTCTGATGATCTGTTCGTGCGATCAAAGGTTGCAAGTACTGACTGTTGTCTAGCATCTACCGCCCCACAAAGACCGCCACCCAGTCTGGTGACTGGCACGGTCACAAGTGGCGCATCGATTGGGACGTGCAGTCCAAGGGCCACAGATGGGAGAACCCGCTCATGGGCTGGCAATCCAGCGCAGACTACATGCAGGGCACCCGCCTGGACTTCAACACCAAGGAAGACGCGATCAACTTTGCCAACAAGCAAGGCTACGAGTACTTCGTGCAGGAGCCCAACGAGCGAAAGCGTGTCTTCAAGGCGTACGCATCGCAGTTCACTCACAGCCCCGGCAAGCTGAAGCAGGTGAGGACGAAGTAGAGGATGACAACAGGCGCATGAGTGATTCTTGGGGTGTACATATTGTATTGTATGGTCGAAATAACAATTACCATATGTCTGTGGCAATAGCGACGCACAGCTGGCCTTGCTGAGCGTGCGAACGACAAATTTTGAAAGACAACCCAAGGTTCACAGGAGAGATGCTTTATGGAAGACAGAGCTACATTTTCATTTCTAATCAGAGGTGTCACTAATGTCGACTGAATTTCCTTCGATCGCAGCATCCGATTGATCGGCTACTCTAGACTCATGGCAAGTTTGATGGGCCGCAAGAACGAAGGTTGAAGCAAAGAAAAACAAACGCAGACAAGCAAACTCCGGCTGACTTTGAAAGAAACATATGCAGGATCACCCAGCCTGTACTCGCTGTTCACGAACTGGCTGTATCCGAAACCCACACTTTAACTCCCTCATGCGCAAACCAGCCTTGACGCTCCGATACCTTCGATGCCGTAACTCATGCGGTGTCGTGCGATTCAGCTAGAAACTGACCGGACATCTAGGTCATTCGTCAGTGACCAGCTCTCACTCCCCATCGCATTCACTTTTACTGACCTCACTGGCAGCAGAACCCTCGTTCTCCCTCTTGGGATCAGAAGCTGCCTCCAGCAACTTCTGCTTTTCATCTCTAATACTCCGCAAATGGTTGTCGAACTTGTTGTGTTCCTTCCTGCTCAACATCACCGCCGGACTTCCGACGAACTCGACAATGCGCGTGTTGGTGATCACGTCACGCCTGATGACCGCTGACTTCTCGAGGATTTCGATACACTTCGTCAACCGCTGCGAGCACGTCATCTTGTAGTCGTGATTGAGGCTCAAACCATGCAGCTCCAGGTTGCCAGCCTTGTGGCTGTCAACGATCTTGCTGTAAACGACCGTCGCAGCCGCTTCAACAATGTCTCCGACCTTGTCTTCGTTGATTTCCTTCATCACATGGCCGTAGTTCTCGTCCTGCCAGGCCTTGAATTTCTCGACCAGTGGCCCGAAGTCCTTCACCAACGGCACCGGGCTACACGGCTTGTCGAAAGCCGACATGATAGCGCGCACCCAGCGTTCTCTGTCAGCCATGACGTTCTCGACATCATCACTCTCTTTGTCAACAATCAACGCCCCTCTCTTCGTGAGTCTCTGTACGGCATGCTCGTTGTCCATGCCTCGATACACCCCCTGACCAAAATTGGTGTGCACAAATTCGATGCACAGCTGCTTTTTCGTCGGTGTCTTACGTTTCTTCTTCGTCGGCTTTGAAAGAGAGGCCTCGGCGCGGTCCGCCTCTGGAGTATCGTTACTGTCGAAGTCGACTTGCTTATTACTCTTCGTGATCTTTGTGCGCTTGGTCTTTGGTTTCGGAGCATCAACGTCGGCCGTGCTGCCATCATCGAGTTTCGATCTACGGCGCTTCTGCACCGGCGAGAGTGTAGTCTGAGTTTGCACCAAGCTGGTCTGGTATGCCTGGGCGTTGACCTCGGTCTGACCGCCTTTGCTGTTCGCATACGCATGCTTCGATGCCTGTGAACCAGCCGCAAGGCCCAGACCGTCGTGCGGAGTCAAGAAGTTGGAATCGAGAAGGGGGTTGTCGTACATCGATTGCTATTGAGAGAACTCGTAAGGAGGCGGCGAAAAAGAGTTGGGATTGAATGGCGATGGTTGCTGTTGGTATTGGGGGCAATGGTACTGTGGGTGTGGGTAAGAAGGCGGCAAAACGGAGTTGTTGTGTGCGAGGGTCCATGTCTGGCCAGAGAAAGACGCGGGAACAGTTCCCTGAAGATGGATAATGTCGCGCACTTGTTCGAGTGGCTGTTGTGATGCCGTTGAGTATACGCCTTGGGTTTGGAGATTATTCATGCTCTCCGCCAGTTTTCCAGGAGCGTTCTTGGAACTCGAGTTGCCCTCATTGTCGGAATCATCAGGGTCGTTGATGAGTTCCTTCCAGATCGATAAGTATGCTTTGTCGTCGGCCTCGGGGTCAGCCTCGACAGGCGCTTGGTAGACTGGCTGATGCAACGCGCCATTGCCGGAGTTGTGCTGGATGGAAAACGTCGCCTGCGAACCTGGGGAGAAGCTGAACTGCTGAGTAGCATTTGGAGAGTAAGCGCCTTGATGTGGCTGTGACAGAGAAGAATCGAAGTTGTTGTTGTTGGTGATCGCACCGAACATTGGGGCGTAAGATGAAAGGTGTACGTTGGTATCGCGGAACTGTTGACCGCTAGGCACGGGGTATGGGCTTGTTGTGTTCCTCATGTTCGGTGAGTTCGCCGCAGGACGAGGACGATTGCCTCCTGACGTGCCAGCATGACCGGGTCCTGGAGCGCTCATGCTGAGCAGTGTCGTGGTGGTGCAGACGGCACTCGAGTGAGTTGTTGCAGTTGACTTTGGCTGCTCGGCGTGTTACGAGCTTTCCCTTCCAGCGATACTCGCACGAGGCAAAAAGCAAAAGTGGTTGGGTGGTGGTGACAAGATCCAGTCAAGCAGCGACGCAACTCTTGTCTTTTCCATCGTGGCGGCGCGGTCGACACTCACTGACCGTAGGTGAAATCACATTGCGGCCCGCTGGTGCGCGAAAAATCTATCATTTGCCTTCACTCTATTCTTCTGGCTTCGCCCTCAAGTTTGAGGAGTGGAAGTCGGAAGTCACGGTCGAGGAGCTCGATCAGCTGGGAAACGAAGTGAATGATGTTGAAGTACTGGCAGATTGGATCGACAGGAAACACCAAGTTCACGCCATGGCATCGACCCGACGTCGACTAAGCAGTCGAAAGATAGTAGAGAAGACACAGTGCTATCGTCGTGCTTGGTCAGTATATCTTTCTTCCGCCATTGAGAAGGTAGATGCTTTGTTTCACCAGCACATATACGCATCGCGGACTCACCAGAAATGCATCGTTAAACGTTTGATTGAAGTTGTGGAGAATAAAGTAAATTCACGTAACCGTGCTTGAACAGGTGAAGTCAGTCCGCGCCGTGCGACTTGGTGCAGACATCCTCCTACACCCGTATCCCCAGCCATCGCTCGACTGGGTATTGCATCCTGCAAAATACAAAGAAAAACAGTCTGAATCAAACGATTGCTTCGCCTGAGGACCACAACAGAATGCCAAAAGGATCAGGTGCGGTATTCTTCTTGCATGCTGTTACCCTCTCCCTTCAGAACTCGACAGCACGCAGAGCAGCCGCCGTCATCACAACGGCAAGCCTACTCAGATACATCCATATCATCTGACTCCATCTCGTCATGGCCTTCTTCGCTGGAACACGAATCGTCACCTTCCTCCTCGCCTACCTGCGCACCATTAACTTCCACGCCAGCAGTCTCAAGCCTGGAGACGCCTTCCTCGTCGTCCGTCTCTTCGTGAAGCTCAGCAAGCAAGGTACAGCCTTCTAGCAGTCTTTCCCTGTCCCCAATTGGGACCTGACCCACAGAAACGCCGCTCGAAGTGCCAGATCTGACCCCCTTCGATGGACCAGGTCTGTCGGCTGGATTCCCCAGGTGCTTGTACTGTGGCTTCTTCTTCCCGTTGACTTTCAAGTTCGCCTCTTTGATCTTGACCACATTCGCTGGCGAATTGATCAACAAGTCTAGTCGCTGGTTGGTGGCAATGTCCCACCTGACGATCGCCAGATTTTCGATGGCCGCTGTTATGAGCTTCAAGCGCATGGAGCAGGACAGATCCGTATCCATAACCATCCTGGTACCGTGGCACACCACCAGCTTACCCGCCTCGTGTCTGTCGACCACCTGGTAGAAGATGACAGTGGCAAGAGCCTCTCGGAGGTTGGCGTTGGATGAGAGTTTGTGACTTGTCTTCTTCGCGTGCTCTTTTTGCCAAGTGTCAAACTCTGGCGACATCTCTCCGAACTCGATGAACGTGGGTTTGTTGCCGTACGGTCTAGCAAATGCTTTCATGAGTGCCGAAATCCACTTCTTGGGTCGAGCATGGACACTTGCAACATCGTCGTGCTATACTTTAAGTTCCTTATACTCAGTGACGATGCTTTGGGCCTCGTCACGAGTGAGTCCTTTCATCTCAATCTCATCGAACCCGGAAGTAGCGTCGCCCGACTTCAGTTCTTGCACCGTTGACCCACCATCTTGATCGACTCTCAATGCTGGTGTTTCATCCGCTGAATTCTCCTCATCTTCGACCAATGCTTC
>Ga0265798_10008863_pt1 | contig 12725 bp, 12 predicted proteins | sample P3T30metagenome_FD_192430 | JGI IMG/M metagenome (GOLD analysis project Ga0265798, IMG submission 192430) | Plant litter microbial communities from East Loma Ridge, Irvine, California - P3 T30 | ecosystem: Environmental > Terrestrial > Plant litter > Unclassified | place: USA: California...
TGAGCAACAAGTCCAACACCTTCTTGCGCTTTAGACGTCTGAGCTGGTGTTGGTGATCGTAGTAAGCTGTGGGTGAAGTAGATCCTTTAGTAGGTTGTCCGTCAACGTTGTGGCGGGTGCCGATCTCTCCTCCCTAATCAATCGGTCGGTTCAACATGCTTCGGGAAACTTTGTCCCGCAAATGATAGGACTGATACGCGATAGTAACCTCGTCGAGACTGACTCGTGCTCTGCAGCGTTGGCAGCGTCTACCGCGTGAGGTTACGGTGTGATAGGCACTGTTATCCGTAAGCGCGTTGCCTTGGGTGACATGAACTGCCGGTACCGGCTGCTCTCTGAGTGCTTGGATGCTCTCTAGTGCCGAAGTAACTCCTTGAATACGACAGGGCCTGGTGATGGAAGGGTGTAGTTACATAACATGCGGGGCTCTGATAGGCGACTGTGTGGAAGTAGGGAGAGCTATCGTCATAAGGCGCGGCGACTGCACAAAGGCCGAACCAAAGGTGGGGAATTGGTGTCGGAACTGAGCGCTCTATCGATTGGTTCAAGAAGCATTTAGAACAAGTGCACGCTTCATATTCTTGGAGCTGAAGTCAGTATAATTTCCTATCATTGTACAGTGGTGTTCTTCATTCTATACATCCTCAGCAATGTCGTCTTGGGAGCGAGTTGCCTCGGCAAAACGCAAAGCACTGGCGGCTTCTATTCCACAGGAGTACCGCATCCCACAACAGCAATTACCACCAGAATCGCAACTAGATGTGACGTCTTGGCCCAAGAGTTCCGGAAGGTTTACACAAGAAGAATTGGACATCACCGATAGCACTGCATCGCGCATACTGCAGCAAGTCGCGTCGAAGTCATGGAGCTCAGAACAGGTTACCAGAGCATTCTGCAAGCGCGCAGCAGCCGCGCAACAACTGGTAGGCATGAAATCTCGAGTGTATATAGCGCTGCTGATATATTCTTAGTTGAATTGCCTCACCGACACGTTCTTCGACGAAGCGATCGCAAGTGCCAAAGCCCTGGATGACCATTTGGAGCGCACAGGGAAGGTCGTTGGACCACTTCACGGTCTTCCGATCTCATTGAAGGACAATTTCAACATCAAAGGCAAAGACAGCACCGTGGGCTTCACGTCACTCGTGGACGACCCTGCGCCATACAATGCTACCTTGGTGGACATGTTGGAACAGCTTGGTGCTGTACGATACTGCAAGACCAACGTACCGACAGCCATGATGATTGTACGTACACTGTAGGAACCACATCAAGCCGACTGGTCATTGATGTGAAACAGGCAGAATCCGTGAACAATGTCTTCGGCAGAACAGTAAATCCACTCAATCGAAAGGTCACATCTGGAGGATCATCGGGTGGAGAATCTGCTCTGATTGCATTTGGCGGAAGCCCATTGGGCATTGGGACAGACATTGTGGGTCAAAAGCAGTGTTGAAGCCGAAGAACCAACAAGCTAACTTATTCCCTAGGGAGGTTCACTACGCATCCCAGCAGCATGCACCGGCATCTTCACTCTCCGCCCTTCGTTCGGACGATTCTCCACACAACGGTGCAGATCTGGTCTGGCTGGTCAGGAGGCCGTTGCAAGTGTCAACGGCCCCATGGGCAAAACACTCGAGGACATCACGCTGTACTCAAAGACAATAGTGGATGCGCAACCCTGGTTGACCGATCCTAAGATGCTACCAATACCGTGGCGACAAGAAGCACCGAAGTCGAAGCTCAAGATTGCCGTATTGTACAATGATGGGATATGTCGGCCAACGCCTCCTGTCACACGAGCGCTAAAGGAGACAGTTGAGAGCCTGAAGAAGGCTGGCCATGAGATCGTTGAGTGGGATCCGAAGCTGCACCCGAAAGCTCTGGAGCTACTAGGACGCATGTTTGTCGCAGATGGCGGAAAGAGCGTGGAAGCACTACTTGCGCCGACCGACGAGCCATATCGACCGGAAATGGTACAATACAAGGAGGCGAAAGAGCTTGGAGTCTCAGATATGTGGAAGCTGCATATGGAGCGATCAGAACTGCAGCGACAGTATTTGGAACAATGGACGTCGTATGGCGGCCTTGATGCCATCTTAGGTGAGTGGTAACAGCCTCCCGTAGACTGCCTGGTTAGCTGACGAGGAATAGCACCGACCACACCCTACAGTAGCGTCCCACACGGCGAGTTCAAGTACGTCGGATACACCGGCGTCTACAATGTTGTTGACTATTCTGCTACGTCCTTCCCAACTGGACTGGTCGTGGACAAGACGAAGGACAAGCCAGTTGAGGACACAGAGGCTCAGAGCGAGTACTGCAAGGCCGCCCGCGATAGCTGTAAGAATTTCATGCTATATATGGGAAACATGCTGACAGTCTGCAGACGATGCCAATTTACTGGAAGGACTTCCAATAAGCTTGCAGTACGTATTTTCGTCCCAGCTACACGCGACCCGGTGATGCTGACTACTTCCGCAGGCTCATCGCACAAAAGCTTCAAGAGGAGAAAGTTCTCGCCATGACTGATACAGTCCTTCAAGCGCTAAAGGGTGCAAGATAAATATTTACAGTTTGCAATGCCGTAGGTGCGGTCATGCCTGCCACTTCCAGGGCAGCAGGCGTAGAATATGAAGCAGGAACGTTGATTGAAGTAAACACCTGCGCAACACGAACCTCGTTCTTCACTCACCGTCACCACCTCCATACTCTCCTCATCGCCTATCCTTTACATATCCACATCTCCTATGACCAGCTTCGTCTCCCTTCGAACTTCTTCACCCTCCAACTCGTTCGAAGTTGGTCTCGTCACATTCTCCCAACATCACAACCATCACATGCAAACCCCTCCCTAAACTTTTCAACCCAGCTCTGTGGCTGTTCAGATAATAGAAACACCTCGCACCGCCATGGGGGCACCGAATACGACCCTCCTGACCCATTCCGAATCCACGCCAGGCAGTACCGAAATGCAGCACACAGGTGCAATAGTAGCAGGCTCAGAAAGCTCCTCATCGGGTGCGCACATGAAGGTCGCACCAAACCACACGCAGAAGAAGGCTGCGCCATATGGTAAAGGAAAGAAGCTTCCATGGCTCGACGGCAAAGGCGCGAGAGCCATGTCTGTCACGTCGACGCAGCGCCTAGACAGTGATTCCGAGACACCTTCTCCTGCTATGAGGCTTGCCGGTCGCAAGACATCTTCAGCACTCTTCTCATCCAAACGCCAGAGCCTTTCTGCACCTAGATTAGCAAGAAAGGCTACCGTCTCGCCTCCGGAGCGACGAGTCCCATCCCTAGCTAGAAGCAGTCCATCGCCAGTCACAAGACACCGGCTCTCGCATACTCGCCGATCAATCGTTGCACCCAAATTTCCATCGCCTATCAGAACACCAAGCACACGCCGCCCGTCTGCATCACACGAACCACAGAAGCGACTGTCCATCGTCCCCCACCACGATGCAGAAGCTGAAGAAGATCACTTTGGCGACATTCGACTGCGCGCAGACAGTCTCGCTCCCGTGCCAGACCATCTCGAGAGAGCAGACACTCCCGACTCATTTGGCAGGCCAGATCGGAACCATCTGATGTCCAGCACATCCCCAGCAGTCATTGCTCGCGTGCAGATCTCGCCGTCACATCCAGCGCCGGGCCGGTTCAACAATACGATAGTGGGGTTGGAGAATATGGTACAAGAAGCCGTCAGTATCGCCGATGAGACTGATGATTACCATCACCTCGAAGAGATACATGAGATCATTGACGGCGCAAGATCGGCTGTACATGATGCTTCAGGAGGAGACGGCACCAGGCCGCTGATGGCTAACACTGCGCCTTTGGGCTTGTCGAGCTCTTCTCACTCAGCCTCGTCTTCGTCTCGCTCCTCGCCAGGTAGAGCGAAACCACCGCTACCGAGGAGAATACACGACGCAAGTTTGCAGCGCGAGTCTACATCTCATGACTGGGCGCTTCATCCTCGCGGAAAGCGAGAACACTCTCAGTCTCCAACCTCGGTCTCTGCCTCAAGCTCTGGTGAAGTCAGCCGTTCCGGATTCAGTACCCAGGGCGATCGACTGCTACCTCCGGAGCCTGCACAAACTGCCTCGCGTGACCATGTCGACTTTGTGCTTCGGCCCATGGCAAGGGAACAGTCGCGTGGTCGCACGCGCCTGCGTAGTCGCAGAATCCACCATCGACACGACAGCTCCGAGCGACGATCGCATTCAAATCCTCGGCGCGGATTGGACGAGACCTCATCGTCATCTAGCTCAAGCGACACTTCTTTCGACGAGGAGAGCTCGCCAGACAAAGCATATGCCAACGCTCTAAGCGCTCGTCAGGAAACGAGTCATCACATCTTCAGTCTCCTACGCCGTCATCGCAGACAGCCTATTGCCAGAAACTGGTCCTATGCGAGAAAGCGCTGGACTGCTTTGATTGCATGCCTCAACACCGCGCTGCTGGGCATAATCGTCGGCATATATGCGGGCATGGTTCCACGTATACAATACTTCCTCGGTGACGAGCGGCACCAAGTCATCATCGGCAACGCAGTGCTGTACTTCGGCCTCGCCATCTCAACCTTCATCGCATGGCCGCTGCCCCTACTTCACGGCCGCAAGCCTTACCTCTTAGCCGCCCTCGCACTCGCCCTCCCGCTCCAATTCCCACAAGCCATCGTCGTCAGCGAAAAACGCTCACCCACTGACGCGCGGTTCAAAACCGGTCTGCTCTGCGCCCGCGCCCTCACCGGCCTCGTCCTCGGCTTCGCGAATGTGAACTACATCACTGTGCTCCTCGATCTCTTCGGTTCGTCTCTCCAAAGCAAAAACCCGCACCAGGAATTCGTAGTCCCGAACGATGTGCGCAGACACGGCGGCGGTATGGGCCTCTGGCTAGGCCTCTGGTCCTGGTGCTGGATCGCATCCATAGCCATTGGATTCCAAATCGGTGCCGCTGTCATCGAGCGCTTGAGTCCCGACTGGGGCTTTTACATCGTCGTCATCATCCTCGCCTTTGCTCTACTGCTCAACATCCTGGCTCCTGAGACGCGGCGCGCCGCACACCGCAAGTCCATTACCGAGGTCTTCGACCGCGACGAGAATTACATCACGCGCCGTGTTGCGCGTGGTGAATGCAAGCTGCACATCTCGACCGAGGGGCCCAAGTACGCGTTCGAAGAGGTCTGGGCGGGGATGAAGTTGAGTCTCATGATGCTTGCGCAGCCGGGCTTTGCGGTCCTCGCGCTCTACGCTGCGTGGATATACGCACAGATCGTGCTCGTCATTATCCTTCTCGGCGCCCTCTTATCTCGCGACTACCACTGGCAGCCGCGCTGGGTCGGGTGCGGCGTCATGTCCATCGCCATCGGCTCCTTCCTCGCCGTCCCGTTAACCAAAGCGGGTCTCTTCTCGCGCGAACGCAAATCCGCGTTCCGCACCGATAGCATGACGTTCCAGAAACAGGTCACTTGGTCGAGTCACCTGGTGCGGCGCGTGCTTTTCACGCTCGCGCTGCCGCTGATGGGACTCGCTTATACGGTGTCCTCAGCAGGCGCGCCGAAGCCGCACATGGTTCCCATTGTCTTTGCGGGCGCGCTGGGGTTTCTGAGTGTGTTGGCGGTGACGGAGTGTTACGGGGTTGTGATGGAGACGTTTGATACGTGCGATTTGCAGCCGGGTGTGAACACGCGGCATCGGCTTGAGAGCATGGCGGTGCAGGATGTAAGGAGGCGCACGAATTACACGTCCTTCCCGCGCGTGTGTGCGGGTATCTTTGCGAGTCAAACACTGGCGTTTGTGCTTGCGGGCGTGGCGACGCTGGTGGGCGGGAGCATGACGAGGCATCTTGGTGCGCAGACGAGTACGGGTGTCACAGCGGCGATTCTGCTGGGCTTGACTGTGCTTCTTACGCTGGTGCTGTGGCGCTTCAAGCAGGTTCAGGTCATTCCCACGCATACATTTGGTACGCGGCGCGATACCGCGGCGTGGGAGCAGTTCAAGGATCTGGAGAAGATGGGCAGGGGGTCGGACTGGAAGCCTGTGGTGATTGGCAATCCGAGCGGCAAGATGCGGCGTATGAGTGTGCTTGAGATGGGGAGTTTGAGTCGCTGGACGGAGATACGAAAATTGAATTATTTGATTGGGGGGAAGAGGTTGGGGGAGAGTGGGAAGAGGGTGCCGACGGTTAGGGAAGAGAGGAGGTAGCTATGTCAGCCTCTACATTTTTTTTTCTCTACTCAGACTCGTCGTCCTCGTCTTCTGCACTCTCCTCAGCCGTCCGCCGTTTACTCGCCTCCCTCGCGCCCTTGAGATTATTCTCCCGCCGCCGCTCATACCCGCTCTTGGTACTAATCCTGCTTTTCCTCCCTTCTTTCCCATCCTTACCCTTCCGCCTGCTCTCCACGCCGCGCTGCTTCAATTCCTTGCGCTCCCTTTGCCCGACATCAGGCAGCGCGTCGAGCAACCACTGCTTAATACTCTCCTCGCCCTCTGGCACGCCCCTCAGTTTCTCGCTCGCGCGGATAACATTGGCGATGAGCTTAATATACTTGACATCATCATTCGTATAAAACGTAACCGCGACACCACCCTCCCTACCCGCGCGCCCCGTCCTCCCAACGCGATGCACATACCCCGCCGCACTCGTCGGCGCATCAAAATTCACAACGCCGTTTAAGCCGCGGAAGTCGACGCCGCGGGCGAGTAGATCCGTGGTAATGAGCACCCATATCTCGCCTTGTCTGAAGCGCGTCATTATGGCGTCGCGTGCGGAGGAGGATAGGTCGGCGTGCAGGACGGCGATGCGCGAGGAGCCGCCTGCTTCAGGGGCGATGTCGTAGCGGAGTTCGGCGTGGAGGGCGATTGCGCGGGGGATGGTTTGGGTGAAGACGAGGAAAGGGGGGTGGAGGGAGGGCTGCTTGTTGGTGGCAGACGAGGATGTGTGTGTGGGGTGGAGTAATTGGCGCAGGCCGAGGAGTTTGCCTTGTTCGGTGGCGGCGTAGGTGAGTTGGTGGGTGATGTTTGGGATGGCTGTGTCTTTGAGGCCGACGACGAGGCGGAGTAAAGGCGGTCGGGGGATCGTGTGGGGGGCGAGGTTGGACCAGCGTGTATTTAGTGTGTCGAGGGTTAGGGACTCGATGTTTGAGCCCATGGTTGCGGACCAGAGGCCCACGCGGAGGAGGGGGTTGGAGCATGCGGTCCAGATGGCGAGGGTTTGGTCGCGGAAGAGCGGGTCGAGGAGGACGTCGGCTTCGTCGAGGACGAGGCGGAGGACGGAGGGGAGGGAGGCGGGTGTGGGGAGGGCGTTGAGGAGGCCTTGGGGCGTGGCGACGATGATGGCGGCTTTGACGAGGGTGGCTTGTTTGGACTTTTGCGCGGTCGGTTTGTCGGAGGAGTCGGAGTCTGAGGCGCTGTTCTCGTCTGCGGATGCATCGGACGTGTCTGCCGTGGGTTTGTCTGACTGCGCGACAATCTGCATGCCCTTGCGCATCAGCGTGGCCTTGATGGCAGTGCCTTTGGCCAGCTTCCTCGCCTCGTTGGTAATCTGCAACGCAAGTTCTCGTGTCGGCGCAAGCACGATAGCCCGCGGTCCGTCCTTGCCATCTGTGTCCTTGTTGTCCGCAAGCAGCGTGTTGATGATGGGTATTAGGAACGCAATTGTCTTGCCGCTGCCCGTGGGCGCCACCGTCAACAGGTCAATGTCGCCTCCGTATTCGGCGCCACACGTGTCCTCCTTCTGCTCTGTACGGCCTGGTGCCGCCAGCATGAGCGGTAACGAGCCAAGCTGAACCTCCGTAGGCAGCTTGTATCCTTGTTCCTGTATATTCTCCGCGAGTCGTCTCGATATGCCATAACGTGTGCGTAGTTGCGCAAAGGACGTAAGTGGTCGCGGGTAGAGCTGCTTCTTGACATCCTTCTTCTTGATCTTGGCCGCCTCCTCCTTTTCCTTCTTCCGCTTCTTGCTCTTCTTCTTCTCCTTGACAGGCTCATCTTGTTGTGGCGCAAAGTCTTCCAGCACGGCAACCTTCAGCTTGTGCGAGCGCAGTATCTGCTTGCACTCGTCTGCGTCGTACGGCTCCTCCTCGACAGCAGCTACGCCATTCGCCTGTGCCTCGGCTTCCCTCTGCTGCTGCTTCTCTAGCCGCCTTTCCTTCTTCGACTTCCGCTCCTCGTCATTCTTGCTTGCGCCGGCGAAGAAATCGAGACCTGCAGGCAGACTCGAGTCGCTGATGGGGCCCTTTGCGTTCGTCTCTGAAGCGTCGACTACATTCTGGCCCCGTTTCCTTTTGCGACTTGTGTTGGCCGTCGGTGGTGACTGCGCAGGCTCGTTGTGTCCGAAGAGCTGTGGATTCGCGACTGCGCCAGACGATGGAAGTATTTGCGCCGACGAGTGGGCAATCGGCGCCTTCTTTGCAGACCGGTTGAGTAGTTTGAAGACGTCCATAGTGTGTATATTACCCCTGATTCCGTCGCAAATTTGCTTATGCCAAAGTTGGCTTCGTGGTGGTCGTTCAAGGTGCGCAGAAAAAGTTCATGGATTCACCACGGACCCCTGCACGTCGGCCAAGCCAAACGCCGATCCTCAATCATCTTTCACATCACGCACACACCACCGTACATTCAGCGAGCAAGCCAGACGTGTATTAGATGCAATGCAGCCCCACAATAATTGCACATTGAAACAGAAATCTAAATCAAAAGCTATGTGCAATAGTACAGTGCGGGGCGCGCCGCCCAGTATGCTGCTGGACGCGACACCCCCAGCTCATCTCAGTCCCATGCCAAATCGTACACCTCCATGTTTGTTTCTCTCGTACGCGTGATTCTGCAAATGATGGTCGACAGTCTTAGTCGTAGTGCTCAGACGTGTGAGGCGTCTAGTGCTCTGCGTGCTCCTTCGCCCGGTACCCGACCAGCTTGAAGCGGCCGATGATCTCGCCGACGGAGAAGAAGCCAATCACCTCGGCGGCGACGATGCCAATGGAGGCCCATTGTGCGTTGGACATGCCGCGCAGCTGGGCGAGGACGTTCTGTGGGGTGGTGTTGCTGGCTTCGCTTGAGACGCGCTGGAGGAGGCTGGTTGGGTTGCGGAGGGCGTTGAGCGCGGGCTGCATGTACTGCTGCATTGTCTGGACGGAGCTGGGGGTTGTTAGATATGGGATTGGTGGGTAGGAAGCATGGTGGATGATGCTCACGGTGGTGCCATGCCGCGCTGGTGGACGAGCAGCTTGCCGAGCTCGAGGCCGACTCTTGAGTAGTATGTGACTTGCGGTACCAGTCCTGCATGTGTTGTCAGTGTGCTGTAGACAATGTCGCGGTGCTAGGGCATCTGTTCGGCGGAAGGGCGCGACTGCAGCGTGGCTCGAGATATGCGGTAAAGCTCCACAGAGCTTTCCAAACATGCCATTGAGCTCCAAGCTCTCGTCTGCCATCTCTTTCTCGCTCCCACAGCCCTCGCAGCGCCCGTCGCACCTTCCCCCGATGCCCATGTCGCGTCCACTAACCTTGTACACGTCCAACGGCTCCTCCCACCCGTGCGTTTGTCGCATTAGCCGCATCGCCCGCCGCAGACGACACCTTGGACGCCGCCGAGCTGGCCGAGCTGTTGACCTTGGAGAGGCCCTCGGATGCCTTTGATGAAGCTTCCGACGCCTTCTCCTTTACGGCGCCGGCGGCTTCGGATGTGCTGGACGCATTGCGGACGCCCGCGCGACGGGCGGCAAACGTCGACTGCCGCAGCACGGCGCGTGATGCAGCGAGAGACATTGTGAGGGCGGGCCGGGAGTGGAGATGGCGGGCGGTGATGGGGTTGGTGTCTTCGTGATGTCGACGTGTTGGCACAGGAGCTCTCGGCAAGTGACGATTTTTCGGGTCCTAGTACGTCCGTGCGCCCGGGTCGTTCAGGAGAATCGTTCGCGGCTCAACACAACACACCATCATGACGATAACATTGATATCCTCACATTGACTATCAAGAGGGCGAGATTCCGTTCCGCCAATGAGTGGTAGACACCGCCAAGCAGTATGAAAATGGAGGGAACAATTGGCAGCTCGCTTGGTCCACCAAAAACTCAGATGTTTCCGACTGAACGACGGCGCTTGCAATACCATCGCGCACAGGACCCACGGAGGAAGATCAAGGGTACCTCAAACGAGCACAAGCCAAGTCTTACAATCCTGCATAGCTAACAACTCCGTTATTTGAACTTACCCAACATCCCGCTGTAGTCACACCGACTTCCCTCGCAAAACACCTACGATCGAATGCCACAATGGTCACTCACATGTTTCACATTACTACAATACATTCGTACTTGCCTCGCCAGTCCATATCAGTTTCCGCTGCCTCGACACTCAACAAGCTCGAAGTTTTCCACACAGCTGCGCATCCGTCCACGTATCGTTGAACCGAGTGTGTGACGCCGAGACTTGGATCTGTGCAGTCGACGGGATTCCTTGTGTCCGTGTGAAATTTTGCACTGCAAGGACATTACTATCAGTAATGGTAGTAGCCTTTGCGACGTCTAGCTCTTCCAAATTCATCACACGGCGTGCCGATGATGTTTGAGCACCACAACTCTGCCATACCTTCATGCAAGCTGTTAGTCAGTGTACAACGAAAAGTCCTCATTGTACTTAACGGCCTATCTCAAGCAGATCGCGCAGCTTGAACCCCCTGGTATATGGTGGTGAGACCTTCACACTGACGCATGTGGTTAGGTACATTGCCGAGTACGCACCCTCCAAGCGTAGCTACTGGACGTGGGAGTACTATTCACGAAGTTCAAGACCTGAAGCGGCGAGTGGCTTGCGAATTGTAGAACAGACTGCTCGCCCAGCGTTTTAATCCCAAGTGTCTCTGCTAGAAGCTTGGCCATCGTCTCGGACGTCTATGCTGCAGTACACCATCAAAGCGTACGTAGCATCTTGCGTAACGTACAAACACATCTCGCAAACTGTCCCTGGGCCGAATGTGGCGGTCAAGTAGTCCGAAGGACCATGACTGTTGGGTTCTCAGCTCGGGAGCTGTATTATTGATATGCTTCCAACGCATGATTGACTAGCGTGAGTAATTTTGACTACCTAAGGGTTTCGAGAACCTTTGTCTTGTTGACACATTGATAGTGCATCGTTAATGCCGCGCTTGGACATGTGACGAACTGCTCGACAGTTCTGGGATTATGGATTGTCGGTGTGTGAAGTGCTGTACGGAGTAGATTGGGGTGGTCGAGAATTCCTTGTCGTGTCGGTTCTTGAAGTGCGGGAGAGCTTGTTGGCACAACAGTATTAATTCGATACTGTGCACCGAATGGACGCATGTAGACGAGTGCGTTGATGCTCGAGATTGCGGTTCCGTGGTCGTACTACTGACTGCGACAATTTCCGCACATATCTAGGATGAGGCAACTTTGGTCATCGAATGAGAAGTCAAGAACTCTGTATCCATCTTCCGTGAGATTTTCTAAATTGACCTCCATGTGTTGAACGACAGCCCTCTGGCTAGGATCCAGGGTCCGAGAAGAGGCGGCTCGTAACGAGATGGAGAGCACGTTCAACGTTCAGAGCCCTTTGGTGGCACAAGTCGTTCGTGGCGAGTACGTTTTGTGGAGCGGTGAAGAATCCCGGCCCGAAGAGTCTCTGCGGACGTGTGTTGTGTCTATTTCGAGCCAAGGGATTGGGATTCGCTGACTCCAGTGCGGTGAAAAATTCCGCTCGTGCATCTGCTCGATTTCATGCTTCTCAGATGCACCGCGCAAAAATCTGTTGTCCGTCATGTGCAGCTTTGTGTACCGTAGAGCTCGAGGTGAAGTATCGTCTAGCGGTCAGCATTTGTGTTCACACCACCCTCCCACACATTGGGGATACGGCTGAGCATACCTTGTCCGTACGCGCGTATTGTGCAACGTGGGCGTTCTCACCCCACATTCACGCACATGCTCCCCAACCTGCCGTGCTCGTCAAACTGGTGACACTACCATTATGCCACTCCAAATTCTACACGGCCACCTGTTGTGCTCTTGTGGCGGTATTCCTGAGAGCGAGCCGCCGCTGCGTTTGAAGGAGCGATTGGGATGAGCAAATAGCCAGATGCCAGAGCGATTGGATAGCCCATATGCTCGAGCACTACGGAAGGCGATGATGACGGGGATTGCCACACCTGATTGGGACTACCCTTGATGAAGGCGTGGGCTGCAAATTGAATTGGCCAGGTGAGCGTACATTTTTCGGATCGCTAAATATCAGAAGGCTGCGTCTTGTCCTTCCTTGGTTGCCTCACTTTGCCTAGTTTTCTGATGTTGTGAACCCTTGCCTCACTAGCTTTTCATGTACGGCATCGAATATCTCCAGACAGTACATTAGCCGACGTCTAGTATGAAGGAGAGCAGAGATGTTCCCTGCTCGGAGACTTGTACTTGGTGTGCTGCGCACTGGCCACTGGCCACTGAAGCTTTGACTTTGCCGCCCATCGTTCATGCTGTGTTCAGATCAGGCGTTCGGAAACGAGCAGGATCGTGTGTGCCGCCCTCGTGGAGGAGTCAGATAGCCAAGCAACGTGGCACAATGGCTTTGCGGTCGTGGAACTCGACATGCAGACAAAGCCTAGACCCAAGAACGTGTGAAAACTCTTGACCAACGTCAACTGCGCGTCACACCTCCAGAATTTGCAGTCAATTGGGACCAGTCATCCGAGAAGCAGTTCAAATGCCGCAGAGCACCTTG
>Ga0265798_10008864_pt1 | contig 12725 bp, 11 predicted proteins | sample P3T30metagenome_FD_192430 | JGI IMG/M metagenome (GOLD analysis project Ga0265798, IMG submission 192430) | Plant litter microbial communities from East Loma Ridge, Irvine, California - P3 T30 | ecosystem: Environmental > Terrestrial > Plant litter > Unclassified | place: USA: California...
AAGACGCCAAGACCGGCAAAAGCTACCTCTCCTACGGCTCCTGGTGGGCCAACCTCTGGCAGTTCGAGTTAACCAAGGATCTCAAATCGGTCAAAATCCCCACTGCCCGTCAGCTGAGCTATACCTACGATCCTGTGCTGCCGACTAAAGAGCAGGCGTACGCCAATATGTCTCTTTCCTGGGGCGGCGCATCCGCTGAGGAGGCCCCATATATCAACTACAACAAAGAGCAGGGCTTCTACTACCTCTGGTACTCGGCGGGCCTGTGCTGCGGCTACAACCCCGCTGCGCTGCCTCCGCCTGGAGCTGAATACACCATCTTTGTCGGTCGCTCAAAGTCGCCCCGCGGACCTTTCGTGGACCGTAATGGAAAGGATCTCGCCGAGGGTGGCGGTAGCATGGTCTACGGCAGTCACGGCAACACGTACGCACCCGGTGGACAAGCGGTGATTTCCGACTACCGCGGAAGCGATGTGCTGTACTACCATTACGTCAACACGACATTCGACCCGCTGTACCGAGACAACTTCAAGTTTCTGGGATGGAATCCGATCAAGTACGTCAAGGGGTGGCCGGTGTTGCAGAAGTAATTGGAGGAAGGACATGGAATTCAAGAAGACTATGTATCATAAAAGAGAAATGGGTATAACATAAGCAACCGAATCTACCAAACTCCCTACACCGTATCACCCACTAGACATACCAAAGTTGTAGTGGCCAGAGCGGTGTGATTGCAGCGGGGACTAGCGCCCAATTTCGTTTCTCTTCACCGCTTCTTTGAAATTGCCGATATATTGCCAACCATCAACCCAATCTTTCACATACGACCATAGGACACTGAGAATTAGGCTTCCCGTCCGCTCAGCCATATACAAGCAGTGTACCGGCGGATTAGTAGTTAGGTGGGTGACCACTAGCGAATCCCCGCTGTTGTATGTTTTTGCCTTCTTTTTGCCCATGCAGCATCGCCAACACCAGCGCGTTCAAGCAAGAAAGCGGCATCTTTTTTTTGCTTGTGACCAGATCCCTCCAACGCCATAAGGCTCGTGTCGCAATCTAGCTATTGTAATCCTTCAGCGGTCCCTGGAACAGAGCTCCCGCGTACACGGAGGATTATCACGGCTGATGCAGTGGATCGCGTGCTATGCCTTCCCAGAAACTAACAGCGTAATACCCTGCGTCTTGTGGATTGCTGAAATTGTTGGAGTCTTTTTCCTGTCGCAAAGTTATGCAGACGGATTAGACGTTTGGTTTTTACGCCAGGGAAAAGAGCGCTTTTGCTTATTACAGATACCAAACAAGTCGTCCGCGATTTCCTTAGCTTCCCGCCCAAGCTTTTTCTTGCGCTTCTCGTAAAGCGGAAGCGGGAAGTCGAACTTGATGCGATGTTTTCGGATGCAATCGAGCGCTGCGGGCCTTCCCGAATCCAATGCGAGATCGAGCGCAGTGCGTCCGTTCCACTCCAGCTTCGTGATCTCAAGTGACGCGTTCTCAAAAAGCGCATCGAGAGCTTCATAGGCGCCCTTAAACAGAGCCCAATGAATTGGGTATCTCCCTTGGTCAGGCAATAGCTGGCGTAACATCTCTGGGCTTTTTCTGAGCAGGCCTCTAACGCTAGCAGCATCGTCTTGCTCAATTGCGGTGCGAAGTTGTTCTTGCATATGGACTTTCTGCTCCGGTGTGAGGGCTTGCTGATCTTCTGTCGCGTCCATTTCCATAGCTGCCGTCTTTCCAGTCTGACCTTGGACCTGGTTATGTGGTATTGCCCCTATTGGGTCTTGTGTTTGCGCCGTTGGATCTTGCATTTGAATCCACTCGGCTCGCATAGAGTGCTCGCTTGGATGTGTTGGATGCAGAAGGTTGTTTTGAGTATCTTGATGAGTGGTTTGTGGATCGGCGATCTTCGTCGGGGAAATGGTTGTATCTGAAATGCTGTGGCGAGCGTCTGGCTCTAGTAACGCAAAGGGCTCGTCAGATCGTCCCTGGCTAGGCCCGCGTCCTTGAGCGTGATGATTCTGCGGAAAATACAATTCTTCTGAGATGTCGCGATATTCGTACGTTCTAGGCGCGAGGTCATACGAGCGCCAATCTCGCTGCATGGTGGCAAGTTTGTTGCGCAGCTCGGTCGCTCTTATCCTCTCGTTCCGATTGACGCGAAGAACCCGTCCAAAGATAACTTTCAGTATATCTAGAACGTATCTCTGCGCAACTTCAAGGTCGTACCTTGACCTGAGTAGTGTGTTGGACCAATCTATGAGCAAGGGATGGAGAGCAGCGCTATGTTGTCGTCCTGTTCCTGGAATAATACTCGTTTTCGAGGCCTGCGCCTGCTCCGGAAGATAATAGCAGACGTACTTATTCCGGTTATCCCATTGATATGAGTCACTCCTTACGTAGAACAGTGGCTCTTTACCAGCGCAGTCCGAGAAATTGACCATTAAGAGTGTCTCCAACGCACTGACTGCCGTTGACCCGTCGGCAATGAACGCAAGTACCATGAGTGTGACACAGCCCATAGACCAAACATCACTATCCTGACCTGCTAGACTTGTCTTCTCGTCCTGGATCTCTGGAGCCTGGTATAAACCTGTCGGTCTCGTCGCTGGCTGAGTAGATGTTCGCGATGTAGCTGTGGAGGTTTGTGCAGATCCTGCCCTCTGCTTCTTTGCATCTCTCTTGCGAGCCAGACCAAAGTCGCTGAGCTTCCAAGTAAGCTTGTGCTGCCTTTCGCGCCCAGAGCCGGAACAGGTTTCGAAAATCAAGATATTGTCAGGTTTTATGTCAAGATGTAAAGTTTTGAACTGATTGTGCAAGCATTCTAACGCTTCAACGATGTCAACCAGGCTGGCGAGCTGGCGAGAGGGTGCGATGTCTTCCAGGGCGCGCTTTTCACCTTTGAGGAGATCACCCAGACTGAAACTCGCCAGTTCGAAGATAATGGAATGTCGAGTGGGATTTCCTGCCCCATCGAGTTCAGTTATGCTACCTAAATGTAGCATGATCATGTTGTGCTTGGTGTTGTATCTTCTTAGTTCTTTCAAGATGCTGAGCTCGATTCCAAAGTCTGACTCCTTGGTGGCCTCGGGCTGATCGCGTACAGATTCTACCGCCTTGAAGACTTTGAGAGCCACGACTTTCGTTCTCTTTGGATTACCGGTGACGAAATCGCAATCTTCCTGGTCCTCATTTTCTCGAATCTCCCAGTGACATTGCGCTATTTCAGCTTTGAAGACTTGGCCTTGAGAGCCGCTCTTGATTGGTTCCTGCCTGCCAACAAAAGGTAAGCGTTCGCTACTGCTGATGTTATGATGCTTCAGCTTCTGAATCGTCTTCGGTTTGAAAATCGCTTGCTCCCCAAGTATGGATGCGTGGTATCTGTCAGGGACTCCATATTTGACTAGCTCGATCTCTTTGAATGGGATCGAATTATCGGATGGGACGAAGCGGTTGTGGTCGGCTGCAGGTCGATCAAACTCAGAAGTCACCCAACCCAAGAATAACAAAAGCAACTCGAGTCGGTCTTGGTACAAGAAAAACGCAAGTAGGGACGTTCGAGACGGCGTACCCGTTGTCGCTGAAATGCATTTCTCAATGATCTCGTCGGCACACGTAGGGGAGGAGCCATCCTGTTCGTCAGCGGCATCGCTGGTGGTAGCTTGTGAAACATCACCGACTCCGGAGGAAGAATTTAGACGAACAAGCTCCCTGAATAAAAGGTCCAACGACTTGTAGTTGAGTATCCGATTCAGATCGGCTTTTGGCATGAAGCGGCGAGAGTGTCTGTCATTTCCGGGAATATCTTCCACAGTACGTCCGACAGCCTTTTGTAATTTCTTAGCCAACTGCTCTACTTGAGACTCGCGCCTCAGAGACGTGGTGGTCCGCAAGGTTGGGAAACTAGGCATGTCGCTCATTGATTCCGGATGCCCCGAAGATCGACTACCTTAGCATCTCTGTGTCAAGATTGATTCGATCGTAACACGAGTCGTGGCACGCGACGGAACACGCGACGGGACGCGCGCCGCAGTGCGAGAAGGATCCGCTTGGTAGAAACGGTAAAGCGCAATCGTCCCTGCAACGCAAAGAGAGGCCCGTTAGCCTGTTGCTGGGAGGGTGCCACTAATAGCGACGTTGGGGTAAGATGTGGAACGCGGTAGCAGAAGTGTGGGGCGTAGATGCAGCAAGACATTTCTGGGTGATAGGCAACATCGCCTATGGGGACGGCCTCATTTGGGGGTGGCCAAGGAGCTGCATGGCGCGGACCCCCGCCGCCCGCGTGTCGCCAGACTCGCCACTTCTACCCGCAGGAACGTGCCGTCACAACAGGCAAATCACCGCATGTTCTCTTGCCACCATCAGATACCCGCCTGCCCAGGCGTATGCTACCTAGCCTTATGACAACGAACCTTGTGATAACACGACAACGGTGTTTGGGTCATGAGCAGACCTATGGGCATGCGCCAGCGCAGACATGCCTCAGCATGATCGAGGCCGAGTCGACCTTACTTCAGCCTTGTCCAAATCATAGTAGGTTATAAGAGTCTTTCAGCGGTAGGTAGTTGCAATCTTGCCTTATCTCAGCTTAGCCACTACCAAGCCATGATACAACATCAAGTCTTCCACCGTTACCACAGCCGCGACAAGCTACATGAATTCCTCAAGAAGAAATTTGGTGATAAGATCAATTTCCAGATTCAAAAAGCTGGAGACTACATCACATTTAAGGCTCCTGAGCAATTGACTGATGTAGGTCTCCGGAATCGCTCATCAGTTCATGCTGACACCTTTAGGAGGACTTGAGGCAACACAGCCCACCCATTGTTTCCGTGACCGGTGAACGCTGACAGGACGCATTCTTTAGTGCTGCCAAAGTCTGAGGCGCCCTCTCTGTCGGCCTGCTCAGGCAATGCGGGGCTCCCGCGGGCTCGAACACGGTCATCCCGCGTTTTGAACAGGCTAGAACCGACTACATAGTTCAAACACATACGACGTATCCCACTCAACAACCTATCATCTCGCCTTTCAATTTACTTCTCCAAGATGTTTCTTAGTTCTCAGCAGGACGACAAGGACGCGCATGACCCCCACACCCTCGCTCTTTCAACGCCACATATACAGGCTGGCATCTTCGGCTGCAAGCAGTTGTTCTCGAAGCACAAGGATAGCCACTTGCTCGAACTAACTCGCTTCACATGTGATGCGTCGCATGCTCTATCAACGCACAGCTTTACTAGCTCTTTGCAACTGTCGGCTTACCTTGACAATCATATGAATGATACAGGTGGAAAGGGTAGTAGTTTGGAAATATAGTAAGTAAATCTGAAGTAATCCTAGCTTTAGGCTGATGGAGTATTAGCACAGTTCACCAGAAGAATACATGGGCGCCTCTCAGCATCAGCAGCGACATGATATCTCTCCTCATGAACCGTTACCACCTCAGCCCCGGCTTCCTTCAGATATTAGCATGCTTCAAAGACCGATATATGCCGACTGAAGAGGAATTCTCGAGCGCGGCGCAGTCACATCTCACTGATGACCGTTATGGTATGTTAGCCCTCATCAATATCTTAGGTTGAGGTCGTAATGACTATTAGAGTTCGGTTGGGTATACAAATATTCGGAGAAGAAAGCCGTCGGCGAAGGAAATCCGTGGCGAATTCGACAAACAGGAATTTACCACTTCACCGAGCTGAAGCGGGCGAGATCAGTGTTGTTCATCGTACATCCAAGCCCCTCCGCCCACTTCAAAGATCACCTCAGTCAGGTGCTACAACAACCAAAGGCCAAAATCAGCCTATTAGCAAACCCCATGCTAATCCATTCGATGCTCATATCTATACATCTCGGCTCTTGGCGTGATTATCTCGAGTACCACGTAGCCAAGCTTTTGCAATTAGTGAGTGCTCTCATCGATGATGACAGCCTAATGAAGTCCCTACTGACACATGCGAAGGATATCAAATCGGCCTGTACATCCATCGAACAACCGCTCGTCACGTTCGAAACCCTCAGAGACACCCGCGCTGTTGAGAAGAACATCCTGCCACTCGAGCCTATTCTCGCATCCTTCGAAATCCTTTTAGACGATCTTCAAGAAGCCAACAGAATCTTTTCTGGGTCGAGCGGAGCAATAGAAGGCACATCTGAGGTCATAAAAGCGGCGTTCGCCCAGTTCCGCAAGGACGCTGCATCATATAGAGGATATGCTCTATACATGGGCGGAAGAGCACAGTCGACCGCTCAGTCAATGCTGGACACAATAAACCTGGGCTTCCAACAACTGGCGCAAAGCCAAAACAATTATACGATGGGTATGGCCAAATCGGCGCGAGAGGACTCCATCGCCATCAGAGCGGTAACGCTGGTCACTTCACTTTATCTACCGTTCTCTTTCGTTGCCGTACGTATCACATTCCCCGTAAATCTTGGCCGGTACTGAAGACTTGCAGACTATGTTTGGCATGAATCTTTTCGACTTCGACTCTAAGTCTCGCAATCTTGTCCTCTCGAAACAACTCTGGCTCTATTTCGTGATATCAGTCCCTCTGACTGCTCTAACGCTAGCTTGTTGGAAGTGGAGAATGTGGAGGTATGAGAAGAGGAAACCTACTACAAAAATGGAACGGCCGAAGACCAACTCAGATATTGAACTGGGTCAGTACTGATGCAGCAATTCTTGTCGTTGTCGCAAAGCCTTGGAACGGTTGATGCCGTTTCACTAACATGACAATATCACGTGGAAGAGGTTTGAAGTAGACAGCAGACGCTGTCTGTTAATTGCAACATTACGTAGTTAAGAACAAAAGCCTGATGTCAGTATCTATTTGAGTATCGTTTGCGGGGTGCGGTGCTGCAATCATGAGATATCGCAATCATCATGGTACCGCGATGATGCAGAGCGACGAGTGTCACATTTCCCGCAACACATGACACCCCATACAATCAGGTACTGCGATTTCGCGATTACCAGAGACAACCTTGAAACTACCTAGGTATGTGCTTGCAACTTGCGGCGTGAAAACGTGGCATGTCTCTTCAACCCAAGTATGGCTTCAACCGCTAGCCTAAAACAAGAGTGGGCAGGCCCTAATCTGATTCAAAGGGGCGTCGCCTTATTCGTTGGCACTTTGCGTGCAAAAAGTATCATACACCGCAGCGGAGGTTCGGTGGTTGTCAAAGAAGCCCGGCTGGGCTTGGCAGAAGCCCGGGCGGGCGCTAAGTACCTAGGTATTGGGGGCGGCGCTTGGAGACGCGTTTCCCTTGCGGCGTCCTTCGCACTCCATCGCGACATCATCATCTTCGACCATCTTCAGGTTCAAAAAGCCCACTCAAATCCTTTTCAGTGACCGGGAGGTCTATTTCGCAATCACGAAGTATCTGTACGCTCAGTATATGTCGCTGTGCCCCTCACACCGGCGGCTGACCGGTGAGAAATGGAGGACCTTTTGTCTAAGCCGTAAAGGCGAACCTAACGCGCCTTCATGTCGTACAACAGCCAGGCGGCGCTCACTGACCCCCCCTCTCGCATAGCTGAACCGCTGGCAACGTCACCAGTGCCTGTGCAAACGCCTCAAATTTCCAGGTTGCGACGCTGCGTACCTATCGCTCATGCGTGGCAAAGCATGCTGGCATGCAGCGCATGTCGCCTTGTTGCCTTCTTTCTGCCCGTGGTCTTTGGCAGGCTTTCGATAGAGGCCGCATACACATATGAACCGTTTCCAGGTGTAACCCATGTTACGTTTTCTCCACACCTGATCGTTGCTCCTTCCGTGCTGCTCCACTCTTTCATCTGTGAGTATCCGACAACAATGGCCACACCTACGGATACGGCTACTCCACCGGTCACGCTACCGCCTGTACAAAAGCTTCATCTCGACGAGAATCCCGTGTATGACATCATTTACAATTTGTCACGAACGTTCCTAATAATGCTTTACAGTCCTTCCATCTATAACCCACTGAGTGGGGTAACGCACAAAGAAGCCCAAAGATTCCACGAGAAATATCAATTACCCGGACTAGTTGAGCAGGATGTATTCATTCGCGGTGTCATCGCACTTCGATCCCAAAGTGACATTACGAATCTATTCGAAGACGTTCGAGATGCCCGTTCCAAGACACCCAAGGAACTGCACAGACCCATTGAGTTGAGTGTCGGCGAGCAGAAGTATACAAGACTTGAAAGCCAGATTTTGTACAAGGCTTTCCTGCCCCAGAGTAGGTGGGAAACGTTGAGAGATATCTCGAGGTTGCATCGACTTTTGATCATGGCTTGTATCTTGGCAGCAGTGACCCAGTAGGTGTTGATACACAGCGCATACCACTAGTGACTGACATCTCTCCAGGGGATGGGATCAAGCTGCTATGGCTGGTAAGATACGTCGAAAGAAGTAGATACCTCATCTCAACTAACAATATGAAGGAGCTGCTATCGAAGTCATGAACGACTTGGGCAAGCCTACCACTGCAGGTCTCAGTTCCGGCTCCGGGACACCGTCGAGACGGGCAGACAGCGATCTCAATGTCAGTCTTGGCCACAATGACTGGCTGCTCGGAATCACAATCGGGGTACCATTCTTCGCTGGTGCAATACTAGGTCTCATCATCACCGATCCAATCACCAGAATCCTGCGCTTCGGTCGTCGAGGTGCTATATGCGTCGCGGGTATATTCAGCTTTATATCGGTGGTAGGTTCTGCTTCGGTCCACAAATGGGAGCATCTTCTTGGGTTTCGAATTCTTTTAGGTGCTGGCATGGCAGGCAAAGCCTCAATCGTGCCTATTCTGCTTTCTGAGACCTCGCCCAAAGATATACGCGGTTTTCTGCTGGTTTTCTGGCAGCTTTTCGTGGCATTCGGGCTAGCCGCCGGATCGGTCGCAAATATGGCGGTGTATAGTCTCAATGTGCATTCGAGCTGGCGATACATGTTCATCTCCGCCTTCATCCCTGCATTGATACTACTTTCGTTGATCCTTTTCTCTCCTGGTAAGAGGCTCTTATGACTTCAAACTCTCCATTCTTGAGAGCTGACTTTTATACAGAATCCCCTCGATGGCTGTTGAAGGAAAGCGGCGCCATCGGAAAACTTTCGAAAAACGGCAAACACTCGAAAAACAGCAAAAATTCGAAGAAAGGCAAACTTTCGAAGAACGATTCTCGCAGGGGAGAGCTCATTAGGGAAGCTTACAATTCCCTTGTCGATCTTCGAGGCGAGGTGGTTCCCATACTTGCCGCTGGCGAACTGTTCTTAATGCACACGCGTCTGATAGATGAGCAGCGCCGGCTGAAGGCAGCATTAGTTGGTCAGCCCTACACGACCAGTGAGGTCGATAGGATCACACATGCAAGTCTTCGCGTTGGCGATACTTCTCGTTCGAAACCACCAAAGAACCCCTTCCATGCCGTCATTAAGCATATCAGCTGGCGAGAAAGAATCACGTTGATCTTCTTTCGCTCGGGGTATACAAATAGAGCGCACCGAGCTGCCGCCGCTGTCATGGTCTCGCAACAACTTTGCGGTATCAACCTGATAGCTTTCATGGCCGATTCGTTTTTCCGATACTCCTTCTTCAATGGCGACATTCACACGAACCCCGACCAAAACATGCAGCTACTGGGCGCCTCCCTTGGGTTGATGTTCCTCAACTTCATAGCTACAATCCCTGCCCTATTCTTCATCGACAGGTCCGGTGGACGCAGGCGAGTGTTGAACTGGTCATTTCCAGTCATGGCTATCTCATTGCTAGGCTCTGCTTTAGTTTTGAAGGCTGAAGATCGGATTGGAGCCATTGCTGGACACTACATTTTCTTGATCGTGTTCATGATCGCATATTCCATCGGTGAAGGTCCAGCAGCTTTCGTCATCTCAGCAGAAGTCTTTCCCCTCGTCAACAGAGAACTCGGCATGAGCCTCGCAGTGTGTTGGAACTTCCTGGGGGCTGGACTCCTCGCCGTCTTAACCCCATGGCTGCTGAAAAGGCTCGATCAATTCGGCGTACTCTTATTGTTTGCAGGCACCAACGTCATCGCATGGTTCCTTTGTTACTGGCTTGTGCCCAGTACCGGCCAGGAGAGTCTAGAAGAAGTTTTCGACCAGCTCGATATCACTACCTGGTTTATGTTCAAGTATACTTTAAGGACAATATCGCATGCACTCACTGCGCCGGTAGAGTGGTGCTCGCGACCGTGCTCCAAGCTTCTGAAAGATTGTGGCTACCCAAAGAAACTCGGCTCGCCAAGACAGGAGTGGAACGAGCGAGCAAAACGATCGGCAGACACTCTTGCTGATCCTACGGGCTCTCCAGAGACAAGCGCAGATGAGATGGATCAGGTGGATCAGACGTCAAGCAACACAGAAACCAATGCTGGAATTGAACTTCTTCCTATGCCAACGATCCCCCCAAGATGATCTCATTTCATAGGCGCAGTATGGATTTCGGAAGCTGGAGGTAGCTCGTGGGCGAGACATCATCGTAATACCAGTGGTAAATAGCAAGTTTCCAAGCCCACGTCAGAGGCCTCAAGGTCTTTCAAGTCGTCACTTGTATAGTTTTAGGGTGCGATCTCGTAATCATTGAAACACATTAAACCCCTCATTACTGAGCGGCGCGGCACATTGTGAGCGCTTCAAGTATCGACGAACTAAGCAACTTCCATCAGTGCATTTCCCTTTGGACTAGTATGCACAGGAACGACTAAAGTTCTACCGAACGTCAGACACCAGAAAGTCCAACTTCCACGCTTGAAGACCTCAGGCCACCGTCAATATCCTCCCTCTAGAATCCAACGCCCAATTAGTCTCGAACCCCTCCTCATCCACAACCCGATCCCTAGCCCAGAATCTCTCTTCCATCACATCCACTCTCCTCCTACCCAGCTCCTCCAACAAGTCCAAAAGACGCCTATCCACCCTCCCCAGCCAAATCCGCACGGCTTCTCCTTCGACCCTCGCACGGCGCGTCACCCACCAGAGCGTGCCATCTCGACACATGCTGAACCACCAGCCCAGCAAAAACACGGCTTTGGGATCTTTTTGTTCGAGTAAGGACAGGAATTCGGGCGTGATAAACGCGGTAAAGTATAGGAAATCCAGTACGTTGGTGTGGGAGAGGCGTAGATGCTGGATGCGCGAGAGGATGAGGACGGGGAAGTGATAAACATTGTTCTCCTTGTTAGACTCTTCCGTGATCCCGAACAGCAGTCCCACCTTCTTAGGCACAAGACTGGTGTCGTTGCTGATCATCCACTCGGGCGGCGTAGGACACGGGCCTGTCTTCTTCTTCAGGACGCGGTTGAACACGCTATCCTCTCTTGTTGGATCTGCGATACGCCAGAGATGGCGTTTTCCCTCTCCGATCTTCATCCACGCCAGGTCACCCGGCTCGGAATGCTTTAGCGGCCAGACGGCGTGGGGGTCGTCGGTTTCAAGGTACCAGAAAGATGCGGCGCCCAAGTGGACGCCTGTGGCCCAGATGGCGTCGCGTTGAGATGGTGGAATGGGACCGGAGAGGAGACGCTGATAGATCGTTGTCGCATGGGACCAGTGGCGCAGCGATGCGTTTTGGAGAGAGATGGATTGGGTAGGAGAGTGGGCAAGAGCGGAGTCGTGCATCAGGGTTAGGCCAAGGATCATGTGCATTAGGAAGGGGTGCTACACTACAAGTCAGTTCTGAACAGCTAAAGGAGGAATGGGTTAGAAGTTACGTTGAATGTGAGGCGGCATACTATGTCTCTGCATGCTGGGGCCATTCTCTCGCCTATGCGAATTCCGTCAGTCAGCCCGCATACTCAAAACGGTTCAATGTTATACCATACCTCCGACAGTCAGAGACGTCCTACTCTGAAATCTCGCAAGGATCTCAAGATGACTTTTCGAAAATTCCCAAGATGACTGTCCAGTACCCATGTTTGGATCCAGCGCCGACGCCCCAGATCGAAGAGAGTCTCCAATCATAGAAGTCACAACGCCGTTGAACGATATCGGGCTCCACGGCGTGCGAGTCGCTCCGCTATTCTCATGGTGCGGCGTATTCGTGGATAGCCCTCCAAAATCAACTGTCCCCACGCCCTCCACATGCACATCCAACCCGCCCTCGTTGCCCTCAAAATCACACGCCACACCATAACTCACGCATTTCGCGCACCGCGGCCTAGTCTCATCGCACTACCCAAGAACCATCAGCCCAACCAGTCTAAATCATAGATACAGTCAAGACAACTAACCTTAACCCGCCTCAACTTGCAATTCTGACACCCATTCCTCGATTTCGCATTCCAGCGGCGTTTCCTCACACCCTTTTCCGCTGACACGACATTGCGTTTGGGTACGAGAGCAGGCATAGCGTCTGTTCGATTTCGTTTCCGTTCTTGTTCAAGTGTCTATGAGATGTGCGGCAAGTTTGCGAACAGGGAGGGCATTGGAGGTGGGTAGATGCAGTCTAACCCCCGCTCGTATAAAGCGTCCATGCCGCCGTTATATACCTAGATATGCGTGTAAGACTGTACGAGACGGAAGAAACGCGGGGTTTAGCTGCTTCATCGCCGGTGGCAGCAGGGCGTAAGCGATGAGGTCGTGCTGCATACTACGACTGCGGGAAAGGTCCACAGGATTCCGCGCTAAGGGGCGGGTCTAACCCGCGTTCGTATACAGCAGTCGCGAGGCGGTCTAATTGGTTGAATGGGTAGCAACGACGGAGGTGTGGTGCGAGCATGATTCAATCGCTAG
>Ga0265798_10008865_pt1 | contig 12723 bp, 18 predicted proteins | sample P3T30metagenome_FD_192430 | JGI IMG/M metagenome (GOLD analysis project Ga0265798, IMG submission 192430) | Plant litter microbial communities from East Loma Ridge, Irvine, California - P3 T30 | ecosystem: Environmental > Terrestrial > Plant litter > Unclassified | place: USA: California...
ATGAAGACTCCTGTGGTGATGAGAACTACATTAGCAAGACCGTTTTCTTCGTTTTCAACACTCACTATCATGCGCATAACACAGAAAACAGAGATCAACTCCGGTTTTTTCGACGATTGCTCCTCTCTCTCTCTCTTCCACTCCTGCTACGACTTCCAAGACCTACGAAAAATCCGCAGACAGGACAGGAGGGAGGGCACAGCCGGAAGTGTGTGGACAATCAAAAGCCGCAAAGAGGAAAATATAGGTAAAGGCTGGGTTTTCGACAAGAAAGAAGAAGAAGAAAAGGCAAGGGGAGAAAGAAAAGGAACCCAGGAACAAATTAGAGATTGATAAGAAAGACTCGACTCACCCCCAAACATGACCCTCACGAAATTCCGCTCAATCTCGCTCGTGTACGTGTTGCGCTGCGCGTCCAGTTGGTTCCGCACGGGGCGGTGCGCGGGGACTCTGTTCCATTGCGTCTCCCAGTTGGGTGGGTTCGCGGCTGCGGACGAGGAGGTATGGGTGTTGGGAGCTGGGGCTGGGGATGAGGTCGAGTCCGAGGGCTGCGAGTGGTGGAGGTCGTAGTCGGCTAGGTAGGAGGCTGTGGTGAGGATGCGGGCGTTGGATGTTGTTGTTACGGACATCTTTTGCTGCTGGATGTTTGGAGATTGCAGGGCGTTGGTGTTTAGAGGGTTGATTAGTGGGGGAAGGAAGGGACTTGGGCGTGGTGAGGAGGTGAGGTTCTTGCTGGAGTGGGAGGAGGACGACGACGATGGAGGGAGCTTGCTTGGACCTTGTTCGGATTGGACTGCTGCTGTGGTGTTGGCATGTGACTTACGACCGACCTATGCTTGCTTTGCCGTGCCGCGTGGAACGATCTTCCCACCTCGGAGGATGGTTGGCGCCCACCGGATGGGCGGACAGCCGAGAGGGTGCGAGTCGGATGGGGTGGACATGCGACTTTGGCGTCGCCGGATGGGGTTGACAGCTACCCAGCTAGTAAATGTGACCCTGCGGATGAGAGGAGAGGTCTTGTGTCTTTGGATCGAGATATTGCTCTCGTTTAGGTTCTATTGTGGCAGTTTTCCTGTTGGTTGCTGCTGGCCTCAGTGTTGTTGCATCGTTCTCCCATTTCGATCGCCACCACCTTTTGCTCTGACAGACCACAAGCATATCATAGCGATCGCAGTACCTACAATGTCAACACCATTCGCCCCCCTCCGTGCCGCCGCAATCGACGGCCGAACCCACAACATCTACTACCGCCAACACCAACTCGAAGCCCTGCACCAAGCCCTCCTCGACCACTCCTCCGAGATCAGAAACGCCATAGCAGCAGACACCGACCACACGCCCGCGGAAATCGCAATCGAAATCCACCTCGCCTTGTCAGCGCTCAAAGCAAGCTACGAAACCCTGCAACCCTCACAAGCCCACGCCGACGAGTACCTTATCGCTTTCGGCAAAGATGCTCCCGCCAACACAGTCCCGGCCGGTATTGCGTACATCGAGCCGTGCGCGCACACGCTGCTGTACTCCGTCGTGGCGCCCTTGAGCGCTGCCATCGCAGCAGGAAACTGCGTGATTGTTCTCGTAAGTTTTCTTGAAAAACAAATCCCACCTACCTCCTCCCACAAAAAACTGACAACAAGTCTTCATTCAATGTCCAGCTCGAAAACACCCTCCGCACCCTGACCCCCATCCTCCGCTCCCTCCTCCAATCCTCCCTCCACCCCGACACTTTCGCCCTGGCCTCCTCGCCCGTCCACGATGCCTCCCTTCTGAACTCGGCTCTTGTAATCGACCAGAACAGCTCCGAGCGCTGGCCCAAAGCGAACGCCCTCGCCTCGCCTTCGCGCGGCCGCGTCTTCGGGATCGTGGATCGGACGGCAGACGTGAAGCTTGCTGCGCGGGAACTGGTGGCGGCGAGGTTCGCGTTTGGCGGGAGCAGTCCTTATGCGCCGGATCTTGTGTTGGTGAATGAATTCGTCAAGCGGGAGTTTTTGCAGGCTGTCGTTGAGGAGGAGGGCAGGAGGAGGAGGGTGGGCGAGGGGAAGCTGCAGGGCGAGAAGGGGAGGTCCAAGGCATCGAACAAGACTTCGGAGCAGATTGAGAAGTTCAGGAAGAGCGATTCGAAGGCCGAGTGTGCGATGGAGGAGGCTGATGCTGCTGGAGGGGCTGTGGTTTTGGACTTGCACGCGCGCCGACCGGAGATGCTAGAGGGCAAACTCGAGGCGCCCGTGTTGGCTGTTCACGCGGTCAAGAGTCTTGACGACGCTATTGACTTCCTCGGCAGTGCAGAGGGCAGCAGCGGCCCTGCTCTGGCGGCTTACCACTTCGGTAATGCCCAGACGGGCAAGTACCTGGTCCAGTTCGTCGATGCGCGCGTGTCGTTTGTCAACCACATCCCTCGGGACTTGCTCCTCGGGCCCGCGCGACCGGCGGCTCAGACCGTGGATCCCTCTGCGGCTTACACGGCCGAGATGTTCTCCCTCGCGCGCCCGGCTTTCATCGCACCCTCGAGCGCATCGTTGGAAATCGCCGCGGCGCTGTCTTCGGCCGCCGGCTCGCGCAGACTGCTCGAGCAGGCCTTGTCGCCTTTGAAGGCTATGAAGCGGAAGCCGGGCGGCGGTGTTGGTATGTTGTCGTCATCCTGCTGTCTTGTCTTGCCCGTGTATGGTGTACTGACCTTCTTCTGTTCTAGGCTTCTTCGAGCAGGGTTTGCTTATCAATGTCGGTATGATCCTCACTGTTACGATCAGTGCGACGGCGGCTGGGACGATTTGGCTGGTGAAGAATGGGAAGATTCCTTCTTTCGGGTTAAGGGCTTGAGTCGGTGGTGTCGGAGTGTGCTTTTGAGACCTTTGTTTTTGCGGTCTATCCAGCTCTACTTCCGAACTTAATAGAGTTTCAAACAGCTTCTAAATGAAGATTTTTTATTCTTAGACTAGATCTATTAATATACTAGTGTATACTTCTAAGTCTGAAAGGCTGTGGAAGAGAATACTAATCCCTAGCTAATCTTAAGTTAGTACTAACAGTAAGTAGCTACTAAATGTGAGGATGTAGTCGGTAGGGGTTCTGAACAGTATCTCTTAGGTAGATTATCAACGATTGCCTAAGGAGTCTAAGTGGAAGTAGGGGCGGAGGAGAGCCTTCTGAGGCACTATGTGCCAAGCCTTGGGATCCCGTGGGATTCGCATGCGTTCCGCATGCGGGTCACGTGCGGGAAGGCTAGAGTTCCCGTCACGTGACTGGTGTTTCCTCACAAACAGAGGTAGAATACTACTAGGTTTAGCTCGAGTTAAACTAAGAGTTAACTAAGGCGAGGAAAGAAGTAGTTAGTATAACAAATACTGTTCGTTATAATCACTAACTTCGATACATGAGTTGAGTACGAGGCTCCCATCTAAGGAAAGTATCCGTTCTATATACTAAGGAGACTCGTGAGTTATCGGCGTGCTCACCTCGTGAGTGAAGGGAGCATGCTGCAGTATTCGGACCCGTGCTGCGTTCTACGCTGCACGCCGTCCGCTGGTCATGACCGTGAGATGGGATCATCACACCGGGCTGAGTTTCTTCCTGTCCGCCTCTTTCCCTCTCGCGTGCGAGGTACAAGAAGCTCATTTTCACTTTCTGCCGACGCGTAGCGTCTGCTGTGCTTGTCGTGTTATCCCCGGTTGGTCGAGCCCGTCAGGCGCTCGTACTGGGTGTTTTGTCCGAGGAGCAAAGGGAAAAGTGTCCCATTACGACATCCAGCCCGACTCCGATCCAAGCTGCTGACGACGCTGAATCTTGACTTTGATATTGTCGTTGTAAACCATCCAGTGCTTTCGGAGAACCCATTCTTCTTTCGGATCTTCGAAAGAGATATCGTATCGGCTGACGAGCATGGCGGTAACCTTGTATAGGCTCGTTGTTGCCAAGAACCGGCCCAAGCATGTTCGATTACCTCCACCCCAAACGAACGTGTTCAGCTCATCCATTCTTTGCAATCGGCTGGTGTAGGCATCATAACGTTCTCCATACCGTCTCAGCCAGCGTTCTGGGTGGAAGCCATCGGCGTCTGGACCATAGACTGTACGATCTTTTGTAACGACGGAAGGATTGATACCAACAATGACGCCGGCGGGGATGAAGCGACCATCAGGAAGTGTAAGACCTGGTTCCGGAACTTTGTAAAGTTGAGTCAGCGCTCACAATTCTCAGAGACCGAGCTTTGATATGACGTGCATACCGATGCGTTCCAAGCACAAACCCACTGTGGGGTGCATGCGAAGGCCTTCTTTAATGACGGCCTCAAGGTAAGGCAACCTCTGACTATCGCGGACTTCCTTGTAACCCGGAGGGAAGCCAAGTTCTGCGGCATCGAGCTCGATGCGGAGCTTGTCGAGAGAGGATGGGTTCCGGAGGAGATGATACATGATCGCCTTCTGAACAGTCGCCGTGGGGTCAGCACCAGCAGAGATCTGGAATCACGTGTCAGTGTTGCGATCATGGCTGACTTGGAATTCCGATGGTGTCAGCTACTCACGTTCGTCAAGATATACATGGCGATGTTGTCATCTTTGACGTGTTGGGGATACTGTTGCTTGGCCTCCAAGAAGCTGTTGATGTAGTCCTTCTTCGCAAGGTCGCTCTTTTCTGCATCCGTCGAGCTTGCATAGTCTGAGATGCACGAGCTGACTCGCACTATCCGCTCCTTCAAGCGAGCAATACTGAAGTAAATGACATGGTCGAAGGCGTCCACTACTTTGGGACGATATGGGTTCATACTCAACAGCTTCGCAAACCATGGGACTTGTCCAATCTGTACTCGGTGTTAGCCAATCTGCAACACAGCACTCGAAGGGATGACTCTTTACCAATCCCAGGTACATCATGGACAGCTCACCGATGTGGATCATATTCTTGATGTCGGTCCCTGTTTTCATGAATCCCATCTCTTTACTCCAAGTGATCTCTGCCAGTAGATCCCACGCGACTAGAGATAGACACGAAAGATTGTTAGCAGTGGCTCACTGAATGATCGACAAACTTAGAACATCAAGGCTCGACCGATCTGAACTTACAGTAAGACACCCAGTCAGCAAGATCGCACGTTTTGCCTTTGTTATTGCCATCGACGAAGCGGGACTCGAGTTGATCCGAAAGGAGACGCATTGCGCGGTCGATCGATTCTTCGTACGCCAGGACACCCTGTATAGAATAGAACCGTTGGATTGGTGTGAGTTGCTCGAGGTGGATTTGGTTGCTTCTTGTAGAGAAGATATGCTCCATTTTCCGGCCGTGAACAAGTGCATCACTTGCTGAGTAAAAGTCACCCTGATCTATGAGTTAGTAGGGCATGATCAATACGCAATCGAAAAGAAACATGACATGTTGCTGTGGTTGTGGGTCGTTCCTAACATACCTTGCGGAAAGAGCCACGGGAATTGTAAATCACCGGGACCAGATTGGGGTCGTTGAGTACCACGAGGTTTGGGCCGAGTCGAACCGCAACACCATGCTTTGCATGTAAAGCCTTCTGAGTCTCGGGTGATCGAAGATGGTAATAGTCATGGACACGCCAGAAGTTCGTAAATTTGGCAAGAAAGGGACCCGGAATGTCTTTGAGAGGTGACAGAAGGTAATGTATGGAATAATAAGACAATGTTAAGCATACTAGCAGTATGCCCGTCAGCACAGGTGTTAGCCAAAATAAAGCCATGTCGCTGAGAAAGTCGTGCTATGCTGCAAGAACGACGATGGATAGGTGAGTGGAAGGTAGGTTTATCGTCTGAGACACATCGATAACTATCAGAGGTTGCTAGGTGTTCAATCGATCAATATCTATTTGTAATACATGATCTGGAACTCGGCTGAACGATAACTTACAGCAGGCCTGCAGAGGCTCCACTTCGATGTCACTATCAGCGTTGCGCGTACATGCGACGCTGAAGGATCGAAACTAACAAGCGAGCTGAATTCTGCTTGCAGATTCATCTAAATTAGTTAATGAAGCGCTAAGGTGAATGAGACGATAGACCTGCAGTAGACTCAAGGCCTCGTGGACTAACGGGATCTCTCCATCATCTCAACAGACGGAACATCTTTCACTACTTGCGGGCCGCTGGTAGTTGCTTTTCTGAGATAGTTAAGAGCGGGATGTCGATTGGAATCAGAATCACATGAATTTGAAAGACCTTTTGTACCCAGGCCTCATAGAAAGTATAGTACGTTCTCTGAGATCACGAAGACGTGGACTTCTCTTTGACCTGCTCCTCAGACGATTCGCAGAAACATGGCTTTTCTAATTCCCCATGTTGGTCTCGCCCTACTGGCCGCATTCTTCTTTCTCGTGCAGAGGATGTTGAGTGCGGATGTCGCTCCCCAGGAGCCGCCACTTCTGAAACCAAAGATACCTTTCATCGGGCATATCATTGGCCTTATGAAGCATGAGGCTAGCTACTTCTCTATATTAAAGTACGTTGGCGGTGTGAAATAGAAGTCTGTGTTCGAGAGACTGACCGTTGCACAGATCGCAGACGGAGATGTCGGCTGTGACGCTGCCGATGCTTAACCAAAAGAACTACTTCATTTTCTCACCTTACCTGGCACAGCAAGCAATGCGCAGTCGCAATCTGGATTTCGATCTCGTTGGGTTGGCGTTCGCTCGAAGCGTTGCATCTATCAGCGACCAAGCCATGGCCGAGCGTGTGAAGAAAGGCCCCAACACATACACAACCGACACAGTAGCTGCTATCAAATCTAGCCTGACCGGGACCGGGTTGCATGGCATGAACACCGCTATGCTTACTCACGTTGCATCCCAACTCAATGCTGTTGGTTTTAATGACGATGGCATTCGTGTGCAGAATATGTGGCTGTGGATGCGGGACCTGATGACCATGGCCACCGTTGAGGCATTCTACGGCCATGCGAACCCTTTCCGTACCGATCCAGCTGGTTTGAAGGCTTTGTGGGATTTCGACAGCGCACTTCCTGCAATGTTGTTCATGCCACCCGCCCTGGCACGTGCTGGCGCACGACACCGCGACCGCATTGTGCAAACATTGCTACCTTACTTTGAAGCAGAGCTGGACAAGAACACCGACGTTTCCTCGTTCGTTGCATCTCGAACAGCAGTGTCAAGAAAGTACAACGTCCTCGGCGAGGATCTCTGCAGGGGCGAGGTCATCAATATATGGGTGTCGACGGCGAACTCGATTCCTGCGCTTTTCTGGACATTCTTGTAAGTGGCCACAAATGAAACCGATCGAAGTACTTTGCGCTCTTGAGCCAGCAGTGCGGTCTGATGATCTGGTGAGGGCAAGCTCTGTACTTCCGTTCTAACGGTAGAGTCAACAGATACATTTGGCAGCGTCCGAGCCTCATGGACAAACTTCGTGACGAGATTTTGCCAACAGTCACTTACAGCGGTGATGGAGCGACCAGAAAAGCAACTCTTGACATTCGGACGTTGGAGAAAGAGTGTCCAACACTACTCGGCTGCCAGCGCGAAGGCATACGTGTCTCTAACCATATGGTAGCGCGCCGTGCTATTACAGCCGATACGTTGCTTACAGACGAGAATGGAGATACGGTATGGTGTCCTTCCCGAGATACATGCCTCGCGATGCGGACGATGAACACGCTCTGCAATTGATGGCATTCGCTAATACAATGGGTGGACAGTTTCTCTTCAAGCAGGGAACCGATGTGATGTGGTCTGCAAAGATCACCCATGAGATGCCGGATATCTGGGGCGCTGATGCTCTCCACTTCAAAGCTGAGCGATTTCTGAAAGATCCAGAGCCGGATGTCGAGAAGAAGAGGCGCGCGGCATACATCCCCTTCGGCGGCGGGGCACATCTGTGCCCAGGACGAAACTTCGCTTCTGCCGAGGCACTTGGCCTCATCAGCACTCTTCTAATGGGCTACGAGATTGTTGGATTGCGTCCAGACCAAATCCAGATGGGCCCTCGGGAGTTGGCTAGCGCAATTCCTAAGCCGATGGAGGAAGGCAGCAACAATCCTGTTATGATACAGAGACGGAAAGGCTGGGAAAGGATTGAGTGGAGCTTCAAATGTTGATGTAATAGGCCGTTCTGGTGCCTTTTAGTGCTGCAGCATTATGTTTAGCTGTGATAGTGTGTAGTCGAAGGAAGGTCACTTGCAAGGGCCCATGCGAACAGCCCCATCCGTCGTGCCGTAGCGGACGCAACGGCGAGAACCTTCGTCCCCACTGGTCCCCCAATGCTTTGAGGTAACTTGACCTCACTAGTACTCAGTACGGTCAGCATCGCTTGTCGTCGCTTGAAACTCTTGCATAGAAGCCTACAGATCACGTTCACATCCTGGATACAGGCAGAAATGCGGGAATTTTAGCACAGCCCAGCATCTTCTCGGCTAATAACGCACCGTATCTCTGCCAAGTCTCAATGGCTCTATCTGCGGCTGAGTTCCTATACTGCGTCCGCGCGATTTTCCACAAATGGTTAATCCGAATCCAATCTATGCCCCTGACCTTCCTTTTCTCACGCAGGCTGCGTCTCAACAATATCCCACGTCCGCAGGTCCCGCCCTTGCAGTATGGATATCGTGTCCACCAATTCCAGCACAATGGCTGTCGATGCACATTATCCTCATCATTCGTCCAAGATGTCTGTCGACTACGTGGGACAAACACTTGATGCCATAGGTTTATGGACCATCATCGTCACCCTCGTGGTGATCTTGGGTGCTTACGACCAGTGTATGTCGGTCATACCACGAAGCCGATGACGACAAGTGCTAACGGTGCGAGCTGACCATAGTCTCGTACATCTGGAGCAAAGGCACCATCGAGGGTCCGACATTCAAAGAGCCCTTCATTGGACCATTTCTGCAAAGTGTCAACCCAAAGTTCGAAGAATACTACGCGAAATGGAGAAGTGGGCCTCTAAGTTGTGTTTCGGTATTTCACAAGTATGCGACTTTGTTGTCAAGCCATTTCGACAGACTGACGACTCCTGTGCTAGGTTCGTTGTTATTGCCTCGACACGCGACATGGCTCGGAAAGTCTTCACCTCTCCTTCGTACGTGAAGCCATGCGTGGTTGATGTCGCTCACAAGCTTCTCGGTGCCGACAATTGGGTCTTCTTAGACAACAAGGAACATCTCGACTTTCGCAAGGGCTTGAACGGCCTTTTTACGAGGAGAGCACTCCAATCCTATCTTCCTGGCCAAGAGGAGGTGTACAAGCGTTACTTCAGGAAATACGTCCAAATCACGGAGAAAGCAGGCGGCAAGCCCGTTCCGTTCATGTCTGCATTTCGAGAGTTGATGTGCGCCGTATCACTTCAGACATTCTGCGGGGACCACATCTCGGAGGAAGCCGTCAAGAAAATTGCTGACGACTATTACCTTATCACCGCGGCTCTCGAACTTGTCAATTTCCCGATAATCATACCTTTCACCAAGACTTGGTATGGGAAGAAAGCCAGCGAAATGGTCATGGTAGAGTTCGCAAATGCGGGTGCCAAAAGTAAAGAGCGCATGGCATCAGGCGCGGAGCCAAACTGTATCATGGACGCTTGGATCGGGAACATGTTGGCATGCAAGAAATGGCGGGAAATGGAGGCCAAGGGTCAGTCCATGGAGGACTTGGACAAGCCCTCTCCGTTCATTCGTGAATTCAGCGATTATGAGATTGCACAAACGATCTTCACGTTTCTATTCGCATCCCAAGACGCCACGAGCAGCGCAGCTACCTGGCTCTTTCAGACTATGGCTCAACGACCAGACATCCTCGATCGGGTCAGAGCAGAGAATTTCAAGATCCGCAATGGCGATAAGCAAGCAGCTGTCGACTTGGATCAGCTCGAATCCATGGCCTACACGCGCGCCGTGATAAAGGAGCTCCTTCGATACCGTCCTCCAGTCATCATGGTTCCATATATGGCAAAGAAGGCATTCCCGATTACGGACTCTTATACTGTACCTAAAGGTGAGTGAGGTCGCCAGAAGACTTTAAGAACCTCAGAAATGACTGGTTTGCAGGCGCGATGGTTGTCCCCACCACGTACTTGGCCCTACGCGACCCGGACGTCTACGAACGACCAGACGAGTTTGATCCCGAGCGTTATTTCACTGGCGATGCTGAGGTGAAGGGTGCAAAGAACTTCCTCGTCTTTGGTACTGGGCCACATGTATGCATCGGGCAACATTATGCCCAGATCAACCTCGCGCTCTTTCTCGGCAAAGCTTCGTTGCTGCTGGACTGGAAGCATCACCCAACGCCTCTTTCTGAAGAGATCAAGGTCTTTGCGACCATTTTTCCGAAGGTACGCGATGCACATGATCGTTGGTGTTAGTTATGAGTGTATCGAATTGACGAATCCTAGGACAACTGCCCTCTGACGTTCAAAGAGCGGCAATGAACAAGTCATAATTCCACAATGTCGTCCTCGCCTGCACGACATTCTTCGCTACTGGGCCCAAATTGGACGTTCCAGCCTTTATCGAAGGGTCTCGCCGCCCAAGTTGCATCTACGATGTTGAAAGGTAACTTTGATTGTGAGGGTATTCACAGTATAAGTCCACATCATCACGTTCGAAAGGAGTTAGCGGATTTAGCTTATCACGAAGCAGAAAAGATGAGAGAATAATAAAAGGTAGATTTGGGCAGAGGTGTGCATAATCAATCAATTCAAGTTTCAGGGCTTTGACTTGATTGATTGACAAAGAATTTTCTGATTGATTGATTGCTCGCTTCACGTCGCCCAACTTGATTGATTGATTGATGAGTTGACCACTAGCGACGGCAATTCCCGCCACCTACTCTAGTATTCCCTCAGGAAACGCGTCGACTTTCCTTACCCCACAACAAACCGTGCACCGCGCTGTTGCGCACGGTAAACGCGTCGCATTTCTCACCTATAGCTGAACTGGTCTCTCAAAAGCTTGTCAACTTTTGACCTCGTCTCACATTGAATATAACCTCGCAATACGATGGCTAACAACGGGCACTTACAGAGCAGTCATGCATAAAGCTTCATGAGCGACAACGATGTCGTACGGAAGTTAGAGAAGCTTAGGCTCATCATGAACCAAGTTACCCCGAACCTACTCTGATCTACAGTCGATGTTAGTATGCGTTATAACTAAGCGGTATCCGGGTATCCAGACATCTAGCAGAGAGACATAACGTGCTAGCTTCTGACCGTACAGAGCTAGTGACCTAGTTCCAACGTACCTGGAAAGCGAGTGAGTCAGGCAAGCGAGTGGGTCAAGATTTTGCATATTCCACCTTCAACTAACAATTAAGTTATAAGAAAAGTCGTTCGCCTCCCGTAGCCGTGTCGTCTCCTCGTTGATCCCGAGAATGGCGAGAAAGTGTAAGATCGCACTTTTGAACGTGTCTCCCCTTACGTGCTGAAAGATGAGCGACTCGTAGAACTCGAGCAGAGCCTGCTGTTGAGACTTCGGGTTCCAGTCCTCTTCGATGCTCTCGCGAAATCGGCGTAGTAGCTCCTTCTGCCTTCCTTGCTACGGGTATAGCTTGCGGGCGTCCCGAAAGACGTCGATAGCGGGTTCAGCGCCGGCCTCCGCGTTACTATCACTGTCACCGTCGTCGTCGCTGTCGCCGCCGCTGTCTCTGTCGCTGTCTCTGTCTCTATCGCTATCGTTTTCTGTGCCACTCTCTTCGTCTCGGCTGTTGTTCTGCTGTTGACTGCCTACCTCGACCTCCTCTGAACTCTCGCAGTTTTCGCAGCTCTGAAGCACTCTCAGACTCTAGCAGAGTAGCCGCGCCATGTAGACGGCGTACGTCTGCTGACTCTCCGTATTCTGCAGCCTCGCTAGCGGGCGTTGATCGATCTCGGAGTGCTTTGCACTACGTAGCCACCGCCGGGTTTCGTTGTCGAGAGATGACAGACCTGCGACGCACCTCTCGAGTAGTGCGCTGTTCAGCTCGACTGCCTTCTTTAGCGTGTGTTCGTCGCGGTCCGGAAGTCGACTCGCTTCGCTTAGATGTCTCAGAGTGCAGCCTGCGATGTGTTCTGCCCAGCCTGTCTTCTTAAACCAGAGAGTGTGATCCGTCTTCGCTGTCTCTACGTCTGCGCCTTCTAGCTCTTCGTTCAGCTTCTCCTCTTGCTTCTTCCAGTCTGTGACAATTGTCTCGACGTCGGCATTCTCTATCACTCCTCCGGTGCCTCCTTCGATAGCACTTGTTGTTTGTAGAGCAGTCTCTACGCCATCTGCTTGTCAGTCGACGTCCCCTTCCTCGTTGGGTAAGACAGTAAAGTACCTCTGTAGACCCGCTGACTTGAAAAATGTCTGTACCCATACGGAATGCCAGTGCTCTCGTTCTTCGGTAGAAGACTTCCAGTTATGTCTTTGATTACAGTGAAGCCGAATCCCCTTCCGGCTAATACTGATATACTCGCACTCCGGCTCGCTACACGTGAACGCCTGTAACGGCTTTCCTAGCGAAGCAAACGGGGCTCGCAACGGCGGCGGTAGTATAACGTCTTTTGCTTCTCGTATCTTGTAATCCTTAAAAGATCGACGACTGCTCTTTTTTCTTTCACACTCCCGCTGTGATAGTCCCGTAAGTGAGAGCTGACATTTCGTACTGCGTAATAGTGTATGTTGCATGTAACGTCATTGTACTAGAAGTCGGACAGTACCGGAAGTCGGACACATTTCTAAGCCTACCTAATAAAGAATTATCTACTACTTGCTACGATGATGCAATCACTCTCGCTTTCCGAT
>Ga0265798_10008867_pt1 | contig 12722 bp, 12 predicted proteins | sample P3T30metagenome_FD_192430 | JGI IMG/M metagenome (GOLD analysis project Ga0265798, IMG submission 192430) | Plant litter microbial communities from East Loma Ridge, Irvine, California - P3 T30 | ecosystem: Environmental > Terrestrial > Plant litter > Unclassified | place: USA: California...
ACTGTAAGTGCCGACTAACATTGACAGGGCATAGTAGCAGGCGTCCCGTTCTTCGATGAAGTGTTCCGACAACTAGGTTGCACGTGCGTTCATCTCACCAGATTACATGATCAAGCTTAATATTGACGATTACTAGCGTAGAGTGGCACGTCAAAGAAGGTGCTTCATTCCAACCCATCACCCACTGCGCTACTGTGCGCGGCCCGGTCCGTCACCTCCTCCTCGGCGAGCGCGTGGCTCTCAACACCCTCGCTCGCTGCTCCGGCATCGCGACCAAGTCAAATCGCCTACTTGCTCTTTTACGAGGAGCTGGTTACCCAAACATTCTTGCTGGTACCAGGAAGACTACACCAGGTTTTCGACTTGTAGAGAAGTACGGCATGCTGGTGGGGGGCGTGGACGCGCATCGAGTTGATCTTAGTGCAATGACAATGCTGAAAGACAACCACATCGTTGCCGCAGGGAGCATCACCAATGCTGTAAGAGCGGCCAAAGCAGCTGGTGGCTTCGCAATCAAAGTCGAAGTTGAATGCCAATCGTTTGATGAAGCTGACGAGGCGATTGCCGCTGGCGCTGACATCGTCATGTTAGACAACTTCACCCCAGAAGGTGTCCAGGTTGCTGCTAAAGACTTGAAGGATAAGTGGGGACGGGGTACTGACGACAGGAAGCAGTTCCTCGTTGAAGTGAGTGGTGGGCTTACAGAGTACAACGTGGAGAAGTACGTCTGCGGCGATATTGACATCGTGAGCACCAGTAGCATACATCAAGGAGTACCACACGTGGATTTCAGTCTGAAGATCGTACCGAAAAGCAAGAAGGATGGAGGGGAGAGTTTGGCAGTATGACCTGACGGCGGGCGAGGGGGACTCGTTAGTGATCCTTGGGTACATTAAGATATAGCTCACTAATTCATCGTAGTTAGTCAAGACATAAGTCACCGGTCAAAGACATGGCTTTCGCCATTATATTAATTCCCGGAACTGTCACGCATTCGTGCCATGACCGCCGATGCTGAAGTAAAGACACTTACCCTTCTAGCAAGGATAATCACGGGTTCAAGCAATCGCTGTCCGTGCTAATCCTCAATACGACAAGATCATCGATGAAAGCGCTCTTGTAGTTGCTGCCTCCCAACATGTGGTTCCACAACGCCATCGACTGTAATACGTGGCCGTGTTATACCCCTGCTCCGGCGTCATCTAGCCGCTCTGCGCCGCTCCTTCGTCTGTATCAAACTCTTACAACCAATCTTCTTCGTTACGCTTACCTACGAGTCCTTTGATCTTCTCAACCGGCGGGCCTGATTTCCGGTGAGGTGGTACGGATCCGCTTTCCCTGCGTTTTGCCGTCATCCCTGCCATATATGCTAGATAACTCGTGCGTCCGCCGAATACATGCGACGGTCTCAACCCATAGGTCGCTGTCCTTCTCCATGGTCTCGTCTGTCTACTTTGAGTCGAAGGGCTTCTCGTTGGTCGTACTGGATCGATGTACATCATGGCGAGGAGACTGACTACGCTGGTTGCCCACGCCCTTGACGCCCCGGCCATATTTTACGGTCAACATTACTTAGATTTGGAATCTTATCCAGCAGTGGGTATACAAAGTCAAGGAAAGCTTTGTCACTCCCTTGAGTAGCATTAGCAAGCGCTGGTGAGAAGTATAGCAGTTGGACCCCATAACAGTGGGCCTATATGTGGTCCTGGCGCGAAGCGTGCCTAATGAGCAGCTTCCGCGAAAGTTTAAGAATTCAGGCTCTAAGCGAACTACCTTTGCTTCGCTTACCTTCCGTGTGCGCAGTAGTCCAGACACGAAGGAACGACATCCTCTCGCTTCAATATCGTGTTGTAAATTACCATGCTTGCACTGCATGAAGCCAAACCGCTTTCTATCGACCGCCATGTAGAGCTCCGAATCCTACATCGGCCAGGCCGGGTGACAGAGCACGCATATGCACCATCTCACGTATATATAGGCATGGAGAAAACAAGTATAAACGTGTGAGCTGTGAGCACCCTCTTCGCACCATCGATCAGTCGTTCATGAACCTCAGCTCCATCAAACCCTACGATATAATTGCTCTCCTCGCTTTCTTAATATGCAACACTTCAACACCATCCTGGCCCTCGCTGCTGCAGTGTCAGCTGTCGATATCAAATCGCACGGCGAGTCACACTGCAAAGGGGTTACCCACACGTATGTGAACGCCAACCCCAACAAGTGCTATGGCCTTGGCGGTACATCCTGGGCTTGGTCGTTCAACGCTATTCCCACAAACTGGAATCTGGAAACTCGAACTCACAAAGATGGATACTGCAAAACGTTAGTTCACGCCTGGAACTCGAATGGCGCAAGCACGGTGTGCCATGGCGCAGCCGTAAACAACCTGAAGTACACGGGTGCTGGATACAGTTTTGCCAATAAGAAGAGGTCGGAAGACACTGTTTTCAACAGCGAAGACTGCATCTGGAAGCCTGACCTTTTGACGCTGAAGGATGGCACAACATACATGCTTACGGATGTTGAGGACGAAACCGTGAAGATCATGTAAGAGAATTTCTAGACACCGGACATGACCCTGGATATGATACACTAACTGCATCTTCCCATAGACTCGCATATGGTGACAACACCACGATTGCCGAAAACATGCCAAACCTGTTCGACAAGTACATTACACAGGAGCGTCGCTGAGCGCCGGCAAGATCGGCTTTTGGTGGTCCCTAGTGGGATGCCTTGGTTGAATACATCCAATCAATCCCCTTCAACGTTACTGCAACCACGCAGAGCAGACGCATTCACGACTTCCAAAGCTCACATCACACGTATTCAATCAGGACCCCTGAAACAAGAAAACGAGTAAATGAGATGATCCGACAGATTTTGGGCGATCAATCCAAGAGAGACTCATCTCGCTGTATACTATTCGGACATCACACAAGTTTATTTAGATTGATAATCGTCCTACTCCGTTCCCACTGCTTCTCATGTTCATATCTTTTATGTTTGGTAACACTTGGAGGATGATGATGGTCTTGCTAATCATCGTCCCTGCATTTGAGTGATGTCGATGTGTGAAGGTGGTAAGCCCAACCAAAGGCAATTCTCTTGCCTTACCCTCTGGAATGCTCTCTCAACACCACATCAACCATCATTCTCGTGGCACATTCACCTTCACAACACCATGCTATTGTTGGCTTACAGCGCAATAAAGAAGCATCAAGAATTTGGATAAGCGCTAGGTTATTGTGCAGCCGTGAACTCAATAGCAACAGCGTGGCATTGTGCTGGCGCACCTTCCACCTTCCGACTTGGTATAACCAGTCCTTTCCGGATTACGCCAACCTTCCCACAATGTCGCATCGCTGTGTTATGGTCAATACAATTGACCTATAGAACAAAGTCATTTTCTCTCTCTCACACACTTTTCATCGTTACCAGAAACATTTGCCGAACAAACACAGGTACAAATATGCGCACGAAATTATCGTTTACTACGACCCTGGCGGCTCTGGCCATCCTAGGAGATGCGCACGGAGACCATGCTAACGACAGCAGGCAGTACACGCTAACAGACGATCTTAGCTACAAGAACTTCTTCTCCGCCTTTGACTTCTTCAACGAAACCGACCCAACCAAAGGCTTTGTCAATTATCAGAATCAGGAAGATGCGACCAAGCAGGGCCTAATAGGCTACCTTGAGGACACAAAGTCCGTGTTCATGGGTGTAGACTATACCACTAAAGACCCTACTGGCCGCGCTTCTGTTCGCCTTGAAAGCAAAAAGAACTGGAATCATGGACTACTCATCGCAGACATCCGCCATATGCCTTCGTCGGAATGTGGCACTTGGCCAGCATTTTGGCTCTTATCGTCTTCAGTGCAATGGCCGAATGGCGGGGAAGTCGATATCCTCGAGGGTGTTAACGACTACGAAAGCAACTCTGTTACTTTGCACACAACCAAGGGCTGTGTTGTTGATAACTCGACTGCGGCTGGAGGAGGATTGGGTGCTGTAGGTGGTGATAACAATGCGCCATTTACTGGTCTTATGAGTACCGACGACTGCGACGTCGCCGCACCTGGCCAAGAGAAGAACGTCGGATGCTCTATCCACGCTCCTGACACCATGCCTGGTATCCAAAGTGGCGGCGGTAGCGGTAGTTCCGACAATACTGGCGCCGCGCCTCTCCCATCTTATGGTACCGAATTCAACAAAGCGCAGGGTGGTGTCTATGCCATTGAATGGGCCGCCACCAGCATCTCAGTTTGGTTCTTCCCCCGCGACTCCCCGGGCTTCACGGATAACTTCTCTTCGAACACCACGGCTCCTGATCCATCAACCTGGGGCACTCCTATAGCGCACTTCGGCGGTGCTGGCTGTGACTTCTCTGAGCGCTTCAAAGATCTTCAGATAATCTTTAACACCGCCTTTTGCGGCGAATGGGCTGGCGCCGAGTGGGATAAGTCTTGTGCCAAAAAGACCGGTGTTGCTACTTGCAATGAGTATGTACGCAATAATCCCCAAGCCTTTGTGGAGGCGTATTGGGAAGTGGCGGGATTGAAGTGGTTTCAGAAGGGTGCTGCGTAGAAGAGGAATACTATCATACCCTCCTTCTAAGCTTGTGCCAGTTATCCATGGTCTAGTCGTCGATGCCAATACGGAATATTGGTGATTCAATTGGTAAATTGACCATATGTTTATCAGCCGCATGGGCGGTGTATCGAAGCCGCGAGCTTGTCCTGTTTTCTATGTCTCTCAGCTTTTCGCGCAACTTTGGAAATATGATCTTGGCACATGACTCTCGAACGGCCGTTCATCCTGAGATAAATTCATCACCTTGGTTCCGCCGAGAAAAACCGATTGTTGCAGTGCATACCTAGGGTATGCCGTTTGAGCCGTGATAGTTGAAACGAGCGCTTCCCAATCGATCTAGCAGTGTAATGACTGATATTGATCATCATTCTTGATAACTTCTTCTATCGGGTTTTGACAAGCATACGTAGTGATACAACAGATGAAAAGCGTTGCAGTCGGTTGGAGATGGCTGCATCTCACGCGTCGCGGACGCGTCAAACCGCGGGATGGTCTAGCCGACACAGGTTAGAGTGGGAATCGTTTGTCTGCAGCACTTTTCGTCCACTTGTTGCATCTCACCGCAACATATTGCAACATCAAAGTCATCCCCTCCATGTCGGTATCTTCATCTGGTGCCTTCTCGAATTTCTATTCGGCAATATGGCTACTCAAAAACGATTAAATGATGCTGCACGTCTGACGCTACCAAAGACCGTGTTTACCCTGAGCAAACTACCAGAGTACGAGCTCCTTGACGCTTGTGCTTATGAGAATATACTAATTATGGATAGTCTAACTAGCGAAGTCGTTCAAGTGAGGCTTGGACACTTTATTTACGACTACATTCAGCCTCCCGCACAGGTTGATCCATGTCAGAGCAAAATAGATGATTTCTTCTGCAAAATCCCCAAGACCGATAAAGCAGACAATGCCACTGGAAAGGTTGACTCGGCAAGTGATACGGAAGCCAAGAAGAACGAAGATATGTTCCACGTGCATAAGAACGTTTTGTGTAAAACGTCCGCATTCTTCCAGGCCGCTACAAAGCAGGTATGGCGGGGCCGACCTCGAAAACCTATCGATCTTACCACGGAAAACGGAGAGGATTTTAAATGTTATGTACAATGGTTATACAGTGGCAGAATCGCGATAAGCTACAACCCAGATCCTTAGCAAAATGACTCAAACGGTTCATATCCCCCTTTGGACGATCTCATAGACCAGTACCCCTTAGGGGGTAGGATCATGGATCCAACTTACCAGAATTCTGTCATGAAGGTTTCCATAGACTGCATAACTACGGGACTCCGCTTCGATCGTGGAACCTACGCGATTCAGAAAGCGTACAAAGGCACTATGGCCGGTGATCCGATGCGAAAGCTGCTTTTGGATTTCTGGATTTGGACAGCGGATGAAACTTGGGACGTTTCTGATATCATTGAAGATGCGGGCAAAGAATTTACCCAGGAGTTGCTGGCTGCTTTGCTGGCGAAGCGCACACATCCTGGATGGTTTGGCAAAAATAGGCACATGAGGCCATGGACTGATCCTCAAACCCAAGGAGCGTATTACATCAAAATTCCTGATGGCAAGAAGAGCGTTACTGCATAGCGAGATATCGACACACACCGGTGGCAGGCTGCTACTAGATTCATATTATTCTCCGGTACCTAGATATCACCATCGCCTCACATCTTGTAGCCTACGGGTAGAACTGCGCAAAATTACACCGACTTATTTCCATTCAGTGCACGGATGAATCACCACGAGTACCCTGGTCCCGATCCGGCCGTAATCGCTTGCCCAAGGAGCAGCTACAACGCAGCCCTTCACTACGTACAAATGCGCAACGCTAATCCCAGAACCTGATTAGCGCCGGTGCGCTCTCACCTCAAGTTGTCACTTACCGTAGAACCCAACACCTCGCATTTGTTACGCCTCCAATCGACTACCAGAAGCTAGGCTCGTCAACCATGGCGCCCCCAAACGAGCAACCAGCGAAGCGCCGAAAGCTTCTGCCTCAGGGCAGTGCTGATTCTCGTGATCTCCTTGAGTAGGTTCAACATACAAATGGGTTTGTTTTGGAGCAATTCTAATGAGGTATAGTGTAGGTAGCGAGATACTCATTGTCAAGGTTGGGGGTGGTGACGACCCTGTCGAACCGAACGTAGCAGGCGAAAATTGCGACAAGCCCGAGCACAGCAACGAAAGTGACGACAGCGATACCGACTCAGACGTTTCCGAGGAGCGCATCTTTCACATCCACAAAGGTGTTCTCTGCAAGACGTCCGCTTTCTTCCGAAATGCAACGAAGCCAGAATGGACTGCTCCAACACCGCGCCCTATAGATCTTTCTGACGAGCGTCCGGATATCTTCTATTTGTATGTACAATGGTTGTACAATGGGAAAATCGCTGTCGAGACCATGTCCTCCAGTGACTCGGATGCGGAAGTTCGCAAACACGAGAAGGTGAATTTTCATTCACTGATTCAGTCGTACATACTTGGCGAGAAGCTCATGGATACCACATTTCAGAACTCAGTCCTGAAATGTTTGATTGAGTGTGTAAAGCAAGAGGATAACTTCCTCAGCGACCTTACCGTTAAGTTGGCCTACGAGCGCACGACAAAACACTCGCCTCTTCGCAAATTGTTGGTCGACTTCTGGGTGTGGTACGGCTGCTCTGATTGGGCGGCCGATGACATGAATGAGGATCTGGGGACCGAATTCACGAATGACCTACTTAAGGCTGTGCTAAAAGTGCGGGCTGGCCCAGATGAGGAGAAAGACAGGGTCGAGCCTCCTTGGCTGGCACATCCAGAGACCTACAGCATAAAAGATAACATGGAGACAACCAAGGGTACCAGCAACAGCGGTGGTATAAAGGCTAGAGGGGAATGTGTCAGCAAACGCTACTGATACTTGTCAAAGAAAGGATTGTGCGAGCCCTTTAGGATGCACTGTGTTAATAGGCTACTGCATAGAAAAGGAACTGTTGTATATTGCTGCAGCTTGAGGCTTTTGCTGGCTAGTTTGCACGCATATCGCAGGTCAGAGCAAGGGCATATAATTGATAATGAAACGAGAGTATCATCACTGACGGCTAGCATTTGCTCATAACTTCAGTGCCGTACTTCCTTTAGATCGTGTATCTGAATCTCGGGCTGTCATCGCCCATCTCTGCAACATCCTCATCACTCATCCCTTCAATGAGATGCTCTTCCTCACCCTTCTCACGTCTCGAGTTGATGCGCCCAAGATGGAACCACATGACAGCGTAGCATATACAAGCAAAAGCCACCATGGCCATAGTGATACCGTGGCCCTTGACGAAGCGGGGGCGATCAGCCGTGGGATAGATCTAGCGATCCGTTAGCAGTGTTTCCACGTGGAGCCTAGTGATTACGAATAAACTTACAAAAGCACTCATGATACCCGCACAATTACCGATGCTCAACTGCAACCCTGTCGCAGTGGTTCTCTTTCCATATCGCGGCAAGTTTGTAGGTAGCCAAGCTAATGGTAGACCAACGCACACATACAAGCCCATTGCGACAAGGAAGCAGCCAGCGTAATGCACGCCAGAGCTGGCGTCGCTGATCAGCATGGCGTATCCGACGATACTCACCACACCGAGCAAGATGCTATAAAACCCACGCTTTTGCTGTTTATCGGAGAAACGCGCTACAACCAAGTAGGTGATTGCACCTAGTGCATAACACGGAATCGTAAGGACCTGCACCATCGCGCTGCTGGCGGTAGTGTTGATTGACCTGATAATTGTCGGCAGGAAGGTAGAGTAGCCGTAAAGCATGGTATCGCTTCCGAATTGCGCAAAGCAGAATACCCAGACTTTCCAGTCCTTGACGCACTTCCTTACATCCTCCCAGTGAAATTCCGCTGCTTTCTTGGTGTACCCTGTCTGGCGCTTGAGGCGAGCGGCGGCGAAAGCCTTCTCTTCAGCGGTGAAGAAGTAGGCAGTTTCCGGGGTGTCCGGCAGGATGAACCAGGTCGCGATACCCAGGACGAAGGTAGGAATACCCTCGATGATCATGATCCAGCGCCATCCGCGTAGGCCAGCCGTACCATCCATATGTCCAATAGCGTACGCAAGTAGTCCGCCGCATGCTCCGGCCAGGGCAGCAGAGACGAAGAGGTATCCGATGCGTAGAGCAAGTTCGCGCTTGGTGTAGAAGAATGTCAAGTAAATGGCCATTCCGGGGAACAACCCTCCTTCCACGGCGCCAAGAAGAAGACGGCATGCAATTAGACCGCCGTAGCTCTGCACGATACCGGTCAAGGTCGCGATGATACCCCATGCGACAGTGATAAAGGCTATCCATCGCGAGGGCGTAAGTTTCTTCAGCACCAGATTCGATGGTACCTCGGACAGGATGTACGTGACGAACAGAATAGAGACGGCTGTCTGGAATTGAGAATCTCCCATATTTAGATCTTCTTGTAGACCATATAGACGGGCATTACCGATGTTGACCCTGCAATCGCGTAAGCAAGTTCCTCGTGCAAACTGCTGCAGACTCCCAATTGCATCCAGCCCGGATAGACGGCGCATTAATTAAAAAGATCCAAACTCACCTGTCCAGAAAACTGAGCAAGTACAACAGCATTACCACCGGAATGACGAAAAGATCCAGCTTGCGCACAATCTTCGCTTCCAAAACGGGGTCAATGCCTTCTAGCTGCCTGCCAATCTCATCGCTCTCCTTCGCGGCATCAGGCACAGCCGGGTCGTACTGTTTCTCGATGTCGCTCATGGTATCGTCAGGCGTCCTCGCCTAATAGTGGCTCGGAGAATTAAGCAACAATGATGATCGATGACTCCACGTGAGGAAAAACGGTTGTCGCGTTAAAAACGCAAGATTGCGGCAAATGCGTCAGGAAGGGGTGGTGAAGAAAAGAGCAGCGAGCGTCGCGTTCTTAATGCATCCGGCCGAAATACTGATCCGTCATCACGTAGCAACTCCACGACTTTGCCACGGAAGGGAAATGCTCATGCTTTAAATTCGTCGACGGCCTACGGCTTCGACATCGGACGAGTCTGCAAGGGGCCCACTCTGAACATGTCGCCCGCGGGCAGATCCATGGCGGGGGGCTGGAGCCAATGGAGCACCGAGCTAACGGTTTGTGGTATGACGTTGACGGCTACCCTGCCAGTAACACAGATACGACTGCTGGACAACTGATAACGAACCACACGCGTCGCTGTGGCCTATTGTCTGCCAATGTTCCAAGGTTGGGGGAGATATCAGACAAAGGATGGGGGTGCTCGCGTGCCCTTTTGAGAGAAGTGGTGGGGACAGGCATCCGGTGTGGTTTGACATGTTCGTCGCGTTAGTCCGCTGTCATGCATCGCTTAGGCAATGCGATTAGTCCTGTCTGACCAAACAATTGCTCCAACAGGACTTGGAGACGCGATTGCATCACATCACACTTTGTTGTGCAGATCAGCGCTGATCCTGAACGTGTTCCACAACACGAGCTAATCACTAATTGATACCATTTGAGTGGGGATTGCCATTCTCAAGCAGACAGACGCCCTCATACCAACTCAGACGATGTCAGCGACGGATAACTAAAGGGCGTCGTATCCCAATCGATAGGCAGTACGATGCCAGAGTATATGTCGATCTGCGCTGAGGGATCAACAGGCCACCCCAAGTCGTCGCGCGGAAAGTCGATCTCAGCCACTGCAGGTTCCGTATCCACGCTCACGATATGCTGGACGCAGGTACCGGCAAGATTAGACCGTGCAATCGCACGAACCTCCTTCGCCATTTTCATTCCAAGTGGCCATATAGTTCCCATCGTGTTCAGAAAGCCGATGCTGAGACGCACACGATCTCGCGCTATCGACAGCGCGTGCCCCTCCAATAGATAGGTACATACAGATACTTGTGCTGCCGCGAGTTGCGCGGTTAGGCACATGATAAAAACATTGTGCTTTTCGAGAGCGCATGGGATTGCGAGGAGTTTGGTATGCATTTCGGTCGCCTTGAGCACACGTGCGGTATGTGTGTTTCGCCCAGCTCTTGGTGTCAGCGTAAAGGGAGAGGGAGGTAGAAAAGACTGCGTGGTCATCTCTCGAGGAAGGTGAGCTAGTGATGAGAAGGGCCTATGCAGTGTTGAGATTACTCTGTCCTTGTTAGTATGACAGTAGCAGTGCATGGAGGAACGAATTACATCGCAGCACACATATGTGCCATGTACCTGTTGCACGTATGATTAGCGATCATGTTTTCGTCCGGCTGACGGTGTGGCATACATCACCTCATCTACTTGGCCATCGGGTCGAAGCGGGTCCTTCTTACAAGCTGGTAGCATCGCCGACCAGATCGCCAATTTCATGTCGCAGTTCTCGGTCATCGTTTCGCTAAATGTAGCAGTGTCGATAAAGGACTTCATGGCTGGAACTGTTAGACACCATTCGAAGTAGATAATGGCTCTCATTGAGTACGTCCGCCTGTGGTCTGTACTTACTGCAAGCGATGATCATTCCGATATCATAAAGATATACGATTGAAGAGTAAACGATCTCAATCTCTGCGAATTCACGGGCCTGGTACTCAGCCCAAGTCATCAAAGGCGGGATGTTCTGCTCATGTCAGCTCTTATCTCTATCTGCGCACTATCTCGACATACACCTGACTCAAAGTACTCATCATCGCATGGCAAATCAACGTTGCTGGATGTGAGAAGTAGTGTGTAGAAGGGCGTGTTGGTGACAAGGGCGAAGTTTTGATCCACAATATAGAGTACGTAAAACGTTCGCCTCCAACACTCTTCCAGTACAGCGCTACCGTCTCCATACGCTCGAGCAAAGTCTCTTTCGTTCATACGCAACTCTAATGCAATTGTGATAGCTTTATCCAGGTGCTTACGAGCCTCGGCTCTGGAAATGCTGTGGAACTCAGCGAGAGCAAATAGCAACAGCGCTTGAACATTGAATGGTGTATGCGCCAGGTCGGGCGACGTGACAGCTTCTAATGCTGTCATTTGATAGGGTTCCGATGGAGTCCAAGGGGCGTAGATTGATCCAATCCATTCCAAGACGGATAGTAGTGTGGTCATTCCATGGTTCTCGTGTAGGCGCCTGGCTTGCAGATAGTGGAGAGGCAGTACAACTGGCCATGAAGACCAAAAATATTCGAAGTACAAATCGATGAGTCGTTCATTGTCGACTTGGAAGATCATTCGATTTCGCTGGCTCTCGTTCCGTCCACGAAGAGGTATGGAAGAACCTGATGAACCGCTCTCAAAGGATCCCAGGCTAGATTGGTCGGATGGGGATGGCGCTGGTAACTGGAGTTTTCCGCTGGTCATGTTTTTGGGTTCTTGTTGCAGTCGTAGACGTCGCTCCGCAAGTGCAGCTTTGCTGAGACCTCCTCTTTTGGATTTTTGATAGATGCATTCTTTCCCGTCGCGCCTGCATCGGTTGCAGGCGGGTTGTGTGGAGTCACACTTTACGTGTCTATTGCGGCACTGGATACAGGCCAGCACTACTCGTTCAATTCGTTTCGGATCCGACGATAGCTCCATGGTTGGAGAAAAACGAGAGGAAGACCGTAGGTTGCGATGGGATCACGGCCGTAATTGGGGGCACCGCCAAAGGAGACCTTGCGCGCCAACCATGGAAGGTCAAAGTCAAGATAATCCAAAAATAATCATACATTCCGGTGAGTGGAAGACAAGCACGACGCGTAGGGCTGATCTGACTGGTTAAACAGCGTGTCAAGCTGGACGCCTGCCGACTCGGCAAGAGTCGGATGAGCATCAGCATTGGGGGCCGCTCCTTCTTCATTAAGACGTTACATTGAAAACCACAGATTCTCAACATGGTTTAGGCATGAACAGAAAGCGCCTGCGTGCCACACATTCAAGAATTCAACTTACATACATAGTGTCACTATTAATCCCGTACATTCGCAAGCCTTTCTACCCTACTACCATGAACTAGAAATAATCGCACTATAAACCCACAGTCAGCCTTCGTGATACGACAGGCCAACGTAGCAACATCCAAGTCTCTGGTCTCAATGCACAAAACATGTAATCATATGCGTTCCAGACCTGACGGCCAATAAACCGTACCAGCTGGGGTTGTCGCTTTTCGGTCGTATA
>Ga0265798_10008868_pt1 | contig 12722 bp, 26 predicted proteins | sample P3T30metagenome_FD_192430 | JGI IMG/M metagenome (GOLD analysis project Ga0265798, IMG submission 192430) | Plant litter microbial communities from East Loma Ridge, Irvine, California - P3 T30 | ecosystem: Environmental > Terrestrial > Plant litter > Unclassified | place: USA: California...
AGGATGGTTGAACCCAGCTGCTAGGGCCTGGTCCAACGTGGCGTCGATGTGGACCGTGACCGTGCCATCGTCTGTCGCGTGCTGGGCCTGGATGGTGCCGGTTCGTCCGTCGGTGGACAGGATCTTCCCTGCCCACTGCGCGCACTGCTTGCATGATCCAACACCAATCACAATGTTCACGAGGTTCACGCCGGACGAGGACATGCGCCCCACGTGGCCCTCCTGCCATGCGCGGTTGGATGCGGTGCGGGTAGCCATCTCGGCGTAGGAGCCAACGGGCATGCGCGCACCGTTGGCGTAGGTCACGGTCGGCCCACCTTCACGGGCCAGGAACACGGTCGCCTGCCTCTGCGCCTCATACCGGGTCATGCCGCCCGCAACAGACTGTGCGGTGACGGTGGCGATGGTCCGCTGGTACACATCCGCCGAGGATCGCAGGATTGCAGGGGTCAGAGCGGACAGGCCACCGACGAGCTGCACACCCAGTTCAGCGATCGCGTTCGCGGCCGTCACCGACAAGCGGGTGCTGGATACGGGGATCTTGGGGGCGAGGCCGAGGCGTTCGATGGCTGCCTGATCGCCGGCCTGCGCTGCTTCCGCGAGGACCTGCCGTGCGAGGCGCGTGGGGACGAGGCCCTGTGCGACCTTCTTCGCGGCGTCTTGCAGCTGCTTCAGGATCGCGGCCCGCTCCGCCAGGTCGGTTGTGTCGAGGCCCTTCCGGACAGCGTCCGCGGTCAACTTCAACACGGCCAGTTCGGCTTCGGCGTACAACTGGCCGATCTCCGCACCGAGCTGTTCGATCAGCTCGGCCGGAGATACGGCACCAGGTGCAGGGGACGCGGTGAACGCTGCCAAGGGCTACTCCTCCAACAGGAAGACGTAGTGGTTGTAGTCGCGGTGGTCATTAGCTACTTCGATCGCATCGGTCTGGAAGTCGCAGTCTTCGCAGACGTACATGGAGAACTTGATCGGGGCGTTCTGGGTGGAGGGCATGTCCACAATCCTACACATCCGACCGGGCCGCGTCTACACACAGCCCGCATGCGCAGTCGTACGGGTGCCACTCCGCCGGAACCGTGGTCGTATCGAGACCCCACCACGGGAACTCGATCCGCAGGACCCCGTCGTAGCAGTCGTCATCGTGCCGGTTCGGGAGGGTGCACACGGCACCGTACGGGCCAGCATCCGCGCACGCGTGGCGGCGGATCCAGTCAGCACGGACCTGCTCCTGTTCAGCCTTCGTGCGGGTGCTCATGTCAGGCGCCGCCTCGCTGGTCGCCGTTGTTGGCCTCGTCGAGTGCGCCCGCGTCGTTCAGGTCCGCTTCCTGGTTCGGATCCGGCACGCTACCACCGATCGCGAACGGGTCGGGGAGAGTCTTCGCTTCCGCGTCCGCGTGGATGCGCTTCACCTCCTCATCGATCTGGGTCTTGTTCCAGTCGGGGTTCCGCTCACGCACCGCCGTCTCGATCGACAGGACCTCAGCTGCACGCAGGTACTGCAGGGTGCGGGCCTGCTTCTCGGGGTCGATCTGGGACACCTCGGGGAACACGACCTGCATGTCCGTCGCCGCGAGACCCTTCCGGTAGCCGGTCGGTGCCCCATACAGGGTCGCGTGGAGATCCAGGCCGGCACGAGTCATGTGGTTCAGGGCGAGCCGCAGATGCCGGGCCTTCTGATCGCGGGTGCGCTCCGACTTCCTCGCCCGATCCACCGTCGCGGTTGCGGTCGCGTCCCCGGTCGGTTCCGACGTGTCACCGTACGACGACTGCGAGTACCCGGCGTGCTGCAGGATCTCCCCCACCTGCTCCCGCAGCAGCGCGGCGTGTGCCTCCCACCGGATCTCCGGCTGCGTGGTGACGATGTTGTCCTTCAGGGGCGCGTTCATGTCGGTGAGGCCCGGAATGGGGGTGACGTACTCCGCGAACTCGTCGAACGACGCACCACCACCAGGCGTGGACCCTTCGAGGAGGGACGCGCTGATCATCGCCCTCGCACGGCCGATGCGGAGATCACGCATGTACGACGACCACGCCTCACTGTGGGCGTCCAGGAACTCTTCGATGCCCTCATAGTCGGAGCGGCCCATCTGCGACAACGCACCCTCGGTGCGGAAGCGACGGGTGCGCCGGTTGGGGAACATGGCGGCGGTGGTCAGGTCGATGCCGGTGAGGATCTTCACCTGCCCATCCAGGTCCAGCAGCTTCCCGGATCCGGTGTCCTTCAGGTACCCGAGCTGGTCCGGGGATCCCTTCGACCCGAACGGGACCAGCTTCCCCAGCTTGTCGTGCCGCCCCTCGTAGAGGCCGTGGATGATGCCGCCGGGTTCGTGGCGCATCAAATGCCGGTACACGATGTCACCCTTCCCGGGGTACCGGTCGAACACGGTGATCGCGTACACACGGCCGGCCCGGAACTCGGGGAAGAACGAGTCCGCACCATGGGCTTGCATCCACGGGGTGTCCGCGTTGTCGCGGTCCCAGTTCCACGTGAACGCAGCCGCGCCAAGACCGGCGGCCCATTCGGTGGCGGTGGACATCGCGATGTGGGCTTCGTCGCTGTTCATGAGACCGTCGATGACTGCCTGCACAGGGGCTGCGCTGGTTTCGGCGCCTTCCTCGACGACGAGGCTGGACTTCGGCGGTTCCGCCGTGAGCAGATCGGAGGACAGGACAGCCAGGTTCCCGGCCAGGGGTGTGCCGAGTCGTGTGGGTGGGTTCGCGGTGACGGGCTGCCCCACGAACCAGGACCGGATGCCGCGCCCGATGCCGGCGAGGCCACCGCGCACGTACTGCCCATCATGGAACACCGCCCCTGACGTGTCCCCGCCGCCGCGGGTGTACAGCTTCCCGAGGGCCGCCTGGTCGTTGTTGTACCACGCCGCCGAGATGCTGACCTGGTCGTAGTACGGGCCGAACGGGGGGAGCGGCCAGGGCTGGTCCGTACCGGGTAGCGGCATGCGCCAGTCCCTTCCTCGTGGTTGGGGAACGAGTGAACGCCCCGCCCGTAGCATAACGGGCGAGGCGTCCATGATCCTCTTGGAGAAGTGTGGCGAGTCTACGTCGCCGGCTTCTGTCTCGGGGGTGGGCACACGTGGATGTAGCTGCGAAGGAACCCGCACTCGGGGCAGAACCAGGTCCTCACGTCGTCGCCTGCTCTACGATGGCGAGGAGCGATACCAGAAGAGAAGACTCAGGTTTCTCGGTCGCCCGATATCGGATGACCGTCATAATGTCGCTCGCCTCCTCGGCCGTGAGCCGGGGTGCGGCCCTCAGCGCGGCCAGCTCGACGAGCGCGCGATCGAGGTCGATGCCGGATCCCCCGCAGTGGCCGCAGGTGCCGCCGCTGTTACCGTCGAAGCTCGATTGGTAGCCCGAGCCTCCGCACCCGGGGCACGCCGTGTCGGCGGGTGCCGTGCGCAGGCGCTGAATCTCGGCCCTCAGCGCGGCGACCTCGGCGACGAGCGCGGGCACGTCGGTCCGGGCGTGCGCGATGAAGTGGGCATCCTCTTCTCGCGCGGCGGTCGGGAAGAGATCGCACGACTCCGGGTCCGTGCAGTCCTCGCGGGTCCACGCCTCACCATCGCTCTCGCCGCTGATCTTGTCGCGACCCTGGTACCACGGCCCGGGGGTCGCGGCGTCGGCGCGGGCCTGGATCTCCGCGAGGTCGGCGGGGAGGTCGGGCGCGAGCGCGGCACGGACGAGGGCGAAGTGCGAGTCGAGCGATGCCGCGAGGCTCGCTCCCTGGTCGACAACCTGCGACCGGATCACCTCGACCGCGACGAGGGCGTCGTCGCAGGCGGTCACGATGCCGCCTCCAGCGCGCGAATCGTGGCGCACGGCCACATCACCGCGTCCGGCACGGGCACGTCGTCGTGGTCGCCCATGAGGACGACGCAGTGGTCGCAAACCGCAGCGGCGATCGGCTCGCCGTCACCGTCGAACAGCTCGATGTCGCTGATGTGGTGCAGGTCGCGAACCTCGGCGGCGGCTCGGGCGCGCTCCGCCTCGACGCCCGCCTGGAAGAGGCGCTCCGATGCTCCGGCGTAGGTGTCCCCGTCGCCCTTGGCTGCCTTGTAGAGCTGCTCGTCGGTCGGGTTGATCGGGAGCGCGGTCATCGTCCGGCCTCCTCGTCGCGGTCGGCGATGCGGTTGAGGGTGCTCGTCGGATCAATGCGAGCGAGGAAGGCCAGCAGCTCGCGCTCGTCGGGGTCGAGGGGCGTGAGAATGGTCGCGGTGCCGAGCCAGTCGCGCAGCTTCTCGGCAGCGGCGGGGGTGATGCGGTCGGCCAGGGCCTCGCGGATGAGATCGACCGCGACGTCGGCGCGGTGGTCCTGCTCGTCGAGGTCGACGGGCGCGGGGATCATCGAGCGCAGGAAGTTGAGCGCGTCGATCGCGGGGTCGACGGCCGGGGCCTGGTCGAGGGGGCGGAAAATCTCTACCCAGGTGTCGTCGTCGTCTCGAAGGCGAGCGGTGAATACATCGCCCGTCATCGTGGCGCCCGAAACTCGCGTGCGCCCGAGTGGGTCCCTGCCGTGCTCAACAGCAGTGAGGAAGATGTGGGTTCCGTCCCAGGCGCTCTTGCCATGGCTGCGGACGATAGTCATGCCGACCTTCATGTCGGCGGGCTTGATGGGCTGTGGTTCATGTGTGGAGGTCATGTCCAACATCATACACATATGCCCGGACAGCACAACACCCCCGAGACGAGAAAAGCCCCACCAATGCCGGAGCACGGTGGGGAGCAAGGGCACCAGCGTACCCCACATCATGCGTGAGGGCCAGGCCCCGGTATCCCCCGGGAACTCCTGGCCCTCACTACCGTTCCCTCCGCAAAGGGTGGCTTGACTAGATGCTACAGGTCGGGCTGACCCTCGAACAGAGGACGAGCATCGAGGATGAGGCGATCGGCATCCTCGTACCCGTACCAGCGATTGCCCTTGCCGTACGCCTTACGGCGCGCCTTCTGCAGGGTCCTGATGAGCAGGTCCAGCTCTTGCGGGTTGACCTGAACATGCTCGGCATCGCCGGTGTTGTCCCACCCTTCGGGGTAGACGCTGACTTGCACCCACCCGATCTCGTTCCACGAGACCACCAGCTGGTCCTTGCCCCGAGCGAAGGACTTCGGGTCGGATCCGTCCAGCGTTGCGGTGGGGACGAACGGGCGGGGGTAGTTGATTTTCACGTGCGGCATAACGCCACCTTCCTGTCCCGGCATAGCACCGGCTGGGTCGAGGGTACTACGCAGCCGCGGTGAACTGGTAGGCACTCCGGAACGACGGCAGCCACAGGGCTTTCGTGGTGCGTACCCCGTACCGGCCGGCGTCCATGGCGTGGTCGTTGGTCTTCACGACGGCGTCGACACCCTTGGCGGATTCGTCTTCGTCCCACACGTACTCGGTGACTTCGCTGTTCCACCTTTCGCACCGGTCCGTGGATTGGAGGAGGTACCCCCCGTTGGGGTGTTCCCGGCTGATGAGGGATGCGACATCACCGATGCCTTCGAGGACGCTGTTGTCGGCCGCGGTCGTGTTGATCGGCTTGACTTGTCGCCCGTCGATGGCTTGGACGGGGCGTGCCAGTTCCTCCCGGAACGCCTTGGCGGCGGGGTCGACGATGTAGAACGGTTTCGACGACTGGTCGAGGACGCCCACGTTCGCGGGCGTGTGCTGCTTGCCGAGCCACGCGCGGAGGAGTTGGGCGTGTTCGGATGGGGCACGGTTCCGTTTCGTGACCTTCGGGTCGTCGACCCACTCGTCCATGAGGATGAGCCTGGGGGCGGGGTCGTAGCTGCCCGCCACCCGCTCGTCCGTCAACCCGAGCATGAGGGCCACGGTCGGGTTCGTCGTCCCGTAGTCGAGGCTGACCCCGAGGACACGGCGGATGGGTGGCATGTCCTCCCACCGGACGACGTGGCCGGCACCGAGGTCGGGTCGCCAGTCCGGGTACACGGCACCTTCGGCGGTGGTCCACAGGCCGAGGATGAACCGGTCGTAGAACACCCCCGTGTACGTGGCTTCCATGCGTTGGATGTACGACGGGCCGGGATCACCGCCCTCGAAGTAGAGGGGGTTGTCGTACATGGTCAGGTGGAACGCGATCAGGTCCGTCTCGTTCGGCCGCAACAGGTACTCGGTCCGCAACCAGTGGTTCTTCGACGCCGGGTTCGTGGTCGCGATCAGCCTCGCGCCGCCCACGCGGAGGCGGGTGGTCAGCATCTCCCAGAAAATGCGAGGCAGCAGGGTGGCTTCGTCCACGTACACGAGGGCGAACGTGCCACCACGGATCTTCTCTTCCGCGGTCACGTTGTTCGCACCTACCAGTTCGACGACGCGGCCCATGATGATGGCGACGTTCGACCCGCGCGTGTGGATGACCTGATCTGCGACTGGGCCGAACAGTTTCCGGTTCTGAAGCTGCCCGATCACGTTCCGCTCGATGGTTTGCAACGTCTTCCCGATGACCACAATGTCACCGTTTCTCGGGGCGACGACGACGGCGAGGAGGAACGCGAACAGGGACGCGATGGTTTTCCCCGCCGACACCGCACCAACCCACAACGCAAGGGTGCGTTCGCGGGAGCGGACGACGGACACGAGCTGCTTCGGGGACAGCAGGCCCGACATCGCCCGCGCGAGAGCGTCAGGATTCATGCTTCAGGATGGCAGCATGGGCAACGGTACCCGGACCCGTGGCACTGCTCGCATGCTTCGGGGTCCATGTACTCGGGCGTGGTCGGATCTTCGCCGGTGCCATTGCAGGCTGAGCACTTGGGGATGTTGCCGGTCATGAGGCGATCATCTCGTGGCACCTGCACGGGCAGTGCGCCCACACGCCTGGTGCTACCTCGATGTGGTCGATGCACTCACCGTGCCGGCTGTCTGCGCACTCTGCGCTTGGCTTCACCCAGCGGCTCATGGCTTGCCTTTCCTCACGTCTCGGTAGTACGCACTGTTCGCCTGCCGGCACTCACCGCATCTGCAGTTGTAGTTCCCGTACCCGTTCATGGTCCCATGCACCTGCGGTGGGACAGGGCGGCTCAGGCGGTCGGCACGGTCAGCCTTGGCCTTGACTGCGTTCGCTGCACGGCACAGGTCGCACCGGCACTTGTGGTACCGGTAAGTGGACGCCTTCCCGTGGATCATAGGAACCGCAGCTCTCGCTGGTCGCGGCCGTTGTCCTTCGAGGTGAGGATAATCCGTCCGGCAGCCCTCTCCGAGTCGAGGTAGTCGGTGACGGCGATGCAGCGTCGGATGGTCTCGGTGATGCTGCGTCGTTCACGTTCGGCCATCTGCTTCAGCGCGGCCGCGGTCTCCTCGCTCAGGTTGACGTTCAAGCGCACGATCTTCTGATCGCTCATGTGGTGTCTCCGTTGTCTCGCCCGTGCCGGCGCATCGCTTCCCTCGGCTTCCCCGGGATGACGTGTCCGATGTGGAACCGGTCGCAGTGTTCGCAGGGGTAGACGCGCATGCCTTTGTCTGTGGCGTTGCGTGCTGATTTGGCGGCCCGTTTGTCTTGGTAGCCGCGTTTGCCGGTGGTGTCGCAGCGCAGCCACACACGATGTAGGGGCCTCACTCGTGTTGCCGGGCGGTCTCATGAAACAGCGGCGTCGAAGTCATGATCGGGGCCTTCTGTCTTCGCTGATGTCGATGGCGTGTTGGAACCAAAAGTCTGTCCCGACCTCGACCCATGGGTTTACCTGGCAGCGGCGACGGTTGACTGTGCGCAGCCAAACCCATCCGCGGTCGAGGGTGTTGACGGGGCGCCAAGCGAACCAGCGGTACCAGTCAGCGATGGGGAACCCGAAGCGGGGCTTGTACCTGTCGCTCACGCGCCGGCCTCCCGCAGCGCGTCGCGGAGGGCGTTGAGTGCCGCCGACTCTCGTGCGCGTGCGGCTTCGCGGGGCCAGAGGGGCTTCACGCCACGGATGTACGGGCGGTCCGGAACGCCAGAAGCGGACATGAACGCCAGCATGTCGGGGTCGATGGGTTCGCGGTAGAGGTTGGTGACGATCGGAGCGGTCATGGTCTGTTCCTGTTCTGTGGAGGGTGTGCACCCAGCCTACATCTAGTCCGTGTCAGATGGTAGTCCTCGACCTCAAGAACAACGGCAAGCAGTGAGGGCAGATCGTCCGGCCCTTGTACTGGTACCAACCCCGGGCACGCATTGCCTCCACCAGCTCTCGCTGGGTCGGCCGGTGGAACGTGCTGAAGTTGTCGTTGGCGCATCCGTTGCCGGCGTCCCAGTCGCACTCTGCGAGATGCCGGGTGTAGAAGGTCATGTCTCGTCTGTTCCTTCCGGGTTCAGGTCTTTCAGTTCGGGGTCTGTCCCCGGGATCGTCGGATCGTTCCCGCCACCCGCCTTCAACGCGAGCGCGGCCGCCGTCAACCCCGACGCGAGCTGCTCCAACACAGACGACGCCGCCTCCACATCACGACCCGAATCGATCTTCACCAGATCCGCATGACGCTGCACCGCAATCGCCGCGATCGTCATCTGGTTCCGCTGCACCTCAACCGGGGGCGTATCCAGCAGGGTCTCGTTCCAGATGTTGTCCTTACCCCCGAACGAACCCAGCAGGTACGGGGCATCCATCGCTTCCAACTGCTGCTTCGCCCGGACGAGGAGCATCGAGCTGATCTCGCTGCGGGCCTTCGCCATGTCGAGTTGCCGCGCCTGCGTCGCCAACGCCGACTCCGCACGATCGAAGCTGAGCGGCGGATCCATCTTCTGGCAGATCCCCGTCACCGCCGACCCACTGATCCCCAACTCCCGAGCAATCGCATTCCGCCCCAACCCAGCCTCATGCAAACGCTTCACGTCCTGACGTGTTTCATCCGTAACCGGGCGCGGCCTGCGTGCTTGGTCTGCGTTGTAGCTGTCGCTGGCGTCGGGGTCGTGTCCGCTCATGGGGGTCCTGCTTCGGTTGTTGGGTGTCGTGGGTTTCTACCCGGCCGGAGTCCGCTCCGGTGACGCAACGATCATCGCATGGGGGTCGTGCGCTGGACCCATGTGGGCGCGGTGCGTGGCCCAACTGGGATTATGCCTCCGCGCTTGGCGGTGTCCTGTACCCAGTGCACTGACATGTTGGACTCGCGGGCGATGCTGCGGAGGGTTGCGCCGGCTAGGAGTGCGTCGCATACGGCCGTGTCGCGTTCGTCGGCTGCTTGCCGGTAGGTGCGGGATGCACGGTAGACGTTGGCGAGGGCGTCCCGGATGGGTGTTCCCATCACTGCTCCTCGGGGATGTACAGCACCCGGGCCGGCAAGCTGATGGTCTCGGGGGTGTAGTCGTCCGCTCCGGTGGTCCAGTCACCGTTCGTGCCGTACCACCACGGGTTTCCCCGTGCGTCGATGTTGGTGAGTTCGAGGATCTCGTCTTTGGCGGTGCGGATGACTGCGCGCTCGGGGAGGGCCTTGATCTCTTCGGGGGTGGTGATGGTGGTCTGCTGTCGCCATCCCCGGGTGGTGAGGTGATCCGCGAGGTCTCGTGCGGCGTTGGTGTTGGTGATGAACCTGGGCAGGTTGCGGCGTGCGTCGAGGATGTCTTGGGTGAGGGTGCCGATGCTCATGTGTTCTGCTCCTGGCCGGCGTCGTGGATGAGGATCCAGTCGGTGATGTTGCTCTTTGCCGGCGTGTATGCGGCGTTACCCCATGCGCCGCGGCTGTCTAATACCAGGTGGTTGCGGCTGTCGTCGAAGTCGTTGGTCCAGAGGATGACGGATCCCGGTGTGGTGGGGAGTTGCTTGGGCTGTCCGGCTGCGATGCCGTCTGCGTATCCGATCTCTTGTGCCCGCTTGACGAGGTGGTTCAGGGCGTAGGTGTGCGGGTCGGTGGTGTGGCGTGCGCTGCCGGCGGTTGCGCGTGCGGTCTCGACGAGTTTGGCGTATGCCTCGTCCGGGGTCTTGCCGTCGATGTTGAGGGCGTTTCGCTGGTACTTGAGGACCAGGTCCACGACTGCGTCGATGCCGACCCGGTCGGCTTTGAGCGCACCGCCCTGCGCAGGCGTGACGTTGGCTGCACTTCGTGCTTCGTCGAAGGTGCGGTAGATGTCTTCGTTGCTGAGGGGCATGGCGTTCCTTCCGGTGGTGCTGTGGGTGGTCATTCGGTGCCGTCCCAGACGGCCCGGTCGACCATGATGGTGCGGCCGTAGCCAGTTGAGGTCGTGTACGCGATGCTGTGGTGCACCTGCACGGCGGGTGTGCCTTCGCGTGCGGGCCGGGTCGGGTCGAGGGTGATGATGTGTTCGACGTGGACGGTGTCGATGTCGGTGAGGCCCCGGTCGAGGAGGATCTGAGTTGCGCGTGCGGTGGTCGCGCTCATGATGCGTCTCCGACATTGAGCGCACGGATGATGTTGCTGAGCTGCCGGCGGGCGTGGTCCACCTGGCGTGCGCGTTCGATGAGGATGTCGCGGGCGTTGGCGTAGTCGTCGAGGAGCTGGCGGGCGCCGTCGATGGTCAGCTGCTCCATGGTCGTCATGTCGAGGTCGACCATCGTCTGCACGTGGGCGAGGAGCACGTCGTCGGGGTCGTGCTGGGGAAGGTCGAGGAACGATTCCGGGACGGTGAGACGTGCGGACGCTTCACGTACGTCGGCCGTCATGGTTGCGGTCGGGTCTTCGGGCAGGTCGTCGCGGACCACGCGGGTGGGGCGGACGGCGAGCATGGCGCGGAGGGCGTCTTCCTGGTCGGTGCCGGCGGGTACCTCGGCGTATGCCTCAATGAGTGCGTCCAGCTCGGGAGCCGGACCGGTGTTGCCGTTGTAGAAATCCCACATGTCCTTGAATGCGTGGGCGGATGACTTGTTGCGCATGCCGGCTTTGCGGTACTGGTGGTAGAGGCGGATGTACTCGGTTCGGAGGGCGCCGCGTGCGGTGGGGATGGGGTTTTTCATGGTGTTCCTGTTCTGCGTGGAGGTGGTGGTGCGGTGCTGCGGGGTGCCGATCAGCCGGGTAAGAGGATCGGACCCCCGCGGTGATGTTCACACTACATGTGTGCCGGTGTTCTGTCCAGGATTGGCTACCCCAGTTGCGTGATGAGCTGACGGCCGACGTGCTCGGTGTACGCCGGTGGGATCGCTTCGCGCAACTCATCGCGGGTCATCCAATCGATGCCCATCGCTTCCCGTGCGCGCTCCACGCCGGCGAAGTTGCCCACCACGTGCATGAACTGGCCGTCCTGCACCTGGCGTCCCATCTTCGCGGTGGGTGCCAGGTGCGGTGCGTGCTCGGGGGCGACGAGCAGCATGCTGCTCTCGAAGAGCCGGTGTCGGTAGACGGACAGGCCCCGGGAACATGCCCCCGCACAACACGATCGGATCACGCAGCGGTGCGCCCACCACGTTCTCGATCACCCAAGGCTTCCCGATCAACTCGAACGCTGCACGGGTGGCATCGACGTACTCGGGGTGGGTGTTGCCTTGGATGCGCTGCGCCAGCGTCCACGCCTGACAGGGCGGGGATGCGTGGAACGCATCGAACTCGGTGTGGTGTTCCAACAGGTACTTCAGTGCGTCGGCCTGGTGGAACTCGAACGGGTATCGGCGCTGCGGGTCGATGTCTACCCCGACCACGTCGAATCCTGCCCGGTGGTAGCCGACGCCGGCGCCGCCTGCGCAGCTGAAGAGGTCGAGGAGTCTGGGGCGGGTCATGACGCGGGTCGGATCTCGCGCAGCCATGCGGCGACCTCGGCCAGTGCTGCGGCCTGCCCGGCTTCGTAGTTGTCTTCCTCGGCGTTGATGCCCTCGATGTCGGCACACATCTCGGCGACCTGGTTCGCGAGGACGCTGATGATCTCCATGCTGGCGGACTCGACGATGCCGCGGAGCTTGTCGGGGCGCATGCCGGGGACCGCGAGGCTGGCCGCGTCGATCGCCCCGGCCAGGTCGAGGATGGCGTCGTCGGGTGCGTCGCCGTGGTCGGTGATCTCGATCGCGTAGTCATGCGGCCGGAAGATGCCCTGGTTCTCACCGATGAACCGGACGGACGTGACGCCTTGGGGCAGGTAGTGGCCGATGTCCTCGATGATCCCTTCGGCGGTGATGGTGCGGCCGGCGATGGTCTGCAGGATGCGTGCGGTTTTGCCGTGGTGGGTGGCGTTGAGCCTCCCGAAGGTGGTGTGGGTCACTTCGTGTCCTGCCTGTCGTTGATGGTGATGAGTTCGTGGGCGATGATCTGCAGGGCTTCGGCTTGTGCGATCTGCGCTTCCGTTGCCGCGAGTGCGGTGAGCGCGGGCAGATGCTGACTCATGGTCGGCCCGTAGGTGCGGAGCTTCAGCATGGCCTTGCGTGCCCGATCGAGTGCGGTGGTGTCGGGTGCTGCCTCGAACTCGGCCTGCGCGTCGGTGGGGTCGGTCATGCGAGCACCATCCATGCGCCGACGAGAGCGGTCGTGAGGGCGGCTGCGCCCAGGAACCAGCGGACGCCGCCCCCGGGGCCGGAGATCGCATCCTCCGGCCGCTCAGGGCGCACCGTGACCTGCCCGGTGAGACGGTTCGCGGTGACCTCGAACGTGACGACCCGCATCTGGGTACCGATGCCGAGGTTCCCGTCGTCCTCCACCCAGATCGGGTACATGCCGCGAGGCATCGGCGCCCGGCCCGCGATGGGGGACATGAACAGCTGCGACGCGAGCAGCAAGGCCGGTGTCTCGCCGTCCTCGATATGCCACTCCTCGTCGGACACCACGTGGAGGATGCCCATGCCGTCGTCGTTCATGCCTTCCGCTC
>Ga0265798_10008872_pt1 | contig 12718 bp, 9 predicted proteins | sample P3T30metagenome_FD_192430 | JGI IMG/M metagenome (GOLD analysis project Ga0265798, IMG submission 192430) | Plant litter microbial communities from East Loma Ridge, Irvine, California - P3 T30 | ecosystem: Environmental > Terrestrial > Plant litter > Unclassified | place: USA: California...
TCGGCGATGAAGCTCGGCTCGAAACAGTCGATGGAGGTCGAGACGATCTCGACCGGGTCGCTCGGCCTCGATATCGCGCTCGGCGTCGGTGGCCTGCCGCGCGGCCGCGTGATCGAGGTGTATGGCCCTGAATCCTCGGGCAAGACCACGCTGGCGCTGCATGTGATCGCCGAGGCGCAGAAGACCGGCGGCACCGCCGCCTTTGTCGACGCCGAACACGCGCTCGACCCGGTCTATGCCAAGAAGCTGGGCGTCAACATCGACGAGCTGATCGTGTCGCAGCCCGACACCGGCGAACAGGCGTTGGAGATCGTCGACACGCTGGTCCGCTCCAATGCGATCGACGTGCTGGTGGTCGATTCGGTCGCCGCACTGGTGCCGCGCGCCGAGATCGAGGGCGAGATGGGCGACAGCCATGTCGGCCTGCAGGCCCGCCTGATGTCGCAGAGCTTGCGCAAGCTGACCGGTTCGATCAGCCGTTCGCGCTGCATGGTGATCTTCATCAACCAGCTGCGCATGAAGATCGGCGTGATGTACGGCAACCCGGAGACGACGACGGGCGGCAACGCGCTGAAATTCTACGCTTCGGTCCGCCTCGACATCCGCCGCACCGGCGCGATCAAGGCGGGTGAGGAAGTCACCGGCAACGCCACCCGCGTCAAGGTGGTAAAGAACAAGGTCGCGCCGCCGTTCAAGCAGGTCGAATTCGACATCATGTATGGCGAGGGCATCTCGAAGATCGGCGAGATCCTCGACCTCGGCGTCAAGGCCGGGCTGGTCGAGAAGTCGGGATCGTGGTTCTCCTACGACTCGGTCCGGATCGGGCAGGGACGTGAGAATGCGAAGACCTATCTCCGCGACAATCGCGAGATGGCCGACCGCCTCGAACGCGCCATCCGTCAGCGCACCGAAAAGGTCGCCGAGGAACTGATGGTCGGCCCCAGCGAGGAAGACGACGTCTGATCCCGTTACCTGATGACGGTCAGCAGACCATGACGATGACGAAGGGCCTGCCGGCAACGGTGGGCCCTTCTGGTTTTGGCCCCCTGCCGAAAAGTACCTGTAGGATGCGACTTTCGTGACTTTCCACCGGGTACCCTGCATCGTCTTGCGTCATGGCAGGGAGCGAAACGATGCGGCAATCGGGAGCCTGTACCCGCCTCCGTCCGGACAGCGTGGCTACACCGGCTATGGAACCCACAGCTTCGATAAGGCCCGCATGCGATGACCCCCACCGATTGGCAGACCCGCATCGGCGATATGTGGGCGGCGGAGTGGCCCCGCACCGACCGCAGCTTCACCCACCTGTCGCCGATCCTGAACGCCGCCATCCTCGCCGCCGCCCCGGCCCATGCGGCCACCGCGCTCGATATCGGCTGCGGGGCAGGGGGCACCAGTCTGGGCGTCGTCACCGCGCGGCCCGATCTGGCCGTCACCGGTATCGACCTGTCGCCCGCCCTTGTCGCGATCGCGCGCGACCGGGTGCCGCAGGCGCGCTTCCACGTCGCCGATGCCGCGCGCGATCCGATCCGGGGGCAACCGGACCTGATCTTTTCGCGACACGGCGTGATGTTCTTCACCGATCCCGTCGCCGCTTTCGCCCATGTGCGCATGCAGGCGCGGCCGGGCGCGTCGCTGGTCTTTTCATGCTTCCGTGATCGTCGCCATAATCACTGGGCCGGCGATCTGGTCGCCGCCGTCACCGGCATCGCCCCCGCCGTATCCGATGGCTATGCCCCGGGTCCGTTCGGGTTCGCCGATCCCCTGCTGGTCGAGGATATCCTGACGCGGGCGGGCTGGTCCGCCATCCGCGCCGACGTCGCCGATTTTGCCTATGTCGCGGGCGCCGGCGACGATCCCGTCGCCGATGCCATCTCCTATTTCACCCGCATCGGCCCGCTGGCCTCGACGCTGGCGGCGGCCGATCCCACCGACCGTCTTCGCCTGCTCGATCGGCTCGCCGCCGTGCTGGCGCGCCATTCCGATGGCTCGTGCGTTCAGTTTCCCGCGTCGGCGTGGCTGTGGCGCGCTCAAGCAGGGGAATGCGCATGATCGTCGTCCATCACCTCGAAAACTCCCGGTCGCAGCGGATATTGTGGATGCTGGAGGAACTGGGCCTTCCGTACGAAATCCGTCGCTACGAACGCGACAAGGAGACGATGCTCGCCCCGCCGGAATTGCGCGCCGTCCACCCGCTCGGCAAGTCGCCGGTGATCGAGGACATGGCCGCCGCCGGCACCACCCGCACGGTCGCCGAAACCGGCGCGATCGTCGAATATCTGGTCGAGAAGGCGGATGGCCGGCTCGGTCCCCCTGCGCACCGCGACGCCGCGCTGCGCTATCGCTTCTGGCTCCATTATGCCGAAGGGTCGATGATGCCGCCCCTGTTGCTCAAGCTGGTGATCGCTCGCATCCCCGTCCTCGGCGGGCAGGTGGCGAAACGTATCCAGCCGATGATCGACCGGCATCTCGACTATGTCGAATCGGAACTGGCGCAGCGGCCGTGGTTCGCCGGCGACGCGATGACCGCCGCCGATATCATGATGAGTTTCCCGCTGGAGGCCGCACGCAGCCGTGGCGGGCTGGACGGCAGCCGTCCCGCCACGACCGCGTGGCTGGACAAGGTCCATGCCCGCCCCGCCTATCAGGCCGCGCTCGCGAAGGGCGGCCCCTACGCCTATGCCTGACGGGTCATGACGACGACTGGTGCTGGCCCTGCGCGGCGGTCTGCCCCGGCCGCACGTCGTCGAAACTGTCGACCGCCACCGCCGGCCCGTGGCCGCTCGGTGCGGTGGCGGCGATGATGTCGGGGTCCTCGCGCAGGTCCAGCCCGCCTTCCCATTTCGCCACCACCGATGCCGCGATCACGTTGCCGACGACGTTGGTCGCGGAGCGGCCCATGTCAAGGAAATGGTCCACCGCCAGGATCAGCAGCAGCCCCGCCTCCGGAATCTTGAACATCGACAGCGTGCCCGCGATCACCACCAGCGAGGCGCGCGGCACCCCGGCGATCCCCTTCGACGTCACCATCAGCACCAGCAGCATCGTGATCTGCTCGCCCAGCGACAGGTCGACGCCGTAAGCCTGCGCGATGAACAGCGACGCGAACGTCATGTACATCATCGACCCGTCGAGGTTGAACGAATAGCCCAGTGGCAGCACGAAGCTGGCGATGCGCGGCGGCACCCCGAACTTGTCGAGCGCCTCCAGCGTCCGGGGATAGGCGGCTTCCGAAGAGGCGGTGGAAAAGGCGAGGATCAGCGGATCGCGGACGTAGCGGATCAGCAACCAGGTGCGCGGCCCGATGATCGCGAAGGCGATCGCGATCAGCGCCAGCCACAGCACGCCCATGCCCAGATAGAAGCTGCCCATGAAATAGGCCAAGTCGCCCAGCACCCCCGGTCCCCGCTCCGCCAGAGTCGAGGCGACGGCGGCGAACACCGCCACGGGGGCGAAGCGCATCACGTAATTGGTGATCTGCAGCATCACCGCGACCAGCCCCTCGATCCCGCGGACCAGCGGCGCGGCCTTCTCGCCGACGGCGGTGATCGCGACGCCGACGAACAGCGAGAAGACGACGATCTGCAATATCTCGTTGGTCGCCATCGCCTCGATACCCGACGCGGGCACGATGTGGCTGATGAAGTTCTTCAGGTCGAACGCGGTCCGCGCCACGCCGCTGTCCGCCGTCGCCGCCGGGATCGCCAGCGCCAGCCCGACGCCGGGTTGCAGCAGGTTGACCAGGATCAGCCCCAGCGTCAGCGACAACAGGCTGGCCGACACGAACCACGCCAAGCTCTTCATCCCCACCCGTCCCAGCGCGGCGGTGTCGCCCATGTGCGCGATGCCGACGACCAGCGTGGAAAAGACCAGCGGCGCGATGATCATCTTGATCAACCGCAGGAACAACGTCGTCAGGATCGAGAAATACCCCGCGATCGTCTCCAGCCGCGCCGCCGCGGCGGGCGTGCCGTCATCGATCGATGAATTGATCGCCCAGCCGACGACGAGGCCCGCGACCAGCGCGGCGATGATCCAGTAGGTCAGACGCTTGGCCAACAGGCATTTCCTCGATCGCGAAACTATGGTCGCCCATGAACGCAACAATTGCCCGCCGGTCAAGCGATGGCGTGTTGTCGGCCCGTGCCGGCGGGATTAGCCTGCGCGTCCTATCGAAAGGGAACGGGGCAATGAACGGGTCGATGTGGCTGATCGCGCTGGCGTTTGTGAAGGGGCAGTCCGATGCGGACGAAAAGCCGCCCGCGACGCCTGAGATGACGGCGCGATGATGTCGCCCACCCGTCGCACCCTGCTTGGTGCCGCCATCGCCCTGCCGCTGTCGGGGCTGCTCCGCGCCGCCGAACCGGACCTGTCGGCGCTGGCTGACATCACCACCGGCGCGGTGCCGATCGACGCGGCCGAGCGGGCGCGTCGCCTGTCGCGGGCGCAGGCACTGATGCGGGCGAACGGGATCGGCGCGGTGCTGATCGAGCCGGGATCGTCGCTCGTCTATTTCACCGGCATCCGCTGGGGTCGCAGCGAGCGGCTGACCGCGGCGATCCTGCCGGTGGAGGGCGAACCGTGCATCGTCACCCCCTTCTTCGAGGAACCGTCGATCCGCGAGACGCTGGCGATCCCGGCCGAGGTGCGGGTGTGGCAGGAGGATCAGGACCCGCTGGCCATCGTCGCCGGCTTTCTTACCGATCGCAAGTTGGCCGCCCGCCCAATCGGGATCGAGGAGACGCTGCGCTATTTCGCGGTCGATGCGCTCGGCCGGGCGATGCCGGGAGCGCGCCTCGTGTCCGCCAATCCGGTAGTGCGCGGTTGCCGGATGGTGAAGACCCCCGCCGAAATCGCCCTGATGCAGCTGGCGACCGACGTCACCATCGCCGCCTATCGCTGGACGCAGCCGCGCGTGGAACGGGGGATGACCGGGGCCGAGGTCGGCGCGCTGATGAACGCGGCCACCCGCAAGCTGGGCGGCGCGCCCGAATTCGCCTTGGCCCTGATCGGCCCCGCCGCCGCCCTGCCGCATGGCAGCCGCGAGGTGCACCGCGTTGCGGACGGGCAGGTGGTGCTGATGGATTGCGGCTGCACCGTGCAGGGTTATCAATCGGATGTGTCGCGCACCTGGGTCCATGGCACCGCCAGCATCGAACAGCGCCGCGTCTGGGATCAGGTCGCGCGGGGCCAGCGGATCGCACTGGCGGCGGCGCGGATCGGGGCGAGCGCGGGCAGCGTCGACGATGCGGTGCGCCGCTATTACGGGACGCTGGGCTACGGCCCCGACTACAGGTTGCCCGGCCTGTCGCACCGGACCGGCCATGGCATCGGGATGGACGGGCACGAACCCGTCAATCTCGTCCGGGGCGAGACGACGCGACTGGCCGCGGGCATGTGCTTCTCGAACGAGCCCGGCCTCTATCTGCCGGGCCGCTTCGGCGTCCGGCTGGAGGACTGTTTCCACATGACCCCCGTCGGTCCCCGCTGGTTCAGCGAACCGCCACGATCGATCGACGTGCCGGTGTAGGGAGGAAGGGGTGGGTAGGGTATCAGCCCGCCGCCTTCAGCCATCGCGGGTCGCCATGCCATCCCGCCACCGCCGCCGCCCGCGATGTGCGGGCGGCGACCGGTTGTCCCAGTGCCGCCTCCGCCCGTGCCTTCACCGCCAGCGCGACGGGATCGTTGGGGCGGAACATCAACGAGGCATTGACCTCGCGCAGGGCCCCGGCGGCATCGCCCGTCGCCAGCACCGCCTCCGCCACGCTGCGGCGCACCGGATACCACCAGACCGGCGGATCGGCGATGTCGGCGAAGTCGCGTTCCTCCTGCCATGCCGCCGCCCGGCGAAACGCCCTGGCCGCATCGCGCGGCCGGCTTTCCAGCATCGCCGCCCGTCCATCCAGCACCGCCCGCGCGATGCGCAGCATCCGCACCGCCAGTTCCGCATCCTCACCAGCATCCGCGACGCGTGACGGGATCGCCGCCGCCTCGCGCTGCACCGCCGCCACGTTACCCGTTCGCGCCGCCGCCTCGCCACGCGCATAGTGCCAATAGCCCGCCAGAAACCGCGCCTTGGGTTCGGGCAGCGCCATCGCCTCGGCCGGGTCGGCAAAGCAGGCGATCGCGAAATAGCCGCTCGCCGCCAGCATCTGCATGAACGGCGGTGCCTTCGTCTCCGCCGCCGCCCGCGCCACCAGCGGCCGTCCCAGCGCCAGCGCCGTCGTCGCATCGCCGGACATCAGCGCCCCGCCAAGGCCATAGACGACGTTGTGGGCATGATAGGGCAGCCGCCACACCCCGTCCGGCTCGGGCATTCCCAGCCGTTTGGCGTTGGCGATCCCCAGCCGGACCGCGCGCATATTGGCGTCGGCGGCGTCCTGATACCGGCCCAACCAATACCAGGTGTGGCTGGGCATATGGACCAGATGGCTGGCGCTCGGCGCGAGGGCGGTCAACCGGTCGGCATAGGGTTCGGCGCGCTTGGGCACCTTCACGATCTCGGTCGCGTGGATGTAGAAATGGATCGCCGGGCTGTAATCCGGATCGCGCGCCAGCACCGTTTCCAGCAGCGCGACCGCGTGCCAGCCGAGGCTGGGGTCGTTCGGCTTCCACGGCGCGATCAACGCCGCGTCGGCGGCGATCGTCGCCACTTCGTCGTCGGCGGGATAACGGGCGACCAGTGCGTCCATCGCCGTCATGAAGGCGGTGTCCCCCGGCCTGTTGCCGCCGCCGTCCTTCTGGCGCAGCGCAAGTGCGGCGATCAGTGCCCGCTCGCGCGGGGTGCCGTTGCGTTCCGCCAGCATTCCCGCCCGCGCGGTCATCGCGACCAGCGGTGCGATCTCCCTGGGCTCGATGGTATAATTGATCGTCGGGCCGGATGCCCATGCCTCGCCCCACACGCACATCGCGCAGGTCGGATCGATCGCCACCGCCCGCTTGAACGCCGCGATCGCCGCCTTGTGCGCGAACGCATGGGCAAGCTGCATCCCGTTGTCGAAGAACGCCTGCGCCTGTGGCTGGGTGGTGGTGATCGGAAAGCCGCCCTTGCCGTATCCGGTCAGGATCACCGGCGTCGCGGTGGCGACCGTATCGCCGCCGCAGATCGCATGGCCGCCATCGGCGCCGGTCACCACCGCTCCCGCCGCGATCGGCGCGGTGGTCTCCGCCTGGTCCGCCATGCCGGGAACCATCGCCATCAACAGCGTCGCCAGCCAGCCGCGCATTTCCCGCCCCTCCACGTCCCGTCGGGTTCTACCACGTTTCGCGCCGCCGTGCAGTGGCGCTTGAGTGGCGCGTAAGGCTCGCCTAAGCCCGCAGCCATGATTTCGACCAACGACATCCGCCGCGGCTTTCTCGACTATTTCGGCCGGCAGGGCCATCAGGTGGTGCCATCGGCGCCGCTGGTGCCGCAGAACGACCCGACGCTGATGTTCGTGAATGCGGGGATGGTGCCGTTCAAGAACGTGTTCACCGGCCTGGAATCGCGGCCCTTCACCACCGCCGCCTCGTCGCAGAAATGCGTGCGGGCAGGGGGCAAGCACAACGATCTCGACAATGTCGGCTATACCGCACGGCATCACACCTTCTTCGAGATGCTCGGCAATTTCTCGTTCGGCGCCTATTTCAAGGAACAGGCGATCACCCATGCGTGGACGCTGCTGACGAAGGAATGGGGCATTCCCGCCGATCGTCTCACCGCCACCGTCTATCATACCGACGACGAGGCGTTCGACCTGTGGCGCAAGATCGCCGGTCTGCCCGAACACCGCATCATCCGCATCGCCACCAAGGACAATTTCTGGGTGATGGGCGAGAACGGGCCGTGCGGGCCGTGTTCGGAAATCTTCTACGATCATGGCGATCACATCCCCGGCGGCCCCCCCGGCAGCCCGGACGAGGATGGCGACCGCTTCGTCGAGATCTGGAACCTGGTGTTCATGGAGTACGAGCAGGAGGCCAACGAGATCGTCGGCAACCTGCCCAAGCCGTCGATCGACACCGGCATGGGACTGGAACGGGTCGCGGCGGTGTTGCAGGGCGTCACCGACAATTACGATACCGACACGTTCAAGGCGCTGATCGCGGCCTCCACCGCCCTGACCCACACCGGGGATCAGGGGGAGTTCAAGGCATCGCATCGCGTGATCGCCGATCACCTGCGGTCGGCCGGGTTCCTGGTCGCGGACGGCGTGCTGCCCGCCAATGAGGGGCGCGGCTATGTACTGCGCCGGATCATGCGCCGCGCGATGCGCCATGCGCATCTGCTCGGCGCGAAGGATCCGCTGATGCACCGGCTGGTTCCCGCGCTGGTCGCGGAGATGGGCGCCGCCTATCCCGAGCTGATCCGCGCGCAGCCGCTGATCGAGGCAACGTTGCAGCAGGAGGAGACGCGCTTCCGGCAGACGCTCGATCGTGGCCTGAAACTGCTCGACGAAGCGACCGCCGGTCTTGCCCCCGGTGGCACGCTGGCCGGCGAAACCGCGTTCCGGCTCTACGACACGTTCGGCTTCCCCTACGACCTGACCGAGGATGCGCTCCGCGCGCAGGGGCTACACGTCGACCGGGCGGGCTTCGATACCGCGATGGCCGAACAGAAGCGCGCTGCCCGTGCTGCGTGGAAGGGCTCGGGCGCCAAGGCGTCGGACGATCTGTGGTTCGATATCGCCGAACAGTCCGGCTCGACCGAGTTCACCGGCTACGCGCAGGATACCGGCGAGGCGGAGGTCGTCGCGCTAATCCGTGATGGCGCGCGTGTCGATCATGCCACTGCCGGCGAAACGGTGGCGATCGTCGTCAACCAGACGCCCTTCTATGCCGAAAGCGGGGGACAGGTCGGCGATGCCGGGACGATTTCCTCGGATGGCGGATTGCGCGCGACCGTCACCGATACCTCGAAGCAACTCGGGCGCCTGTTCGTCCACCATGCTCAGGTCGAGGCGGGAGAGATCAGGGTCGGCGATCCGGTGAAGCTGGCGATCGACGTGGGTCGCCGCGCCGCGATCCGCGCCAACCATTCCGCCACCCATCTGCTGCACGAGGCGCTGCGCCAGCGGCTCGGCACGCATGTCGCGCAGAAGGGGTCGATGGTCGCGCCGGAACGGTTGCGCTTCGATTTCTCGCAACCCGTCGGCCTGACCCCCGCCGACATCGCCGAGGTGGAGGCGCAGGTGAACGCGCAGGTGCGCGGCAACGGCCCCGTCACCACGCGGCTGATGACGCCGGATGCGGCGATCGAGATGGGCGCGATGGCGTTGTTCGGGGAAAAATATGGCGACGAGGTCCGCGTCGTCTCGATGGGTATGGACGGCCCCGATAACGGCAAGGGCGGGACCTACTCGATCGAATTGTGCGGCGGCACGCATGTGTCCGCGCTGGGCGATATCGGCCTGTTCAAGGTGGTGGGCGAGGGCGCGGTGTCGTCCGGCGTCCGCCGGGTCGAGGCGCTGACCGGTGAGGGCGCATTGGCGTATCTCAACGCCCGAGACGATCGCCTGCGCGAGGCGGCGGCGACGCTGCGTGCCACGCCGGACGAGGTGCCCGCCCGCGTCGCCGCGCTGGTCGAGGATCGCCGCCGACTGGAACGCGAACTGGCGGAGGCGAAGAAGGCGCTGGCACTGGGCGGCGGCACCGGTGGCCCCGCCGGACCGGAGGATATCGGTGGCGTCGCCTTTGTCGGGCAACTGCTCGACGGGTTCGAGGCGAAGGGGCTGCGCGGCGCGGTGGACGAGGCGCGGCAGCGGATCGGTTCCGGCGTCGTCACGGTGGTCGCGGTCAATGATGGCCGCGCCTCGATCGCGGTCGGCGTGACCCCGGATCTCGCTGGACGCTTCGACGCGGTCGCACTGCTACGGATCGCGGTGGCGGTGCTGGGCGGGCAGGGCGGCGGTGGCCGGCCCGATATGGCGCAGGGCGGCGGTCCCGACGGCAGCAAGGGTGCCGAAGCGATCGACGCGATCCGCGTCGCGCTGGCCGGCTGATCCCTGGGATGGCGCCAAGATCCGCTGCCATGCGTAGACCTGTCGCACATCGGTGGGGTGACGGCGGATGAAGCGAACGGCAGGACTGATGGCCATCGCCGCGGCAATGGCGGCGATAGCAACGCCGTTGCCCGCCGTTGCCCAGACCGCGCGTGAATTGCTGACGCAGGCCGCGTTTCAGGATCGCAGCCAACCGGCCGCGCTGGCGCGGGTCGATCGCGCCCGTGCCCTGGCGCTCGCCGCGGTTCAGCGGATGCCCGACGATCAGGATGCGGCCGTCATCGCCGCCGGCGCGCTCGCCTATCGTGCCAAGCTGACCGGCAGCCGGGCCGAGGCGATCGAGGCACGCAAGCAGTTGCAGGCGGTCGCCGCTCGCTTCCCGCGTAACGCGGAGGCGCAGATCGGGCTTGGCGGCTGGCATCTCGGCGTCATCGCCAAGGTCGGGCGGATCGTCGGCCGCGCCATGGCGGGGGCGCAGAAGGGGGCAGGGCTCGCCGCGACCGATCGTGCCGTGACGCTCGGTGGCAACCGGGCCTTCTTCGCCGGTCTTGCCGGCCTGCTGCGAATCGAAGCCGATCCTGCCGATCCACGCGGCCGTACCCTGCTGGATCAGGCGACCCAGGCACCCACCCCCACCGTGCTCGACCGCATCATCCAACGCAATGCCGGTGCGGTTCTCGCCTCGTTGAAACAGGGTGATGCGAAGACCGCCCGCGCACTGGCGGATCGTCTGCTGCCCTTCGGCTGGTACGACGATCAATAGCGGCTAGGCGGGTATTTCACCCTGCCGCCTGACCCGCCTGATCCGTGGCTCGCGGTCCAGTGCCGCCTCGCGCCGGATCAATTGGCGCAGTTCGTCGCGCTTTTCATGGATCGACGCGATCACCGGCCCCATCGCGACCCCCAGATCGACCAGCACCGCTTCGGATAGCTGCAACGAACTTTCCAGCGTCTCGGGCACCGCATCGGTCACGCCGGCACGATAGAGTTCGGCGGCATGGCCGGCATCGCGGGCACGGGCGATGATCGGCAGGTCGGGGGCCACCGCGCGCATCCGTCGCGCCAGCCGCACCGTCAGCACCGGATCGTCCATCGTCAGGATCAGCGCCCGCGCCGAAGCCAGCCCGAGCCGGTCAACCAGTTCCGCGCGCGCCACATCTCCGAACAGCACCGGATAGCCCGCCGCCCGCGCCTCCGACACCACGTCGATATCGGCCTCCACCGCCAGATAGGACTGGCCATGATGGGCCAGCATGTCCGCCACCATCCGCCCGACCCGGCCGAAGCCGATCAGCACCGTGCCCGGCACGGCACCCGGCTCGATCACCGGCGCAGCTTCCACCATCCGCGCCTCGATCCGTTTCGATACCTGCCGCCCCGCCTTGGCGAGCAGCGGCGTGATCGTCATCCCGATCGCGGTCACCGTCTGCCAGAAGGTGGCGGTGGAGGGCAGGATCAACTGCGCCTGGGCGGCGGTGGCCAGCACGATCAGCGTCGTCTCGGACGGGCTGCCCATCAGCAGCCCCGTCTCCGCCGCGATCGCCGGCCGCGCCTGCGTCACGCGGAGCAGCAGATAGGTGACGACGGTCTTTAACGCGACCACGCCGACCACCGCCAGCAGCAGCGATCCCCAATTCGCGGCGATCAGCCGCAGGTCGAGGCTCATTCCCACGGTGATGAGGAAAACGCCCAGCGCCAGTCCCTTGAAGGGCGCGGTGATCACTTCGACTTCGGAATGATATTCGGTTTCGGCGATCAACAGTCCTGCCAGCAGCGCGCCGACGATCGGCGACAGTCCCGCCGCCGTCGTCGCCACCGAGGCGACTATCACCACCAGCAGCGACGCCGCCAGAAACAGCTCGGGACTCTTCGTCCGCGCGGCCTGGGCGAACAGGCGAGGCAGCACCAGCCGCCCCCCGACGTACAGCGCCACCACGGTCAACCCGCCGCGCAGCGCGACCCCGGCCAGCCCGGCCCAGCCCTCGTCGCTCGCCGTCGGCGCCATCGCGCCGAGTGCGAAGATGATCGGCACCAGCGCGAGATCCTCGAACAACAGCATTGCGAACGCGCCGCGCCCGACCGCGCTGGTGGTGCCGACCAAAGGCAGCACCAGCGCGGTCGACGACAGCGCGAGGGCCAGCCCCAGCCCCGCCGCCCCCGCCCAGCCCTGGCCGATCACGTGCAGCGCGATGCCGATCAATGCCGCCGATCCGATCAGCTCGGCCGCCCCGGTGCCGAACACCAGCCGCCGCATCCCCCATAATCGCTTGAACGACAGTTCGAGTCCGATGGAGAACAGCAGCAGGATGATACCGAACTCGGCGAACGGCTCGATCGAATGCGGGTCGGATATGGTGATGTAATAGAGCCACGGGAAACGGTCGCTCAGCGCGCCCAGCCCCGCCGGCCCGACCAGCAATCCGACCAGGATGAACCCGATCACCGGACTGATCCGGAAGCGTGCGAAGGCTGGGATCACCAGTCCCGCCGCCCCCAATATCACCAGCGCATCGCTGAAACCTTCATTATCGAGCCCGATCGCCATGGCGGCAGCTTAACCCGATCGAACGCCGCTTGTCAGGTCCGTTCGGCATCGAATCACTATCCGGGACGATCCGTCCGCTGTCCGTGACCGTTCCGCATCGATAGGGATCATGCATGTCATTCGATCGTCTCCCCATCCCGTTTCTGGTCCTTGGTCTTGCGGGGGGCCTTGCGGCATGTGGCAATGCCGATCG
>Ga0265798_10008873_pt1 | contig 12718 bp, 13 predicted proteins | sample P3T30metagenome_FD_192430 | JGI IMG/M metagenome (GOLD analysis project Ga0265798, IMG submission 192430) | Plant litter microbial communities from East Loma Ridge, Irvine, California - P3 T30 | ecosystem: Environmental > Terrestrial > Plant litter > Unclassified | place: USA: California...
TGAATATATATTCTACTGTGACTGCGATGCACCTCATGCGTTCAAACGACTAATGAAGTCCCCAAGCATCGTTATGTACTGAACGATGACACGCGAAGGCCTTCCAAGATTTGGTACTAGGGTCTGCTGCGTGACGGCTAGCACCACGCTAGACGGCCCCACTACTACAGAGGTACTGTGCCATATACTTCGCTACCGTGTTCAATGTCAACTTCCACTTTTCGCCCTCATACTTAAAATCCTTGGGATACATAAAGAGCATTCCAGAACCGATAATGGCCGCATCTACAGACGCGGTTATGGCAGATATCGGCGATGACAGAGCGCAACTCGGCAGTCTACCGAACGAGCTACTAAACCTCATTACAGACTTGGTGGTCGCTGGTGGCACGCCAATGGCGGTGATGCGACTAGTGAACAAGCGATTCAAAGCATGTGCCCAATCACACCTCGTCGAGTCTCTTGAAGCAAAGGTATGTACATCACCAGCTTCGATGCAAGGACAAGTTGCACCGGGAGCAGAACGTCGTCTAGTACGATCGGCACAGCTGACATTGATATCTTACCATAGGCTTGGGATATTCGTAGTCCCCATGATCTTCGTTCGTTGAGTGAAATCAGCAAGGTGGATGCCTTAGCCCAGGCGATCAAGTCTCTTCGCATGACTTGCTGTTATGAGGATTATCACGAAAATCCTGTCGCTCTCAGAGACGAAGCGAATCGTCGACATAACAATGCAGTCAAAGAAGGACATGAACGTACGATATCGGCTCAGGACAGATTCCGGATGCAACGCAGAACCGCCCTGTTGGAAAGGTTCGCGCACGCTTCCATGCTTTCAGAAGAGATGGAAAACGACAGGGTAGCTGGGAGTAGGAACTACGCACAAAACCTCTTTCCCGAGCCCTCTTCAGAGGGGAAAGTGGGTTGGTTGAGAACAATAGTTCTACCTGATCTGGAGTCGCGCTGGGAAAAGTTGAAAGAGGACAACGAGTCCATCTTCGGCAACGTATGGACCTCTTCCATCGTATCCCCCAGGTTGTATGGGGCGCATTACGATGTCGTCGCCGAATACGTCTTAGCAAAAGAGGGGTTAATAACGGCCATCGCGAACAGCTTATCCCGATTTAAGCAATTACAGGATTTCACCTTCGTTGAACCCGAGATCGATGCCTGGAGCCGTTACGAAACGCTGTTCAAGGAAGTTGGTGAAGAGCACGGCCGCTCGCAGGGATGCCGGAGCCCATACGCCAGGGGCTCAAAGCGAGACGCAAGCTCAGAGGCCATCGCATACAACGGGATGATGATCGGCCTTGACGTTGTACTTCGAGCTCTACAGCGAATTGAAGTCCACCCAACCAGCTTCGCAATGCCAGTACCTGCTATTGGATTCCAGTCCTTCCAGACCTCCGTCTCGAAGTACGTTTTGCGCGAGGTTCTTACACACACAAACAAGCTGTGTCTCAACCACCTGTCGTTGAAATTCCTACGTATTGGGACTAGTATCGACGACAGACCCGCCTTGACAAATGTCTGGTCTCGAGAGACTCCCCCACCGGTTCACACCGAAATACTCTTAACAAATGACAGCTTCCCTAGCCTACACGACCTGAATTTAAATTTTAACCATGTCAGATCTGAGAACGATCCGGGCCCAGCCACCCAAGGCTGGAAGGCAGCAGAAATTGAATCCCTAACCATTCGATACGACCCCCGATTTGAAGCCTCAGCAAATGCTATTCTATGGCACGAAGACTGTTTGAGCCACTTCCATCGGAGTCTCAAACACCTGACTATTGTCAACGCTTTTTGCGGCAACTGGAACAACTTTTTTCGCGACATCGCAAAGGCTCAGCTCGAGACATTGGATATTGTGATTGAGGATGATGTTCTCAGGATGGTTAGGACTAAAGTGCCGTCGTATGCCGATGTGGAGAATGGGTTGGTGTGTGTTCAGGAGCGGTTTAAGAAGGCCGCCGAGAAGGTGGAGGTTAGGCCGGATTGGGTTTTCGATCTTGTGAAGCGGGTGTGGAAGAATCAGGATGATATTGTTGATCGGTTGTTGGAGGATAGCGATGAGGAGGGGGCGTTTGATTGGGAAGAGGACGATGATGACAATGGGGAGGAAGTTGAGGAATGAGAACAAGGCGTATGTGTTCGAGGCTCGTATTCTTGACACACGGGATGGATTGGACAGTAATCATTGTACGCACTCAAATTGCACCAAGGTAGCCAACTGGAGCTGTATCGTGCATTCGTCGCAGAAGACGTGATCGCGAACTCGTCTCTCATGCGAGTAACCGTACTTGTCATAATCCCGGAGCTCGATCTTACTCATGCCCGTCAACAGTGCTATTCACGCTATTGAGTCGTCAGCAACAGTCACTATTAGCGAGATGATCAACTCACATGTTCTCATAGTCAGTATAAATGCAGAAGCTGTGAAACTTGTCTACGCATCGCCGCCTTTTGCTACCTACATGATGCCGACCACAGATGCTGCCACTCACGGCATCAATCGCCTTTACTGAACGACACTCCTATGGGTCTACTGACGTGAAAGCGCTGAGGTAGCTTAGTGCACTGGACCCTACTTTGACACCAGCTCGGGTATAGAGTAGGCGTGAAGTTCCGGCGAGATGACAATCTGTCATCACAACAATGAGCATGAGCCGCTAGACTGAGCCAGCAGCCGTTGTGGACACACATGATACATCGATATGTTCAGCTTCTGCGTTTAGTTTTGGCAGCTCTGGATTGTCGATGTTGTCTTCGAGATATTCCACGTCCACCCGGTAATGGAAACCGAGTGAATCAGAGGGTGTAACATGATTAGTATGGCGGCGTAAACGACGGAGCGCGACGCTGATACAGCCCTGTGTTGATACCAAGGGAATAGCTATTAGATCTGTGAAACCGTTCTGTTGCGATGCCGACCGTGGTGTCGTTCCATCGCCTTGAACCTCCACTTCTTTCAGTCGAAGCTCTTCTGGAAAGTTACCCAGTACAATGATCAACGAGATCCCCAAGGAGGGACTGAACATCTTGATAGTCAGAGTAAAGTCGTCGCCCTCAAGCACTCGAAATACGGCAAACTGATCAGATATCTTCGGATGCTCAAAGATGTCGATAGTGCAGCTCCAAGATGATACTTGGAAGGAAGAACTGTGGAAGCTCGTACCAAGCCAAGGCCGCTCTAAAAATGCAGTATTTCTTCTGGAGTGGTCAAAAACATGCCAATTTCTGGGCTCAAGTTCATGATCCAGAAGTTTCTCTGTGTTTACTAGCATAGGAGCTTCGTTGCAGCGGGCGTAATTTGATGATGACAGCCTGGTAAGAGGAATCCCAAAGACGTAGTGTTCGTATCCTTCAAGCGTCAAAGGTAAAAGGGCGAGTACGCTGGCCGGGCTTAGTTGAGGCTTGGTGCCATCGGGGCTTAAGCTGTGAATGAGGGCCGATCTATACATAATCCGAGGTAGTTTTAGCTTTACACCGCCTTTGATCAACTTCAGATAGTCGTCGTCGAGTACCCTCAATCGTACACCGAGAGCCGGTCGCATCTGAGAATACTTGACATGACCGGGAAGACATGTCGGCTTTTCCACGCAGTCTTTTTTCCTGCAAAACTGTCCGACTGACTTTGCAAGAAATGGTATGCTAGCAGACTCGCAGGTAGTGAACAGAAACAGCGTATAGTCAGCTTCGCTCTCAAACACTACTTCCTGCAGCCTGCGGAATGCCTTGTACCCTCCTTCGCCATAAAGTAACGGCATGTTCGCATCGAAGAGACCGAGTAGACAATAGGCCATATCCTCGGTTCTAGTGACGTGTCGATGCGCGGCCCACGACATCTTCTCTGCAGCGCGGTACTTGTCCCTCCCCCCGTCCCAGTCATTCTTGAGGGCAGCAAGATCGATTCCAGTAATGGAGGCGATTTCATCGGCTCGCGATGTTTTCGAGCCGATGAGCGTCCAGTCGGCTGCGTAAAACTCGACGCTACACGGTGCCAGTAATTCCTGCAAGGTCCAACCACGGGTAAACCACAAGCTCTTTCTGAACGCTACATCCAGTCCAGCCTCCCCGTCTGGAACGTCGCTTAGATAAGCGTAACAGATCTGAGCCTCCTGATACCATCGAAACATTGAGTTGATCGCCTCTTGAAGCTCTGCAGAGCTGGATTTATCGATGCAGCAGCTGTCTATCCAGACCCAATCGAATCCGTCTTTGAAAGCGAGTGCGCAGGTCCCCTGTACTTTAGCAAACCCACGTTTGACTCGGGCTGGGCTGCTGGTGTCGCTGATCGGGACTTTGATTACATCGTCGAATATCAGCTCTTCTTCTTCCCACCGATGTGAAAGGATGACATATTGAGGCGCGTCGCCCATGAACGTCGTGAGAGTGAGGCTACGTGTGTTGAGGAGCCTCATAATTGTGCACCTCGTCGTACTGGGCTCCGTATGGTCAGGCTTGTCCACCGCGACTATTGGTGTTACCTAGACATGCAACCGAGATAAGTCTTTTAGAAGCGAAGAACCAGAAGCAGACTGAGGAGGATCTTGGGCCATGGTGGCGGCCTCGAATGCGCAGAGTTGCCATCAGGCTGTAGGTAAGCCACAATCACGCATGTGCATGCGGGGTAAGATAAGTCGAAGCCGCGCCTCCACTCGTTGCGACGCAAACCATCGATCGATACTTCACTTGATGAATATGGTGACAGCCTTAGAGCGCGGTAGTAGGTTCGTACGAGATCGTGACGGAATCCTCAACCCACGCACTGAACGAGCCCGGGAAGCAGCGCGCCAAGCCCTAAGGCCCGGCTTCTCACGTGACCTGTCCCAGCCTCCCCAATCTCCCCCTAGTACAGTCCTAGATGCTGCCTTGACTGCGTAATTAAGTGTGACAAGCCACAGCATCGCTGCAGAAAGATTGTTATGACTTTAGCAATGCGTATCAAGAAGAGACTTCGATGACGGCTGGAGATGCGCAGCGACGAGCGACGCGAACTATCCAGGCTGCCTCAGGTTTTCCCCGCCTCCCAATACTCACCGGCCGCATTTCACAGCCTCGATGTGCCTGCGATACAGACACAAGACCTGAGCATGCGTCCACAAGCGGAACTTTGTGAATGCACGGATGACGTGGCGCAATTCTGGCCCCCAATTGACGCAGACAAAGCTCCGCCTCGATGCAGAGCCGCGGCCCCTTCGGAAAATCGAAGGCTCGCTTCTTTCATTCCGTCTTATTCACGACAACGCTCTCTGGCCCCTTAGCATCAACGCGTTGCTCGCCAGAATCTCAAGAGCCAATATCTTGTCCGGGCTCTGACATTGGGCACGCTACGCACATTTGCATCAATGGCCAACAACGGCGTCAACGCAATCGAGATGGCGACTATCGCCGAGGCTCCAAAAGCTGCCAAAACCTCCGTTGCTGCAACTTCGAGGACGGCCACCCCAAGCCCAAACATGCTGAAGAACGAAGAGCCACCGATTGGATCGTGGCTCTGTGCTAATGGTAGATGATGTTTTGTCCAAGTGTCATTTGCAGGTGTCGTTAATTGTGAACAGGCCCATATCGCGACTATATGGAGGCCTTGAGCGGATCCAATCCTGGCCTGAAGAAGGCTGATCCAAACAACAAGGATGAGCCACTGAAGTATGGCAACGCGCTCGTCGCGCTCCTAGACGCTCCTGCTACTGGGGCATCTAGTTTCACAACGACTGAATTCAGAGGCGAGAAAGAGCTTGTTAAGCACTTTGAAACCGCAGGGCACAACCACAACCGTCGGCGCATCTATATCATGGAGGGTCTGGCACCTGATTTTGTAGCAGCTGTCGGCGGCCACTTTTTCATGGATCCTTCATTCTTCCAGCGGCAAGAGAGGACATGTGTCTGGAGTAACGACTTTACACCGGTGAGCGATGCGTTGCCCCAACCTAGCTTGCTTGACCCACGGCAAGCTTTTCAGCTCCAGTATTGCGAGTTGCGACAGTTCAATAAGGCGCTTGAGAACCGTTATTTCTTCTGTGAGCGAACACGACGGCATGTGGGCATGACAGCATCCCGTCAGAAGGAGAACAGTACGATCGGAATACTACGTCGCAAAGTCGGGTGGTGGTCTCGCCAAACCGAGAATGGCGGCTGGGATGGTACGTGAATTTCACACTCTCGATCCTGGGACCATTCTCTGAAAGCATATCGCCGCCTTAGAAGCCCGATACCGGTCCCGGAGACCAAAGTAGTAAGGGAAAGTCTGAATGACATTAGCTGATTTACGCAGTGGTCATATTGTGTGATCCCCAGCTGCTTCATTTAAGCCCTCCGCCCAAAGAAGTCGATCCTGACGATAACACACTTCGTCCAATCGCCAATGTACGCGACGAACTTCAAAACACGCCGTTTCAGGAAGGCTATGTTGACTTCATTCCGCCCGTCCCTCATCATCAAATACATAGCAAGACGCAACATCCGCATACGTCAATGCTGCGCGACCTCCTCCACTACTACCAGCAACACTCCGATCTGTTCTCCGAAGACGAGTGGGCTACCCCCAGTACATCGGCAATCTTCCTCAAGAAAATAGTCGCAGCGCACTACCTCCAGCTTGTCGACTATATCAAAGCAATGCTACCTTCACTGGAGCTTCGGCTTACTACTGCATGGGTCGAGGAGCAGGGTCAATGGAAAAGCTTGCAGACTATCTCGCGTCGGTGCGGCAACTATCGCGACGATCTTGAAGATGCGCTGCTGAGTCTCGACTATTCGCTAGATGGGCAGATCAACAAGTCCGTCAGGTTGCATGCGCACACGTGGAAAGACTGCGAGAAAGACTTCCAATACGTCTACTTCCGTCTCAAGATCCTTAAGGAAAGGGCCGATAATCTGATTCAAGCCATGACTGGACTGGCATCCATCGCGGGTAATCGTCAGAACTTGGAGGAGGCCAAGCGCGTGAAACGACTCAATCTTCTCGCCCTACTCTTTATTCCCTTGGCATATACGAGCAGCTTGTTCAGTATGCAAGACAACTACGCACCGGTAAGATCACCATGAACATAATGTTAGTGAAAAATTACTAACTTCTCAGAACCGGAGTGAATTCTGGGTCTATTGGGTCAGCGCTATCGGGGTTGTTGCATTCACCGCCGTCATCACGTGGATCCTGGACAATGCTCTGAACGACGAAGCGCAGTGGACCTGGAAACCGATCACCTTCCTCAAATTCTGGGGCGTCAACGAGCAACAATCTCAACCCGGGAAAGTGAAAAGAAAAATGACTAATCTCTACCGGCTTTGATCAACATGTTTGCTATGATCATATGCACAGGGCTTTTTGTACTGCCTGCGGCTTCAAGACTTTCACATCAGCAGACTGATTGCAGCGTCTCGCTAAAACCGAGCTAATTCCATGGGAATGTTTCCATTGTCAAAGCACTTGGTGGGTGCTAGGCGCATGTTCGCGCACTTTCCCTTCCGTTCCCAAAGGAGATAATACCTTTGTCCTAGCATCTCTAGCACTTCATTCTTATTGTTATCTTAATCGTAGGCTTTATCGATATCACCCCAACGACGTCATCATGAATGAAGTCTCGAGACCATCTGCTCGCCTCTGCTGCATGTGCCACCGTAAAGCTACATGCATGTGCACGACATACAAGTGCAGCCATTATTGCTCGACAGAGTGTTTGGAGGACGACAAATTCGTTCATAAGCTTCTCTGCAGGGCTTATCGAAATTACAAGACACAGATCCCTCCTGAACCCGGACTGTTCAAGGCCATCTTCTTCAACGCCAGAAAGGCCGCGCCCGAGTGGGTATGGGTGAGGATGACATCTGAGTCCGGCGACGAAGGCTTTGCTCTCCAATACTATCTAATGCCAGATGATCAGATCAAGGGACTCGTCAGCTGCGGGAACTCATCTTACAACTGCATTTTGAAACGCTCGCACGATATTATACACATGCTTGGCTGCCTTGAAGCCTGCCCAGCTTTACCGGATCAGCTATGCTTGACTGGCGTCCCAAACCAGAGCATGGGAAACATTGCGCCCGAGCTACTGCAATGCTGTAAAGGCAACATACTCTTCATCGGCCATCGCGCACATCTGGACATGACAAGCTTTCGCCACATTGTGGACATGATGTTCATGGAGTACGATAAATCACTGCGCCAACTTGGAGACAAAAGAAAAGGCTACATCCCTGGTGTCCGCATCAACTGCATCGGTGATCGGCTGGTCAGTGATCGTCCGACACTCGAGGCTTGCAAAGTCGCCGACAGCTTCTACAAAAAAGACGAGAACCTCCTCATGTGGATCGCCTCCAAACTCGGTACCGACCTTTTCGCTCGCACCATACCCCCATCACTACCATGGAGAAACCGTAGCGGTGGCTACAAAGGCTTGCACCATGCCTGGGACTTCGGCTTCGCACAACTCAACCCCTCTGAGTGGTCAGCCAGCCTGGGTAGTGTTTACGTCGCGAGGAAAGACAAAATGCCTTTACTTGTCGCTCATATCGCGGCTCTGATGGCATATCTATACTCCATCGGCAGTGGGCAAGTCCGAGAGGTCCTGGATAGCAAGGAGCCATGGACACTGGCGCCAAAGTTTGATGCGGCTTTCGAGATGCATAATGACCTGTTACTTCAAACAGCTTCTAAGCAGAGTTTCGAGCGGTTTTGGACGAAGTGGATGGAAGAAGAAGGGCGACAGAAGTATGGAGATGTCTCCTCACCGTATGCGGTCTAGTGCGCGAATGCCTTCATCGCGTCACGAAGTTTCCAGATCGCGTCTAGAGGCCGTACTAGGTTCTTCAAGAAAAAAAGTTATCTGTCGTTGCACGGTGCAAGAGAACTCGGCAGTCAGGTCCGTCGGCTTGGTACCAATGGTGTTCCGGTAGAAGTGGCTGCACTAGAGCTTGGTCCATAGTGTCCTGCCGCTTCTCTTAATTAGCCAATATGCATAGGGCTCGCTAGCGCAACATCATCATGATACCTATAAAATATACTCAAAGTGTATCTTCGTAAACATTGGCAGTGTGTTGAGAATCTGAGTCCAAAATGCACCTTCTCCACATTCTCCCCTTCCTGGGCCTCGCCCTCGCAACCCCATTGCACCCACCACCACCTCCACATGCACCAGCACCTGCACCACCTCTTCCTCCTCTCCATCCCCATCCTCACGCCCCAAAAACTAACATCAAATGCCCCATAATCTTCGACGGCCGCATCACCAAAAACCTAACCCTCCAATCCTTCGACACAGCCACCGGAGGCACACCCTACAACCCGGACTATGTAAAAGGCGAAAACCGCACCTGGTCATCCATTCTCCTCTTCCCCAAGACCACACCTCCATCTCGCTTCGACAACCCCCTCCAACACAAACCAGTCGAAGTAACAATCGACGACGGATCTTTATTCCGCGCAGGCGAAAACCTCCAAACCGGCTTCCGCCGCGCAGGCCTCTTGTTCAAAGACGACCAGAATGATGCTGGTGCTGATGCCTCAGACAAAGGTGTCGTGACGTTCCATTGGAGTATCCGACAAGATGAACATAGGCCGCTGAATCTGAGTCATGAGTATATGAACGTGTGGCATTAGAAGGGTGATTATAGCGGTAACCAATTTATGTTTGTGGGTGGTGTTGTGTTGGTGGGTGATGGAGGAACGGGGATTGATACGAAGAAAGAGAGGGAGATGTGGAAGGTGCAGAATGCGAAGAATGAGTTTGTGTTTCAGACGAGGATAGTGAGGGGGGAGTGGCAGAATTTTGGGGTGCAGTTGGATTATGTTAAGGAGTAAGTGCTTTGCGTGTTATGGGGTGTGAAGGGAGGTGCATGCTAACGCGGAACTTAGTACTATCAAGGTATACTACTCTACGGGCGATAAGCCTTTGAAGGCAGTTACGAAGGCTACACCTAACAGCAATGCTGGTGGTGGGCAGTTGCAGATTGGTATTGCGAAGAAGCCTACGGAGACTGAGACGGTGGTATATGATGGGTACCAAGAGCACGTTCCACTCCGTGGTGAAGGGCAGATATACGGTGGCATCTTCGTGGAGAACAGCTCGAATGGGTGTGTCAGTTTATGATCGCGGTCAGGAATGATGGACATCATACCCACCTAGAGTACATTTCGTTTACGGATTGTTATATTGTAAAGTTGACTACGAACTATTATCCATGATGGCAGCAGCATACAACTACTGACCCAAAGCATGCATGATATGTCGAAACGACATCATATCGAGGTGATAACCAAGACCAAAGCAGATCAACGTCCCCTTATAGACGGCCATCATCTCTGGGCCAAGTGTCCACTGGCTCCAGCCCGACTCCTCGTCAATCCTCAACTCAGTGGTCGCATCCGGGGTGCGATATCCTGCCAAGTTGATAGGGTTATGCACGCGCCCTAGAACCTCATTCCTGATCAGACTAGGGAAGCGTACTGATGGTCCATTGCCAAAGGGAGGGTCTGAAGGTTGAAATATGAGGACGTCATACATATTATCCGGAGCGTTGGGTCTTGCGGACTTGGCAAGGCCTACCCAGACGAAGCGGGGCTTGGTTCTATCTTCTGGAAACACAATCGCGCGCCGGAGCCCCGGAAGAGGTGCGGACGCTACGCCGAAATCCCTGAACGAACTGCACAGACGCTGATGTATCGGCCGGTCGGTCTCACGGCAGTCTTCCGAACAGTATAGGCTACAGTTGCATACAGTACAGATTATCGTCCTGGACTGAGAACACATTGAGTAAAGTGGCGAGCTTGGTGGAGCCTGGTTAGTGGATGAGTCGGCCATTGGAGTGCAGTCGATTGCGTGGAAGAAAGGTCGGTGTAGGTAGAGTTCCGGCGGATTTTGGAAAGAAGACGGATGAGGGGTGAGTTGCATGGGATATTTGTAGCCCTGTAGGAGAGCTTGCGAGACAATCGTAGAACGCACGAGACATATCATGAGACAACGTTTGCTGAGCGTGATATGGTTCCTGGGCAACTGACAGCAGAATGAATGTTTGTAGAAAAAGGGAATGAGACGGCAGGTAGGGAAATGAAAATTGCTGTGAGAGTAGGAATAAAGGTATCGTCATTTGGTATATACAGAAGAAGAAGTTGAAAAGGAAACCGTTACCAGAGTTAAGCAACTCAATGCACCATGCTCTTGCCGATCTCACTCTCCCAGTTATTCGCCCTCTCGAAACCGTTCGAATGGCTCTGGTAGTCCATCATAGCCTGCATGACCTCGTCTCTTGACGTGACGACAAAGGGTCCGTATTGTACGATGGGCTGATCAAGCGGCAGACCAGCGACAAGAATGAACCGTGATGGCTTCTCAGCACCCTCCTCTACAGACGCTTCGATGCTGTCGCCGTTGCTCTCGAAAACGACGTTGTGGTATTGTTCGATGGGTCGCGACACGCCGTCGGAAGAGAAGATAGTGGTGCCGTTGAGGAGGTATGCGAAGGCGTTCCAGCCCTTGGGTAGGGGCTGCTTGACTTTGCCGCCGGGCTGGACTGTGAAGTCGAGTAGCCAGACGGGTGTGTACGCCAGTTCCTTCAGACTCTCGGTGCCGTACGCTTGTCCGCTGATGACTTTGACGTGCACCTTGCCGTCGTCCGCGGTTGTCTCGGGGATCTCCTTCGCGCGAAGGTCTCGGTAGCGAGGTTCGCACGACTTGAGCTCCTTGGGTAGATCGACCCAGAGTTGCATTCCGACGTTGGGCGCGCCGTCCTCGTTTTGGCGCGGCATCTCGGCGTGGACAATGCCGCGACCGGCAGTCATGAATTGCAGGTCGCCTTGCTCGATAGTGCCCTTGTTTCCGGCGAAGTCTTCGTGGTCGACGGCGCCGGAGAGAAGGTATGTGATAGTTTCTTGACCTGAATCAAGAGTCAGCATGTGGATCCTGAGTAGTTCGTCGTGCTAATCACGTACCTCGGTGTGGGTGGTCAGGGAAGCCTGCGCCTGGTGGAATGGCAAAGTGGTCGAGCATGAGGAAAGGAGAGAAGTTGCGGAGTTTGGGGGTGCCAACACTCCTCCTCACTTTCGCTCCCGCACCTTCAGATTGCTCGACAGCAAGGAACGACTTTGCAATCTTGCGGGGCGCATCGGTGGTGAACTTCTCGTCGGGGATGACGGGCAGTCCGCGGAACATGGTCGACATATCTTCGGTGGCGTTGTAGAAGGGTTTGGTGGTCTTTGCGAGGGATGTGACGTGTCTCAGTGACTGTGTAAGTCTCGAGAGCATGTACTCGTTGTTGTATACTGCAAGTGCAATTGCGACGATGGCGATGAAGAGGGAGGAAAGCGTCTTCATGGGTCGGGCGGGGGCGCTTTATGTAAAACGCGACTAGGGGGACGAGAATGTTCGAGGGAGGCTTCGGGGCGGACTGGTGTGGGTGCCATCGTGAGCTTGCTTGGTTGGTAAAGGTTTAACAATCCGGCGCGTGTTAACCTGAGGCTTGGCGGAGAATGCGCTGCTTATGTCGAGCATGACCAAGCAACACTAATGCGAAGGTGGGGCGGTCGACGGATGGTGGAGCTTCCGCTGGCCAATCAGACAGGACGCGATGACGGAAGACGTTCCGTCATCTCTCGCGTCTCAACACCCAGCATTCTTTTGAGTCTACTCATCGCGTCGCATTGCTGTCGGTTTCTATTATGTTTTTTGCTCCCCGTACTCAAATCCGTTGAACTGTGTGCAGACACGTCCACGATGTT
>Ga0265798_10008874_pt1 | contig 12718 bp, 11 predicted proteins | sample P3T30metagenome_FD_192430 | JGI IMG/M metagenome (GOLD analysis project Ga0265798, IMG submission 192430) | Plant litter microbial communities from East Loma Ridge, Irvine, California - P3 T30 | ecosystem: Environmental > Terrestrial > Plant litter > Unclassified | place: USA: California...
ATCACCAGCACGATGGCGGTGCACTGCAGCCACAGGCCGCGCAAGTCGAGTCGCATCGCGCTCATCCCAGGTCCAGGTCGTCGAGGCGATCGGCTTCGCGGTCGGCGGCATCGAGTTCGCGTTCGCGAGCCGCGAGTGCTGCCCGCACGTCGTCACCAGGCGCGTTGCTGACGGCAGCGAGCGCCACCGTGCCGGCTGCAAGGCCGCCAAGGACGGCGCCTTGAACTACGGCGCTTTCACGTGCGGCGCCTTGAATCGTTGTGCTCTTGCCGGGTACGCCTTCCGCCGCCAGCGCGGCACGTGCCGCATCCAGCTTGCGTTCGACGCGCCGATAGGCCAGCCAGCCTGCGCCGCCCGCTACCGCCAGCAATGCCAGCCACAGCGCAGCGCCTGCATGCCAGCGCTGCAACAGCACCGACAGCAGATCGGTACGGGTGGCAGTGCGATAACGCATCACCACACCGCCCACCGTCTTCTCAAACCCATTGACCAGGGACAGGCATTGCAAGGCGCCGATATCGTCCTCGCCTTGCCACGGGGCCTGACGGGCCGCCAGACACGGTGCACGCCAGGCTTCCGGCACCAGGGCGGCGACGCCACCGCTGTCGGTGCTGAACAGAATGCGTCCGGCATCGTCGAACACGTCGATGGACAAGATGTCGCGATCTTCGGCGCGATGCCGATCGATCAAGGTCTGCCCACCCGGCAGACCTTGCAGCAGCAAACCCAGGTGCAGGCCGCCTTCCAGCGCTGCCCGCACGCTGTTCAGGCTGAACTGAAAGCGGCTTTCCCGCATGGCGGCACTGTCGCGGCTGAGCGCCGACAACCAGAAACCGCCGCTGCTGACCAATACCACCACCAGCAGCACGGCCACCATGACCATGAAGCGCCAGGACAGCGAGGGGCCCCGCCTCATGACCGCGCCAACGTGTCGGCGCCGAAACCGGCAGGCGCCGGACAGCCCGGAATCGGCAAACAGACGAAGGCAGCAGCCATGGTGTCAGTTAGGTAAGTAACGACCGATGAGGTCGAGATAGTCGGTCGCGTCGATCAGACGCCGTCCGCTTGCGCGGAAAGCCTCGAAATCGGCGGAGGTGGGTTTTGGTACATAGCGCGTATTGGCCTTGTCCTGCGGGATCGCGGGCAGGGTCTGACCCTCGCCCAGCGCCATCACGGTCTCGGCAATCATTTCTGCCCCATTCGCATAATTGGCGAGCCAATTGACGAAGAAGGACTTGCTGTAGTCGAGCTCCATGCGGCGCACGGTCACGATCGGGCCGGTGTCGATGCCGCGGTCGATCCAGTGCAGCGAGCAGGCGGAATGCGTGTCACCGTCTTTCATGCACCAGAAGGTCGGATTGACGCCCGCACGCTCCGGCAGCGCGCCGGAATGCAGGTTGAGTGCACCCAGGCGCGGCACGTCGAGCGCCTCGGGCTTGAAGATGAAACCGAACTGGAAGGACACGATCAGGTCGGGCGCGGCCTCTTGCACCGCGCGCGTCAGATCCGCGCTGGCGATGTGGCCGTGTTCCTGAATGGGCACGCTGTAACGCGCGCTCAATCCACGAAACGACAACAGCCTGGTATCGGCTTGGGGAGCAGCGTCAAGCAAGGGGAACAACAGACGATTCGGCAGATCCTGCTCGAACGCCTTCATCCAGCCGAGTTCCGCGACGGAGTCGGTTTCAGGGCGAACACGATTGGCCAGCAACACGTCGACCTGATGGACCGGCGCGAGGATCGGCAGCAACTGGTTCAACATCAAGTTGCCGACCAGGTCGCGCTTGGTGCAAAGCAGGACTTTCACGGGGTCTCCGAGAGGGAACGCCACTGTGGCACTGCGTCTTTGACGCAGGCAACGACGCCGAAACAAATGGAAACGAGAGCGATCATAGCAGTTGCCGCGCAGCGCGCGGCGCATGATCGCAAACTCGGAAATAAATTAGACCAGGCCCCGTAATCAGGGGCGCTGGCCGATAGTCGTCGCTTACTTCAGGGGCTTGTAGCGCAGGCGCTTCGGCTTGGCGCCTTCTTCGCCCAGGCGACGGCGCTTGTCTGCCTCGTATTCCTGATAGTTGCCATCGAAGAAGGTGACCGTGGAATCGCCTTCGAAGGCCAGAATGTGGGTCGCAATGCGGTCCAGGAACCAGCGATCGTGGCTGATGACCAACACACTGCCCGCGAATTCCAGCAAAGCGTCTTCCAGCGCGCGCAGGGTTTCCACGTCGATGTCGTTGGACGGCTCGTCCAGCATCAACACATTGCCGCCCGCAAGCAAAGTCTTCGCCAGGTGCAAACGGCCGCGCTCACCGCCCGACAGCTTGCCGACGAACTTGTTCTGGTCGCCGCCCTTGAAGTTGAAGCGACCCAGATAGGCACGTGCCGGCATCTCGAAGCGGCCGACCGTCAACAGGTCGGCGCCGTCGGAGATGGCATCGAACACCGTCTTGTCGTCTTCCAGCGCATCGCGCGTCTGTTCGACGTAGGCAGTCTTCACCGTCGAGCCCAGCTTGACTTCGCCGCTGTCGGGCTTTTCCTGGCCGGCGATCATTTTGAACAGTGTGGATTTACCCGCGCCGTTGGGGCCGATGATGCCGACGATCGCGCCCGCCGGGATCTTGAAGCTCAGGTCGTCGATCAGCAGACGGTCGCCGTAAGCCTTGCTGACGTTGGTGAACTCGATGACTTCATTGCCCAGGCGCTCGGCCACGGGGATAAAGATTTCCGAGGTTTCGTTGCGGCGCTGGTATTCGTGCGAGCTGAGTTCCTCGAAGCGGGCGATACGCGACTTGGACTTGGCCTGACGGGCCTTGGGGTTCTGGCGCACCCACTCCAGTTCCTTCTTGATGGTCTTCTGGCGGGCGGACTCGGACGACTCTTCCTGGCCCAGGCGCGCATCCTTCTGTTCTAGCCACGAGCTGTAGTTGCCCTTCCACGGAATGCCGTGGCCGCGATCCAGTTCCAGAATCCACTCGGCGGCGTTGTCCAGGAAGTAGCGATCGTGGGTCACAGCCACCACGGTGCCGGGGAATTTCTGCAGGAACTGTTCCAGCCAGTCGACGCTTTCGGCATCCAGGTGATTGGTCGGCTCGTCGAGCAGCAGCATGTCGGGCTTGGACAGCAGCAACTGGCACAGCGCCACGCGGCGCTTTTCACCGCCGGACAGGTTGCCGATGATGGCTTCCCAGGGCGGCAGGCGCAGCGAGTCGGCCGCGATTTCCAGCTGATGTTCCACATCGTTGCCCGAGCTGCCGGCGGCGATGATGGCTTCCAGCTCACCTTGCTCGGTGGCCAGTGCATCGAAGTCGGCGTCCGGCTCGGCGTACAGCGCGTAGACCTCTTCCAGGCGCTTCTTCGCGCCGAACACGGCACCCAGGCCTTCTTCGACGGCTTCACGCACCGTGTGCGCGGGATCGAGTTGCGGTTCCTGCGGCAGATAACCGATCTTCAGGTTGGGCATCGGCGTGGCTTCGCCCTCGATGTCCTTGTCGACGCCCGCCATGATTTTCAGCAGCGTGGACTTGCCGGAGCCATTCAGGCCCAGCACGCCGATCTTGGCGCCGGGGAAGAAAGACAGCGAGATGTCGCGCAGGATCTGACGCTTCGGCGGAACCGTCTTGCCGACGCGGTGCATGGAGAATACAAATTGGGCCATCTGAAACCTGAAGAATGGGGTGGGATGATGCGAGGCCTTGCCGCTTGGCTAACCCGCGTGTGGGTCATATCCATTTAGGGGGCAATTGCGCTGATGGGGTCAATCATAGCCAATTGACCGGCCGTACTGCCGCTTGCGCCGCGTAAAGGGCCGCATTGCAACGCCCGGTTATCATGCAAGCCCCGCGCGCAACGCATCTTTGGCACCCGGGCACGCCCCAAGGAAACCACCGTGAAACAGTACCTCGACCTCGTTCAGAACGTCTTTGACAACGGGAGCTGGCAAGACAACCGCACCGGCATCCGCACGCTCAGCCTGCCGGGCGCCATGATGCGCTTCGACCTGCAGAAAGGCTTTCCCGCCGTCACGACGAAAAAGCTGGCCTTCAAATCGGCCGTGGGCGAGATGGTGGGTTTCCTGCGCGCGAGCCGCAACGCCGCCGAATTCCGAGCCCTGGGGTGCAAGGTCTGGGACCAGAACGCCAACGAGAACCAGCAGTGGCTGGCCAATCCCTATCGACTGGGCGACGACGACCTGGGCCCGGTCTACGGCGTGCAGTGGCGCAACTGGCCGGCCTACAAGGTGGTGTCGGCCGCCGACCAGGGCCAGATCGACAACGCGCTGGCCCACGGCTACCGCCTGATCACGGTGTTCGACGAAGGCCAGGGTGAAGGACAACAGGCGCTGCTGTACAAGGCGGTGGACCAGTTGCGCCAGTGCCTGGACACCATCATGAAAGACCCGGGCAGCCGCCGCATTCTGTTCCACGGCTGGAACTGGGCGCAGCTGGAAGAAATGGCCTTGCCGCCCTGCCACCTGCTCTATCAATTCCTGGTGAACAAGGACAAGGGCGAGATTTCGCTGTGCCTGTATATCCGCAGCAATGACATCGGCCTGGGTACGCCCTTCAACCTGACCGAAGGCGCAGCCCTGCTGCACCTGGTCGGCCGCCTGACCGGCTACACGCCACGCTGGTTCACGTATTTCATCGGCGACGTGCACATCTACGAAAACCACGTGGACATGCTGCAGGAACAGTTGAAGCGCGAACCCTTCGAGGCGCCGACGCTGGTGTTGTCGGACCGCATCCCCGACTTTGCCAAGACCGGCAAGTACGAGCCCGAATGGCTGGAGAAGGTCGAGCCGAGCGACTTCACGCTGGAAGGCTATCAACACCATGCGCCGCTGACGGCGCCAATGGCAGTCTGAGCCGGTCTTGTTTCTGAGTTGCTGTCGGCCGCGGCAATGAAAAAATTGCTGCACCCACTGCAGCAATCATCTGCACGCCGCCTGATTGTTGCGCTGCCTGCGCCCTGAAAAAATGATCGCTTCAGCCTGGACTCCGCGTGGGTCCAGGCCACATCTGGAGCGAACATGGCCAACGCAATACGACTGACCCGAACGGGCGACGCCCGCGTGCTTGAACTGACGCAGGGGACCGAGACCGCACCTGGCCCTGGCGAAATCTGGCTTGAGCAAGAGGCGATCGGCGTCAATTACCTGGATGCCATGCAGCGCAATGGCGCCGTGCCCATTCCCTTGCCGAACGGCATCGGCCTGGAAGCCGCCGGACGCGTTGCCGCCATCGGTCCCGACGTGAGCAATGTGGCGGTGGGCGACAGGGTGGCGTATGCGCTCGGGCCACTAGGCAGTTACGCCAGCCACCGCATCTATCCGGCTGCGCGCTTGGTCAAGTTGCCGGAAGACATCAGCGCCGACGATGCGGCGGCGGTGGTCTTCAAGGGCATCACCGCCCAATACCTCATCAAGAGCACCTACCCGGTCGGCCCCGGGACGGTGGTGCTGCTGTACGGCGTGGCAGGTGCAGTCGGTCAGTTGCTGGCGCCGTGGGCGAAGCATCTTGGCGCCAGAGTGATCGGCGTCGTGTCGAAGCAAGCCAGCGTGGAACGCGCACTGGCCGCCGGTTGCGAAGCCGCCCTGGTCTGGGGCGAATGCGATCTGCCGGCGGAAGTGTCCCGGCTGACCGATGGCCGCAAGGCCGATGTGGTCTACGACGGCCTGGGCAAGCTGACGTTCTCGACCTCGCTGGATTGCCTGCGCCCGCGCGGCATGCTGGTATCGATGGGTGCCTCGACCGGCGCACCGCCGCCGGTGGAAATGGGCACGCTGAACGCCAAGGGCTCGCTGTTCGTGACGCGCCCGGGTTTGGCCGCGCATGCCACCGACATCGCCGAGTATCGGACGCGCGTGCTCGATGTCTTCGATGCGGTCCGCCAGGGCATCATCACACCCAAGGTCTGGAACCGCTTTTCGCTTGCCGATGCGTCACGCGCACATGAAGCAATGGAAAGCGGAGCATCGCAGGGCAGCATCCTGTTGAAGCCCTGACGCCTTCAATCCGCGCCCGGCGCCGCCCGCCCCCAGGGCATGTTGCTGCGGAACTGCTCGCGAATCCAATCGATGAAGGCCGTGGTGCGGGCAGGCGTGAACTGCGCCGAGGGCCGCACCAGATAAATGCCGCCATCGACATCGAAAGCCCAGTCGGGCAGCACGCGCAGCAAGGTGCCCGCTGCCAGATCGGTGGCCATCAACCACTCGCCTGCGCCCAGAATGCCGACCCCTGCACGCGCGGCTTCCAGCAAGGCCGAGTTGTCATTGGATCGCAGCGAGCCGCGTGCCAACACGGATTCGGTCTGCGTGCCATTGGACAGATGCCAGGCGGGGTAGGACGCAAAGCCTTGGAACGCCAGGCAGTTGTGCTGCGTCAAGTCTGCCGGACAGGTGGGGACGCCGTACTGCGCCAGGTACGCGGGCGACGCGCACAGAATGCGCTGATGGTCGGCGAGCTTGCGCGCCACCAGTCGGCTGTCGCGCAGCACGCCGATGCGCACGGCGGCGTCATAGCCTTCAGCCACCAGGTCGATGTAGCGCTCGCTGTAATTCACCTCGACCTGCAAGGCCGGATAACGCTTCAGGAATTCGGGCAGCAGCGGCGCCACCCATTGCCGGCCCATGGCCGTAGGCAACGCAATGCGCAGATTGCCACGCAGCTCGCTTGCATCCCGCGAGGCGGCTTGCTCGGCGTCCTGAATCAAGCTGCTGGCCACGCGCAGTTTGTCCACCAGCTGGCTGCCGGTTTCGGTCAGCCGCACACGTCGGGTCGTTCGTTCGATCAGGCGAACGCCCAGTCGCAGCTCCAAGGCAGCAATGCGCTTGGAGACGATGCTGGCATGACGTTCCAGCGCGCGCCCGGCGGCCACGAAGGTGCCCTCGCGGGCCACCGCCAGCAGGGCAGCAAATTCTTCGATGTGGGCGTTGTCGAAATCGATCATGGTGGGGGTGGCAACGGGCCTGATGGCTGACACGCGGCGGGGGATGGCTCGGACACATGTGGGTATCGCGTCAGCTTACATGGCAGCGATGATGCCGACACCGATGGTGCTCACCGCTGGCCCGCCATGCGCATCTGCGCGATGCGCATGGCGGTGCCGAGCGCGCTGCATTCAACAGCTAGATTGCGCACTGCTGGGCATCGCACATCGCCCCCTTGGCCGGGCCAGATGCATCGACCACCAGCGTATCAGACGGTGCCGCCCGCGCCCCACCCTGCTCTGCCACCAGGGTCCCCAGCAAGGCGCCCAGCGGCAGGTCATCGATCACGCCAAAGTGATTCAGGCGGATCATGCCTTGCCGATCGATCACCACCAAGCTGGGCGTGCCTCGCAAGCCATACGCCTGCATCGTACGGGGGACCGGGCCTTCGGAGGATGCCAGGTCCACCGCCACCGGAAAGGCGATCCGGTACTCGTGCAGAAAAGCTTGCAAAGCATGCGGCACCATGGCGGCATGGTGTTCGAACACCGTGTGCAGGCCCAGCACCTGCACGTCCTGCTTCGCGAATGCCTGGTGAATTTTCATCGCCTGCGGAAGTCCGTGGCTGACGCAGCCCGGGCACAGCATCTGGAAGGCATGCAAGACCACCACGCGGCCGCGCAGGGACGCAAGCGTAGGCGGCGTGTCGGTGTTGAACCACTGCGACACGTGGAGTTCAGGCGCCGGCGTGCTGCGGGCAAACGTATCGCGGGTGTCGGATCGAGCGAAGTACATGATGCGCTCCTGAAATGACGGGACGCTTGTCGTCGACGTGAGGGCAAGCGGATGGACAAGCCGGGATGAACGAGCAGTCAACCTGCGCCTTGTCTCGGCAATGCAAGGCGCAGCCTTGCTTCAACGACGCGCGGCGTTGCCTTGCATCAGCGATTCACCTTCCCCGGCAGCGACAGGTCGCCGGACGCCACCTTGAACACATCGACCACGCACAGCAGCGGGTTGTGCACGCTGGCGTTGACGCGCAGGGCTGCCGTCACGCCATCGAAGCCAGCCGCATTGACCACGCCGATGTCATCGAAGGGCACCTTGGCCTCTACGGTGTCGCCCTTGAAAGTCGGGCTCCAGCCCGGGCTGTCGATCAGGATCGGCAGGCCCGGCCAGGTCTTGGGCAGGCGCGGCTTGGTACCTGCCGGGATGTCCACCACTTTCAGTGATCCCTTGCCGCAGGCCTCGTCCGGCTGCAACACCACCCAGTGCGAATGCCAGACGTCACCGTCGTTGTCGGTGCGGCCATCGCCGTTCTCGTCGAACAGCGGCGTGTCGTCGAAATCGGGATGCGAGGTCACCGCAAACGCCAGGATGCCGGCCTTGCTCTCGAAGCCCACCGACGCCGGGTCGAGCGTGGTCGGCCAGACATAGGAAAACACGCTGCTGCCCGCCAGCTTGCCGGTCTTGGCCGGCGTGCTCTTGCCCGCCTTGCCCGAGACCTGCATGTGGAAGGTCGCCACATTGCCCTCGGTGCTGATCCTGGTGTGGACGATGTCGTAGGGGGCTTTGACTGCTGCGGCGGGCTTGCTGTGGATGCCGCCGGTGTGGGCACCTTCATGCGCGAGCGCCGCGCTGGACAGCGCAGCACAAGCCAGGGCAAGCGCGGCGTGCTTGAACAAAGGATGCAGGGTCATGATTTTCCTCGTGGATCGGGTGAAAGAGAACACGAGGAAGTTTGCGCGGATGGCCCTACAATTGGGTTCGCAAACCCCGAAAAACATACCAATTCGTCCACCATGCAAACCCAGGCCCACATCGAACCCGTGCAAGCGCTGGACCGCCTGTCCTGCCTGCTTGACCGTTTCCAGGTGTCGGCGCGGCTTTTCCATACCGGGGCGCTGTGCGGGGTCAGCACCTTCGACGCAGAGCCCGGTCGGGGCTTTTTCCATGTGCTGCGCGAAGGCGAAATGGTGGTCACGCATCATCAGGGCGCGGGCGTTGCGCGCCGCATCGAAGCACGCGAGCCCACGCTCTTCTTTTATCCGCAGCCGCTGACGCACCGCTTCCACAACGCCCCGAAAGACGGCGCGGACTTCACCTGCGCATCGGTGCACTTCGAAGGCGGCGCCAACCATCCACTGGTGCGAGCGTTGCCGCCGCTGATCGTGCTGCCGCTGGCGAAGGTGCCAAGCCTGGCGGGCGCACTGACGCTGCTGTTCCAGGAAGCCGACGCGGTGCGCTGCGGCCACCGGCTGATCGCCGATCGTCTGTTCGAAGTGGTGTTGCTGCAGCTGCTGCGCTGGCTGCTGGATCACGGGGAAGCAGGCGGGATTTCCATCGGCCTGGCCTCAGGCCTGGCCGACCCGCAACTGGCGCGTGCGCTGACCGCCATGCACGAGCAGCCCGAGCTTTCCTGGACCGTGGATTCGCTGGCCGACCGCGCCGCGATGTCGCGCAGCGCATTTGCCAGTGCATTCCGGAAAACGGTGGGCATCACGCCCGCCGATTACCTGACCGACTGGCGTCTGGCGATTGCCAGAAAACGGCTGCGCCAAGGGCACGCGGTCAAGGCGATTGCGCCTGCATTGGGCTACGCCAATGCGTCGGCGCTGTCGCGGGTCTTCACCCAGCGGGTTGGGCTGTCACCGCGCGAATGGCTCGCGCAGGAACATGCCGTGGACACCGCCAACCCGGATCAAAGTTTGAACTTGCCGACCATGGTCTGAAGTTCGGCGCCAAGCTGCGCCAACCGAATGCTGGACGCTGCCGTTTCATCGCTGGCGGCGGCAGTCTGCTCGGAAATCTGGCGCACATTGATCACGCTGCGATTGATGCCCTCGGTAGCAGAACTTTGCTCTTCGGCGGCCGCGGCGATCTGGTGGTTCATCGCTTCGATGGCCGAGACCGAGCGCGTGATGCTGCCCAGGGCAGTGCCTGCACGCTGCGCCAATTCCACGCTGCTGACAGTCAATGCACGGCTGCTTTCCAGGCTGTCGGCCACACGAACCGTGCCGCCTTGCAAACCGGAAATGAGCTGTTCGATTTCTTCCGTGGACGTTTGTGCCCGTTGCGCCAGGCTGCGCACTTCGTCGGCCACCACCGCAAAGCCGCGACCCGCCTCGCCTGCGCGTGCAGCTTCAATAGCGGCATTGAGCGCCAGCAGATTGGTCTGCTGCGCCACGCCTTTGATTACATCCAGCACGCTGCCGATCTTCTCGCTTTCGCGCTTGAGCTCGGACATGGCCGCCATCGAATTGTCGACCTCGCCGGCCAGACGTTCGATCTGTGCGACGGCCTGACCGACCACGTCATTGCCCTCGCCTGCCTCGCGGCTGGCATTGACGGCCGCGCCCGACGCTTGTTCGGCGTTGCGCGCCACGTCCTGCACGGCAGCGGTCATCTGGCTCATGGCGGTGGCCACCTGGTCGGTTTCCATGCGCTGTCCGTTGACGCCGGCGCTGGTTTGTTCCGTCACCGCCGACAACTCTTCGGCCGCGCCTGCGATTTCCTGCACACCGTCACGCAGGCCACCGATCAGCTCGCGCAAATTGACCGTCATGCGTTGCATGCTGCGCTGAAGCGCACCCAGTTCGTCGCGGCGAGTCACGACCATTTCGTGCGTCAGGTCGCCATCGGCCACACGCTCGGCGTTCACCAAGGTCATCTTCAGCGGAACGACGATTTGACGGGTGATCACCCAGGCGGCCAGCACGCCGATCAGCAGTGCGGCCAGCGATGCGCCGCCGAGCAAGGTGAAAGCCTCATTGACGTCTATGTCGCCTTGATCCACTTGACGCTTGGACAGTTGGTCGCTGATGGCGATCACGCCGCGGATGCTGGCAAGCATCCCGGTCAGCGTCGTGCTTGCAACATCGTTGATCTCGACAAACTGCGCAAAGCCGGTCTGGAATGCCACGGCTTCCTTATGGATGGCCTGGGTGCCGGCAGACTCGCCAGGCAAGGCGGTGTTGATGGCATTCAACTGAGTGACGGCTTGCACGATGGCCTCTTTGGCCGGCGCGGCAAGTTCAGTCTTGAAGGAGTAGGCATATTGATTTGCCTTGGTCCGCGCCTGATCCATCAGCATTTCGGCCCTTGCCACGGAATCGCGTTCGACCTGGCTGCGATCTTGCGAAGCCACGCGGCTCATCATGGCTTGCAGTTCGGCATTGGCCGCGTCAGCGTGACGCACGAACGTCAGCTGCAGGTTTTCACGCGCATTGATGGCATTCACATAGGGCGTCAGCTGCGTGCGATAGGTCTTGGCCGCCTCGTCGGCCTTTTTCAGATCTGCCTTGTTGGCCGCCGAGAGAAACACTGGCGTGATCGCCGCAAGGTGCTGATCGAGCGCATCCAGCCGCTTGAAAATCACGGCAGCCTTCTCCGCATCCGGCTGCACCGTGAACGACAGGCGGCCAAGCAATACATCGCGGGACAGGTCGTTCAACTTGCTGATATCGGTGACACGATCGATACGGTGATTCAAGCCGTTGATGCCCGACCAGCCACTGGCGGCGATCAAGAACGTGAGTATCAACACGACACCAAAACCAATGGCAAGCTTGTTGCGAACGCTGGTGTTTTCCAGGACGCGGTTAATTGCTGAAAACATGTCGGTAGAACCGCCTAAATGGGTGAATGGCGCAAGGCGTCTCCCCGGCGGCAAGCGATATTGCTGCGCCGGCAGTACGTCCAACAACGGGTAATGAAGTCGTGAAAGCGAAATCGATGCGGGTGCTGCTTGGTCTGCAACGCTTGCCAACGCGTCCACAAAAGCACGCAGGCCAGCACCGGGGAGGGGCTACCAACCGGTAGTTTCCCATGATGGCTGCAAGCGTAATGCAAGTGCGGTGTGCTATTTTCGACAGTAGAAGCAGGGTTCCCCCTCTTCTCCACGTTATGAATCACTGCAAGCAGCGCATCCGGCGCTGTTCACGCAGTGGTGCTTCTCGCCAAAACGCCATGCCCGCCATCACTCTCGTCGTCGCCTACACCCGCAACCGTGTCATTGGCCGCGACAACAAAATGCCCTGGCACCTGCCGGGCGACCTTGCCCATTTCAAGCGCACCACGCTGGGCCGCCCGATTCTGATGGGCCGCAAGACCTGGGAATCCATCGGGCGTCCGCTGCCAGGCCGCCAGAACATCGTGATCACGCGCAATGCGGCTTATGAAGCAGCCGGCGCCACAGTGGTCGAGTCGCTGGATGCCGCGCTGGCAGCAGCGGGCGAGGTCGACCAGATCTTCGTGATCGGGGGAGCAGAAATCTTCAATGCCGCCCTGCCCCGGGCGAACCGGCTGGTGGCGACGGAAATCGATGCGGACATCGACGGCGACACCTGGTTTTCGCCCTTGCCTGAAGGCGAGTGGCAGGAAGTCGAGAGACTGGCCCAGCCCGAGGACAACGGCACGTCGTACAGCTTCGTGACCTATACCCGGAAGGACACCGGCGCGGTCTGAAGCAATACGCTTGCGGCACTGCGACCAATACAGTTTGCCGATTTCTCCGCAGCCGTCCCTGTTGCGTTCGCCTTTGGCTCTCCAGACTGGCATGCTTACGTGTAATCCCGAACAGTCAGGCCTATCGACGCGGTCCAAACCGCGCTTGGCCACCAACATGGAGTGAGACACATGGCAGCGAATCCCGATTTTTCCCAAACCCTGTCCGCAGCAAGCGAGTTGCGCGTCGACGGCAAGCGCCTCTGGGACTCCCTGATGGAGTTGGCAAAGATCGGCGGCACGCCCAAGGGCGGTGTCTGTCGCCTGACCCTGACCGACCTGGAC
>Ga0265798_10008875_pt1 | contig 12717 bp, 9 predicted proteins | sample P3T30metagenome_FD_192430 | JGI IMG/M metagenome (GOLD analysis project Ga0265798, IMG submission 192430) | Plant litter microbial communities from East Loma Ridge, Irvine, California - P3 T30 | ecosystem: Environmental > Terrestrial > Plant litter > Unclassified | place: USA: California...
CTCGGGCGAGGTCGACGCGGTGCGCATCCCCAAGGAGGGGTTCTACGCGCACCAGGTGATGTGGAACGGCTGGGTCGACGTCGAACGCCCCGCCACGCACGTCATCGGCCATTGGAACTACGCGCCGGGCACGACCAAGGACCTCAGCGTCGTCTCGACCGGCGACAGAGTCGAGCTGTTCCTCAACGGCCGGTCGCTCGGCCAGGGCACGCGCTCCAGCGGCTTCCTGTTCACCTGGCCCGGCGTGGCATGGCAGCCGGGCACCCTGCGCGCGGTCGCGACCGGTGCCGACGGGCGCACCTCCGAGCATGTCGTCGAGACCGTCGGCGCCCCCGTCGCGCTGCGCCTGACGCCACATACCGGCCCGCGCGGCTTCGTGATGGATGGCGCCGACATCGCGCTGGTCGATGTCGAGGTCGTCGACGCGAAGGGCCGGCGCGTGCCGACCGCCAACGACAAGGTCGCCTTCGCGCTGACCGGCCCGGCCGAATGGCGCGGCGGCATTGCGCAGGGCGACAGCTCGGGCAAGCCGCGTGCCGCCGTCGCGGTGCAGGCGGAGGCGATCCCGGGCACCACGCCGACCGCCGGCACCGCGCGCGACGAGGACAATTACATCCTGTCGAAGACGCTGCCAGTCGAGGCGGGCGTCAACCGGGTGCTGCTGCGCGCGGGCGCGGCGAAGGGCAGCGTCAGGCTGACCGCGACCGCACCGGGTCTGAAGTCCGCCACGCTGGAGGTTCCGACCGTGGCGGCGGCGAAAGTCGTCGGCGGCCTGTCACGCAGTTTCGCCGAGGATGCGCAGTCCGGTCTGCTGACGCGCGGCCCGACACCATCGACGCCGTCGTACCGCGTCAACCGGACGACCTTCATGCCGTCGAAGATCATCGCAGGGTCGCGCCAGGCCGATGCGGGCAACTCGATCGACGACAACGAACTGACGCATTGGGTCAGCGATGGCACCCCCGGCACCGCATGGATCGAATATCGCTTCGACAAGCCGGTGACGCTGAGCGAGATCGACCTGAAGCTCGTCGGCTGGCGCTCGCGCGCCTACCCGCTGCGCATCACGCTCGACGGACGCGAGGTCTGGAAGGGCGAGACCGAGCGCCAGCTCGGCTATGCGAATGTCGCCTTCGCCCCCGCGACCGGCAGCGTCCTGCGCCTGACGCAGACCGCCCCCACGCAGGACCGCGACGCGTTCGGCAAGATCGTCGAGCTCGGCACGGCCAAGAAGTCGGGTGACACCGGCGCGGAGGCGGTCGCGCCCGGCTGGCGGCTCGCGATCGTCGAAGCGGACTTCCACGGCCCGGTCGCGCGATGACCGCGTTGGCAGCCATAGCGCTGCTCGCCGGCGCAGCACCCGACGTCTATGTGCTTGCCGGCCAATCGAACATGTCCGGCCGCGGCGCGGTCGTCGACCTGCCCGCGCAGGACCGCGACCCTGACCCGCGCATCCGGCTGTACGGCAACGACGGCCAGTGGCGCCCGGCGCTCGACCCCCTCGACGATGCAAGCGGACAGGTCGACGCGGTGTCCACCGACAAGCAGGCCGCGGTCGGCCCCGGCCTGACGTTCGCGCGTGCGATGCTGCGGACGCGCGGGCATTCCATCTCGCTGGTCCCGTGCGCCAAGGGCGGCTCGTCGATCGGCCGCTGGAAGCCTGCATCGGATCGCGACAGCCTGTACGGCTCGTGCGTCGCGCGCGTCCGCGAGGCGGGCGGACGCCCTGCAGGCATGCTCTGGTATCAGGGTGAATCCGACGCCGGGAAACCGCCGGCCGAGGCCCAGAGCTGGACCGCGGCGTTCGAACGGATGGCCGGCGCGTTCCGCCGCGACCTCAGCGCGCCGAAGCTGCCGATCGTCCTCGTCCAGATATCGGACCAGCCGCGCACCGACCCGGGTCGCTTCCCGAGCTGGTACGTCGTCCAGGATCAGCAATCCCGTCCAGCTCTTCCCTGCACCGCGATCGTCAGCGCCAAGGGACTTCCACGCAACCCCGACGACCTGCACCTGACGACGCAAGCGCAGCGCACGCTCGGCCCCCGGCTGGCCGCGGCGATGGCGCGGCTAATCGCAAAGGGATGCCGATGAAGATCGCATCGCTCTGCGCGGCCCTCGCGCTCGCCAGCGGGGGCAGCGCGGCCGCCAAGGACGGTTTCCTGATCGCGATCACGGTCGACGACCTACCCGCGCACGGACCGCTACCCGTCGGCACGAGTCGGACCGACGTCGCCCGATCCTATCTCGCGACGCTCAAGGCACATGGCGTCCGCCAGGCGTTCGGGTTCGTTAACGCCGTCAAGGTGGCGAGCGACGCGTCGAGCGAGGCTGTGCTCGATCTGTGGCGCCGGGCGGGCTACCCGCTCGGCAATCACAGCTACAGTCATATGAATCTCAATCGTGCGGAAAGCGTCGCGGCTTGGACCGCGGACGTGGTCGCGGGCGAGACGCTGGTTGCCCGACACATGGCGGGCGAGAACTGGCATTATTTCCGCTTCGCCAATCTCGCGCCCGGAACGGGCGAGCGCCAGGCGGCGGCCGCCGCAGTGCTGAAGACGCGCGGGTATCGCATTGCCGACGTCAGCGTCGCGTTCGGCGACTGGGTCTATACCGACGCTTATGTCCGCTGCCTCGCCAAAGGTGACCAGGCGAGCATCGCTGCGATGAAGGTGCGCTATCTCCAAGAGGTCGATAACGGCATCGCGGCCATGAAGACCTTGTCGCGCCGCGTGTATGGACGTGTCGTTCCGCAGGTGCTGCTGACGCATCTCGGGGCTTGGTCGGCGGTAACCTTGCCCGACGTGATGGCGCGGCTCGACGCGGCGGGCGCGCGATACGTCACGCTCGAACGCGCGCAGTCCGACCCCGCCTATGTCGAAGCGGCGACGCTGCCCGGCGGCGGCGGCATCTTCCAACGAACCGCGAAGGCGAGGCAGGTGAACCTGTCGGACATCGACGAGCCGAAGGCGGCAATGAACGTCAAGCAACTCTGCCGGTGATTGGCAGCGCCCACATTGCAGACCCTAGCCAACGGTAAAGCCGTGCCTCCCGCCATGTGCCGTGCGTCCCGCGATCGTAGCCGACCCCCCGTCCGGCAGATCGACCGAACCCTGGCACCGTGCCATTCCACCGTGATCGGACCGTGCGCGGTGGGAACCGTCCCGCTCGCCCAGGGCAGCCCGCTCGGCTGCGGGCGCACGGCGGCGCGGGCGTATCCGGAGCGGTTCGACCCCCAGCACGCCCTCCGACAAAACAGCACCGGCGCGGCACCCGCCCAAGCGTGGCACAGGTTGTTCCCGTATTGCCGGACCGTAGGTCACCATCATCTCCCCGGCACGAGCGGTACCGCATGCTTTTGCGATCCGCTCCGACGACAGCACACGCCCGCCGCTCGCTCATCCCCAGCGCCGTCTGGAGATGCGCGACCGCTTCCCGCAGCGCGGCAGGCGTCACCATTTTTTTCACAGCAGGTTCTTCAGACCCGCGTTGTGAGCATCGTGTCCGCCAGCAACCGCTTGCCGTCGCCCGCACCTTACCCATCGACGTGCCCTGGCTATCACTATGAAAGCACGGATCGTACGATCCGCCTACGGCAGATATTAAATGGCCATTGACTACGCTGCGGTTCGCGTTCGTGGAACTGCAGCGGCGAAAGCCCCGGCGATCGCATCGTGCATCGGCTTCGGTGCGAACGCGTCGTCATAGGGCAACGGGCGCTTGGGCAGGCCGTCGGGACGCGGCCGCAGCGGTTGCAACCAGCTGTAGCGGTCGCTCAAGCCCCAGCACATCACCGTTCGGCATTGCGGATAGGACAGCATCAGATCGAGGTAAGCACGGGTATGCGCGGCGACCTCGCGATCACGCGGGCCAATCGCGCCGGGCAACGGGTTGTCGTGAACGTCGAGCTCGGCAACCAGCAGATCAAGTCCCATGCCCGTAACCGCGTCGAGGAATTGGCGCCACGCCTTCTCGTCAAGAGCACCCAGCCCGGTTGGCGCTTCGCTGTATTTACTGCCGAGATGGCTTTGGATGCCAAGCGCCGTAACGGGCGTGCCGCGCTTCTTCAGGCGCTCGAGCAGCCGGAGGACTGCATCGCGGTGGCGTGCGTCGTCCGACCGCCAGCTCATGAAGTCATTATAGACGAGTTCCGCGTGCGGCGCCGCGCGCCGTGCGCTGCGGAACGCCATGTCGATCAGGTTTTCGGCGCCGACGGGCTTCGAAAGCACCGTCTCCCGAAGAAGGCCAGTATCGGGATCAATGCTCTCGTTGACCACGTCGAAGCTGTCGACCCTGCCGGCGTAGCGTCGTGCGACGGTATCGACATGCTCGTCGAGCAGCCGCGCGGCTTCGGTACCCGGCTTCACGCCGTAATCGTGTGTCCGCGTCCATTCCGGCATCCATCGTTCAAAATGCCACAGCAGCGTATGGCCGCGTATGCCGAGGCGTTCCTGCCGCGCCCATGCGACGATCGCATCCGCCGCGCGAAAATCGAACCGGCGCGCATCCGGGCGCAGCGCGATCCACTTCATCTCGGTCTCGGGAACGATCAGCCCGCACTGCGCGGCGTTCAGCCGGCGATAGGCGGGGTCCGCGAAGTTCGTGTGACCGATCGTACTCCCGAACCGGATTCCCTTCGCGCTCGCCAGCCGGGCCAGCGAGTTGGGGCCGGTCGCGGCGCTGAGGCTCTGTCCCAAGGAACAGGCAAGGGTAGCGGCACCAGCCGCGAGCAGATTGCGCCGATTCATCGTCATGTCGTGGTCTCCAATAGCTTATCAATCATCGCGACGCGGCCGTGGGGCGGCGCGCTTGTGTCAGCGAAATCTCGAACGGGCTTACCGGTCCGGCGGCATCGCGCACGTCGCATGCCGGGCTGTCGCCCCAGCAATACCGGACGCGCGTCGCGCCGGGCTGGGAGGGCAGGCCAACCGATTTGGCGCCAACACTTGCAGGTACGCGGCGGCATGATGACTGCGTCGTGCCGCACAGCTCGAACGATTGTGGTGCGGTCGAAGCCGACAGCCGACCAGTGACGTCGCCGAACTGAACGGTCACGCGTCCGTTCCCTTCGTGGGCGGTCATCGGTTGCGGACCAGAGCGGGACCCGTGCCGCCCATAAACGACCGATAAAGCGGATTGCGCCAGCCGCTCGCCAACGGTTCGCTTGTCGGTCGGATGAATGTCCGAAGGATCGCCGACATCAATCGTGACGATCAGGCCCGACCGCACGTCGGTCAGCACGTGTCGGCGCTGCGCCTCACGCACGGCGGCCCAATCGCTGTCGACAGGCCGGTCGGCCTTGGGACCGAAATTCGCGAGCTGCACGATCAGTATCGGCAGCGTCGGGCCGAACGTCGCGCGCCGATCACGATACAGCGCAGTCAGCCGGTCGCCATAGGCGAGACGATCGGCGGTGTTCGACTCCCCCTGGTACCATGCCATCGCCCGCAGGCCGTAGGCACCGAGCGGCGTGATCATCCCGTTGTACAACGTTCCCTGACCCGAGGCCGGATGCCACGGCGCGCGGGGTGGCCGTGGTCGCGCGTGGTCGACCTTGCGGTAGAACCAGGGCCCGGACAACGGAATGCGCCGACCGTCGGCAAGCGCGAGCGCGCGCCGTTCGGTGGGCCCGTAAAACCCGCCCGTATCCCAGGTATCCAATATGTTGACCGTGACCACGTTGTCGCCGGCCTTCAACGTTCCGGCCGGCACCGGATAGCGCCGCGGTTCGTCACCCGCTCCGGTGCCGACCGGACGCCCGTTCACCCAGCTTTGGTCGATCTCGTCAACGCCGCCGACATCGAGTGTCGCCGCCTGCAGCGCCTGTTCCGCCGTCAGCGTGACGTGCGTACGGTACCAGACCATGCCGTTGAAATCGGCGAGCACCGGCGCAGGCCATTTCTCCCAAAGGTCGAGCAGCGGCACGCGTGCCCAGCCCGTCGTTCCGGTCTGCCTCCACGGTTCGTCGGTCGGCGATATCTCGGACCGCCACCATTGCCGCCACTGCTCTCCCCAAGTGAGGTTCGCGGTTGCGGGATCGCGATTGTACGCAGCGAGCAGATCGATCATGTCGCGGTCGCCCCCACCGGCGGCAAGCGCGGCGGGGCTAAGCCACGCCTGGAGGGTCGATCCGCCCCACGAGGCGTCGATCAATCCGATCGGCACCCGAACGGTGCGCCGGAGGGCCCGCGCCATGTACCAACAGACTGCGGAGAATTCCGCAGCCGACGCGGGCGATGCGGGTCGCCAGTCCAGCGGTTGCGCGAGACTCCGGACCGGCAACGCAGCGGAAACCGCCGGCATCGTCGCGAGCCTCAGATTGGAGTCGGCGGCGCTTGCGATCTCGGTCGCGCCGCCGCGACTCTTCGACAGCGGGAATTCCATGTTCGATTGGCCGGAACACAGAAACACGTCGCCGATCGCGATATCTACGAGCGACTGGCTGCCACCGGAGCCGCGGCGTGCGTCGAGCCTGTACGGGCCACCCGCGCGAAGCGCCGGCAGAACGACCGACCATCGGCCATCCGGGCCGGCACGGACGGTCCGGTGGCGGCCCTGCAGCGTGATGTCGACCTGCTCCCGCGGCGCCACCCTGCCCCACAGCCGGATCGGCCGATCCCGCTGCAACACGGCATGGTCCGCGAAGACCGGGTCCAGGATCTGTGCGGCCAAGGCCGTTGGGGTTGCCAAGGCAGCAAGCACGAACAGCTTTGCACAGCGCATACCAAACATCCTCTTCGATCATGCGTCCGCATTGCCGCGGATCGCCGCCAATTCCGGTATCGTACCGTACCGCCTCACCAATCAATTGTCGGACAAGATCTCGCAATATGAGATCGATGGTCACCTGTTGACATATGGTACCGCTACCGTCAAACGGCATTCAGACGATAGCGCCGATCATCACAAGTGTTGGCTTAGCGTCGGAAAATAACGCGACCGGGAAATCCGGCGCGCCGTCGTGGAAATCACGCGTCCGGATGGATCGAGCGATGATCTCGTCCGCGGCGACATGAGGGGATGAAAGTATGAAGCGCATCGTCACTAAGCATCGTGTACGGTTTCTATGCGGCTCAGCGATTATCCTGGCATCCTGCTCTTTAAGTCTTGCGCCACTTCATGCTCAGACGGCCCCCGCCCCCGGGGCGTCGGATGACGCTCCTGAAACGACTGCGCCAGTCTCGCCATCCACCGATGCCGAAGGGCAGCAAGCAGAGGCTCCCGACATCGTCGTGACCGGCTCGCGCATCGCCCGCAACGGTTTCAACGCCTCGACGCCGGTCGCTGTCCTAGGTCAATCGGACGTGAAGTTGTCCGGCACGGTCAATGTCGAGAACCTTCTGGAAGCGTCGCCGCAGTTCGTTGCTTCGCAGGAGGGCGGGTCGACATCAAACACGCTGAACGGCACCGCCAGCGTCAACCTGCGCGGGTTCGGACCGAGCCGCAATCTCGTGCTCGTGAACGGTCGCCGTTTTGCGATCTACGGCCCTGATCAGGTCACCGATCTGAACACGATCCCCGCGGCACTCATCGCGCGTACCGAGATCGTCACCGGCGGATCATCGGCGGTCTATGGGTCGGATGCGATAACCGGCGTGGTCAACTTCATCATGCGGGAAGATTTCAGCGGCGTCGAAGGGCGCTCGCAGTTGAACATCGATCGCCCGACCGGAACGCCGGTCTACAATTTCGACCTGACGGTCGGCAGCAATTTCGCCGACGATCGCGGCAATATCGTCGTCTCGGGCAACTACCAGAAGCGCAATTCGATCACGCGCGGGGAACGCGGCGGCTTCGCGTACGACGCACTGCAGGATGGCTGCGTCGTGCCGGGAACCGGCAGCTCGCGCGGCGCCGGAACGCCGTTCTCCATCCCTGCCGGCCAGACGTGCCAGTCGGGCGGCGGCGAACTCGGCTTTGTGCGCGGCGGCAGCGGCGACATTCCCAATGGTCGCTTTTCGGGCATCCCATCGGCCGGCGGCAGCAATGCCGCGCTCAACGCAGCCTATGCCGCCGCCGGCCTTGGAGCGGTCGGGTCTCGCGGCTTTACCTTCAATGATGCCGGAACGGCTGCGCGGCCGCAGATCACGCCGCAGGACGATTTCAATCTCGCGCCGGACAACTATCTGATCCAGCCGCTGGAACGTCGGATGGTCAACAGCTTCAGCCATTTCGATTTCGCCAAGGCCCTGACCGGGTACATGGAACTGCATTACTCCGACGTACGCAGCAATGCGCAGCTCGCGCCGACGAACGTGGGCGCGCCGACACTGTTCAACGTCAACAATCCCTATCTGACGCCGCAGCTTCGGGGCGTGTTGCAGCAACTGGATCTCGCCGAAACCGGCCCGCAGACCATCGTCAGCGGCACGACGCGCCAGACTACCACACGGGGTGACGGACTGGCCGTGCTGACCGCAGGTCGTCGCTATCTCGAGGTCGGACCGCGGCAGAGCGATTCGCAGCGGAAGGTTTTCCGTGGCGCATGGGGACTTCGCGGCGATATCGGCGACGTATCTCAAGGCTTCCTGACCGACCTGAAATACGATGCCTATTACAGCTACGCCAAGAGCGACGAGACCGTGGAGCTGCGCAACGCCGTCTCGCGAAGCCGGCTGCAGGCTTCGCTTCTCTCGGTCAGTGGCGCGGCGCCCGTCTGCAACATCTTCGGGCAGAATATTTCGCCGGCATGTTCGGACGCTATATCGATCAGCGCGACCAATATGACCAAGACCACGCTGCAGGTCGCGGCCGGCAATATCACCGGCAAGCTGTTCTCGCTTCCTGCAGGGCCGCTCGGTTTCTCGTTCGGCGGCGAATGGCGCAAGACCAGCGCGACGTTCAATCCGGATGCCTTCCTGGCGTCGGGCGACGTCGCCGGCTTCAATCCAGGGTTGCCGACAAGCGGCAGCATATCGGTCAAGGACGTGTTCGGCGAGGTCCGCGTCCCGCTCATCCACAACACGCCTTTTGTCGAGGATCTGACCGCGAACGCGGCGTTCCGGCGGTCCGACTACGACCTTGGTGGGATCGGCAGCGTCTGGACGTATCTTGGCGGGCTCGACTGGCGGGTCAGTCGCGACCTTGCGCTTCGTGGACAGTATCAAAGGGCGATCCGCGCGCCGAACGTCGCCGAGGTGTTTGGTGGCCTCAACCGGGTGGTGGGTGCCGCGACCGACCCTTGCAGCGACCGTGGGCCGGCATCGGCGCGCACCGAAGCGGTACGCGCGATCTGCATCGCCAACGGCGTGCCGGCAGCCGCCGTCTTTACCGCAGGAGTACAGCCCAACAACATCATTCCCGCCGATTTCGGCGGGAATCCCGATGTCGGTGAGGAAAAGTCGGATACGTTCACGGTCGGCGCGGTCATCACGCCGAGTTTTGCGCCGCGACTGTTCATCAGCATCGACTATTTCAACATCACCCTCGACGGTGCGATCTCCGCGCTGGGCGGCGGTCTGCAGAACACGATGAACCTATGTTTCAACGTGCTGCAGGATGCGACCAGCGAATATTGCCGCGCGATCAGTCGCGATCCCAATTCCGGCGCGATCAACGATCCGTATGTGGCGCAGATCCGCAACGCGAACACAGGATCGCTGAAAACGTCCGGTATCGACTTCGCCGTGCAGTATCGGCTGAATCTGGGCTTCGGTCTGCCCCTGTTCGGCGAGACGAGCACGGTCGATTTCGGGACGAACTATACCTGGCTCGCGGAGTTCACGTCGACGCCGGTTGCGGCGTTCGACGAGATCAAGAATTACTGTGCCGGATCGCACGGTGCGACCTGCGGCCAGCCGCTGCCGCGCTGGCGCGGCACGTCGCGAATCACTTGGAACATCGGCGATCTCAGCCTGAGCGCGCGTCATCGGTATATCGGTGCCGTCACCACGGACCGCTTCGTCGTCCCCATCCGGTCAGGCGCAGCTACCGCGCCGACACTGGCGAGCATTGCCTATCCCGTGCTCGATGATCAAAATTACATCGATTTGTCGTTTTCGCTGAAAGCGGCCAAGTCGCTCGAACTGTTCGGCGGCGCCAACAACGTCTTCAACAACAACCCGCCGATCACGACACAGGGCCCGAACGCTAACACCTGGTCGGCTACCTATGACGTCATGGGTACCGAGTTCTTCGTCGGCGCGACCGTCAAATTTTGACGGTCGCGAATACGATCGCGGACTTTCGATTGGCCTATTTTTGTCACCAAGACCCAGAAGCGGACATTCAACGCCACTTCGTCAGTTCTCAGAACGGCCATCTGTTAATGCAATCTGCAGCCGGTCTAAGAATGCGTCGGTTGCCCCACGCGCCAAGCAACGTCGTGGCTGTCGAACAGATCGGCTAACGCGTTCAGTCAAAAGTGATGATACCTAGCGATAGTCGTAGCAGAGTTCGTATTCCAGCCCCGGGGAACAGTCGCGCTGCGAGAACGGCAAGGGCTACCCGCCGAGGCCACCACACGGTACTCCTACGGCCTGACCGGGATGGAGAAACGAAAATGATCCGTGCTTTTGCAGCAGCGCTTTGCGCGATGTTCGTGGCGACGACTACGTCCGCGGCCGAGTTGACCGCCTCTGCGACGACGGCGCAACTGCAACAGGCGGCAATTGCGCTCAACTCGGCTCCGCCTGCGCTCAAGGCGGACGTGGCCGCGGCCAGCGCGACATTGCGGCCGTTCGTTATTACGTTAATGTGCGTGCAGGATGACACTGCGACACGCGCGCTGGTCGAACGATATGTTGGCTCGCGTGGGACGACCATGTTCAACGGCTGGTCAGGAATGATGTCGCCGGCCAAACGCATGCCGCACCATGACATGGTCGGTTGTCTGAATTTGGAGCGCATTCAAAACTGGCGGCGGATTGCTGCCAACGAGTTTGGGTTCGACATCATCTTCACCGCTCCGGACAGCGGCGAAAGTTACAAATGGCCTACGCTCATGCATCGTGAACCGGACGGGACCTGGTTGGTCGCCTGAAACGAGATTGAATTGGGCCGCAAGGTTAAGATGACTGGCCGCTGTTGAGAAACCGCACTGTTTTGACGCCTAGCGGCGAACGCCGCTTCTGATCGCGAGAATGGTCCCAAGCCCCGCTCATGCTGCAGCTGAAGCCTCAGATCGTCGTTGTCAACGCGGGGTGGCAATCTGCAGAACGTGAACGGCGCTTGCCGGCCTACGCCGCCGGGAATCGCCCGCCTTTTCCAACTGTCCGGTGTCAATCTTCGGACCTTGCGGCTGACAGCTCAAAGCTTGTCGGCTAAGTCAACGACTCCTCGGTGAGGTCCATTGCTCCGTGTATGGGCCGCATGGGGTGCCCTCGGCTTCTTGATGCAACGCCAATACAAGTCTGCCGCGCGCGGCTACGGTAAGCATTCCCGCGAGCGCCAAGAGGCTTCCTGCGACGCCGGATACATTGTATGCGGTCATGACTGGTTGAACGAGTTGGACTGCGCCGTTCCAGAGGACCGATCGTTTTCGCACGAACGCCTTGGTCCGCACTGCGATGTGCAAATACATGGTCTTCTCCGGGCTGAATGCCTGGTTAATCAGCGACGTTGGGTCGTTATCCGCTGCCACCTCGTCCGTGGCTGTGATGCAATCTGGACGAGGTGGCGAACTGGCGGATCGCTCTGAAGCTTGATGCCGCAAGCGAGATCTCAGAATCGCATGTTACCTCACGGGCATGACAATTGGCGTGCCCTTATCCTTAATTAGAACCGCGACAAACTTCGCCGTTCTGGTTCGGCTGGCATTCCGACCGACGATGTGGACGTCATTTCGCCCCTCGAAGTAGGTTTGACCTGATCGAAGGGTGACGAGCTTACCTCCTTTCACCTGCATGACGATCGTTCCTTCGAGCACGTAGAGGAACACGGATGCATCGTGGCGGTGGATCGGGTCGACGTCGCCAGGCGCATACTCGACCAAGATCATCGTTCCCACTTTGCCCGGAACGCTCGCAAGGGGGCGAGTTTGCAACTCGGTGACCTTGGCAGCCTGAGCGGCAGAACCGATCAGCCCAACCATGCCAGCCACCGAGAGAGCCCTCGTCCACAGTGGCGAATGCCGGCTGCCAGCATCAGCCCGCAACATGGGAGATGCCCTTTGGATGAGCGGCACGGAAGCCGATTTGCAGCCGGTTCCACAGGTTGATGGCGCCGATAGCGAGCGTGAGATTAACGCACTCGCTATCGCTGAACGCCTGCTCGATCATGGCATAGTCAGCATCGGGCGCACCGGTCTCGGCGACTAACGTCAGTGCCTCCGTCCACGCGAGTGCCGCTCGCTCTCGATCACTGTACAGTGAGGACTCACGCCAGCCGTCTAGCAGATAGATACGGAACTCATCCATGCCCTGCGCGCGCGCGTCGGTTGCATGCATATGCAGGCAATAGGCGCAGCCGTTGATTTGTGAGGCACGAAGCTTCACCAGCTCGAGCAGTTCGGACTCAAGGCCGCTGGCCTTGAACGTACCCTCAAGCGCAAAGAGTGCTTTCATGGCGGCCGGTGCGAGAGCGAACTGATTAGTCATACGTGGTGTCATCATCTTTCTCCATGACGTTTGATTTTCCGTCATGAACTTGACGAAATAGTATCGTCAGATGTGACATCTCGAAGCGGTTTATTAGCGATTTTCGAACTTGGAAGGTACGTCTGCCGCTAAGCGGCAAACTCATTCTATGAAGTCGGGTATAGCTAGAACGTAGCCATCTCCG
>Ga0265798_10008876_pt1 | contig 12717 bp, 6 predicted proteins | sample P3T30metagenome_FD_192430 | JGI IMG/M metagenome (GOLD analysis project Ga0265798, IMG submission 192430) | Plant litter microbial communities from East Loma Ridge, Irvine, California - P3 T30 | ecosystem: Environmental > Terrestrial > Plant litter > Unclassified | place: USA: California...
CTCGTTGGTGATGTTCTGCACTTCCGCGATGAGTTTCACGTTCTCCGTCAGGTTGTACGAGGCCGAGGCGTCGACGAAGATCGAGCTGGCGTTCGAGGTCGAGTCGGCGTCGACCGAGCCGCTCGGCACCGCGGTGAGGAAGGACGAGCGATAGTTCACCGTCGAGCGGATGCTGAAGCGGCTGTCCTCATAATAGAGCGTGCCGCTCGCGGTTTCCGGCGACAGGCCGACCAGCGGCGCAGTGCGCGAGAGCGTCGGCGAAATGATATAGTTGATGTTCGACCGCACCCGCGTGAAGTTGCCCAGCGCGCCGAAGTTCTTGAGGAAGCCTGGCAGGAAGGTGAAGGGCAGCTGCACGTTCGCCTCGAAGCCGCGCAGCGGGCCGCCCGGCGTGTTGTTGCTGCGCTGGACGGTGAACTGGTCGCCGGGGCGCAGCTGCGTGCCGTTGAGCAGCGACAGCGGCAGGCCGATGTCCTGGAAGGCGACGCTGGCGCTGGTCGTCTGGATGTACGTCTCGATGTTCTTGTAGAAATACGCCACCGAGAGCAGCGAGCCGGGGCGGAAATACCATTCCAGCGCGGCGTCGAAGGTGTTGGCACGGATCGGTTCGAGGAACGGGTTGCTGAACGAGGCGGTCTGGATCACCAGGTTGGCCGAGCCCGAGGGGATCAGCTGCCCGTAGGACGGGCGTGACATTACCCGTGCCGCCGAGAGGCGCGCGATCAGGTCGGGCGTCACGTCCAGCGCCAGGTTCATCGACGGCAGCCAGTCCTCGTAGGAGCGGCTCACCTCGGAGATCACGTAGCGCGACGGATAGGTCGATCCCGCCGGCGCGGCGGTGGTGATCGGGCCGTAGGTGTCGAGGCTGGTGTGGACGTAGCGCACGCCCGCGTCGCCGCGCAAAGTGACCGGCAGGATGTCCTGCGTGTCGAACTTCACCATGGCGTAGCCCGACTTGTACTTCTCGTCGACGCCACCGTAGGTCCCCTTGGCGCACTCGATGCTGCAATAGACGTAGCTGTCGAGCCCGACCGCGTCGCGGAACTTGTCCGGATCGATCGAGACGAAGTCCTGCAGCTGTCCGTCGAGATTCTTGCCGATGCCGGTGGTGGTGAAGGTAATGTCGGCGAGCGAGACGCCGGTCGGCAGCGCCAGCGGGTTGTTGGTGGCGAGCTGGCGCTCGCGCGCGGTATATTTGTTGGTGCGATACTGGCCGCCGAACTGGACGGTGAAGCCCTGCGCCGGCTTCCAGTCGCCGTTGAGCTCGAACGTCTTACTGACGATCGTGTTGCGGCGGATGAAGTTGGAGAGCTGGCCGCGCTGGTCGCCGTTGGCGAGCGGCGGTCCGTATTGGAACAAGGTCGGGTCGGTCGTGTCGATGCCGTAGCCGATCTTGGGAATGTCGGGATTGTCGCGGAAGTCGATCGACCAGTTGCGGCTGTCGTTCGAATCGATCGCCACCTGCAGGCGGTTCACGTCGAGCCGCGACTCGTTGATGCCGGCGAGGCCGAAGACGCGGAAGCTGTCCGAGAAGCGATGGTCGAAGTTGAGGTTGGCCTGCTTATACTCGGAGGTGAAGCGCTCGCTCTGCATCTCGGAGCGCAGGTCGACGCCGTCGAACAGGCCGTGGATCAGCGAGCCATTGTCGTCGACCTCGATCTCGCGCACCGAGGTCAGCGGCTGGCCGTTGTTCGAGATCGCGCGGCCGAACGAGCGCGCGTCGAAATAGGTGTCGAGCCGGTCGACCTTGAAGCGCGAGTAGAGCCCGTCGAGCGAGATGTCGGTATTGTCGCTCGGCTTCCACTGGAAGGTCAGCGAGCCGGCGATGCGCTGCTGGTCCTGGCTGCTGCGCACCGGGCGCGGCAGGCGCGGCAGGTAGACGCCGCCGCCCGGTCGCCCGTTCACGCCGGTGCGGCTCATGATGTAATCATAGGCCGCCTGGGTGCCGGTACGCGGGTTGTTGGTGCTGCAATTGTTGGCGTCCGAGCCGATCGCGGCGCCGCTCGGCTGAGTATAGCCGACGCCGGGGCTGGTCACCGCGCCGCCGTTATAAGTGTAGCCGACGGGCGTGCAGAAGGGGAAGATCACGCCCGCGTTGGCGCTGTCGGTCGGCTGGGCCAGGCCGTACACCGTGGTCGGCACGACATCGACCGCCGAATAGGCGTATTCGTCGATGCGGCGCTTCGAATAGGCCACGCTGGCGAGCACGCCGAACGTATCGCCGAACTGCTTGGAGACGAGCGCGGACAGGCGCGGGTCGACGTCCTTCTTGATGTCGTTGTAGATGCCGCGCGCGGTGCCGGAGAAGACGAACGACTTCTTCTGGTCGAACGGCTTGGGCGCGCGCAGGTCGACGGTGGCGCCGAGCGAGCCCTCCTCGACGTCGGCCGAGGTGGTCTTGCGCACCGACAGCGCCGAGAAGATCTCGGTCGGAAAGGTGACGAAGTCGAACGAGCGGCCGGTGGCGACGCCGCCGCGGATGTCGCTGCCGCTGACCTGCGACACGCCCTCCATGCCGTTGATGCGGACGCGCGTGAACTGCGCGCCGAGGCCGCGCACCGAGATGTTGCGCCCCTCGCCGCCGTCGCCGCGCGACAGCGCCACGCCGGGAATGCGCTGCATCGACTCGGCGAGGTTCGAATCGGGGAACTTGCCGATATCCTCGGCGACGATGCTGTCGACCGCCGCGGTCTCGGCGCGCTTCTGGTTGAGCGCGCTGTTGAGCGAGGCGCGGAAGCCGGTGACGACGATGTCGTTGATCTGCGCCTCGCCGCCTTCCTGCACGGGCGATTGCGTGCCCTGCGCGTCGGTCGCGGGCGGCGCGGCGGGGGCGCCGGCGGAGACGACGTCGCCGGTGGCGGAGGGTGGCGGCTGGTCCTGCGGCGCGGCCTGCGCGGCGGCAGCCCCCGCGATCAGCGCGGCGAGCGCGCTCGACGACACGAACAGAGCGCATTTGTGGCGACGGTGCATGCCCACATCCCCTCTCCCAATAGGCGCACGCTCGTCTCAGGCTTGCTGTGCGCGGGTGGCGCCGCCGCCGTCTGCGCGGCATGCGGTCGATGGGGAAGAGCTAACAGCTGCGAACCTGTCTGGCAACTGGCCTGACCAGATTGTAGGAAAACAACGGCTGATTCCTCCCCGCAAGGCGGGGAGGGGACCGCCGCGCGTCAGCGCGGTGGTGGAGGGGGCTCTCCGCTCACGAACCAGCTCGTATGCGGAAGCCCCCCCCTCCACCACCCGGCTGCGCCGGGCGGTCCCCCTCCCCGTGCCGGGGAGGATCTTTCTACACCGTCCGCCTTGCCAGTGCGCGGCGGCGCTGGTCGGTCTCCTTGCGCGCGCGCTCCACCGCCTCGGTCTCGGTGACGTCGAGCAGATAGTCGATCACACGGCTGAGATGGTCGCGCATGGCGTTGCGCGCGTCGATCGGCGAGCGCGCCTCCAGCGCGGCGAGAATGCGGCCGTGCTCGGCGAGCCGGCTCTCGGTGCCGAGGCTACCCGCCTTGAGCAGCACCTCGCGCGCCAGCGGCGAGCGGAAGCGCATGTCCCAGAAGTCGGTCACCGCCGAGATGATCACCGCGTTGCCTGTCGCCTCCGCGATGGCGATATGGAAGCGGCGGTCGGCATCCTCGGCGACCTCGTCGCGCGCCATGTCGCTCAGCAGACCGCGCAACTCGGCGAGCTGCTCGGCGTCGATCTCGGTCGCCGCCACCGCCGCGACCTCGCCCTCGAGCAGGCGGCGCGCCTCGGTGATCTCGAACGCGCCGATGTCGAGTTCCTGTTCGACGTGCGGCGTCGCGGCGGCGAGCACGAACACGCCCGAGCCCTTGCGCGCCTCGACCAGCCCCTGCATCTCCAGCGCGATCATCGCCTCGCGGATCGTCGGCCGACTCACGCCGAAACGCTCGGTCAGGTCGCGCTCAGCCGGCAGCCGCGCGCCGACCGGGTAAACGCCCGCGGCGATGTCGGCGACGATCGACTGCACGATCCTGCGGTATAATTTGCCGCCATGCTCGGCCACGCGCGTCAGCTCCTCAGCGTCGCGACGTGCCCGTTCCGCCGCCCCCGCACCGGCTGTTCCTCGGCCTGACCAGCCGGCGCGTCAAGCCTCCTCGACAAAGCATTGCAGCAAAATGTCTGACACCGGCCTTGCATGTGGCCCGACCACGTTCTACGCCTAGCGCCGAGAGTGTTGCCTCCGGTACGCCCGGCGAGTGGACACCCATGCCATGATCGAGGGGAGAGACGGTGGTTCGCACACTCGCGTTGCTGGCGCTGACAGCATGGTCGTCGGCCACCCTCCCCGCCGTCGCGAAAGCCCAGTCGGCGCCAAATCGCAGCGCCTCCGCGCCCTGGCAGGACCTCATGCCCAAGCCCGGCCTCGCCGGCTGGCACCGCACCGGCGGCAACGCCACCTATGAGGTGGTCGGCGACGAGCTGGTCGGCCGCGCGGTGGTCGGCAAGGGCAACAGCTGGCTCGTCTCGGATCGGCTCTACGGTGACTTCATCGTCGAGTTCGACGCCAAGACCGATCCCACGCTCAACTCGGGGATGATGATCCGCGGCCAGAGCCGCCCCGATTACCGCAACGGCGTCGTTTTCGGCTATCAGGCCGAGATCGACCCCTCGTCACGCGCGTGGAGCGCGGGCCTATACGACGAGCAGCGCCGCCAGTGGCTGTACACGCTGGGGCGCAACGAGCCGGCGCGCAAAGCCTTCCGCTCGGGCGACTGGAACCATTATCGCGTGGAGGCGATCGGCAACCGGCTGCGCACCTTCATCAACGGCGTGCCCGCCGCCGACATCGTCGACGACACCGACGCGCGTGGCTTCCTCGCCTTCCAGGTCCACGCGCTGCCCGACGACGTCGCCGCCAAGGGGCCCGAGGTGCGCTTCAAGGGCCTGCGCATCATCACGCAGGACCCGAAGCGCTACGCCATGCCCGAGAACCAGCTCGAGCAGCAGGGCTGGCAGTTGAACGCGCTCACCGCGGCCGAGCGCCGCGCCGGCTGGACGCTGCTGTGGGACGGTCGCACCGCGAAGGGCTGGCGCGCGGCCAAGGGAGGCGGCTTCCCGTCGCACGGCTGGACGATGGCGAATGGCGTCCTGACGGTGGAGAAGAGCGCGAGCGAGGCGGCGCGCGGCGGCGACATCGCCACCGCGGCGACCTATCAGAACTTCGAGCTGTCGGTCGATTTCCGCCTCTCCGAGGGCGCGAACAGCGGGATCAAATATCTGCTGCCGCCAGCGCCGAATGGCGGCGTGTCGAGCGTCGGCTTCGAATATCAGCTGCTCGACGACGCACGCCACCCCGACGCCAAGATGGGGCGCGACGGCAACCGCACGCTCGCCTCGCTGTACGACCTCATCCCGGCCCGCAACCTCTCGGACCCGGATAGCCCGGGCAAGCGCGCCAACCCGCCGGGCGAGTGGAACCGCGCCACCGTGCTGGTGCGCGGCAACCACGTCGAGCACTGGCTCAACGGGTTCAAGGTGGTGGAGTATGAGCGCGGCTCGACCGAGCTGAAGGCGCTGATCGCGCAGAGCAAGTTCGCGCAGGCGGCAGGCTTCGGCGAGACCGCGGACGGCGCCATCCTGCTGCAGGACCATGGCGACAAGGTCGACTTCCGCTCGATCAAGCTGCGGACGTTCTGATGGGTGCGGGCCGTCTTCCAGCCGGTGCCCCGGCGGAGGCCGGGGCCCAGCTGGGGGCCGCGGGTGAGTCTCACGCCGGCTCTCGCAGCTGGGCCCCGGCCTTCGCCGGGGCACAAGATAAGCACAGATGACAAACACCCCAGGGGAGGCACCACGATGTTCGACCGTCGAACGATGATCAAGGGCGGCGCCGCGACGATCGGCGCGCTGGCGTTCACCGCCAAGAGCTACGCGCAGATCAAGGGCGCCAACGACCGCATCCGCGTTGGCATCGTCGGCGTCAACGGCCGCGGCCAGGCGCATATGAGCGCCTTCTCGAAACAGCCCAACGTCCAGGTCACGCATTTCGCCGACGTCGACTCCGACGTGCTCGCCAAGCGCGCCGCCGAGTTCGCCGAACGCTCGGGCACCAAGGTGAAGACCGTCGGCGATTACCGCAAACTGCTCGACCGCAAGACCGTCGACGTCGTCACCGTCGCCACACCCGACCATTGGCACGCCAAGGTCGCGATCGACGGCATGGACGCGGGGCGCAACGTCTATATCGAGAAGCCGATCGGCATCGCCCCCGCCGAGGGCGAGGCGCTGATCGCCACCCAGCAGCGCACCGGGCGCGTGCTCCAGGTCGGCAACCAGCAGCGCTCCAGCATCGAGACGCGCCAGCTGCTCGACCTGATCCGCGCCGGCGAGCTGGGCGACGTCTACGAGGCGCAGACCTGGTACGCCAACAACCGCAAGTCGATCGGCAAGGGCGAGGAGATCGCGCCCCCGCCCAATCTCGATTGGAACATGTGGCAGGGGCCGCGCCCGCGCGGGCCGTATCGCTCCAACCTGGTCCACTACAATTGGCACTGGTTCTGGAAGTACGGCACCGGCGAGATCTGTAACAACGCGATGCACGAGCTCGACGTCGCGCGCTGGCTGATGGGCGTCACCTATCCCAAGACCGTGACCGCGCGCGGCGACCGCCGCTTCTTCCGCGGCGACGACTGGGAAATGTACGACACGCTCGCGCTGACGCTCGGCTATGACGACGGCCGCGTGATCCGCTGGGACGGCGAGAGCTGCAACGGCATGCTGCGCTACGGCCGCGGGCGCGGTACGTTGCTGCTCGGCACCAAGGGCTCCGCGGTGGTCGATCGCAACGGCTTCGAGCTGTACGACCTCGCCGGCAAGCAGGTGCGCGAGGTCAAGGCCGCGGCCTCGTCCGAGACCACCGGCACGGTCGGCGAGGGTGCGCTCGACGTGCTCCACGCCGCCAATTTCCTCGCGGTGGTGCGCGGGCAGGAGCAGGCGCTCCACTCGCCGATCCAGGAGGGGCACATCAGCACGACATTGTGCCACCTCGGCAACATGGCCTATCGCACCGGCGGGTCGCTCACGGTCGACCCGGCGACCGGCAAGCCTAGCGAGGCGGCGGCGCAGAAGCTCTGGTCAGTCGACTATGAGCCCGGCTGGGAGGTCCGCGCCTGAGGTGAGCGAGGTGGAGGCGAGCGTCACGCGGTTCGCCGCGATGGGCACGCGGGTCGAGCTGCACCTGTTCGGCCGCGATGACCCGGACGCGCTCGCCGCTGCGCGTGCCGCCATCGAAGCGGTGGAGGACGCGCTGACGGTGCGGCGCGAGTCACCCGCGGTGGCGCTTAACCGGGTGCTGGCGGTGGGCGGTGAGACGGTGGTGGCGGATCCGCTGCTGTGGGAGGCGCTGATCGCGGTGGATGTCGCGTGGCGCGCGACGGGTGGATTGTTCGACCCGAGCGTGAGGGATGAGCCGGAGCTGCTGCGCGGGTTGACCGACGAGCGCATCCTCTCCCCCAGCGCGGTTCCCCGGCGAACGCCGGGGCCCAGTTGGGAAAGCCTTGGTGGCTCTTGCGAGACGTCCACCACCTGGGCCCCGGCGTCCGCCGGGGCGGAGCGCAAGGGGGGCGAGACGATCTCCCACCAGTGCTTCTCCAGCGGCGACGTGGCCGCCGTTGGCGCGTCGTCACGTCCGCCTTCCCCACTGGGCCCCGGCCTTCGCCGGGGCACAAGCGCGCACGGTGCCGACGATACCGCCCCCCTCCCCCGCTGGTCCGCCCTCACGATCGACCGCGCCACGCGCCGTGTCGCCGCCGCGCACCCGCTCGCGCTCGACTTCGGCGGCTTCGGCAAGGGCTATGCGCTCGACCGCGCCGTCGCTGCCCTCTGCAGCGCAGGCGTCACCTCGGCCTTCCTTTCCGCCGGCGAGAGTTCGATCGCGGTGATCGGCGAGCACCCGCTCGGCGGCGGCTGGCCGCTCGCGATCCCGCATCCGGAGATCGACGGCGTCTGGCTGACCGAGCTCGAGCTCACCGACGCGTCGCTCTCGGTCTCGTCGACAGTCGGTGCCGGCGCGGCGAAACCCGGCCGCGCCGCGATGGTGCGCCCCACCGACGGCGCGATCGTCACCCGCGCCGCGACCGCGATCGCCGTCGCGACGACCGGCGCCGAGGCCGAGGCGCTCAGCACCGCGCTCCTCGTCGCCGACGCACCCGCGCTCGCCCGCCTCCGCGCCGCGGCGCCCGAGCGCCGCTTCCTCTTCTCCCATGACGCGCCGACGCGCGCCGACCGACCGATGGAACTCACCGCATGACCGACGACGATTTCGCGCTCTCGCGCCGCTCCTTCCTCGATCGCGTGCTGGTCGCCTCGGCGGGTGTCGGGATGAGCGTCGCCGCACCCTGGACCGCGCTCGCCGCGGCCGAGCCGGCAAGCGGCCCGCGCGTCCGCCTCGGCGTGATCGGCACCGGCGACCGCGGCCGTGCTTTGATCCAGAACATCAACAAGACGCGCAACTGCACCGTCGCCGCTTTGTGCGACCCGTTCGCGCCGCACATGGCCAAGGCGCGCGCGCTGGCGCCCGCCAACACGCCCGTCTTCACCGATCACCGCGCGCTGCTCGACGCCAAGGGGATCGACGCGGTGGTGATCGCCACCCCGCTCGACCTGCACGCCCGCCACACGATGGACGCGCTCGACGCGGGCTATCCGGTGTTCTGCGAGAAGGCGATGGCGCGCACGATCGCCGACTGCGGCGCGATGGTCACGCGCGCGCGCCAGCGCGGCAAGGTGCTCCAGATCGGTCACCAGCGGCTGTTCAACCCGACCTATCTCAACGCGCTCAAGCGCGCCAAGTCGGGTGAGATCGGGACGATCACGCAGATCCGCGCGAGCTGGCACCGCAACCGCAGCTGGCGCCGCGACGTGCCCGCCGGCGGGCAGGAGCGCGAGATCAACTGGCGGCTGTACCGCGCGCGCTCGGCCGGGCTGATGACCGAGCTCGCGACGCACCAGCTCCAGGTCGCCAGTTGGTTCATGGACGGGCTGCCGACGCGCGTGATGGGTTCGGGCAGCATCTGCTTCTGGAAGGACGGGCGCGAGGTCTACGACCAAGTCGCGCTGATCTACGACTACTCGGACGGGCGAAAGGTGATCTACACCTCGATGCTCAACAACGCGCGCTACGGCTGCGAGGAGCAGATCCAGGGCAGCAAGGGCACGATCGAGCCCGAGCTCGGCCGCATCTACCAGGAGGTCCAGCCCGCCGCCGTCCCCGCGCTCGCCAAGATGCGCAAGGACGTCCAGGCCGGGCGCAAGAACACCGTGCCGATCGGCGGCGCCACCTGGTTCCCCGAGTTGCCCGTTACCACGCCGGGCGACTCGCTCGGCTGGGGCGAGTATGACGAGACGATGCTCCAGTTCGAGGGCTTCGGCGAGGCGGTGCGCAGCGGCAAGGAAGTGCCCGGGCTGCTCGCCCAGGCCTATTACGCCAGCGTCGCCTCGCTGCTCGGCGAGCAGGCGATCGACACCGGCCGCGCGCTCGACTGGCCGACCGACCTCGTCACCGTCTGACCCTACCTTCTCCTGAGGACCTGCTGCCATGGACATGATCGATCGCCGCCTCCTGCTCGCCGGTGCCGGGCTCGTCGGTGCCGGGCTCGCCAGCGCGGCGGGCGCGCAGTCGACCTCGGCGGGCAACGGCGTCTCCGCCGAGGGCGCGCCGACCGGCCCGGACCCGAGCGCGAAGAACCGCCTGCGCTTCGCGGTGATCGGGCTCGACCACTCGCACATCTACGCCATCACCGACGCGCTGATCCGCGGCGGCGGCACTTTGGTGGCGGTGCACGCCGGCGACCCCAAGCAGCTCGTCCCCTTCCGCAAGCGCTACGGCGACGTGAAGGTGGCGCGCACCGAGGAGGAGATCCTCGTCGACAAGACGATCCAGGTCGTCGCCAGCGCGTCTATTCCCAACCTGCGCGCGCCGCTCGGCGTGCGCGTGATGCGCGCGGGCAAGGACTTCCTGTCGGACAAGCCGGGCATCACCAGCCTGGACCAGCTCGCCGAGGTGCGCCGCACGATCGCGCAGACCAAACGCAAGTTTGCGATCATGTACTCGGAGCGGCTCGAGGTCCGCGCCGCAGTCAAGGCGGGCGAGCTGGTCCATGCCGGCGCGATCGGGCGGGTGGTGCAGACGATCAACATCGCGCCACACCGCGTCAGCGCGCCGACGCGCCCCGAATGGTTCTGGGACGTCAAATATTATGGCGGCATCCTCACCGACATTGGCAGCCACCAGGCCGACCAATTCGTCTTCTACACGGGCTCGACCGAGGCCTCGGTGGTGGCGTCGCAGGTCGGCAACTTCGCCACGCCGCAACATCCGCGCTTCCAGGACTTTGGCGACATGATGATGACCGGCAACGGCGGCGCGGGCTATGTCCGGGTCGACTGGTACACGCCCGACGGCTTGCCGACCTGGGGCGACGGGCGCGTCTTCATCCTCGGCACCGAGGGCTATATCGAGCTGCGCAAATACGTCGACATCGAGGGCCGGCCCGGCGGCAACCACCTGTTCCTGGCGGACAAAAAGGGCACGCGCTACATGGACTGCAGCAAGGTGCCGTTGCCGTTCGGGCCGCAGTTCGTCACCGACGTGGTCGAGCGCACCGAGGTGGCGCAGAACCAGGCGCAGGCGCTGCTCGCCGCCGAGCTGGTGCTGACCGCGCAGGACAAGGCGCGCACGCTCTCGGGCGCGCGCCCGCCGGTGCAAGGCGGCTGAGCGGGGAGCATCCGTAACAACGCTCCTCCCCGCTCGCGGGGAGGGGGACCGCCGGCCGCTAGGCCGGTGGTGGGGGGGGGGGCTCCGCGCAGCGCAGCGCTAGTGGAGAGCCCCCTCCACCACGCCCTTCGGGCGCGGTCCCCCTCCCCGTGCCGGGGAGGATCTAGCTCCGTCTCCTCACGCCGCCTTCGGCAGCGCCTCCGGCACCTCAGGCGCCGTCCCTGCCGGCATCGCTACCGGCGCCTCGCCCGCGTCGACGCTGCCGGTACGCTCCAGCTTGCCCCAGCCCACCTTCGGCCCGGTCAGCGCGGCATAGGCCGCGCGCAGCACCACCGCGTAGAGGATCTGGCGATAGCCGAAGCGTTGCAGCAGCAGCCGCACCGCGGGGAAGCGCGCCTCACGGCCGTCCAGCCGGAACGCGATCCAACCGCAGGCGAGGTCGATCGCGGTGAAGGCGAGCCAGAAGGCCACCACCGTGGTCGCATCGCCCCCCGCCGCGTCCCAGCCGCGGTCATAGACCCGCCGCGCGGTGCCGCCGACGCCGGCGACCAGCCCGAGGTCGATCAGCGGCGCCACCAGCGTGAAGCCGAACTGGAACAGCAGCGCCTGCGGCAGGCCGACCCAGGCGAGCCCGCGCGGCCGCCCACGCCCGATCAGCGCGCGATGCTTCCACAGACACTGGAGCGTGCCGAAGGCCCAGCGGAAGCGCTGCTTGAACAGAGCGCGCACCGTCTCGGGCGCCTCGGTCCACGCCACCGCGTCATTGTCGCAGGCGACTCGCCAGCCCGCGCGCTGCACCGCGATGGTGAGGTCCTGGTCCTCCGCCAGCGTGTCCTCGGGATAGCCGCCGACCTCGTCGAGCGCGACGCGGCGCCACGCCCCGACCGCGCCCGGCACCACCGTCACCGCGCCCAGCGCGGCGAGCGCGCGCCGCTCGAGCTGCTGCGCCGTGACATATTCCAGCGCCTGCCAGCGCGTGATCAGGTTGACGCGGTTGCCAACCTTGGCGCAGCCCGCGACCGCGCCGATCGCCGGATCGCCGAACCAGCGCGTCAGCCGCGCGATCGTGTCGGGCTCGAACTGCGTGTCGGCGTCGAGCGCGATCACCACGTCGCCGCGCGCCTGCGCCAGCGCGGTGTTGAGCGCGCGCGCCTTGCCACCGTTGGTCAGCGTCAGCAGCCGCACGCGCGGGTCGATCGCGAAGGCGCTGCGCACCACGCCGGAAGTGCCGTCGGTCGAGCCGTCGTCGATCACGATCACCTCGACGCGCACGTTCTCGCTGGCGAGGATGCGGCGCACCGACGACTCGATCACGCGCGCCTCGTTGAAGGCGGGGATCAGCACAGAGACGAAGCCGGGCACGCGATGCGGCGCCGCGATCGGAGCAGCGTCACGGCGCCGCCATAGCGCGAGCGCGGTAAGCGAGAGCGAGCGCGCGATGCCGAGCGCGATCGCGACGGCGAACAGCCAACCGAGCGAGTCGCGCAGCCAGGCGGCGCCGTCGAACAGCGTCCGCGCTCCTGCGGCTTGGGCGCCCGTACCGGGGGCGAGCCGCGGCATCACCGCCTCGCGCGGGAGGCCAGCGAGCGTCGAGACGGGCACCAGCTCATAGCCGCGCGCGCGCAGCCCGCGGATGATCGCGGGCAACGCCGCGAGGGTCTGGGTGCGATCGCCGCCCGAATCGTGCAGCAGGACGATCTGGGCGGGGTGGTCCGCCGTACCCGCCGCGACGCCGGCGATGACGCGGCGAGCGATCGTGGCGGCGTCGGGCTTCTCCCAGTCGAGCGGGTCGACGTTGAGACCGACGGTAAGATAGCCGAGCCGCGCCGCGACTCGGCTGGCGTGGAGCTCGTCGCGCCGGTCCGGGTCGGCGTCGCCGAGGAAGGGCGGGCGGAACAGCGTCATCGCGCGCCCGGTATAGGCCTCGACCAGCCGCTCGGTGGCGCGCAGCTCGAGCGCGATGTCAGCCTCCGAGCGGCGGCCGAGATCGG
>Ga0265798_10008878_pt1 | contig 12716 bp, 9 predicted proteins | sample P3T30metagenome_FD_192430 | JGI IMG/M metagenome (GOLD analysis project Ga0265798, IMG submission 192430) | Plant litter microbial communities from East Loma Ridge, Irvine, California - P3 T30 | ecosystem: Environmental > Terrestrial > Plant litter > Unclassified | place: USA: California...
CACGCCGCCCCCAAAATCGCCTTCGAGGCCCTGACCTACGACGACGTTCTGCTTCTGCCCGCTTACTCGGAGGTCCTGCCTCGCGATTGTGACCCCGGCACCCAGCTTACCCCCAGCATCCGGCTGCACCTGCCCCTGATTTCGGCGGCGATGGATACCGTGACCGAAGCCGACATGGCCATTGCCCTGGCGCAGGCCGGCGGCCTCGGCATCATTCACAAGAACATGAGCATCGGCAAGCAAGCCGAGCAAGTGCGCCGCGTGAAGCGCTCGGAGTCGGCCCTCATCCAAGACCCCTTCACGCTGCCACCCACCGCTACCCTCACCGAGGCCCGCCAGCTGATGCGCAAGCACAACATCGGCGGCATCCCGGTAGTGGAGGCCGACCACCGCCTGGTGGGCATCCTGACTAGCCGCGATTTGCGCTTTGAGAAGGACTTCAACGCGCCCGTTACAACCGTAATGGTACCGCTTGAGCGCCTCGTGACCGCCCCCGCTGGCATCGACCAGGCCGCCGCCGAAGACATGCTGCAAGACCGCAAGGTGGACAAGCTGCCCCTCGTGGACGCCGATGGCCGCCTCACCGGCCTTATGACTTATAAAGACATCCGCAAGCGCCGCCGCTCGCCCCAAGCCAGCAAAGACGGCCTGGGCCGCCTGCGCGTGGGCGCCGCCGTGGGCGTCACCGCCGACCTGCTTCAGCGCGTGGCCGCCCTCGTGGAGGCCGGCGTGGACCTCATCAGCATCGACACCGCCCACGGCCATAGCAAAGGCGTGCTCGACGCCGTGCGCATGCTGAAAAAGAACTACCCCAACGTGGACGTGATGGCCGGCAACGTAGCCACCGCCGCCGGTGCCCGCGCCCTGGCCGAAGCCGGAGCCGAGGTAGTGAAAGTGGGCGTAGGCCCGGGCTCCATCTGCACCACGCGCATCATCGCTGGCATTGGCGTGCCGCAGCTATCGGCCGTGCTCGAAGCCGCACGCGGCGTGGAAGGCACCAGTGCTACCATCGTGGCCGATGGCGGCATCAAGTTTTCCGGTGACCTCGTGAAGGCGCTAGCCGGCGGAGCCGCCGCCGTAATGGTGGGCTCGCTGCTAGCCGGCACCGAAGAAGCCCCCGGTGAACTCATTATCTACGAGGGCCGCAAGTACAAGAGCTACCGCGGCATGGGCTCGGTAGAGGCGATGGAAGACGGCTCGAAGGACCGCTACTTCCAGGATGCCGAGGACGACGTGAAGAAGCTCGTGCCCGAGGGTATCGTGGGCCGCGTGCCCTTCAAGGGCAGCGTGAGCGAGGTGCTGTACCAGTTGGCGGGCGGCCTGCGCGCCGGCATGGGCTACGTGGGTGCCGCCGACCTGGCCGCCCTGCAAGCCGCGCAGTTTGTGCGCATCACCGGGGCTGGCCTGCGCGAAAGCCACCCCCACGATGTGCAGATTACCCGCGAAGCTCCCAACTACTCAAGCCGCTAGCCTCTGGCCAGCTAAGATTGATTGCCAGCCTTAAGCTCTACCATTGGGTAGTTTAGGGCTGGCAATCAATCTTTAATGGCTCGGGTTCATTTATCTGAAGAGACCTTGCGGGCTAGGTCGTAGTTTTGTGTCTTGTCTTTATTCGGCCGGGTGGTGGTGACTGCGCGTAGATGGGCCGATTCGTTTTGTTTTTGCCTTTTTCTCTATGCCCAAAATTCGCCACGTGGCTTGGCTGTTGGCACTGGCTACCGGGTGTTGGCTGGTGCTGCTCCTGGGTACGCTCAGCCAAGGCCGCTCTGTGCTGGGCCTGCCGCCCGACTGGCCCCGCTGGCTACTGCTGCTAGCGCAGGGTGGGTTTGTAGCCAGTGTATTCCTGTACACCCGCTTGCAGCCGGATGCCCTGAATGGGCACGGATTTTTGCCCTTACTACGGCGCCTATTCTGGCGCGGCCTCGTGCTCACGGCCTTGCTGGCTGGCGTGCAGGCGTTTGTGAAGCTCACTGCCGAACGCGCCCTGCCGCTGCCCGGCGATGCCACGGCGGCGGCGGGCTACACCGTCAGCCTGGCGCTGTTTATTATCTTGCTGGCCCAAACGCTGTACGTTTGGCGCTCGCTGGTCAACTTTCGGGGCAGCGAGCGGCTGCAACGCGAGTGGACGGCCTTTGAGTTGATACTAGGGGTGGCGCTACTGTTCCAATTGTTTGTGTGGCACATCCCCGACTACCTGCTGGTAGCCGTTATTATCGGCCTGGGCTTGTTTGGGGTGTACCTGAGTGGGCATCAGCGCTGGGTAGCCTACCTCAGCCAGGGCCAGAAGCTGCAAGCCATCATGTTGCAGCTGGGGGTATTGGGCTGCCTCTCGGCCTTTCTGTACGTGTTGCGCGGTGCCCAGAGCGACCCGGCCCTGCTGGCCCCGCCTACGCAGCAGGCCTTTTTGGTGCTCACCTCGTCGTTTGCCGTTTTTTATGCAGTAGCGGGCCTACTGGTCACGCTCTTCAATTTGCCGGTGGCGGATGTGTATGAGCAGCGGCGCGCCGAAATTCTGAGTTTGCAGCAACTGAGCCAGATTATCCAGCGTGGCCAAACGGCCCCGGAAATATACCAGGCGCTGTTCACCTCGGCTGTGCAAACCATCCGGGCCGATGCCGCCTGGCTCGATGCGCAGCTCCAACCCACCGAGCAAATGGGGCCGCTCCCTGCTTCGCTCACGCATGAGCTACTGCCCAGCGACCTGACTGCCCTGCGCGAACAGCTGACTGCCCTGCTAGCCCCCAATCAGCGGGAGCTTATCGACAATGACTTGCTGCGCTCGCAACGCCTCACCGGGCTAAGCCAACCTTTCGGCTCGGCGGCGGTGCTCCAGCTCCGCAGCAGCACCCACGACTACGGCCTGCTGGTGCTGCTAAAGAAAGAGCAGTCGGGCTTCGACCCCGAAGACCTGAGCATTCTGCACACCTTCACCACCCAAACTGTACTCAGCCTCGAAAATCTGCAATTGGCCCAGGAGGCTCGCGCCAGCCAGCGTGCGCAGGACGAGCTGCGCATTGCTGCCCTGGTGCAGGAGCGCCTCATTCCGAAGCACTTGCCTACCGACAACTGGTTTGAAATCAGCACTTACGCGCAAGCGGCCAAGGAAGTGGGCGGTGATTTCTACGACTTTCTGCACCTACCCGGGCAGCGGCTGGCCGTGCTCATCGGCGATGTATCGGGCAAGGGGGTAACGGCGGCCTTCCACACCGCGCAGATGAAGGGCATTTTTCATGCCCTCATGCAGCCCAACCCCCTGGCCAAAAAGGACCGCGAGCGCTACCCCGACCCGCACCGCTTTATGGTGCTGGCCAATGAGGCACTCACTCACTGCCTAGAGCGCTCGTCGTTCATCACGGCCTCGTTTTATCTTATTGACTACGAGGCGGGCGGCTTCAGCTTTGCACGGGCTGGACACTGCCACACGCTCTACTATCACTCTATCAAGGAAGAGGTTAGCTATTTCCGGAGCGAGGGGCTGGGGCTAGGCATTCTGCGCGATGCCAGCTACGGCCGCCACGTCAAAAATCAATTCTGGGACTATAACCCCGGCGACGTGATGGTGATTTATACCGATGGCATTCCGGAGGCGCGAAACGCCAACGGGGACGAGTATGGCGAAGACCGCCTGGCCCAGATGCTGGGCGAGTCGTTTTACCAGTCGGCCGAGGAAATCAACCGGCACATTCGCCTCGATGTGCAGGAATTCAGCAGGGGCCTGCCCCTGCACGACGACCAAACGCTGCTGGTCATCAAATTTAAGTCGGCCCAACCCCAAGGCTAGCCCCACCGTATGGGGCCTATTATGAAAGTAACCGCTCAACCCGCCGACACCACCCTCACGCTTATTCTCGATGGCGAGCTGGATGCTTCCTCCGCCGTAGTGCTCGACACCGAGCTAAATAAGCCCGAGCTGCTCCATTACAAGAAGGTTCTCATAGACTGCCAGCGTCTTAGCTATATTTCTTCGGCTGGCTTAGGGGTCTTTATTTCGCATTTGCAGCGCCTGCAAGACTCCAATGTGAAGCTGGTATTCTTCAACATGCAGGAAAAGGTATTCAACGTGTTTGAAATCTTGGGTCTTGACTCGCTAATGACCATCGTGCCTACCCAACAGGAAGCCCTAGCCGCTTAATTCAGTTATGAGCAGTAAGTTATAAAGTATGCGGCCGCCTTCAAAGGCAATTCGTAGCTTCTAATTTACTCTTCATAATTCACCCGCCATGCAAGACCGCATACGCATTAGTTGTTCGCGCCAAAACCTCCAGCAGGTTCGCGACTTCGTGCGCGGCTTTCTGGTGAGCGCGCAGCGTAGCGACCTAGTAGTAAACCAGGTAGTGCTGGCGGTAGACGAGGTGGTGGCGAATTTTATTATCCACGCCAACGGTGAGGATGATAACCAATTTCTGGATCTGCTACTGGTGCTAGCCGACCACCACCTTGATATTGAGATTGAGGACCACGGCAGCACGCTGTTTTTGCCGGCTGGCAAGGTGGCCAACCCCGATTTGCGGGCATACATTCAGCAGGGTCGCAAGGGTGGCATGGGCATGGCCCTCGTGTCACGCATCATGGACCAGGTAGAGTTTTTTGAGCGCAATTCGCATACGGTTTGTCATTTGAGCAAAACGCTGCCGTAGCCTTTTGCAGCCTCTCAACTTACATTCGCAACGGGCGGACGGCACTAGCAGCCGCCCGCCCGTTGCTTTTCAAGCCCTATCGGGCGGCGCTTTGGCCAGCTGGCGGCTAGCTGCTGAGCCGCTACGCAGCCCAAGCCGAGGTTTTATTCGTAAAATTGCACCAGTATTGTGCCTGAAGCGTTGCGCTTTGCCTTTTAATGCGAACCAGGCCGATTCTTCCTTCTTTGTCTATGCACTCCCGCCTTCCGTTGGCCGGTGCGGCGGCCGCCACGCTGCTCCAGCTGGCTGCCTGCCAAACCAGCAAGCCCACCACTGCCACCACTACCCCCGCCAGCCAGGCGCTGGGCACGCCGGTAGCTACCGGCCCCGCCATCGAAACCCTGGGGGCTTACCCGGTGTCGGCGCGCGAGTTTGCCTACGTGTATAAAAAGAACAATGGCACAGCGCCTGACTATGGCACCCGCGCCAGCGTCACGGACTACCTCACGCTCTATACCAACTTCCGCCTGAAGGTGCTCGATGCCGAAAAGCACGGCCTCGATACTACCCAGGCTTTCCGGCGCGAGCTGGATGGCTACCGGCAGCAGCTAGCCCAGCCCTACCTCACCGAAAAGGGCGTGACCGACCAGCTCGTGCAGGAGGCTTACGACCGCATGGGCCAGGAGGTGAATGCCTCGCACATCCTAGTGCGCGTGGCTCCTGATGCCGCCCCGGCCGACACCCTGGCCGCTTACCAGAAAGTACTGGCCCTGCGCCAGCGCGTGACGGGCGGCGAGGACTTCGGTGCCGTGGCCCGCACCACCAGCGAAGACCCTTCGGCAGCCGAAAACGGGGGTAAGCTCGGCTACTTCACGGCCATGCAAATGGTCTATCCGTTTGAAACGGCGGCCTACCGCACGCCCGTAGGGCAGGTGAGCCAGCCCATCCGCACGCGCTTCGGCTACCACGTTATCAAAGTAAACGACCGCCGCGCCGCGCAGGGCGAAATCAAGGTAGCTCACCTGATGGTGCGCGTGACGCCCCAGGCTCCTAAGGCCGACTCGCTAGCCGCCCACAAGAAAATTGACGAACTCTACGCTCGCCTACGCAAGGGTGAAAACTGGAACAAGCTCGTGGCCCAGTTTTCGGAAGATGCGGGCTCGGCCCCCAATGGCGGCGAGCTGCCCCCCTTCGGCACCGGCCGCATGATTCCGTCGTTTGAGGAAGTGGCCTTTAAGCTGCAAAAGCCCGGCGACATCGCCGCGCCCGTGCAGACGCCCTACGGCTGGCACGTTATCAAGCTCATTGAGAAGCAGCCGCTACCGGCCTTCGCCACTATGGAGCCGACGCTGAAAAGCAAAGTGGCCAAAGACTCGCGCTCGGAGCTCAACCGCGCCGCCTTTCTCAAGCGCATCCGCCAGGAAGACCAGTTTGTGGAGAATGCAGCGGGCAAAGCCCTGGCCTTTAGCCAAGCTGATACTGCCTTGGTGAAAGGCCGCTACAAATTCAACCCCGCTGCCATGACGCCCAGCAGCGCTAAGAACTCGAAGAAGACAGTAAAAGCTGGCGCCGAGAAGCAGCCGCTCTTTACCATCAGTGGCAAGCCCTACCCGGTGGCCGACTTCCTAGCCTTCGCGCAGCAAAACCAGCGCCCGCGCCCCACCGCGCAGCCCGAGTTTGCCATGCAGCATCTCTACGACCAGTACGTAGACCAGAGCCTGACCGACTTCGAAAAGGCCAGCCTCACCACTAAGTATGAAGATTACCGCATGCTCGTGCAGGAGTACCGCGACGGTATTCTGCTCTTCCAATTGATGGATGAGAAAGTGTGGAGCAAAGCTATTGAGGACACCGCTGGCCTGAAGAAGTTCTTCATGGCCAACCAGGCCAGCTACCAGTTTGGGCAGCGGGCACGCGGCACGGTTATTTCGGCCGCTTCGCCGCAGCTGCTGGCCCGTGCCCAGCGCGAGCTAAAGGCCAGCCACTACCCCGTAGCTGGCAAAGCTGGTAGCGCGCTCGTGCACTTCAAGCCCGGCACTGCTACGCCCGCCAACAGCGGCGGCTCGGCGGTGCTCGATAACATCGCCCAGCGCCTGACCCAGGATACGACCCTGAGCGTGACCGTGGCTGGCCACATCCGCAAGGGCGAAAGCGCAGCACTGGCCCGCCAGCGCACCACGGCGGCCATTGACTACCTGGCTAAGAATGGTAAAATTGCCCGCCGCCGCCTAGCCGCTACTTCCAGTGGCGCAGCCACTACCGCCACCGGCGATGCCCGCGTGGCCTTCTTCAGCAATTCGCCCGCGGCCCTCGAAGCCAGCCTGAACTTGCAAAACCCGCTGGCTGTGCAAATTCAGCAGCGCACTTTCCAAAAAGGCGAAAACAAGGTGATGGACGACTACCTCACCCGCCCCGCCGGCACCTATACCGTGCAGCGCGAGGGCCGCTACTACGCCGTGGTAGTGCAGCAAAGCCTGCCGGCCGGCCCCAAAGCCCTGGGCGACGCCCGTGGCCAGGCCACCAGCGACTACCAGAACTACCTCGAAAAACAGTGGATTGAGCAGTTGCGCCAGCAATACCCGGTGAAGGTCAACGACGGCGAAGTCAACAAGCTTGTCACCAAATAATACTGGCTAGCTAAGCCTTCGCTACCCAGCTGCTTTTTTCCAAACCGCTTTCGAAATTTCTTCTTGCTCGCCAGCGTTACCGGCTGGCAGCGTTTCGCTACCCGCATTCAGCTAAAAAACATACCCGGCGGCAACCCTTGGGCCCGCTTCGTGCCTCTCTATTCTATGCAACGTATCGCCCGGCGCCTGTCCGCCTACTCTTTACTCGTTTTCGGGGGCCTGCTGGCGCTGCCGCACACCAGCCACGCGCAGCTTGGCATCAGCCGCCCGGTGGGCCAGCAGCTGCTCGATGGCATTGCCGTAAAGGTTGATAACCAAATTATTCTGCGTTCCGAAATCGAGGGCATCGTATCGCAGGAGCAGGCCCGCGCTCAGGGCAAAGCGCTGCCGCCCGACCTGCGCTGCAAAATCGTGCAGAGCCTCGTGCTCAACAAGCTCATGCTGGCCCGTGCAGAAGTGGACTCCGTAACGGTGACCGACGCGCAGGTAGCCGGCGAGCTCGACCGCCGCATGAATTACTTCGTGCAGCAAGTGGGTTCGGAAAAGAAGCTGGAAGAAATGTACAACAAGCCGCTGCGCGCCCTCAAGGAGGACCTGCGTGGCCAGGTACACGACCAGCTAGTGCAGCAGAAAATGCAGGAGCAGATTGCTGGCAAAGTTGCCGTGACGCCCCGCGAGGTAAAAGAGTACTTCGATAAAGTACCTAAGGATAGCATTCCGTACTTCTCCACCGAGGTGGAAGTGGGCCAGATTGTAATTCCGGCGCAGGTCAATGATGCGGCCAAGCAAGCGGCCATCGCCCAGCTCAACGACATCCGGGGCCGCGTGCTGGCTGGCGAGAGCTTCGAAACCCTGGCTAAGCAGTATTCGCAAGACCCCGGCTCTGGGGCCAACGGCGGCTACCTCGGCTTTTTCAAAAAAGGGGAGCTAGTGCCAGAGTATGAGGCTGCCTCGCGCAAGCTGGAGCCCGGCCAAATGTCGCCGGTAGTGGAGTCGCAGTTCGGCTTTCACTTGATTCAATTCATTGAGCGGAAAGGTGATTCGTATTCGACGCGCCACATCCTGCTCAAGCCGGCTACCGGCACCGCCGACGCCAGCGTGGCCTCGACCAAGCTCACGCGCATCCGCCGGCAGATTTTGAGCGACAGCATCTCGTTCTCGAAAGCCGCCAAGGATTTCAGCACCGACAAGGGCACCAACAGCAACGGCGGCCTGCTCGCCAACCGCCAGGACGGCGGCACGCGCATGCCCCTCGACAAGCTCGACCCGGCCATCTTCTTCATCATCGACACTATGAAGGTGGGCCACATCACCCCACCCCTGCCCTACCGCACCGATGACGGCAAGGACGCCATGCGCATCCTTTACCTGAAGAGCAATACCCCGCCCCATCAGGCCAACCTGCTCGAAGACTACCAGAAAATCTCGCAGGCCGCCCTTTCGCAGAAAAAAAGCAAGGCCCTCGACGATTGGTATGAGAAAAACCGCAGTACGGTATACCTGGAAGTAGCCCCGGAGTACTCGGAGTGCAAAGTACTGACTGCTAGCACTGAGTAGGCAAGCAGCGTTTAGTAAGTGTCAATAAAGAACGTCATGCTGAGCTTGCCGAAGCATCTCGCTCACGCCGCTAGGGTCACTGCCCAACGCTGCGAGCAAGATACCAGGGCACGCGCAGCATGACGTTCTTTTGTGTTCGTTATCTTATTTAGCTCATGGCGCAATTTCAAAACGATAAAGAAGCGGCCGACTCGCTCAAGCTGGCTTATCAGCAGCTGCGGCAGGAAATCGGCAAGGTCATCGTGGGGCAGGAAGACGTGGTGCGGCTCGTGCTCACGGCCGTGTTTGCCCAAGGGCACTGCCTGCTCGTGGGCGTGCCGGGGCTAGCCAAGACGCTGCTCATCCAGACCATCGCCGACTCGCTCGACCTCTCGTTCAACCGCATCCAGTTTACGCCCGACCTGATGCCCAGCGACATCGTGGGCTCGGAGACGCTGACCCAGCAGCGGGATTTTCAATTTGTGAAAGGGCCGATTTTCGCCAACATCATCCTGGCCGACGAAATCAACCGGACGCCGCCCAAAACCCAGGCCGCCTTGCTGGAAAGCATGCAGGAATACGCCGTAACCGTGGCTGGCCAGCGCTACCCTCTCACGCGCCCGTTCTTCGTGCTCGCCACCCAAAACCCGATTGAGCAGGAGGGCACCTACCCACTGCCCGAGGCCCAGCTCGACCGCTTCATGTTCAATATCCAACTGGGCTACCCCAGCTACGAGGAAGAGTTGAACATCGTCAAAAACACGACTTCCGACCGCAAGCCGGTGGTGAGCAAGGTGCTGCAAGCGGCCGATATCCAGGCCTACCAGGCCCTTGTGCGCCGCGTACCGGTGGCTGATAACGTGGTGGAGTACGCCGTGGGCCTCGTGCACAAAACGCGCCCCAATACCGCCCGCACCGCGCCCCGGGCCCAGCAACTGCTGGAGTGGGGCGCCGGCCCCCGCGCCAGCCAGTATCTCATTGTGGCCGCCAAGTGCAACGCCCTGCTCACCGGCAAGTACTCGCCCGATATTGAGGACGTGCGCGCTGTAGCTTTGCCCATCCTGCGCCACCGTATTGTGCGCAACTTCAAAGCCGAAGCCGAAGGCATGACGGTGGAACAGATTATTAAAGAATTACTCTAATTTATTAGTAATGAGCAGTTAATGGAGAAATTACCGGGGCTTGAATGCGACCCTGCCGAATTGCTCATTGATAATTGCTCACTGTTAACTGATAATTGAAAAAGATGGAAGCCCAAGCCTACTACCAGCAATTTGAGCGCAACGTGCGCATTATCCTCGACGCCCTGGCCGCTGGCCTCGACCTGCGCACCACGTCCCTCGAAACCAGCCTGCCCATTGAGGTGTACGTGCTGTGCGAGGTGCTGAACCAGGGTGCCGGCGAGCACTTCACGCTCACCGCTACCGGCGTGGCCCGGCTAGCCGAGTTTCAGCAGCAGTTTATGCGCCACGAGGACCAGACGCTGGCCGCCATGCAGCGCGTGCTGGCCGACAAAACCTCCATCATGCGCACGCCCGAAGGCCGCGTATTTACCAAGGAAATGCTCATTCGCCGGCTGGAATTTTTCAACGAAGCCGCCCGGCAGGTCAACGTTATGCGCACGCAGCAGGCGCTCGGCAGCCCGCGCCAGTACGCGGTCTAGCCCAGGGTCCTTCTGAATTGGCCGCCTGTTACGAGCACTTTTTCTTGGCTAGCCAGCTAGCTCACTAGGCAAAAGGCCGCCCCAAACCGGGGCGGCCTTTTTACTGCTACTCGTATATAAAGCCGGCTACTCACGCGGCTCAGCCAACTTAGTGGCCTATCATGTGGCCAGCATCCTGGTGGCGGATTTCGGTATGGCCGTCTTTGCTGTGCGCTAAGTCAAGCTCACCGGCTGGCTCTTTTTTAAGGTCGGCTGGCACTTGGGCACCCGAGCTGCTTTTAGAAATAGTCACGCCGCCATCCACAAAGTAGATGGCGCCCGTGACGAAGCTGGCTTCCTCGGAGGCCAGAAACAGGTACACGTTGGCTACTTCCTCGGGCGTGCCGCGGCGGCCCATGGGCGTGCCTTCCACGGTTTGCTTTTCCATTTGGACGCTCATGGGGCCGGTTTCCTTGTGCGTCCAGGCCGTGTCGATGGGACCAGGCCCAACGCAGTTGGCCCGGATGCCGTACTTGGCCTGCTCGGCCGCAATACCTTTGGTGAAGGCGTGGTTGAAGCCCTTGGTACCGCCGTAAGGCGTGTTCATGGGCTCGCCCATGTGGCCCGCTTCCGAGCCCGCCGTTACGATATTGCCGCGCGTTTTCTTCAGTTCGGGCAGCGCCGCCCGGCTCATGTGAAAGGTTGGGTAAATGTTGTTTTTCACCATGTACTCGAACGCCTCCACCGGATACTCATCCAGTTCAGTAGCAGCCGGAAAAGCCCCGGCGTTGTTGATGAGAATATCGAGTTTGCCAAACATGCCCACGGCCGTTTGGACGCACGCCTCGGCCACCGCCTGGCTCGACAAATCTCCCTCGAAGGCAACGGCCTGGCCGCCGCTGGCCTTTATTTCGGCTGCCACGGCCTGCACGGGGTCTTCGGGCAAACCCGCTACCACTACGGCAGCACCTTCTTTAGCGAATTTCTTGGCGATGGCCTCCCCAATACCGGCACCCGCGCCGGTCACGATGGCAATTTTACCTTGTAGTCTGTTCATAGCTGTCAGGAAGAATAACGCAAAAATTTGCCCCTGACCTAACGCGGGTGCCCCGGCAGGGTTATTGTCAACCTTACTTCTCCGCTCTCGCTTCCCTTCCTCTTTTTCAGTGCTCGAAACCACCCGCCTCCTGCTTCGCCCCTACGCGCCAGCCGATACCGAGGCCTTTTACGCGCTTCTGCACCGGAGCCGCGAGCGCCTGCGCTACTCTTTCCCCGACCGCCTGCGCGCCGTGCCCACCCTAGCCGCCGCACCCGCCCAGCTAGCCGCCTTTGCCGACGACTGGCGCACCGGCCGCTTCTACGTGCTGGGCATCTGGCTGCGCGAAACGGGCGCCTACATCGGCGACATCTGCCTGATGCCCCAGCGCGGCGGTCAGGCCGAAATCGGCTACTACCTGGCTGCCGAGGCCGAGGGCCATGGCTACGCCCGCGAGGCGCTGGCCGCCGTATGCCAGTTTGGCTTTGCGCCGCCCGTGCGGGCCGAGCGGCTGCTCATCCGCTGCTTTGCCGATAACCCGCGCGCCCAGGCAGTAGCGCGGGCGCTGGGCTTCCTGCCCCAGGAGCCACCCGCCACCGAGCTACCCGCGTGGCTCCGCCTCAGCTTTTGGGATAGCCGGCCGCCGCAGCCGGCCATTTTGCACTTCGTGCGCACAGTCGCGGCCGGCGATTCTTAAGGAAGAAAATTCATCCGCTTTTAGAAAGAATGGCTAAAAAAAGCCGTCCTGCTGAGCTAGCTTACTGCCCCACGCGAACGCGCCGGCCGAGGTTGCCGAGCAGCCACTCCTGCCGGAAATTGAGGTAGAAGCCGAACGAGAAGTCCAGCAGCTGGCGGTTGAAATCATACACCGGCTCCACGCGCACGGTGAGCGCCGCCGCGTCGGAGATGCGGAAGTCGCGCAGCAGGCGCACGAGCAGCAGCCGGCGCTCGGCGTCGGTGTAGCCCGGCGTGCCGTAGCGCGAGGCCACCGACTGGTAGTAATTGCCCCCCAGCGGCGCGTAAAACTTATTGCCCTGCCAGTAGCTCAGCATCACGTCCAGGTAGCGCGTCTCCACGGTGCCGTTGAGGTACAGGCCGTTGCCTTGGGTGAAGGGCAGCCGCTCGAAGCCCGAGCGGTCGGTGTAGAGCAGGCCGTAGGCGTTGAGGCGCACGGCCTGCACCACGCGGCCGTTGAGCGGCAGCCGCGCCACCACGCCGCTGGCGTAGTTAAACAGCGTTTGGATGGGCGCGTGCAGCGT
>Ga0265798_10008879_pt1 | contig 12716 bp, 8 predicted proteins | sample P3T30metagenome_FD_192430 | JGI IMG/M metagenome (GOLD analysis project Ga0265798, IMG submission 192430) | Plant litter microbial communities from East Loma Ridge, Irvine, California - P3 T30 | ecosystem: Environmental > Terrestrial > Plant litter > Unclassified | place: USA: California...
AAACTGATGGGTTTTCTTTCATACGCGCAAAATTTCGAGGACGTCATGCTGTGGCGTGCGCTCGGTCACATTCCTAACGGAGTCTATGTCGACGTCGGTGCCCAGCATCCACGCATCGATTCGATCAGCCGGGCCTTTTACGAGCGCGGCTGGCGCGGTACGCACATCGAGCCTGTACCGGCGTTTGCCGACCTGCTACGCCAGGACCGGCCCGAGGAAAAGGTATTGCAACTGGCAATCGGCGAGCAGGATGGCACGCTCGAACTCAACGTCTTCGCCGATACCGGCCTGAGCACGGCCATCGCCGACTATGCCGAGCGCCATCAGGCCGAACGTGGCTATGAGGTGCAGCGCATTACCGTGCCGGTGCTGACCCTGAACACGGCGCTGCGTTCGCTCGAGGGCACCGACGTCCACTGGCTGAAGATCGATGTCGAAGGCTTCGAGGAACAGGTATTGCGCGGCTGGGACAGCACGCACCTGCGGCCCTGGGTGCTCGTGGTCGAGGCCACGATCCCGAATTCGCCGGATACCGATTACGCGAGCTGGGAGCCGGTCGTCCTGGCGGCCGGCTACCGCTTCGTGTACTTCGATGGCTTGAACCGCTTCTATGTCGCCGACGAGCATGCCGAGCTGGCCGACGCCTTCCAGGTGCCGCCGAACATCTTCGATGCGGTCGAGGTGAGCGGCCAGGCGAGCTGGGAACTGTACCGGCACGTCGTCGCCAACCACCAGGCCGAGCTGGACGCGCTTGGCGAAAAACTGGCCCGTTCCGACGCTGCCGCCCAGCGGCTCGAGACGGCCGAGCGCGAACTGGCGTCCGAGCGCGAAGTCCATGGCCACATGCAGGCACGCCTCGATACCATGCGCGCCCAATACGAAAAGGCACAGCGCGGCCTGGCATCGTCGGTGGCCCACATCGAATGGATGCAGGGGCAGCACGATGCCGAGGCGGCGCGCCTGCATACGGAAATCGACGAGATCCACGGCAAGCATGCCGCCGAACGCGCGAACCTGCATGCCGAGATTGCTTCGATGCAGGGCAAGCTCGACGCCGAAGCCGTGCGCATGCATGCCGACTTTGCCACTGAGAAGAAACGGTTCGCTGCGGAGGAAACCCGCCTGCACACCCACATCGCCTGGATGCAAGGCAAGTTTGACGAGGAAGAAGCCCGCCTGCACAAGCATATCGCCTGGATGGAAGGGCAGATCGATGCAGCCCTGCGCGCCAGTCACGATTCGGCCGCCAGCGCCGAGGCGCTGCGCCGTCAGGTCGACGCGATGTATGCCAGCACTTCATGGCGCGTCACCGGGCCGCTGCGCCGGGCCGTGAATCTCGCGCGCCGCATCAAGCGCAAGCTGTTCGGCGCCCCGGCGCCAGCGCCGGCCCCGGTTCCGGTGCCGCAGTCTGCGGCGTCATTTGCACCGGCAGCCGCATTCGAGGAGCAGGCGCCGCGCGAGCTGTCGCCGCGCGCCACCCGGATCCTCGCTGAAATCCGTGCCGTCGTCGACGCAAAGGCAAACTGATGCGTATCGTAATCGACATGCAGGCGGCGCAAGCCGAGAACCGTTTCGACGCCGAGGGACGCCGTTCCATGTCGCTAGCGCGTGCAATCGTGCGCCAGCGCGGAGAGCACGACGTGGTGCTGGCCCTGAATGGCCTGTTTCCGCATACCATCGAGCCGATCCGCGCCGCGTTCGACGGTCTCCTGACAGAGGACCAGATCCGGGTTTGGCATGTGCCGGGCCGACAGGCGGCGGACAGCGGCGCACGGCGTGCGCTGGCCGAATCGGTGCGCGAGGCCTTCCTGGCCAGCCTCGGCGACGTGGTGTTGGTCGCCAGCCTGTTTGAGGGCTACGAGAGCGAGGCCGTGGTCAGCATCGGCGCCTTTGTCCAGCACCCGCCTGTGGCCGTGCTGGTGCATGATCTACGCTTCCTGGACGATGCCGGCCCAGACGTCGAGCCGGCGCGCAAGGCCTGCTACCGGGCCAAGGCCGAACACCTGGCGCGCGCTGCACAAGTGCTGGCCATCGAGCCGGAGCGCGCACGCGATGCCGCCAGGCTGACCGGCGCCGAAGCGCTCGACCTGTCGGCGGGCGTGCACGCCCAGGCGGCGCTCGGCCGCTGGGACTATATCGCCGCGCGCGCCGTGGCGGCGCTGACCGCACTGCACACTGCATCGGCCCAGCCTGCCGGGGCGTTGCAGCCCGATGCGCTCCTGGGCAGACTGGTCGCACGCGTTCCCGAAGCACTGGAGGCGCCCGGCGATACCGCGCAGATGCGCATGTGGGCCCACCTGCTGAGCCGCTTTCCCCAGTCCGGCGCAACGCGCCAGCTGCTGGTGGACGTGTCCGAACTGGTCCAGCGCGACGCGCGCACCGGGGTGCAGCGCGTCACGCGCGGCATTGTCAAGGAGTTGCTCGACCATCCTCCTGGCGGCTACGATGTGGTGCCGGTGTACGTGACCGGCGACGGTTCCGGTTACCGTTACGCGCATGCGTTTACCGCGCGCTTCCTTGGCAGGCCGCTGTTGAATGCCGATGCCCCGATCGATTTCCAGGCTGGCGATGTCTTCCTCGGACTGGACCTGCTGCCGCACATGGTGCCGCAGCAGCGTCCCTACCTGCATGACCTGCGCCGCGATGGCGTCAATGTGTATTTCGTTGTCTACGACCTGTTGCCGGTTCTGATGCCCGAGCATTTCCCGCCGGGAACCGCGGAGCGCCACCAGTCCTGGCTCGAGACCATCTGCGACTTCGATGGCGTTGTTTGCATTTCGCGCGCCGTGGCGCAGGAACTGGCCAGCTGGGATGCCGCTCGCGGTGCGCGGCGCCTGCGTCCGCTCGAGATCGGCTGGTTCCATCTCGTCGCCGACGTCGACAATTCGATGCCTTCGCGCGGCATGCCGGACAACGCGGCGGACGTGCTGGTCAGGCTCGGGCGCTGCCCGACCATGCTTGCCGTCGGCACCATCGAGCCGCGCAAGCAGTACGGCCAGATCCTCGCCGCGTTCGACCTGCTGTGGGCAAACGGTGTCGATGCCAACATCGTCATGGTCGGCAAGCTGGGCTGGATGGTCGACGACCTGGCGGTGCGCCTGCGCGCGCATCCGGAAGCAGGCAAGCGCCTGTTCTGGCTCGAAGGGATCAGCGACGAATACCTGGAGCAGGTGTATGCCGCCTCGACCTGCCTGATCGCCGCGTCGGTCGGCGAAGGTTTCGGCCTGCCCTTGATCGAGGCGGCCCAGCACGGGTTGCCGATCATCGCACGCGACCTGCCGGTGTTCCGCGAAGTGGGCGGCGAACGCGCCTATTACTTCGGGGGCACGCAGCCTCAAGACCTCGCCGGCGCGGTCACCGGGTGGCTCGCTCTGCATGCTGCGGGCAATGCACCTTTGCCTGCCGGCTTGCCGTGGCTGACCTGGGCCGACAGCGCCCGCCAGCTGATGCAGGTCGCGCTGGGACAGCCGGGTCGCGCCGCGCAGTTGCTGGCGCCGGCGGCCCCGGCACGGCGTCCGCGCGTGCTGACCCTGGCGCCATATCCGGTGCGCCGCCCGCGTCACGGCGGCCAGTTGCGCGCCGCCGCCATGCTACGGGTATACGAGGCTGCCGGCTTCGATGTGCATCCGGTAGGCTTCTACCAGGCCGAAGCCTACGAAGCGGCCGACATCGGCCCTTACGACATCGCCTTCCCGAGCGACAGCCCGTACCGGAATTATCTCGGCGTGCCGATGCCGTCGCTGTCCGACTTCCTGATGGGCCCGTTTTCCATGGCATCGGACCAGGTATTCCGCCAGATCGTCTCTGCACTGCCGGGCCCGGTAGACGTGATCCAGGTCGAGCAGCCCTGGATGTATGCCTTGGCGCGCTGGCTGCAGCTCGAATCGCCCCTGTGCCGCGGCGCCTTGCTGGTCAACAGCTCGCACAACATCGAGGCGCCCATGAAGCGCGCCATCCTGGGGCAGAGCAACGATCAGGCCCTGGTCGACCGGGCAGTAGCCGACATGGCAGCGGTTGAACGCGAGCTGGCCGAAGAGGCCGAGCTCTCGCTCGCGGTCACGGTCGAGGACGCCGAGGCCCTGCGCAACTATGGAGCGCCGCGTGTGCTGCATGCCCCGAACGGTATCAGCCCCTGGCAGGCGGACCCCGAGCGCTGCGCGCAATGGCGCGCGCGCCTGCCGCAGCAGCCATGGCCGATCTTCATCGCCAGCGCGCACCCGCCCAACTACACTGGTTTCCTCGATGCCGTGGGCGACACGCTGGCCTGCATTCCTGAAGGATCGAAGCTGGTCATTGCCGGCGGCGTCGGACCGCACCTGGAACGCGAGCTCGGAAAGTCGCGCTGGAGTGCATTGAACCTGTCGCGCCTGCAAGTACTGGGCGTGCTCGACGACGCCGACCTGGCTGCCGTCAAGAGCCTGGCACACGCCTTCCTGCTGCCCATCGGCGGCGGCGGCGGATCGAACATCAAGACCGCCGAAGCGCTGTATTCGGGACGGCCGGTGGTCTGCACCCGCACCGCGCTGCGCGGCTTCGAGCATTTCGCCGGACAGCCCGAGGTGACGGTCGCCGCGACGCCCGAGGAGTTCCAGGCCGGAATCCGCAAGGTCCTCGAACAACCGGCGCCGGCGCCTGCGGCAGGCGAGTCGATGCGCGCCAGCCTGACCTGGGATGCCTGCCTCGGCGCCGTGCCGCACGAGGTCGCAGCCCTGCTGGCGCAACGCAAGGGGGACGCATGACGATCTTCCTCGATGTCACCACGATCCGAGGCTGGAGCCGCCCGGCGCTCGGCATCGTCCGCGTAGAGGCGGAGACCGCCCGCCAGTTCCTGCAGGCGAACGACCCGGGCATCCGCTTCTGCCGCTTCGACCTCGCCTACGATTCCTACTTCGAGGTCGGCCCCGAGGAGCTGAGCTTCGCGCTGGCGCGCATCGACGCCGGCGGCGACCCACCTCCGGCCCCGGCGGCGGCCCTGGCGGCGTTAATCGCGCCAGCCCCTGCCGCGACGCCCGTTCCTGACGTACCAGGCGCGCCGGCCGCGCCGCCGGTGTCGCCATGGCGCCGGGTGGCCACGCGCGGACTGGCGGCCCTGCCGCGTCCGCTGCAGGCGCCGGCACGCAGCTTTGCCCGCTCGCGCCTCGACGGCCTGCGCGGCCTGCGCTCGGCGGGCCGCGAACTGCGCCGCAGCGCCGGCCTGCTGTGGCACGGCGTCACGCCGCCGCCCGCCGCGCCGGCCCCCGTGGCGCCGGCAGCCCCGGCGCCGCTGGTCAAGCCCGACATCCTGTTCGGTCCCGGCGATGTCTACGTATCGCTCGGCCTGGACTGGGACCAGAAGAACCTGCCCTACCTCTACGAACTGAAACAGAAGCTCGGGCTGAAGATCCTCCTGATGTGCTACGACATCATTCCGATCCGCCTGCCGCATCTGTGCGTGGCCGACGTCGCGGCCAAGTTTTCGCATTATTTCCTGGACGTGGCACGCTGCGCCGACCGGATCATGTGTATATCGGAGTATTCGCGCGCCGACCTGCGCAAGTTCCTCGAAGCGTCGCAGGCGCCGGTGCCCGAACTCGGTGTCGTACGGCTCGGCTGCGAGATTGCCAGCGCCGGCGCAACGCCGCCGTCGCCGGCGGTAGCCGAGGTGCTGGGCCAGCGCTTCATCCTGTTCGTCTCCACGATCGAGCGCCGCAAGAACCACGAGACCCTGTACCGTGCCTATACCCGGCTGGTTGATGCCGGGGTGACCGACCTGCCGCTGCTGGTCTTCGTCGGCATGGCCGGCTGGGGCATGAACGACCTGATGTCGGATCTGAAGCTCGATCCGCGCATCCGGCCTTACCTGCGCATCCTGAACCACGTGTCCGACGGCGACCTGGCGCGTCTCTATGAGCAGTCTTATTTCACCGTCTACCCCTCGTTGTACGAAGGCTGGGGCCTGCCAGTCGCCGAAAGCCTGGCTTACGGCAAGTTCTGCTTGGCCTCGGCCGCCGCTTCGATCCCCGAGGTCGGGGGCGACCTGATCGAGTACGTCGATCCCTGGGATGTTCCACGCTGGGCTGAATGCCTGCGCTGGTACATCGAGCATCCCGGGGACGTGGCGCAGCGCGAAGCCGCGATCCGCAGTCAGTATCGTCCGGCAAGCTGGAAAGATACCGGCAAGGCGCTGGCGCAGGCGGCACTGGCGCTGCGCGCGGAAGAACCTGAGCAGGCATAAAGCTGCACAAGGTTCTTTCTTATGGCATTTATTTATCATTCAGCAATAATTACGGCTTTCTTAGCAACAGGTATATCAGCATGATCTCCAAGCCCGCCATCGCCGTTGTCATTCCCAGCTACCGGGTGACCCGGCATATCCTCGGCGTCATCGCGAGTATGGGGCCGGAAGTAAGCCGCATCTACGTGGTCGACGACAAGTGCCCAGACGGCTACGGGGCCCTGGTGCGCAGCAGTTGCGCCGATCCGCGGGTGCGCGTGATCGAACATGCCGAGAACCAGGGCGTGGGCGGCGCCGTGATGAGTGGCTACAAGGCGGCAATCGAAGAGGGCATGGAGGTCATCGTCAAGGTCGACGGCGACGGTCAGATGGACCCGCGCCTGCTCCCCCTGTTCGTGGCGCCGATCCTGGACGGCCAAGCCGACTACACCAAGGGCAACCGCTTTTTCGACCTCGAGCAGATCGGCGCGATGCCGCCGATGCGCCTGTTTGGTAATGCAGTGCTGTCGCTTATGACCAAGCTGTCCTCCGGCTACTGGGATTTGTTCGATCCGACCAACGGCTATACCGCGATCCACGCGGATGCAGCGCGCCACCTGCCTTTCAACAAGATCAGCCGCCGCTATTTCTTCGAGACCGACATGTTGTTTCGCCTGAACACCCTGCAGGCGGTAGTGGCCGACGTACCGATGGACGCCAGCTATGGCGACGAGGTGAGCAATCTGAAGATCTCGAAGATCGTCACCGAATTCCTGCTCAAGCACGTCCGCAATTTCGGTAAGCGCATCTTCTACAATTACTACCTGCGCAACATGTCGCTGGCGTCGATCGAACTGCCGGTAGGATTGGTCCTGTTCTTTTCCGGGCTGGTCTATGGTGCGGTGCAGTGGGTTGAATCGTCGCGCGCCGGCGTGGAAACGCCAGCTGGCACGGTCATGTTGGCCGCATTGCCTGTGCTGATGGGCTTGCAGCTGTTGCTGGCCTTCCTCTCGAACGACATTGCATCGGTGCCGAAGCGCCCTCTGCACAAGAAGACGCGTCCATGGCGCCTGCCATGCGCCGACTAACGCTACCGACCGCGCAATTCCTGGTATTTGTTGCCGGGGGCGGACTCAGTGCGCTTGTCGACATCGGCCTGATGCAGCTGCTGATCGTCAACGGCCTTGCACCGCTGGCCGCGACGACGGCGGGATTTGCCGCAGGGCTGTGCGTTAACTACGCATTTCATGCAAGAGTCACGTTCAAGAACGTAACGACCATGCGAACGCTATCGCGCTTCCTGTGTGTCGTAGCATTGAATTACCTGTTGACCCTGGGCCTGGTTGCCGTTTCGGTTGGACTATTTCAGCAGGCTCTCGTCGGGAAATTCCTATCGTTGCCGCTCGTGGCCGTGAACGGCTTTATCTTGAGCAAATACTGGATCTTCAAATGATGCGATTCGCACCTATCGAATTCGACCAACCGGCCCTGGCCGGCTATAGCGCCCTGTTTACCGCCTGTTTCCCCGGTACGGAACGTTTCACGCCCAGCTACCTGGAATGGCTATACGTGGGCAATCCCGATGGCCGCGCTTTCGGATTCGATGCCTGGGAAGGCAACGAGTTGGCTGCCCACTATGTCTGCGTGCCGGCTCAGGCCAGCATCGATGGCCGGCTGGTGCGGGTATTGTTGTCGTTGAATACGGCGACGCACCCGCGCTTCCAGGGGCAGGGTTTATTTACCAAGCTGGCGGCCATGACCTACGAGGCTGCAGCCAACAGCGGCTACGATGCCGTGTACGGCGTCGCGAACGCCAACAGTACCCCCGGCTTCGTGCGCAAGCTGGGATTCCAGCTGGTAAGGCCGCTCGAAGCCCGGGTCGGGATCGGGCGCATTGGCAAGCGCAATGTTACACCGTACGTAGTGCCGGCCTTCGAGCGTGTATGGAGCGAAGCCGCGCTGGCATGGCGCTGCGCCAGTCCCTATAACCCGGTCCAGAGCCGGCAGCGCGGCGGAGTGCGGCAGTTTCATTCGCGTGCTTTCGCACCGTGGGTATCGGCGTATGCCGAACTGCCGCAGCCGGCTTCGCTCAAGTTCCAATCCGGCCATGTGCCGGGCGCGCCTTTGCGCCTTTACCTTGGCCTGCTCCCCGATGCGCAGCGCCAGTTCCGCGGCTATTTCGAGATTCCCAAACGTGTCCGGCCTTCGCCACTGAACCTGATTTTCCGGTCATTGTCTGCGCCGGGCAGCCAGTTGGATCCATCGCGTATCCATTTCTCGTTCCTCGATTTCGATGCCTATTGAACTGCAGGCGGGCGGGCCGGTCGCCCTGTTCCTGTTTGCGCACCAGGACGACGAGTTCGGCGTATTCCACCAGCTCGACGAGTGCCGGCGCCAGGGCCGGCGCGCGGTCTGTGCTTACCTGACCCGCGGTGCGAAGGGGCTTGCAGACCAGCGCAACGGGGAGTCGCGGCGCGTACTGGCTAGCCTGGGCGTACACGAGGCCGACATTACATTTGCCGGTGACGCGCTGGGCATTGACGACGCCCACCTGCATGCGTTCCTGGACATTGGCGGCGATTGGATCGAGGCGTGGATAGGGTCCTTCGGACAGGTCGAATCCATTCACGTCACCGCATGGGAAGGCGGCCATCATGACCATGATGCGCTGCACGCGTTGACCGTACTGGCGGCGCAGCGACTCGGCCTCCTGCCAAAGGTCCGGCAATTTGCTCTGTATAACCGTAAGCACTGCCCAGGGCCGCTGTTCAGGGTGCTTTCACCCTTGGCTGAAAATGGCGCGGCGGGGCTCGCGCGGATTCCATTTGCGCGCCGGCTTGCGCATTTGCGCTTGTGTTTGCAATATCCGTCGCAAACTATCACCTGGATCGGCCTGTTTCCTTTTGTTGTACTGCACTACTTGCTTGATGGACGCCAGGTTTTGCAGCCGGTCAGCCTGGCGCGCCTGGATGAACGGCCGCATGACGGGATACTCTACTATGAGCACCGCGGCTTTTTTGAGTGGGAACGGATGAGAGAGACGCTGCGCGCCTGGCGCTCGCGTCGTCATCCATGAGGATTTATCTGGTCCGGAAAGGCATGCAAGGCAGCTGAGCGGCCGATGCCTGTTCCAGTAAAATGTTCAACCGCTGCGCGATAGCGCTGGCGCTCTCTCCGGCTGACGCGGACCCGAACCGGCAACCCAGTACGCCGCGCGCCAGCCACTTCGGCGGCACCGCGACGGCGCTGCCGTCGAGCGCGGCCAGCACGTCGCCCGCCTTGGCATCCACCACTGCATCCTCGAACTGCAGGTCCGCACGCCCGAGCAGGTCGAGCGTGAAGCGGTGCGCATACCGGTAGCGCGTGCCGTCGTGCCGTATCGGCTCGATGCGCCAGCCATCGGGTGCCCGCGTGAGCAGGGTGGCGAGCAGCGTGGCATCATGCTGCGCCGCGCCATCCTGTGCCAGGGCGCCGATATCGAGCAGCAGCCGGCGCGGGCCATGGCGCGGGCGGTTGGCGGCGATCGCCGCCGCCGTCTGCAACAGGTCGGCGTTGGGAGCGTCGCCATCGAGCGCGGCAATCGAGGCCAGCAGGTCTTGCTCGGCCTGGCCCCGGCTGTCGTCCGCGAAGTGTTCGATGGCGTCGCGGTAGAGGGCCGCTGCGCGCGGCAGCGCATGGGTGGCCTGCATGTAGGCTGCCGCTTCGTTTCCAAGGGCAGTGCGCAGCGCCGAGTCGGCGCGCACCCGTTCGAGCGCTGCGCCTAGGGCGGCGTTGTTGAAGCTGTCTTCCAGGCGCAGGCAGACGTGTTCCGGCAGCTCCGCCGCCGAGCCGTGTGCGTTCACGATCGTCGGCAGAGCATGTGACAGGCAGTCGAAGACCGCGGCCGAGGTTTCGCCGCGCGAGTGCTGCCTCAGCTGGACCGCGGCGTCGGCGGCCTTCAGATAATTGCGGTACAGCGAGGTGCTCGCGTAGCCGGTGACGTGAATGCGTGGGTGCGCGGCAATGCGGTCGCGCAGGGCAATGCCGAAGCGTCCCGGCGCGATCTCGCCCACGAACACGAGATGGCAGCGCGGATCGCGCGCCAGCGTGCTGTCGATCCAGGCTTCGACCAGGCGGTCGTTGCACTTCGGCGCAGACAGAATGCCGAACGAGCAGGCCACGAAGTCGCCGTCGGCAAAGCCGAGTTCGGCCCGGATGCTGGCCCTGCCGGCCTTGTCCTGCGGTGGCGGCTCGATGCAGGCCAGCGGCACCAGGCGCCAGTCATCTGCGAAGCCGGTCCCATACCAGCGGTTCGCCAGCCCGGCCGCGTAAGCGGAATGCACGATCACACCGGTAGCGCGGTCGAGCACGGCCTTGTTGCAGGGGTAGGCCATGACCGAGGCCGTGCGTCCCTCGGCCTTTTCCTCCAGCAGCGGCCCGTAGCCATGTGCCTGGTACAGCGACAGGCAATAATTGTTCGGCAAGCGGTGCTCGGCCTCGGCGTGGCTGATCACGCCGCTCAGGAAGAAGTCGTGCAGCACGGCCACGCCGGGATGCCGCTCCAGCAGGTCGAACATGTGGGCATGGAAGGCCGAATTGCCGAAGTGGTAGACGATCCTGTCGTAGACATGGGCGTTGGCGTCGAACCAGGCGATCGAACGCCGCGCGAAGCCCTCTGCCAGTGCCGCATCCTCGACCTCGTCCTGCGCGAGCACCAGGTCGATCTCGTAGTGCCGGGCCAGCGCAGGCAGGAGGTCGGCGCTGTAGGCGGCAATGCCCGACCTTGCCGGCGGCAGGGGCGACAGGTAGGCCAGGCGCGGCTTGCGCACCGCGGCAGCGGGGGCGGCCTGGCGCGCGGTGCGGCGCGCATGGGCGTCCTCGAACGCGTCGATGGCGCGCCGTGCGCTGGCATCCCAGGAAAAACGCTGTGCCTGCACCAGGCCGTGGGCACGCAGGTCGGCCTGGCGCGCCGGGTCGCCGAGCACGCCGGCCATGGCGGCGCCGATCGCATCGATGTCGGCCGGGTCGAACATCGCATCGGCACGGCCGATCACTTCCGGAATGCTGCTCGTGTTCGAGCCGATCACCGGCGCGCCGCAGGCCATGGCTTCCAGCGCGGGCAGGCCGAATCCCTCGTGCAGGGAAGGGAACACGAACAGCGCGGTGCAGTTGTACAGCGACACCAGGTCGTCGTCGGACACGAAGCCGGTCAGCACCAGGTCGTCCTTCGCCAGGCCGAACCTGGCCGCCAGCCGCTCGAGGCGGAAGCGGTCGGGGTCGCGGATGCTGCAGACCACGGCCAGCTGGTACTGGCGGCGCAGGCGCACCGGCAGCCTCGCATAGGCTTCGATCAGGCCCTCGATGTTCTTGCGGTAGTCGATGCCGCCGGTGTACATGATGAATTCACGCCGCAGGCCATGGCGCGCTAGCAGCGCGGTGCGCTCGTCCGGCGCCAGCACGCGCGGGCGGAAGATGGTGTCCACGGCCGACGAGATGTTGACCACGCGGTCGGGCGGCAGTTGCAGCAGTTCGATGCCTTCCTCACGCGCCGAACCGGAAATGGCCAGCAGCAGCTCGGCATTCTTCAAGCTCTCCAGCTTGCGGTAGTACCAGGCCGCCATGTTCGGATCGGCCAGGTAGCGCTCCTTGCGCATCAGCGGAATCAGGTCGTACAGCGTGACGGCGGTATCGAAGCGGCCTTTGCCATGCAGCAGCGAGACAACCGAATTGTCGCCCAGGCCTTCGAACAGGCTGGCGACATGCACCACGTCCGGACGCAGGCTTGCCAGGTAGTGTTCGCGCACGCGCTCGGACGCGCGCACGCGCCAGCCGTTGCGCGGATCGACTTCGCCGGCCGGTACCGGTGTGACGAAGGTGCCGATGTGCGACTGCGGCAGCAGGCTGTCGAACGCCTGCCTGATCGCGGCCACGCTGTCCGGATAGTCTTCGTTCAGGACGATGCGCAGGTCGTGTCCTCCCGCATTGCGCGCCATGGCCAGCGCCAGCGCCATCGAATAACGGCCTATGCCGCGGTGCATGCTGGAAGCCTGGCATGCCTGCAGGTCGAGAATGATGCGCATCGGGAGTCTTATGGTGTACGGGTGCGGTCGATGGCGCGGCGCAGGTCTTGCAGGACCTGGCGCGCGTCATCGGTCAGCTCGGCCTCGTCGGAAAGCAGTACCGGCAGGCTTTGCCAGTCGGCGCGGCGCGAGTGCGCCACGGCGGCGCGCACACGTCCGGCAATGCCGGGGAAACGGTAGATCTGGCGTCGCAGGAAGTCGTCCAGGCGCGGACGCGCCACGATGAAAGCGACCGCGCGCAGCGCGGCCTTCTTGACGAGGCCGCGCACCAGGGAAGCGCCGCGCGCCATCCTCAGGCGGCCGCGCTCTTGTCCGCGCAATGCGGACACGACACGCCATACACGTACTGCGGCGACAGCTGCTCCCGCGGGGTGACCACGGCGCGGCAGGCGAAGCACTGGGTGGTGACGGTCGGTTCCAGCTTCGGATTCAGGGCGGTACGGTAGTCGAACACGAAGCAGTCG
>Ga0265798_10008880_pt1 | contig 12715 bp, 15 predicted proteins | sample P3T30metagenome_FD_192430 | JGI IMG/M metagenome (GOLD analysis project Ga0265798, IMG submission 192430) | Plant litter microbial communities from East Loma Ridge, Irvine, California - P3 T30 | ecosystem: Environmental > Terrestrial > Plant litter > Unclassified | place: USA: California...
CGGACTGATTCACATATGCTTACTTGCGTACTCCCAGCATGCCTGATGACTTTCAATGGGCCGAGGCAGCTGGGGGGAATTGAAGAGCTCGAAGCGGAGAATGGGGTCCCCCGGTTACCACTCTGGGCGAAGAGCTATTGTTGCCGAATAAAGTCGGGAACAACTCACCTACCCTAAACGCGAGAGGTCTTTCCGCCGGAGCTTCAGCGATCAAGTTGGAATCAGCGCCACTATCGCGTATGCGAGAGCGCCACGTCAGTTCTAAGAGCCCGCTTACCCAATTTTTCCAGCTGGCATGCCAATTGACTGCTCCTCAGTTGGCAAGGGGAGGAGCTCTGAAACCCCAGGCCACTGCCGGACAGGCTATGCTCACTTTTGGAGAAGTACGGCGAGCCAGCCACGAAGCCAATCGTCGACCGTGGATTAGAAAGAGCCCGGCTCCTTCGGCAAATCTTCTGATTCAGCAGGTTCACCCAAGGGCGAATCTTGAGCCATACCTGTCCATTGCTGTATGACCCCTTGTCTATTCGGCAGGGACCTTGATGGAAGAGATCAACCGTCAGTGGGCAAAAGATGGCTACAAGCCAGGAGGACACGACAATAACTGCTCAGGCAAGCACGTCGGAATGATGGCCGGAGCTTTGGCGTTGGGTGAAGACGTTAAAACGTATCATCAAGCGGAGTCACGAATGCAGCGACATACGATACGCACCATCGAGAACGCGATTGGAAATAAGGGTGTCTGGGGCCTCGACGGGTGTAATCTTCCAGCACCTGGATACCCGTTGAATGACTTTGCTAAGATATATGCTACCGTCTCAACCGCCTCGCCAGTATCGTCCGACGAACGCACAAGAAGTCTTGCGAGAGTCTATTCCGCTATGACGACGTACCCAGAGCTTGTAGGAGGTACAGAACGATTCTGCACTGTGTTGATGCAGTTGGGCAAAGGTCGACTGGTCGCGAAGCTTGGTGCCGATGCTTGTTATGGGGTGGGTGTCCAGGCCTGTAAAGCAACGGAGCAACTTGGGGCAGTCTGAGGGGTGGGCATTGCGGTGAAGATAGAGGACGGGAACGAAGTCGCGCTGTATGTGACTGTAGTGGAGGTCATGCGGCAATTGGCATTGCTGTCAGACGTGGAGCTTCAGGTACTGTCGGGATTTCACCAGCCAGTCAGACTCAACACGATGGGCGTTCCGGTAGGTCTCGTTAAGCCCGACTTCAGCTTGGTGCGCGCGACGTGACTGAGAGTCGTCATCGCTTGCCGCTTGTGACGAAGGATCCCGGGGGTTGATTACCCATCTTGAGACGGGAGAGCGGATCACTCCATTCATGCATATTAAATTTTATTCTGGTCTAGAGAGACCATACGAGCCTAGATCTACCTTTAGAACTTGCCTAGCGTCAGACACTTCACTGCGCTCTTCCAGCCAGGTATTTCTGGGTCTGAATGATGTTATCAGTTGTTGTATTGCAAGGATGTCTTATGGTAGGATGACGGATCTAGGATACGTGGTCAGCTCTTTATGATCTGATTTGCATGCCTTCCGATTGACCCATAAACGCCCGGTGCATTGTTGGCGACTTTGCGTGAAAACGGGATCCAGTGAGGGTATGCGGAGAGTCTTCCCATGTGGAAATTTTGCCTATATGACGAGCCTGCTTTGCGTCGTGATCGTTGGCGGCAGAAAGTGGATCAGTCTCCAGATGCAGTGAATAGCCAACGACGGACAGAGCCAAGAGACAGGCTGAGCATTCTGCCAATCTTGGCTTGGTACGATTTTCAACTGCACATCTCTTTACATCCGAATCTATAGACCCGTGATCATCTGCCGCGCCCTCCATCTGGGTCCCATTGTCCCCATGCTTTGATCGGTGCCTCCCAAAAGTTGACGTGGGGCATCTGTACAGATGGTACCGATGCATCGAAGCCATCGAGCCCTAGTGATCCGTGACTGGTGAAGTCGAATGGCCAATTGGATGTCAGGACATCCTGCAGTTGCATTTGATGATCGGGCGAAAACCCAAATGTCCAGTTATCTGGGTCTTCTCGTTCAGGACCGAAACTGGCCGCCGGCTGTGCCGGCTGTGGGGCAGTAAACGGGAAGTTTGCGATCGAAGAGACTGAATGAGCACTGGAAATCGAGGGCATCTGGGCCTGTACGGCTGCGGCGGCAGCTGAACTCATCTTGTCGTCGATGATGGAAGCATGAGCTTTGAGCTTCGCAGATATCTCGGGTTTCATAGCCAAAGCTGTTTCCAAGCCGAGAATCAGGTCGGACATGGCAAGAATGACATTGCGGACCTGGAGAAACGACCACTGACTTTGAGGCTGCTGTATCACGCTGGCGAGCAAATGACCGACACTAGCGAGATGATGCAGCTGCTTTGTCAGCGCGATAGGGCCAGCAAGAACATTAGGCACTTGCCATTGTAGCGCTTATCGCAGCGATATATGATGTAGGAATACTGGCCAAAGCGTCCAGCAAATGACCGGCGATAGCGCATCTCTGTTCCACACTGGATTCCTCGAGACTCGCGAGCACCATTTTCAGCGTCTGCAGGGTAACTGTGATATTGGCAGCTGTAGGTGTCAACAAAACGCCGCTATACTCCAAGAGACTTGCCTTGAAACCCAAAACAATCCGCCTCGTCATCGCCCGCCATCGGTCTGACGGTTTTAAAAATCGGCGGTAATTGATCGTGAAGGCCCTCCACCATCTCCAAAAGGGATCTCGCCGAAGTCTCATGACGGCTCTGGTCAATCATCGTATCCAACAATGATATTGACGTTCTATCAGCCTGAACTTTCTTGGCCCTCGATCGATCGATAAGGTGTTCAATGACTTTATACAGATCGATACTAAAATTCCACCCTGTAAGAAAAGAATCTTCGGCAGGACATGTCTGACTGCTGGTGTCGTGAATCTGATCGTCGTTCTGCACGACAGCGGGATATGAAACGTTGGATAGCGATTGACGATGGCGAACGAGACCACCCCACGTAGTCGCAGTAAAGACTTCTAATGTGTATGCTCCCCAGAACTGTTATCAGTATATATGTCACTGCGCCATCGGCCGGTCTGACTCACCAGCCTCCTTCTCTCCTGTATCTCTGGCTCGCGCAAACCAGACGGCCAGCGAGACTCGTCATGGAATCCATCCGTAAACGACAGAGTTCCATAGTCCCCTAAATGCGTATGTAATCCTACGGCATCCCCGTCTTGAAGACATGAGATGGCGAGAAGTAACTTTGCGCGCTTGTAGTTGACCGAGCCCGTAGCGGAGTATGTAGGGGGAAAGGCTTCCAACGCTAGCGAATAGTACGTGTTCGCAGAACGTATGGATCCGTCAAGTCGCCCCGCAATCTGGGCATTGTGTGCCAAGCGGGATGTGATTATCGCACAAAGCGCCATAGTGACTGTGTAGAACGATCGATTGACAGTGTAGAGGCGATTGTTTACATCCCGCATAAACGACGGCCAGTGGAAGACTGGAAAGCTGACGGTGAGCTAGACGACTCGAGCTCAAACTCACATCGGGTATACCAGAGTTTTATATCCTTCTGCCAGTATCGATATATGTTGCTCGCTGACTTGGGGGTGGTACGACCATAGAATATCTGGTTGTAGCTGACGCCTGTGCAAATGTGCTTTGTCCTGCGGTACTTGCATCCCGACGTTGGCGGGTTTGGCAACCGGCTGAGCTGTCAGATTTCGCGTGGCTCGGGATCCCTTTGACAGACTCACACCTCGCTTCCTCACCGGCCGATCGTAGGTGCATCTTTCACCAAACTCCGAGCATGGTCCACATAAACTCGAAGTCGGTCCTTTCGAACACTACAAGTCAGTCGTTACACTAATCCAGACTGGCGTCCAACCTTTGTATTTGTCTGGTGACAGCGGTCGCATGCCCGAGTGATCCTTCTTGTACGTATGGCAGCGTTCCATGATTGAGATGGACCCGCCTGGCTGTTGTGAAGCGGCCAAGACATGGTAAATCGGAATACACGTCGACTGGTTGGATGAGAAAGGAGAGAGTGTATTCCGGATAACCAGTAGCGGGGTATCCCGCAGCCTCGTCATCCTTAATTCCGGTCACGTAATCTTTCCATTCGGCACATGGTGCAGACCAGAACGTCCAGTGGTCGACTTGCTCAACTAGATGGCTATTCATTGGGCCGAGCCGGTGCATCCACGACACATGAAGATGCTCATTATACGTCTAGCGTAGAGATTTATTCCATACGCGAACGTACTGAGCGACCGTCGACCAACCCTGACCGCCGACAACTTGATCAATAGCCCGACTGTCGACTGCACGGCAACTCAAGTGAAGAGCACACTGTGGTGAAACCGTCTTTGAAGTATACAATACAAAGAGCATCCAGAACGAAGGTGATGTCTTCGGCTGTACTCATGAGTTGTATGCAAGTGACTCGAGGAATAATCTTTCTCTATCAACAATCTTTCGCTCGATTCGCATGTAGATATCTCGGATGTACGTCACTCAACATCACAGGTGCATAAACTGATACGCCAAAGCATTCACCCAATTTCTATAAATACAAGGCCATGGGGTCGTCCGGAAGTTAGGCTCCGTTGGTCGCGACCTATACAACCTCTGAAGCCGCGGAAGGTGTCTCGTCATGTACCGTTTCGACTTTTTCGTTGCGATGTTCGATATTGCGATCAAACTCGGCCATACGTTTCTGGTACTCCTCCTCTTCTTTCCAGGTAAAGGCACTGCTTGACGCGAACAGGAAATCAATCGATTCGAGGGATCGTCCAGCAGTCTCTGGCAAAAAGCAATAAACCAAGGGAATGTAGCAAAGCATGGCGGCTCCGAATACGTAAAAAGTCTTCTCGTTGATACCGGCGAACATGACGGGAACCAAGAGAGATCCACCTCCGTAACCGATAGCCCATCCAGCAACGCCAAAAGCGTTGCCTTTGGCGCGCAGCCAAGTGGGAAAGATTTCTGTGGGGTAAATGAACGGGATCATGAGCCATGAACTGCTAAACACGAGCAGGTAGAGAAAGACAAATGCGGTAGCGGCTGCTCCATATTGAGATGCCTTGTCCGGGTTATTGAGTGCGCCTCTAAAAAGTCCCCCGATGATGAAGAGGATGATCGACAGTGTGATTGCGCCCCAGTAGAGTGTCCGTCGTCGCCCGACACGGTCCAAAGTGAATGCGGCAATGAGGGTTCCAATGATACCGACAATCATGAGGCAGGCACTGAGAAGACTGCTTCGGTGACCGCTGAAGCCGGCGAGTCCGAAAATGGTCCCCGAGTATATGACGACAGAGGCGATACCAGTGCCGTATTGCACTGAATATGTCAGTTGAAATTGCACTTCGACCGTAATTATCCTCCTCAGAGAAGAAGACATACTCAGAACTTGCAGCCAGAAAGCCAGCTGGATACGTCGTCCGAGGTGAATCTCACCTGATCCCACCCCCAGGAACATTTTGATGTAGTTGGTACCCTCATGTTCCCGTTCGAGTTCGACAACCTGCACAATCTCTTGATATTCGCGTTTGGCAGCAGCGTCCTCCTTGTCTCCATTGGATCGGATGGCCGCAATGATATCATATGCCTCTTTTTCGCGTCCCGCTTTGACTAGCCATCTCGGCGACTCGGGGATCAGGAAAGATCCGATGATGATCAAGACGACGGGGATGATTTGACTCGCAAAGCAGAAACGCCATCGGAATTGGCCAGTCCCGTTGTTGTAATATGAAGTTGCTGACACACCATGAGCAGTGTACTGCGCGATTCTGTAAGAGGCGAACTCACCATAACCAATCCAGGCAGCCAGAGTGATGCCGGAAAAATTGGCCAGAAAAGTCAGCGCGATCGTGTTGCCTCTATGGGCAGCAGGAGAGAGCTCGGCTGTCCAAGAAGGGGCAATGACGAGGATAAAAGACACTCCAATACCGGCAATAATTCGGGCTACCAAGATCGATGCGAGGTCGACTGCGGCTGTTTGAAGTATGACACCGACGGCACAGAAGGCGCATGCGACCCAAATACCTTTGATTCGACCGTAGCGATCGGAGAACCAACCGGCCAAAAAGCCACCGATGAGTGAACCAGCGTAATAAATCGAAGATATGCCACCTTGTAGCGTGGGCTTGATTACTCGTCCTCCAGCGTCCGCGAACCCCATGCGTTGCTACACCAGTGAGCTCTTGATCCTTGTCAAAAAGATTTGACCAACCCCGAACTCCGGCGCAACCGTCACCGCCCCCATGATACCCTGGCTCATACCCTCGTAGGAGATACATAATGCCGAAACTGTCACGACGAGTCGAAACAGATTTGGCCCGGAAAGTCGTTGCCAGAATTTTTGGTGCCCCATGTTTGACCTTTGTTGCTGTTGAGATATCGAGATGGTCTCCATCATATTGATGAGCTATATACCCGCTGGTGTGTGGAGCACTGTCGGCTCAATGGCTAAACGTCAGCATTTCGGTCATCACCAAGTACGAATCCCTGGAATCTCGGACAAGGTCTTCGGGGCGCCAGACCGATCTGGCAGAATGGGTGAATGGCAGAAAGGGTGCCCACCCAAGCTGCCAAGATCGCATTCACCCCAGCGAATGGCGGAATGCAGCTCGCGGCAAACTTTGTCCAGGTAATCAGACTGCTTGTATGGCTTCGTGTCTGATGACCGGTACCGAGGTGACGAGGGCTCTAGTACTGATACCTTTCCTCCGGACTCCCTCCGTTGGATTGTTTGCGGAAGTAGCTGCTGAATGGAAGAATGGCTCATATCGGTCACAGAAGGCGTCTCGATTCAAGGACTTCTTGATAATGGTCGCTCTACATGCTTTGCGAGGCTGAATACGACTGTCGCCATATTCTCGGGAGCATGTCGCTATTTCTCGTCATTCCTATGTTCCGAACTCGCTCCTTTCCAGTGTTTGCCTCGGCCGCAGTCGGAAGATTGTGGGACAGGCCTAGATCCCCAGACCCAATCCGTGGTGACCGCCATTCTCGGCCCCTTGGCCAAAGTCATTAATCGCTAGAAGACTGAATGATGCGGTCTTCAGTCGGCTTGATTGGCCAGATGCACCTTGATGTCCAGGAAATCATACATTTAGGCTGAATGGACGGAATAATTCACTGAATTCGGCGGAAACGAATTTGATGGACACCATTGTCACAAAGTGGGGGCTTTGACAGGCAGCCAGACATCTCGCATCTGCCGGGCTTACCGCATAATGGCATCAGAGTCTTCTGGGTCGCACTCGCATGCTTCGAGGTGACACAGATCTTTCAGACCAACGGACAGACAATGTAGCATCAGCTGTTGAGCTGGTTAGTGGAGATTATAGGTGCCGTCCCGTATGATATTCCGTACAGCCGCTTTGTAAAGCGATGCATGGATACAAAGAGCTTTACACACAATGTGGGCGGCTCACGAACCATCGCTAAACGAGATGACTGCATACTTGCCGTTCTTTGTCCATGCTGAATTCGGTGCCTCCGTCTCCAGCTGCCTGACTTTTTGCTCATCGGCGATTCCAACACAGACGTCGGCCTTGTTGGTTCTCAAGGCGACTACCCTGAGCCCGCTCCCATTGCCTAAATTACCCAAGGCACTCTTGAAAGGCGTGGTAAAGGGCCAGAGACCATCATTGACAAGTTTCCGGTAGTTGAGGTCGCCTTTAAATATAACCGCGCTAGAATTGCGCAAGTCACTCATGAGATCGGGCGCAAATTCCGGCAGGGCCTTAAATGGGAGCGAGGTGGTCCAGAAAGGATGACTAGTAACAACCAGGTTCCCGTTTTTCAGGTCATCTTTGACCATGTCGATCAGATCATCGATACCTGGGCGGTTGGGAAAGTGTTGATTTGAGGATAACAGGTCCAGTGTGGCCGTCACGTCTCGCGGTGTCACATCGCTGACAAACCATGGGAACGTCTTTGTGTGTAGTCGAACCGTGGCCGCGAGCTTCCGTCGAAGTAGATAGGAAGCGTAAATCAAGTCTGCGAAAAACTCGAATCCGGAATTGTCGAGCACTATGTCCACCCGACCCGGAACGTGTCCGGTCAGATACTCCCAAAGTTCTTCAGTGTCGTCAGCAACTATGTTTCGTCGATTCCGAGCGATAGCCTCCGACCCCTGCAATGACTGTATATCCTCCAGGCTGAGTTTGGTAAGAAGCGATAGATCGGTCGCGTTTCCCCATAGAGCAATCTGTGTCATTTCTTCGAACAACAGTTGATCTGCCTCAGCACCAGGCACATTGGTCGAAACGATGGTCGAGAATCGTTTCGCGAGCTCCTCGACAGCCGCTCTGGAATGAATGAATGTCCAGTCTTTTTGACGTTGGAAGACGTCATGACCTTTCCAGTGCTCTGAGTGAGCAAAGATGTTTTGCACAGTACTGGAGTATATTAGCTTTTGCAGCAATCTCCTAACTTTGTTCCGACTTGCCGATAGAGATAACATTCCGCAAAAAGCCATGGCGCCGAGTACCAGGACATCTCTACATCTTGGAGCTGGTCGTTGAAGTCTTGAAGATCTTCGCCCTTGAGAGGCTGAAATGGTCTGTTCAATCAGCTCGATGCTGAGGGGACGAGAAATGTAACTCAAGATAGTTTGGCATCTCTCTCTATTGAGGCTTTCAAGTCCCGCAACCTGTTCGACAGTCCCTTCATTTCCGCTTGTGCTGCATCGCTTTGCCCTGTCTCCTCTGCCGAGCGCTCGCAGTCTTCAACCATTTTCTGCACGGTGACTGGCCAGCGAGTCCGGGCTGTCTCGTAGGCCATGGTGCCCTCATCGTCCGTCCTAACACCTCGAACACTTTGCGAGGGAAGAATGGTCATGTCGGTGGTCAGAATACGGCTGGCTTGATGATCAAAGTATTCGGGGTATGATACTTATAGTCTCGTGACTGTGGGCTACTGCATAGCTCAGGTGTTCATCTCATACGAGGCAGTCGTAGAAACATTCCAAATCGGCGCGGCAAGATCAAGCCGATTCGCGGGGCTTTAATGTTCAGCCATTCTGCCGATCATATATATTCAGCCATTCACCCATTTCCCCGACTACCGTCAAATCTCGGCAAGAACAGGCTAGGGAAAGGCATGATGGTGCTCAAGTGGAGCGTTGGAGGCTTTATAGGAAAGCGTCAATCGATAGGAGGCAGAAACTCATCACCGGTCCCACCTTTTTCATATCAGTCTACTAGTTCTACAGGATGGTGAACGAGACGCCCAATACCTTGATATCCAATATCAGCCACGCCGACGATCATCCCGCCAACTCCTTGTCCAGCGATCACGGCAGCTCTCATGTCACTGGTGTAGAGTCACAGCAAAGTCGTGGGCTAGACGTTACAGTTCTAGGTATGAACAGCGGAACAGCAATGGACGGTATCGACTGCGCTCTAGTCCGCTATACCCAAGAAACACCAGACGCACCTCTACACATGCAGTTATTGAAAGTGAGTCTTGAGTGACTGGGCCTTATTCAATATTGACGCATTAGTACGACGAGATCCCTGTACCTCAATGGATCAAACGACCAGTGTTAAAGACTCTACAAGAATTCAATACGACCCCTTCTCTCATGTCACAACTCAACGTTAATCTTGGGACCATGTTTGGTCAAGCCGTCCTCGATTTCTGCACAAAACACGAGTATGATCGTTCCGAGATAGATCTTATTGGCTCGCACGGACAGACGATCTGGCTGTTGTCCCGACCAACGAAAGGCGAAACGCGGTCGGCGTTCTGCTTGGGAGAAGGGACCGTCATGTCTTCAATGACGGGAATCACCACTGTCACCGACTTTCGCGCTGCTGAACAAGCTGTTGGACGTCAGGGTGCTCCACTTGTAGCTCTGATCGACGGCCTGCTGCTCCGACACCCCACAAAATGGCGATTGTGTCAGAACATCGGCGGCATCGCAAATCTATGTGTTATTCCTCCCGATTCCCATGGAGGGGTGGATGCGATGGTCGACTGGGATTGCGGACCAGGGAATATGTTTATCGATGCCGCCATGAGACACTTTACTGGTGGAGAGATGGAGTATGACAAGGATGGACTCTGGGGCGGAAAAGGCCAAATCAACCAAGAGGTCGTCGACAACTTTCTGCATAATGACCCCTATTGCAATCTCATGCCACCAAAGACAACAGGAAGAGAGGACTTTGGAGACAATGAAGCTTTTGCCATCATTGCCGACTGTGAGAAAAGAGGAATGTCAAAGTACGACACGGTCGCCACCATCACTCGGATCACTGGGGAGAACTTAGTCAAGCAGTACCGTACATTTTTGCCCCAATTCAAGATCGATCCCGACAACATCGAAGAGATCTTCATGTGTGGAGGCGGAGCACGAAACCCAAACATCATCGAATTTCTAAAGCAAAGTCTTCCGAAAGCCAAAATCTTGCCTTTGGACGTGACTGGCGTCCCCTCAGATGCTAAAGAGGCCGTGTCTTTTGCTCAACAGGGTCTCGAAGCCATATTGGGTCGGGCAGCTTTGGTGCCAATCAACAGTGACTCCCTTACACCAAACACGATCTCGGGGAAGATTGCACCTGGTCTGAGATGGCGAGAACTCATGGGACAAGCTATAGCGTTTGGAGATGGGAAACCACTGCCCACAGTACACGAGATGGTGGTCGTGGAGCCGTACAACAAGTGGAAAGCGATGGGATGGTAGGGGCAGTTGGCGTAGCCCTTACGGTGATCGGGTGATAAGAATGTCAGGTTGATGGTTATGCTCTTAGGCACCTTCTTGCAAGTATATGCAACATATGGCTTCGAAGTTTCTGGCGAGCAGAATCTCCTTTAGATGAAGAAGAAATATCAATGGCCTCCCCTCTATCATCTGCGGAACTACGGAATTAGACATACATTGACTTTCCCTTCCCTTATCAGCTTGTTCCTTTGTCCCTGAACGTTGAATATCAGGAATGAGACTATAGCGGGAGTTTGTTCAGCTGTTTATTGTCTGACAACTTTACCTGACCTGACATATGGATAATGGCAACGGTACCGCCATCGAAGAGGTTCAGCAAACTCGCTATATTGACAGGTCGACACGACCATGTTGACATTATGATTAAGTCTGTCATCAACATAACGATCTTAAAGGCTGAACACCTCGTATTCTATCCAGACTTTCGGAAGCTGTACTTGTCGTGATAGTTGACACCTGATTATGTGAAGACAAATCTGATTGCTAAGCACCAGAAGATGCTGGATTCAGCCATGATGGATCCTTGAATGATTATACGGGTCCGATCCTCCAAGCTAGAGATCGTAGCTGCTCAAGTCTTCATAATGAGTTGTCAGCTGACACACCAGATGAAGGTCTGATCAGAGATCAGGACTGCGGGCCTGAGGGCTAAATAACCTAAACATTCCTCTGTCACGAAGGCGCGCGGAACCACCGAACGAGGGAACTAGTGTCGTTACCGTTATACATGCTGCCTAGTTCGAATAAAGGAAGAGAGGTATGCTTATCGTTCTGTTGATCCTTCGGTCTAACTCAACCTCGAAGTGTGGGGCTGACCGAAAGAGCGCTCCCCTGGACGAGGCATTTTGGAGGTAATCATCTGCGCCAAAGAATTCCTTATGTCTACTTTTCGAAGTAATGCTGCCAACTTTTCACGATCACTCAGCGGAAACTCGGCTCCCCAAGACCATGCGTTGGCAAGATGCTGATCACGATCATTGATGGTATGTCCGACATGAAGGATCATCTGATCGGGTGATTTGACCTCAAAGCTCCACTCGTCCACTACTACATAGAGATCAGCTTACATGTCTGAACTTCCCACTAACACAATTCACACTCACCGACAGTCTGATTGAAGAAAGAATGTGCACGAGGTGGGCCAGCTGTAAGCCGGGTTTAGCGAGAATACATTATGGAAGCTTGGTAGGTGGGACGACTCACGTTCCTCGTCCCTCGTGCTGCGTCCAATCAAACGACGAAGCGTACTCTGGTCGTACAACTGGAACAGAGTGTTGGCCCAGTCCTCATTCCACCATTCCAAGATGAAATCCTCGACGTCATAGACAAGATCTCGCATGGGTCGGTACATGAACCAATATCCTGAACAGATGCTGTCGTCCCAGGGCTGATTCGTCAAGACACCGAACGGACGGCTTAACGACAGCATGGCTAGATGCCGAGAGACGTGAATCTCGGGACTACGAAACATGGCATCCGAATCTGCATAAGTCAGACCTCGTCCCAAGAGCTGTCCGAGCCGCTTCCGACTTACCTATATATATGATGTGCTCGACGTCGCGGTTCACGTGCATAAACCACCACACAAAAGGCATTTTGCAAAAATGAGAAGTTCGCCAACCGTATTCGAGATGCTCACAGTACCCGTCTAAGTGTGGCTGATATCTGACCGAAGGAGGTCTGTCTCCGATGACCTGGACTTCAGCGTATTGCAACTCCCGGACGCGTCCAACTCACGGGCGTTTCGATCTTGTAGTAGACATATTGAGCACCTATGGAGAGGGCGTACAGGTAGTTATTTCTTACTGTCAGTAGCTGGCTGTACAATCGACATGTGCACGTACAGTGTTGTCAGAGTCCATGATGATAGCAGCACAGACGAGTCAAGGTCAACGTGCGGCCGCCGCGTGTCGGTAGTCAAAATTGCGATTTTTCGAGATCTTGCCGAAGCGTATAGATACTTTTGTATGAAGTATGAGCCGA
>Ga0265798_10008882_pt1 | contig 12713 bp, 9 predicted proteins | sample P3T30metagenome_FD_192430 | JGI IMG/M metagenome (GOLD analysis project Ga0265798, IMG submission 192430) | Plant litter microbial communities from East Loma Ridge, Irvine, California - P3 T30 | ecosystem: Environmental > Terrestrial > Plant litter > Unclassified | place: USA: California...
GGGGCCGCTGCCGTCAGGGCTGGATGCGGACAGCCCCTTTTATCTCGCCACCATCGTGATGTTCGGCCACCACGGCGATTGCGGGGCGCTGTCGTATGCGATTCCGCTCGGGGACAAGCTGGCGCCGGGCAAGCCGGCACGGGGGGCGTCGGCGGATGGGACTTTACGGCTGCGGGTGCTGCCGCTGCATGCGGCCATGGGGCACCACGGGATGGGGGGAATGGATGGGGTGGAGTTGCTGGCGGTGAATGTCGAGAGCTATTGACAGGACCTGCGCCACGAAAAGAACCTGCACCATGAAAACGTCGTCCCTGCGCAGGCAGGGACCCAATTTTGCCAGCCTATCGACAGCGCTTGCAGAACTTGGGTCCCTGCCTGCGCAGGGACGACGAATATACGCTAACGGTTTACGCTAGCGAACGTACAGCCAACCGTCGATCAAGCCCCAACCGAAGCCAGTGCCTGATTGAACGTCGCGCTCGGGCGCATCACGGCTTTCACCTTGGCCGCATCCAGCTGGTAGTAGCCGCCGATGTCGGCCGGCTTGCCCTGCACCTCGAGCAGTTCGGCAACGATCTTCTGCTCGTTGTCGCCCAGGGTCTTGGCCAGCGGCGCGAAGTAGGCGGCCAGGTCGGCGTCCTGCGTTTGCGCGGCCAGTTCCTGGGCCCAGAACAGCGACAGGTAGAACTGGCTGCCGCGGTTGTCGAGTTCACCGGTCTTCGGCGACGGCGACTTGCGGTTGTCCAGCAGCTTGCCGGTGGCGGCGTCCAGGGTCTGGGCCAGGATCTTGGCTTTAGTGGAACCGGTCTTGAGTCCGAGGTCTTCCAGGCTGACGGCCAGTGCCAGGAACTCGCCCAGCGAATCCCAGCGCAGGTGGTTTTCCTCGGTCAGCTGCTGCACGTGCTTCGGTGCCGAACCGCCGGCGCCGGTTTCGTACATGCCGCCGCCGGCCATCAGCGGGACGATCGACAGCATCTTGGCGCTGGTGCCCAGTTCCAGGATCGGGAACAGGTCGGTCAGGTAGTCGCGCAGGATGTTGCCGGTCACCGAGATGGTGTCGATGCCGCGCGCCACGCGTTCCAGGGTGAAGCGCATCGCGCGCACCTGCGACATGATCTGGATGTCCAGGCCGGCCGTGTCGTGATCCTTCAGGTAGGTTTGCACCTTCTTGATCAGCTCGGCTTCGTGCGGACGATAGGCGTCCAGCCAGAACACGGCGGTCATGCCCGAGTTGCGGGCGCGGGTGACGGCCAGCTTGACCCAGTCGCGGATCGCCGCGTCCTTGGTCTGGCACATGCGCCAGATGTCGCCCTGCTCGACGTCCTGCGACATGATGACTTCACCGGTGGCGATGTCGACGATGTTGGCGACGCCGTCTTCCTGGATCTCGAAGGTCTTGTCATGCGAGCCGTATTCCTCGGCCTGCTGGGCCATCAGGCCGACGTTCGGTACCGTGCCCATGGTGCGCGGATCGAAAGCGCCATGCCATTTGCAGAAGTTGATGATTTCCTGGTAGATGCGCGCAAAAGTCGATTCCGGCAGCACCGCCTTGACTTCCTTCAGGCGGCCATCGGCACCGTACATCTTGCCGCCGGCGCGGATCATGGCCGGCATCGACGCGTCGACGATCACGTCGTTCGGCGAATGGAAGTTGGTGATGCCCTTGGCCGAGTCGACCATGGCCAGTTCCGGACGGTGTTCCTGGCAGGCGTGGATGTCGCGGATGATTTCTTCGCGCTGCGAATCGGGCAGGGTGGCGATCTTGTTGTACAGGTCGGCCATGCCGTTGTTGACGTTTACGCCCAGGCTGTCCAGGGTGTCCTGGTGCTTCTCGAACGCTTCCTTGTAGAAGGTGCGGACGCAGTGGCCGAACACGATCGGGTGCGACACCTTCATCATGGTCGCCTTGACGTGCAGCGAGAACATCATGCCGGTCTTCTTGGCGTCTTCGATCTGCTTCTCGTAGAAGTCGATCAGGGCCTTGCGGCTCATGAACATCGAATCGATGATCTCGCCATCCTTGAGCGCGACCTTCTGCTTCAGCACGACGATCTGGCCACCCTTGGTGACCAGTTCCATGCGCACGTCGCGTGCGCGGTCCAGGGTCACCGATTTTTCGCCGTGATAAAAATCGCCGCCGGTCATGTGCGACACGTGGGTGCGCGAGGCCTGCGACCATTCGCCCATCGAGTGCGGGTTCTTGCGTGCGTATTCCTTGACCGCCTTCGGAGCGCGGCGGTCGGAGTTACCTTCGCGCAGGACCGGGTTCACCGAGGAACCGATGCACTTGCCGTAGCGCGCCTTGATGTCTTTTTCTTCGTCGTTCTGCGGGTTGGCCGGGTAGTCGGGCAGCTTGTAGCCCTTGCCCTGCAATTCCTTGATCGCGGCCAGCAGCTGGGCCACCGACGCGCTGATGTTCGGCAGCTTGATGATGTTGGCTTGCGGGGTCAGCGTCTTCTGGCCCAGGTCGGACAGGGCGTCGACGACGCGCTGCTCCGGATTCAGGCGCTCGGGGAACTGGGCCAGGATGCGCGCCGCGACCGAGATGTCGCTCTGCTCGATGTGGATGCCGGCCGGCTTGGTGAAGGTTTCGATGACCGGCAGGAATGCGTGGGTCGCCAGCAGGGGCGCCTCGTCGGTCAAGGTGTAGATGATGGTCTGATCGCTGCTCATGCGCTTTTCCTTTTGGAATCCTGATACTCAAAAATCATGGCCTGCTAGCCAGACGACGATCCTAACCGATCCAGGACCGCAAACATAGCCGGCACCGGAGGTCACACAGTCCTTGCTGTTTGGCCAGGTCTTATATAAGACAGAAGACAGGCGCCATATTATGCACGACCTTTCGGGCGGATACCACCTTTTCAGTGACTCACAACCATTGGTCACGAATAAAACCGCACCAGCAAGGTGCGCTTTGCTGCCATTTTTGTTGGCACGTTTCTTGTTACTTGGAAAAGAGTCGATAACTCAGGAACAAGACCATGGGCAGGTTCTTCAACGAGATGGCCGCCGCCGATGCCGGCGCGGTACGCGAGCACTACCGCGAATTCGACACCTGGCTGCAGCGCCAGCCGACCGAGCGCATCGAACGCAAGCGCGTCGAGGCGGATCTCACCTTCCGCCGCGTCGGCATCACCTTCGCCGTGTATGGCGACGATGCCGGCACCGAACGCCTGATCCCCTTCGACACCATCCCGCGCATCATCCCCGCCCACGAGTGGACGGCGCTGCAGGCCGGCCTGGCGCAGCGCGTCAAGGCGCTCAACATGTTCGTGCACGACATCTACCACGAGCAGCACATCGTCAAGGCCGGCATCATCCCGGCCCAGCAGATCCATCAGAACGCCCAGTACCGCCCGGAGATGCAAGGGATCAAGGTCCCTTCCGATATCTATGCCCACATCGCCGGGGTCGACATCGTGCGCGCCGGCGAAGGCGAGTTCTACGTCCTGGAAGACAATTTGCGGGTGCCCTCCGGCGTGTCCTACATGTTGGAAAACCGCAAGATGATGATGCGCCTGTTCCCGGAACTGTTCGCGCGCCACCGCATCGCGCCGGTCGAGCATTATCCGGACATGCTGCTCGAGAACCTGAGATCGGTGGCGCCGACCGGTGTCAGCGATCCGACCGTCGTCGTCATGACCCCGGGCATGTACAACTCGGCCTACTTCGAGCACGCCTTCCTGGCCCAGCAGATGGGCGTCGAGCTGGTCGAAGGCAAGGATTTGTTCGTCGATGCGGACCAGGTGTGGATGCGCACCATCCGCGGCCCGCGCCGCGTGGACGTGATCTACCGCCGCCTGGACGACGACTATCTCGATCCGCTCGCCTTCCGCGCCGACTCCAGCCTCGGCGTGCCCGGTTTGCTGTCGGCCTACCGGGCGGGGCGCGTCACGCTGGCGAATGCGATCGGCACCGGCGTCGCCGACGACAAGTCGATCTACCCCTTCGTGCCGGACATGATCCGCTTCTACCTGTCCGAACAGCCGCTGCTGAACAACGTGCCGACCTGGCAATGCCGCAAGCCGGACGACCTGGCCTACACGCTGGCCCACCTGGAGCAGCTGGTGGTGAAGGAAGTGCATGGCGCCGGCGGCTACGGCATGCTGATCGGCCCGGCCGCCAGCCGCCAGCAGATCGAGGAGTTCCGGCGCCGCCTGATGGCCAAGCCGGAGGGCTACATCGCCCAGCCGACCTTGTCGCTGTCGGCCTGCCCGACCTATGTCGAAAACGGCATCGCCCCGCGCCACATCGATTTGCGGCCCTTCGTGTTGTCGGGAAAAACCATCTCGATGGTGCCGGGCGGCCTGACGCGGGTGGCGCTGCAGGAAGGATCGCTGGTGGTGAACTCGTCGCAGGGCGGCGGCACCAAGGACACCTGGATACTCGAGCAATAAAGGAACAAGCACATGCTCAGCCGAACCGCAGACCATTTGTACTGGATGGCGCGCTACACCGAGCGCGCCGAGAACACGGCGCGCATGCTCGATGTGGCGCTGCAGACCTCGATGCTGCCGCAATCGCCGCGCCACGCCGAGCAGGCCTGGCGCGCCATGCTCGGCATCTCGGAACTGCAGGGCGCCTTCGACGCCCGCTACGACACGCCGGATCCGAAAAACGTGCTGGCCTTCATGGTCAGCGACCCGGCCAACCCGTCGTCGATCGTGTCCTGCCTCACGGCCGCGCGCGAGAATGCCCGGGCCGTGCGCGGGGTGCTCACCACCGAAGTCTGGGAAATGCAGAATGCCACCTGGATCGAACTGCGCGGGCAGGCCGCGCGCGACAGCGACCCGGGCGCATTCTTCGAGTGGGTCAAGCACCGCTGCCACCTGTCGCGCGGCGCCACGCTGGGCACCATGCTGAACGACGAAGCGATGGTGTTCATGCGCCTGGGCACCTTCCTGGAGCGGGCCGACAGCACCGCGCGCATCCTCGACGTGAAATACCACGATGCCAGGGACAAGGGCAGCGAGGACATGATGACCCAGCGCGAGTTCTATTACTGGGCGGCGCTGCTGCGCTCGGTGGCCGGCTTCGAGATCTACCGCAAGGTGTACCGGGATTCGATCACGCCGGCGCGCGTGGCCGAACTCCTGATGCTGCGCGCCGACATGCCGCGTTCGCTGCTGGCCTGCATGCAGCAGGTCGTCGGCAATCTGCAGGCGGTGCGCAACGACGTGTCGAGGGAAACGGAAAGGCTGGCCGGCAAGATGCATGCGGAACTGCAGTTCGCGCGCATCGAAGACATCCTCGAGGCCGGCCTGGACCGCACCTTGAATACCTTCATGGAAAACATTTATGAACTGGGCAACGGCATCAGCCGCGATTTCCTGGTGCCGCTGGCGAACCATCGCAGCGGCTGAGCGTGATCGCGGCGCACAGCGCCGGTGCGTCGGGTACCGCGATGGTGCAAGCGATGTCGCCCGCGGCTGTGCGCGGAATGCGACACCGCGGCGGTAAACCAGCCCTGCATGGACCCGCCCTGAACATGCCCATGTAAAATAAAACTTTCAGTTAAGAAAGCTTTGCGATGACATACTGTGTAGGCATGCGCCTGAATGCCGGCCTGGTCTTCCTGGCCGATTCGCGAACCAACGCCGGCGTCGACCAGGTCAGCACGACCCGCAAGCTGAGCGTCTTCGAAAACCCGGGCGATCGCATGATGGTCCTCATGACCGCCGGTAACCTGTCGATCTCGCAAGCCGTGCGCCAGGCGCTGTCGGATTACGTCGGCGCCGACGGCATGACGATCTGGAACGCGCCCAGCATGCACGAAGCGGCGCGCCTGGTCGGCGATGTCGTGCGCCGCGTGTATCAGGACGACGGCAGCAAGCTGGCCGGATTCGGCGTCGACTTCAACATCAGCATGATCTTCGGCGGCCAGATCAAGGGTGAACGCTGCCGCCTGTTCTTCATCTACTCGGCCGGCAACTTCATCGAATCCTACGACGAAAACCCGTATTTCCAGATCGGCGAAGCGAAATACGGCAAGCCGATCATCGACCGCGTGGTCACGCCCCAGACCGCGCTCGACGACGCCGCCAAATGCGCGCTGATTTCGATGGATTCCACGCTGCGCTCGAACATCTCGGTCGGCCTGCCGCTCGACCTGCTGGTGTATGAAGACGGCAGTCTGGCCGTCACGCGCTTCGTCACCATCGACGAACAGAACCAGTATTTCCAGCTGCTGCGCAACAGCTGGGGCCAGCAAATGAAAACCCTCTTCGAAACCATGGCGCCGCCGGTGTGGGACGCGGTGCCCCACCTCGGCGACCACCTGCCTTCGTCCAGCAACCTGCACAGCAGGCCGGTGCGCGTGCCGCTGCCGGCCGGGATGACGCCGGTACCGTCGCCCCTGCCGCTGCAGTCGCTGGCCGAGCAATCCGGGATACCGCCCCAGCAGGACAGTTGACGCCTCCGTGCGATACTTCCTACAACGGTTCAGCGCTCGCGCCGATTGGAGCCCGGGCGCAGAGCGCTACCATCGAGGTCTACCTGTAATGCATGCAAAGGAGATCATGATGGCTGGAAATCAACACAATGACTGGGGCCACAGCGACGTCGGCCAGGGCAAGCGCCAGAGCGACGATCCGGGCCAGGGCGCCGGTACCTCGAGCGCCGGCATCAACACCAACTTCCAGCACGCCAGCCCGGAAAGCAATGTGAACCCGCCGGGCGCACCGCAGAACAGCCACGGCAGCGCCACCGGTCCCTTGCCGGGCGGCGTCGAGGGCCAGTACCAGGCCAGCCGGAATGCGCAGGCCGGCATGGGTGCGGCCGCGTCCGGCGGCAACCCGGGCACGACGATGGGCAATCCGGATGCGTCCGATGAAGGCATCCACGGCGCCGGACCGGATGGCGGCGCGCCGGCGGGCAAGGGCTCGCGCCAGGGTTAAGCCGGCGGGTTGCTCCGGCCGTGCCGCCGCGGCAGGACGACGTCATGGCCGATCCACACGCTGTTGCTGGACGACTTGACGAGCTCGACCAGGCCGGCGGCCGTGTGCGCGAACAGCGTGTCGTCCGCGTGGCCGCGCTGCGGGAAAGGCGCGATCGCATCGACGTCGGTCAGGATCACGCCCGGCGCGCTCCACGCGTCCGGGTCGGCCACGTAGGCCGCGTCGGCACGGGAGTGCACGACCCGGCCCGCCCGCGTCAATCCCCACACCGTGACGTGGCCGTCCGCACGCGCCACGAACAAGTGTTTCACCCCGTCAAAGAGCGGCGCGGCGACGATCCGCAGTCCCTGCGCGCCCTCGTTCTGGTTGGCCGCCGAAAAGTAGTACAGGGCGCCGCCGGCCGTGACATACAGATCCGAGGTGTTGTCGGTATGGCGGCAGGCGGCGACCGCTTCCGGCATCTGCTTGCCGGGAATCTCGAGGTGGCGCGACCACGGCGGCTGGCGCAGGTTGAACGGGTTGTACAGCGGCGCATACAGCATGTACAGGCGCTCGCCGGCCTGGCCCGTCAGGTACAGCCCATCCACGTCCCAGCCGCCGCGGCAGCGTCCCAGGCAGGATGGCAGCATGCGCACGCCGATATCGCCCGGCACCTTGTGCTCGACCCAGCGCGGCGCCGTGCCGCGCCCGGCTTCGACGTAGTAGCGCAGCGCGCGCTCGCGCGGCATGCCGGCATCGACGACGGCATCGACGACCAGGAAGGCATGGTCGTTGGCATCGCCGATCTGCACCCGGGTGATGCGCATGCGCGCCGGTGCCGGGCCCGCATTGAACGGGCAGGCGATCCAGGCCGGCGCCGCGCGCCAGCCCAGCGCGTAGGCCGGGTTCGACAGGCTCAGGTACAAATGGTCGGTACCGCCGTCGCTGACGACCATCGCCAGGTGCAGCGCGCCGGCTTCGCCGCCCAGCGGCACCGCCTGCGCGGTGGCGAAATCCGTGCAGCGTCCATCCGGCAGGTCGCGCTTGACGCGTGCGCTGCTCAGGTCGTGGTGCTGCCATTCGGTCACCAGGCCCGGGATTTCCATGGTCATGTACAAGGCCCCATCCGCAACGGAAAACAGCAGCGCGGCGCCGGTATCGGTTTGCCTGGCGTCGAACTTGAATTCCGGCGCCGGATGGGCGGCCTGCAGAGGGTTGGACATGGTTCCACGGATTGCTAAAGAGTACACTTCATACCTGTTTGCAATTCGTGTGCCACGCCGGATGGGCGGCCGTACAGGGCGTGTGACCGGTTTTACACTGTCAAAATCGACAATTTGACATGTCAACAGCCACCCTTTACATTGATTTTTACACCAGCAATGAGCGAAACCACCGATGTTTGATGCGGATAACACCCTGACCTCGCCGCTGGCCGGCAGCACCAATGCCGGACCGCCGATCCTGGCGCTGACCGTGCTCTGGCATCCCGACCTGCAGCGGGTCGGCGAGCAGTATCTCGAGGCGGACAGCCACGGCGCGATCGAGCTGAGCCGCTTCCTGCCGCTGTTCGCGCATCCGGGCGCGGATGGGCTCGGGCTCGGCCACGGCGGCATCTCGCGCCAGCCGCTGCGCATCGCGCACGCCGCCGACGGCGGCTTGCGGGTCACGCCGCCGGACAGCCGCATGGTGGTCGAAGTCAACGGCGTCGAGATCCATACGCCGGTCGTGCTCGACGCGGGCGAACTCGAGCGCGGCGTGGTGCTGGGCCTGGGCCGTGCGATCCTGCTGTGCGTGCACTGGACCGACCGCCTGCCGCGCGCCAACCCGGTACCGGGCCTGATCGGCGTCAGCAGCGGCGCGATCCAGGCGCGCGAGCTGATCCGCACCGTGGCGGCGACCGAGCTGCCGGTGCTGCTGCTGGGCGAGACCGGCACCGGCAAGGAAGTGGCGGCGCGCGCCATCCACGCGCTCGGCCGCCGTGCCGGCATGCCCCTGGTCGCGGTCAACATGGCGGTGCTGAACGAGGGCCTGGCCGCGGCCGAGCTGTTCGGCACCACGCGCGGCGCCTATACCGGCGCCCAGTCGGCGCGTGCCGGCTTGTTCGCCGAGGCCGACGGCGCCACCTTGTTCCTCGACGAGATCGGCAACACACCGGACAACGTGCAGCCGATGCTGCTGCGCGTGCTCGACAGCGGCCAGTACCGCGTGGTCGGCGGCGACACCGACCGCCGCACCACGGCGCGCGTGATCGCCGCCACCGACCAGGACCTGTCGGGCCGCGACTTCAACCAGGCCCTGCTGCGCAGGCTGGAGCGCTTCGTGATCACGCTGCCGCCGCTGCGCGCACGGCGCGAAGACGTCGGCGTGCTGCTGGTGCATACCCTGGCCCAGGCGGGCGCCAGTGGCCTGGCGCTGCCTTACGCCTTCGTCAGCGCCTGCGCCAACTACGACTGGCCAGGCAATGTGCGCCAGCTGGCCCATGTGGTGGGACGCGCGCTGCTGCTGGCGCAGGCGGGGCAGGCACCGCTGTTCGAGGCGCTGGTGAACACCCGTGGCGCCACGCGCCAGGCGCCGTCCGCGCTGGCCGCGCCGGCGGCGCCGCAGAAACGGCGCGCGCTCGGGGAATTCGACGAAGCCGAGGTGCTGGCGGCCCTGCACAACAACGGCTGGCGGATCCAGGGCGCGGCGGGCGAACTCGGCATATCGCGGCCGTCGATGTACAAGCTGATCGAGGCGCACCCGGCGATCCGGCGTGCGGAGCAGATCGGGCTGGAGGAATTGAAGGGGAAACTGGAGGAAGCGGGCGGCGACGTGGAACGCTGCGCCGCCCTGCTGCTGACGCCGGCGGAGGCCCTGCGCCGGCATGCGCGCGGGCTGGGCCTGCTGGGCTAGGGCTCAGTGGGTGGTGCCGGGCGGGGTGGTTTCGGTTTCGGTTTCGGTTTCGGTTTCGGTGGACGATTCTTCTTCCGGGGCCGGAACGCGCTGCAGTTCAGGTTCGTTGGTTTCGGTCGGGATGGTGCCGCCACCAACTTGTCCCTCCGGATTGAAATAGAACGCACGGTTTGCGCGCTGGGTGCTCGGATAGATAGTGTTATTCAACATTCAGGATCCCTTTAATTTTGAGTGGAGTAGTAACGCGAATCGCGCCGCAGCGCGACGAAATCCGGTTCAGCGTCGATTGCGCTGGCCGGGTAACCAAGGTGTTTCGCTTGAACCAGCGCATGCAGGGCCAGTTCGCGATGCTGCAGTAATTCATAGACGAGCGCTGCCCGGAAATACACATCCGGACTGCGCGGCGCTGCGGCCAGCGCTTTCGCCGTCAGCGACATCGCTTCGTCCTTATCCATACTGCGCGCCGCATACAAACCTGCGCGCGACAGCAAGGTCGCATCGCCCGGTGCCCGCGCCAGCCTGGAAGCGAGCAATCGCCGGGCCTTGCCGTAAGCATCACGCGCCTGCGCTTCACGACCAGGTATCCAGAGCAAGGTATCGCCCAGGTTGGCCCAGCTCAGATAATTGTTTGGATTACCTGCCGGCAGCGTGACGGCACGCTCATAGGCATTTGCAGCGCCTAGGTAGTCGCCGCGCTGGAACAGGGCCAGGCCCAGGTTGGCATAGAGGGCGGCGTTCGGGCGCACCTGCAAACCCTGTTGGATGACGCGCAAGGCTTCATCGGTACGTCCCTGGCGCGACAGCACGCTGTTCAGGTTGGCGTACGCGAGGTTCGAGTCGGGCTGTAGCGTGATACTGAGGCGGAACGCCTGCTCGGCGGCTTTGTCATCTCCCAACTGGTAATACAAAGTACCGAGCTCATCAGCAAAGCCGGACTGTTTGGGAAAACGACTTAGCATGGCTTCACCCCAGGCGCGTGCCTCGCCTGTACGGCGCATCGCGGTCAGGAAGGCCAGCTTGCCCCGGCATGCAAAAAAATTTTCTGGATCCAGTGCGAGCGCCCGCTCCTGCTCGTCCAAAGCCTGCTCGCGCTGCCCCTGGTTCCACAGCACATAAGCACGTGCCACATGACTGAGTGCCAGTGCGGGCTCCAGCCGCAGCGCCTGCTGGGCGGCGGCATCCGCACGCCGCAGCCAGGTCTCGTCCTGGGTATCGGCCGCGTAACGGAGGCTGGCCACCAGCGACATGCCCGCCACTGCCGCCGCATTGTTCGGGTCCTTGGCCAACAAAGCTTCGAAATCGGCACGCGCCGCTTCCAGGCGCTCGGGCTGATTGAAGGACTGGAGCGAGGCCAGCGCCCGCGCAATCGTCGCCGACTGGGAGAAGGGCAGCGTAGCCTGGCCGTGTTCCGCTGCAAACCAGCCGCCCACGCCCAGCAGCACGGCCAGGACCGCACTCAGCCCCGCCTTCCGCCATGTCGAACGGCGCAGCCCATCCGGCACGGCCCCAGCAGTTGCCACGAGAGGTACCGGCGTGACAGCGGAAGCGCTCGCCGCCGCCAACCCCGCGCACACTTCGCGCATCCCCGCCAGGCGCTGCTCCGGCTGGCGCGCCGTCATGCGCTGTACCAGCTCGACCAGCGCGGTCGGCGTCGACGCCGGGAACGCCCAGGTCGCCGAACTGGTCTGCATCTGCGCCGCCGCCAGCGCCAGCCCGGACAAGTGGGCGAAGGGCCGCTGCCCGCAGATCATCTCGTAGCACACCACGCCCAAGGCGTAGACGTCGGACAGGCGTCCCGGCGGCTGGCCCAGCAGGCATTCCGGCGCCATGTAGGCGATCGTGCCCTGCTGGTCGAGCTGCATGACGGAGGTGGTCGCCTGGGCGTCGTCGTGGAAGGCCAGGCCGAGGTCGAGGATGCGCAGCCGGCCGGCGTCGTCGACCATCAGGTTCGACGGTTTCAGGTCGCCGTGCACCAGCCCGCGCGTGTGCGCCGCCTGCATCGCCGCCGCCGCCTGGCCGACCAGGTCGAACACGGTTGCCAGCTCGACCGGGCCGCGCGCGACCAGTTCGCGCAGGGTGATGCCGGAAATCAGTTCCATGACGATCGCATGGCCGTTGCCGTCCGCCTCGATCGAATGGATTTTGACGAAGGCCGGATGCTCGAGCGAAGCCGCCAGGCGCGCCTCGCGCAGCAGGCTGGCCGGGTGCCCGGCCGTGGTGGCGCTGGTCAGGCGCTTGATCGCCACCCGGCGCTGCAATTGCTCATCCCAGGCTTCGCGCACTTCGCCGAAGCCGCCCGCGCCCAGGCGCTGGTCGAGGCGGTAGTGCCGGAAGCGCTCCGCCGCGCTGGGTGCCTCGTTGTCGGGTGGCGAGATGACGTGCATGGCTGTTTGAACCTGAATCGGGAATACGTGTGCATACGCAGTGATACAGGTCAAGAGTCTGGCACAACATTCCAGGCACGGCCAGAAAAATCTTGCTCGGGTGATACAGAATGGGGTCGATGCGACACCCGGCGGGGTGGGGCAGGCGGCAGCCGCGGGGGGCTGCCGGAAAGGCATGCCGCGGCAAGGCTGCCGCGGCATGCGAGGCGGGTCAGTGCTGCGCGATGGCCGGGGTGAAGACCGGCGCCGGGCTGGCGGCCGGGACGTCGGCGGCGCCCGGGGCCTGGGCCGGGTCGGTCTCGTTCAGGTTGAACGCCTTCAGGCCCAGCACGCTGCTGCTGTAGCGGCGCACCTGGTTGGCGAAGGCCGCGTCCGGATTGAGCTTGCGGCCATACGACGGCACCATCTCGTGCATCCTGGCCTGCCATGCCGCCGATTTGAGCTGGTCGCGGAAAGCCGACTTCTCGAGCACCTTCATCATGATCGGCGCGGCCGTCGATGCGCCCGGCGAGGCGCCCAGCAGGGCGGTCACGGAACCGTCGGCGGACGCCACGAC
>Ga0265798_10008886_pt1 | contig 12709 bp, 16 predicted proteins | sample P3T30metagenome_FD_192430 | JGI IMG/M metagenome (GOLD analysis project Ga0265798, IMG submission 192430) | Plant litter microbial communities from East Loma Ridge, Irvine, California - P3 T30 | ecosystem: Environmental > Terrestrial > Plant litter > Unclassified | place: USA: California...
TTGCCGCGGCCTATGTTGTCCGACCCCACCATAGCTCAAGCTCAATGACTAGCTGCCCCTCAAACGTCATTACCAATCATTTCCGTAGCTACCGGAATGGCCTCGGAACAGACTACCACTTTCCTTACGAATTTCTGACATTATGACAATCTGACAATCTCTCTGACAACCCCTTACTAATTGCAAAGCGCCACCTTTCTACATTTCAATCTACTCGTCTTCATTTTCAGCGGCCAACCAACCCCATCGACTATTACAATGAGCGACACGATGCGCGCAGTAGGTGTGTACCGACATTATTGTACTTTGAAACGCCGAATTCGCTAACTTTGCGAAGATATCAAAGATGGCAAAGGCCCAATCGAGAACCTCCACATCACCGACATCCCCAAGCCGAAGCTCGGAAAGTCGCAAGCGCTCGTCAAGATCAAGGCTTTTGGTCTGAATCGCATGGACCTGTTGCAACGTGAAGGAATGTACCCAGTACCCCCTGGTGCTTCCAAGATTCTCGGCGTAGAATTCTCGGGTACAATCGCAGAGCTGAGCGCAGAGGGTGGAGGTAAGGAGGGCTTCAAGGTGGGCGACGAAGTCTTTGGCCTAGCATATGGAGGAGCGTATGCCGAGTACATTGCGGTGTCAACACACATGCTGGTGCGGAAACCAAAGGAGTTGACTTGGGAGCAATGCGCGGGTATTCCTGAGGTAAGTCAATGCCTTCTCGCAGCGTCCAGCGCACCGTAAACTATCGTTTTGCTAACAAATTTCCCGTAGACCTGGATCACAGCAACTCAAGCCATGTACCTCGTCGGCCAATTCGCTGCCGGCAAAACCATCCTCTGGCACGCAGCCGCCTCATCAGTCTCGATCGCCGGTATCCAACTCTCCCTCGCCGACAACGCTTCCGCCGTCTACGCAACCGCACGTCAAGACGCCAAATGCGACTTCGCCGTCAAAGAACTCGGGGCAACCGCTGCATTCAACACAACATCTCAGAACTGGGCGGAAGAAGTTATGAAGGCTACAGATGGGAAGGGCGTAGACATCATTGTGGATTTCATCGGTGCATCCTATTTCCAATCGAACCTCGATGCTATCGCCAAAGATGGTGTCATCGTCAATCTGGGCTTCATGGGCGGAACCAAGGTGCCAGAGGGTACGGATATCAGCGCGTTCATCAGGAAGAGGTGCACCTTTGTGGGCAGCAGTCTACGGTCGAGAGATGAAGACTACCAGGGCAAGCTCAGGGATCAACTTGTGGAGCATGCGTTGCCTAAGATGAAGGATGGCAGTTTCAAGCTGTTTGTAGAGAAGGTGCTGCCGTGGGAGAAGGTACAGGATGCGCATAGATTGTTGGAGGAGAACAAGACCAAGGGCAAGGTCATCTGTACTATCGATTAGGAGGCAGTCTAATGTAGAAGGGTATCGTAGGGAAGGAGATCACGAGAGATCAGCCCATAGCCTCAAGTCTAATCACAACATTCAACAAGATACCGGAGAACCTGAACAATTTCTCCAGTACACGTTGACTATTGCTCCACATGCTACAGCACCATCGCATTTGTTTGATGTTCCTCAGAAGACAAGATTACTGCAGGCTTCGCATTGATGTTCTAATGTTCAAGTCCAACTCCCCCACCCAAAAAGTCAACCTCAACACCTCTATCAACACCAACACACCGAGAATACTGCTAGAGCAAAAAGACGACGTTGGCCAGATTCGAACTGACGCTCCCGAAGGAACAAGATTTCTAGTCTTGCGCGATAACCACTCCGCCACAACGCCCCCGGATGCGACACCTGTGTGATTCGAACACACGCTCCCGAAGGAACTGGCTAACTTCCCTCAATACTGAGGACTAGCAGGCCAGCGCGTTAACCACTCCCTGAAATTTGGATTAGTAAGCGTTGACAATAGATGGACTGGATCAAACATACGCCAAAGTGCCTTCAATTCTGAGAATTGGTTGTTGATTGATGAAGAATTTTGAATTTGGTACTTAGACGATGTCAAAAGTTAAATGCCGGCGTTGGAGATCGAGAACTGGAATTCTGGGTGGATCTCGTGGAGGAGGGCTAGAAATGTTGAGTTGCGGCGACAGGAAGGTGGGACGTGTTCGTGGGGCTGGAGGTTTGACGGGTAATCGGGCGGTAAGTGCGGGGACGTTGAGCTGAACTTGGACTTTGTAACTTCGAACACCTCTTACCATCACCCCATCACTATTCGACAATAGACCTTTGAGGAATGCAGAGCTCCGACAAGCTCTAGATTTTGAATGCTGATAGGACGAGTATATTGTTCTCTGTCTGTACTACAAGGTAATGGTCGTTAGCCTAAGCTGTCGGTGAGCGTGAATAAAGGAAAGCTCGTGTGGAAAGGGGATGGGCGTATAGCAAGTACCAGTTACTAAAGCATTTCAGAACGCTCAACGGCTGACCTGCCCAGTTTCCAACCTCCTGACTACGCAATGGTGAACAGACTGACAGAAAACCTTGAAGAAACTTGGAATGGACATCACCAATGCTGTCCACGGACGACCTCGCTACGCCCCTAGTCATACCACATCTCAATAGGTCGCTGCCCTTCCGCTTCGTCTTCCGCTTCGAAAGCCCTCAATCGCTCGGCAAAATCATCCCTTCTCTTCTCAAGCTGATCAGTGGCCTGTTCAAGAGTCTGCGAGACAGACTTAACGCAGGGTCCACCTGACATCTGGACGTTGGCGTATAGGGTTTTGGCGTCTTCTGCGTCTTTCACCAACCTGGCCATGTGGCTACGTAGAATTCCCAACGCAATCGCGAAGGTCATCGATAGGGTGTCTGGGTTCTCGATGAAGCGGATGAGGAACAGCATTCGCTCGTCTTCGTGTGGCGCATACCCCTTTGTCTGCTTGTGGACCCATTTCAAGAACTCGCGATTGTCCACAGGTGGGGTCTCTGGCTCTATGGGCACCGGTGTACCTCTCAAATCTGCCAATCTGCCCATAGGAAACGCTGGTGATGATGACCTTTCCGACGCTCGTGACTTTTTCGGCGCTCGAGCTGCACCATCGCCAGTGCGTTTTCGCTTCAAGTCCGTCGCATTTGTAGATGGCGAAGGATGCGGGCGCTCCGAGTCGTCGTTTTCGCGGTATGAAGAGGTGGGATCGACACTGTCCGTGGACGGAAGCTTTGGAATCGCGATTTGAATGGATCCTGGCAAGTCTCTATTGGTGATCTCCAGGTCGTATAGTATGAAGCTGGCCCTCGGCTGTACAGTCTCGGGAATATCCTGCCTCGCCATCGCGTTATCAGCACCAGCGTCGGCGCTGTTTTGATCGTTATCCATCTCTTTTCGAAGTGCAAGCCGCAAAGGATGGGACGAGGTGGCGTGGGAAAGGCAGTTAAGGAAAGGTGGAAAGACCTTGTATGGTCGCAGTAGCTCCAAATCTGCCTTGACCTTTTCTCGTCTCTCACCTTCACCTACGAAACAGGCAGTCACCTCGGCCTTGGCGCTTTCAACAGGGCCAAGCGGAGCCCTCGACTGACCGAATGCTCATCTCAACGAAACAGAACTCCCGCAACACACACGAGATATAAGATGACTGAATCCGCCCATTAATTAATGGAAGGGATGAGAAAGAGGCCAACGAAACTGAACTTACGCACAATATGACCGTTGGCCCAAGACCGAATTGCGAACAGTTGACGAGATAGGTAAAGTCATGGTTCAGCTGACATTCGGAAGCCTACCGGGAGGCCACATTCCACCTACATGCGACGAGTCAATACATCAGCTACCTTCCAACGAATACGAAACCGTGGTTCTATCAAGATATACACTACAAGTCCGGCCCCGGACCTATTCCTGAAGCTAGCAACACAGTGAAGGTTTGCCCTCTCAGCACTGGGATAGTGGGTCTGGGCAGTTTGATGTCTTTCCACGTGGGCGGTGGAGCGCACCTGGGCAGTTTACGTGCGTGACGCGCCGTCTCGCCAAGTTCACGACGCGTCGCGAGACAAGTTTCTTCCTCCCACCGCCCTTCAATCTCGACGGCCAGAGATATCGTACTGCAGGTAGAGTGGACCTCTAGCAAGGGTGATGGTGCGACAGAAACTCTTGAACGCAAGCCAGTCTGCAATTTCGCGACATCCAAGATGTGGGTCGTCGGGATGACAGCAAAGAAAGAGACACTGACAGCAACCACGGTGGTAATTGGTGATCTTCAAGATGACGAGAGCACCCTCGGTAACGATGCGCACTGGCAGGCGGCTCTACGCGATGCTCGCGCTATTCTGACCGAGCGGGGCGTCATCCCTGTCTATTGGAACTCCGAGTTGATGCCCGGCGCGCAGAGGAATAGGATGAACCAGGACCACTTCGGAGACCTATACTACCACGGTCGTAAGATCAACCGAATGGAACGTTTAAAATATAGTCAACCACCCAGAGCTCGAAGGGAGCGGCTCTTGTTTGACCCCGAGCACGCAACTTATGCGTCAGCCCGAGCAGGTCATACCATTGTGGTGGCTACATATAGTCAGCTTCAAGCCATCGAAGACGGCAAGAAGGAGCGAGTAGAACGCGATAGACGCTTGAGGATCATCTTGGACGAAGGACAATGCATCCGCAAGTGCGACGAGACGAGGCAAGCCAGGACACCAATCAGCTGAAAATCAACTGTGACGTCTACAACTACGGCGAAGAAGCTGGTGCTCGTAAGGAGCGACTTCTCTTCGACAAAAGGCACAGCGTATACACGGGGGCTCGTGCGGGACACACGGTTGTGGTGGCAAGCTACAGCCAGCTGCAAAACCTGAAGGATACCGAGAGTGCGCGCGAGCAGCGGCACAAGCTTTTTCTCCGCATCATTCTTGACGAGGCTCAATGTATCCGTAGATGCGATCGGACTCGACAAGGTAAGATCCTGATGTCTTTTGACGCCCACATCAAGACTGTATTCACAGGTTCGCCTGTTGTTGACACTATCCTGGACTTCGATGGGTACTTGACTTTCCTAGAGTTCGTCGGATGGGGATGGGTCGCCGATCTAAACTCAACCCACAGCACCGACGAGGTTCGAAAGTCGCGGTACGACAAGTTCAAGGAAGGCCTGGCTACCGGTGTCAACAACCGCTCTGAGCCCCTCGAAGATTGGCACAGCGAATGCAGCTCAGTGAAAGAGCTAGATGCTCAAGAGATCAAAGAGTCAATCGAAGAAGGGTGGCAGTGCTCCCACTGGCCTGCACTCGTAAGATACAACGGTGATCGACCACAAAGCCTGGATCGCAAAGACAGGAAGAAGATCGACGGCAAGACTATCGTGAAGGATGTTTCACCTCCGGTTCAGGAGAACCCAACGATATGTACTATCCTAGGGTCTCGGATAGTAACAAGTACTACTCGATCGCTTCTTTCAGGCACTAGATCACACTGTCGTCAAGGACCGCTCTGAGTCGATCGAGGATTGGAGGAGCGACTACAACTCGATGGACGGTCTTAGCGACATGGAGATCAGGACAGAGATCTCGTACGGCTGGTAGTGCGCGTACTAGACCGCGCTGCTGAAGTACAACCGCGACCGACCTTCAAGCCTCGACCGAAAATCCCACCAGAAGGTGGATGGCCAATCGATACTGGTAGACATACCAGCACCGTTCCCAGAAAACCCATACGACAACTACCATCCGGTCAACCTTGACAGCTTGAAGTGCTGTTTAACAGCAGCCTTCTGTTACTACATTGGAAGGCATATCAAGAAGGCCGTCATGGATGAAGTGGATGTAAAGATCGTCGCCACACGCGTCCAGAAGATCCTTGCGATGATGGTCCTGTCAAGAAATTTTTTCAGTAATAACGTTGCAGAGACCAGTGAGAACATGAATCTTGTTTTTGGTTCATGCTTTCGTGATATAGGTATCGAGGAGCCTACAATCCCTCAATTCATCTGTCCAGCAAAGTTATCAAGCAGCTGCGAGAAGACACTAGCTTTGCTAATGGTTTGATCACTGTGATTATACATACCTGGAAGCCTACAATTCATCAAGAAGATACCGGGTGTCAATTTATAGACAATGCGGAGGAATACACACCATTTACAGTTGTCTGACAATTCGAAAGCGACACCTTGGGTAGCTACGTAGAAGCACACGGCCGCCAAAAACAAAGCCCAGAAAGGCAGTGCATATAAGCCGCAGCTCCAAATTCTCCAAATTCTCCAAATTCTCGGTGCTTGGCACCCAAATTGGGTTCTCATGAATCGAATGTCAGCATGGACAATTCGCGCGATGCGAAAGGAGGGTCTTCATCTTCTCACCGCCAGAATGAAGAAAGCTAGAGCCTTGAATCCGGAAGATGAGAACTGCCCACTGGAAAGCGATGAAACGATCCTGTGTCAGTTCTCGTGGGGAAGCCCTGACTGCCGCTGATGAATTGGTCGCCTACAACGAGCGAGAAGACAGACACCAGCATGAGTTTGCCGAGCACGTCGAAGCGGCCTCGTTGGCAAAGAGCGCCAAGGTCAAAGACTCCAAGACAGACTCAGCAAAGATCTGATCCAAGTTCGCAAAGCTGTCGGTGCTGTGTACGCACATCGGCTTCTCCGGGCTGGACAAGATGTCGACGGCGGCGGCGGCAATCCGTGCGCAGCGGCGTGAGGGTCTCCCTCTTCTCACCGCGAGGATGAAGACAGCTGAAGCCTTGAACCCAGTGGATATAGATCGCCCGCTGGATAGCGACGACGAGGTTCTACGGCAATTCTTGTGGGGCTCGCCCAGGATGAAGTACTTGCTTTGGGAACTCCAGCGGGTGATCTTGGGTAACACCAAGGTAGCCAGCCACCGAAAGATCTTCGCAACCTTCCAATTCCTCAGATCCGCTGAGATGTTCCTGAAGCTTGTGGAGTTCCTTGGAATTTGTGCGGTCCTCCTGGACACCAACATGCCTCCGGACGAGCGTCACAAGAATATCCGGGCCTTCGACGAAGAGGACATGCCGCAAATCCTCATAACAATGTATGCTCTCAACATCACTGGCCATGACGCTCAACATCGTTGTGCTACCGTCGTGCATGTTGAGCCGGCCTTCAATTGGGCTACAGAGCACCAGGCAGGCACGAGGGTCTACCGGATAGGTCAAGACCAAGAGGTCGAAATTGTGCGCTTGTTCACGGAAGGTACGTAACAGGAGCTGCATGAGGCGGGCATGATCAAGAAAGCCAACTCCATGTTTGCCGCTTTTGGTGAGCTGCAATCTGCAAATGAGAGCCTCGAGGACCGGGAGAATATGACGACAGAGGAGATCGCGAAAGGTGCATTCGGCATGGTCCGGGATCGTGTGCGGGACCGCGACGACAAAGACGTGCAATCAGCCAAGGAGGACGCTATCACAAAGGCGAAAGGCAAGGCGAGAGTACCGTAAGAGTAGGTTGGCTCCGATCGTGCGACTGTTGATCGAGGGCATCTTCCAGAAGCTCCACGAAGCCGGTGTGGCCAGGAAGGCGAATTCTGTATTTGCGAAATTTGGTCAGCTCCAATCCACCAGTAACAGACATGCCTTTGGAGAGGATATAGCTTTCGGAGAACTTACAAGTGACACGTATGAGCCAGCTTGGAGGCTACGTTGCAGCATGAATAGCGATGATTCAGGCCAATACGTGCACTAGAAAGCTACAACTAGAGTCGTCAGGTTATCAGCTGTATGTGAGAGGATAGCCAGGAAGCTACTGTGCAGTGCACATCGGTATAATTAATTGTCAAAGCTGACCGGGAAGACTACAATAGCTATCGTTAAGATGAATCCTAAATTTAAACAACGGCTAGGAGATAACATATCCCGTTGGCGGTGATAGCGCGTGCCCACGTTCTGCGACTGTTAAATACATAAAGCCAACATTGAAAGGGTAATGGGGCAATAAATAGCCTGCAGAGCCCATTGGATTCGTGCATCTTCCCGGTGCCACAGCCGTCACAACAAAGTAGGGCTCGGTAAAGGTACTCTATGAGAGTCGGCCAGTGGAGGCCGAAGATCTGGTGGCGTTTGTAGACGTCTCCTGACCGCTGCTCACCTGATCGTAATGGATCCTCGCTCCTCCTGGCGGAAGACACTCAATGATCTCGGCGTCGTCACCGAGCTGCCCTCTCAGGACCATCTTGGACCTGGTAACGTCTTTGAACAAAGGGTTTGACGTAGTCTGCCACGTGCTCGTCTAGACCCCGAAAGACACAGCGTAAATACGTCTTTTATCCGCTTTTTGTAGACGACCATGTATGCTCAACCCTCTATTGTGTTGATCGAGATGAGTGCCGTTAACGCCCATGTCGCCGTCTCGTATACACGAAACCGTAGCACGAGACGTGCTAGTCTTCTACCTCCTCCCGCCAACTATTCTAGCGAGACCTTCTCAATTGATGTCGTCCGAGAGTTCCTCGCCATATGACTAAGTACATGCTCTGCCGGCGTGATAACTAAACAGATGTATGGTAGAAAAACGAACACGTAACAAGGGTTTCGTGACTGCGTATGGTCGCAAATATCAGGTATGGTGTAGTCGTGATATGGTGTGATCGATGTTGTGCTCATGCTGGTACGAAAGAGTTGGTCATTGCGCCAGTCGGAACCACGGGTGATCTCTTTGGGCCACATTTTGCCTTCTTGAGCACGCGTTGCGGGTCGCCGTTGCGCCCGATCAGGCGATCGCTGTGTGCTTGACCGTAGTCTTTCCAGTCCTGGCAAGCCTTCCAGGCTGCCAGTAGGTTCTTGACACCGTCATCTACCGCCTTGTTTGTGGAAAAACCCACAAGAAGGTCGCGGGACTCGAAGAGCCATAGTAAAAGCCGCAATTGTGCTGAGGGAATTAGGCTATGTCCAGGCGATACACCAAATCCGGTGAGCGGATGATGAGCGTGAAAGACGGAGAGCGCTGGAGCCATGGCAGGATGAGGTCTGCCTTGCATGTGAAACCATCTAGGCCGATGGAAAGTATGATAGGCTTGGTTCCACGAGCGGTGAAATGCTCCAGGAGCCTGTCGATAGTATGCGTATATCTATATGCGCGAGCATGATAGGCCCTTCGGGTTGGGTCGGTGGTCGTGTGCGCCTGGGAGAACTTTCCTGTAGGGGCGACTGATGTATGGACGTAGGACATCGCAATGAGTGTAGCATTGATGCCCTCATTGCTATCGTAGTCGTTCGCGAACTCGTCAAAAAGATTTTTGGCCCATATCTTTATGCCATCGGCCAGGTGCTCCTCTCCGGCGTTCCAAGCTTTAGGTGATTGACTCGAGGCTCTTACTACTGCAAGCACGCATGGTGCTTCGCTGGTCATAGACTTTTGATAGTCGACCCGGAAAACGCCGTCGAATCGCGCTGTGATTTCTCCATCTTCGCTTGCATCCCGACTCGTGTAAGCTATAAGGTACAGGTCGTACCAAAGCTTTGGGCATTTACTGCATTCATACAATCCCCTCATGTCGTGGACATGCATGCCAACATGAGTGTCATACGCTCAGATGTCCTCTTGTTTTCTTCGCTGTAGAATTGTTTTCGGTGCCCGGCTAGCAAATAGAGACCGCACCGGTGAAGCACTCACCGCATTGTCGTCTTCCGGGGGCGTCATCCGAGAGGCTGGGTGGCAGCGCGCTCTGACGTCGTCGCCGGGGTCGTTGTTGCCAGTTCTTGGGAGAAAGGAAAGTGCCATGTATCCTCCTGCCCTCCTCGTACAAGAGCACCCACTACCTCCCGTCGCAAATCAAAGCGATAACTTTCCCAAATGTATTGATAACAGTACAGATGCGATTGAAAGGGTTACATTTGCAGTCTCGATCTAAAAGGGGAATCATATAGTTACTAGCTACTCGCATTTCGTCGTAATGGCATCCGTAGCTCAAAGAAGAAGATTGCACAACGCCGATACCGCCCATGGCGATGATCGTAATCATCACCAGATCGCACCCGTACCTTTAAGAAAAACGTCGAAACGTGGCGGCTTTGCAGCCTAGTATGGGCTGTTCACAATCTCGTTCCTACCGAGATAGCTTCCGCGAACTCCGCTCTTCCTGCCGGCACCGACGCGACTCGGCATCGCGATACTCTCGCGCGTCGGTCGCTGCAACGCCCTCTTAGCTACCATGTCGACTTCGTTTGGCAGCGCAACGATAAGGTTCTTGTCTGATCCGAACTTGAAGTTATCGGCCTTGACTTCCTCGGAGTAGCGCTTGATGTTGTATGGGTCCTTCCGGTTAGCCAGCACTTTCTTAAGGCTCCAAGTAACGATGAAGGGACCAGTAGCACTGATGATGGTTGTCTCCTTGTCGTCGAGACCTGTGTTGAAGCGCGCTGTGGTGAAGGAAATCGGGGCTTTGGTCTCGTGCTGGAACTGGGCGACGTGGGCAGGCGTGAGGGCCAGACGGCGTGGTTGGGGCTTGTCATCTTTGGCGAAAGACTTCTCGAAACCAAGTTTGCCATCGTTTTTGCCGCCCTTCTGTAGAGCGTCGATGAGGAGGAGGTAGGTTCGGGTGGTGGCGAGAACCCAACGACCATCGGCTGAGACGTCCATGCCAATGATTGGGTCACCGAGCGCGGGGATGAGGGTCTTTGCGTTGATGCCGAGTCTGTCGAATAGGCGGATGTCTCCCTTCTCAGACGCAACAGCAATATGTCCCTTTTCGGTAGTCGCGGCAGCGGAGAATGCGTTCTTCGTAGCGTACTGCTTGAGCTGGTCGTCAACAAGCTTGTTGCCAGCCAAACGAGGATCGACACGGTAGAGTGCGTTATCGGAGAGACCCAGAAAGGTCTGCTCGCCGCTCATCTGGGCAAATTTCTGTAACATGTCAGCTTACATTCAGATATCAGCAGATGTATACGTACGTTCTCCGGCGCAAAGACCTTGACGGGAATGTCGTCGTGCACCTTCCATTCATCAACAACGGTACCAGTCTCCAGATCCATTCGGTAGAGATTGTTCGGGTTCTCCAGGTTCTGGAGGATCATGTCGCGATCCTGCTGATGCAGCATGACCTTGTTCGGGTTGAAAGCCTTGCCGCCTGGTGTCTTGATGTTTGAGATGGTTGTAGAGAACTGCAACTGGTTCTCGGGCGTGTGCTTGAAAACACCGATCTTGTTTCCACGCACAACGAACGACCTGTCGTGCTTGTAGCCAACCGCCAACTGCGAGTTCTGGTCTCCGTCGGTCGGGCCAGTCTCGACGTCATCCTCGGACTCACCAGAGTCATAGTGTTCGCTCCGCTGCTCGTTGGTGCTCTCGTATTCTTCCTCGTCCTCCTCTTCTTCCTCTTCTGGCTCCTCGTCTGGCGCATCTTCCATAGTCAAGTCCTGGAAGGCTTCTAGAACGTATTCTCGATCTGTATCCTTTGCCTTGCCCCATTTGACCTTGTTCAAGTGCTCCCAAAGGGCTTGCATCACACCTTGCTGAATGTTCTCGAGCTCGTCTTGATCCTTGAACTTCAACAGCCATGAGTACGCCGAGCCATCGTCGAGATAGTGGTTGAAGATGAAGGATTTGTATTCGTAGTTGAAGACGGGATTGATATCCTCGACGATGGGCTGTCCCAGCCACTCGCGCTCTTCGCCAGCAATGTGCAGCCAGTAGTTCCAGTCGCCAATCTCGGTAACAGTGACGCTGACCTTGTCGTCCTGCTTCATGAAGGTGCCAGAGGGGAAGTCGAAGAGGTGAAGCTCCGCGTCTCCTTCGACCAGGGTCTCAAGAGCCTGGGGCTGGGCGGCGGAGGGTGGCGCGGCCGTAGCATCCTCCTGCTCTGGGACAGTGCCCTTGCCTGCAACCTTCTTGGCCATCTTTTCCCTCGTGGTGTTCGGGAACAGTTCTTCGGTAGTGGGGGGCTCGACGGGAAGCGCGCGGGCGTTCGAGAGGGTCGGGCTGGCGATGGGGCTCGCGTCGGGGATAGGTTCCTCGTAGTAGGCTAGAGCAGCGAGATCGTCTTCGGTCGCGTGTTCGTGGCTTCTCCGGAACTTCCTCTCGTACTGGCACTGCAGAGCCACGCGCTCAAACAAAGACGCGGTTTCGGGCTTGACTGACGGGTCGCACACAAACTCCCAGAGGTCGTCGACGTCGCCGCTGAGGTCGCGCCACGCAAATATCTTCTCGCCGGTGGAGCGGACGTCGTCGCGGAACTGGAGGTCTTCGTCGAGCAGGAACGTCTTTTCGTCCTTGTCGCCTGCAAGCGCGTCAAGTGCCGCGTCTTCGTTCTCTTCGGCTAGCAAGTCCTCCTCGCCTTCTTCGTATGCGCGCTGGATGACGAGCTGGTACTGGAACTCCTGCCCGGTGCGGCGGATGGTAGCTGCAGCGTCCTACTAGGCTGTTAATGCACTTGCAGTCTAGGATCACGGGCTTGCGTACCTTGAATATAAGCTCCGAGTATCCCTTGACAGAGCGAGGTCGGACGAGGTAAAGCTGGCCCTGGGCGATTTCGACGATGGTTTCTTTGGAGCTGTCGCCAAAGACAAATTTACTGACTGGTGGTACAGATTAGTGTCGTCGCAGCAACGGAGGGGGAGGGGCAGCGGCTCGAGAAGGAGAAACATGGCAAACAAAGCTCGACTTACGGTTTCGGAGCATGAACATGGCGGCGACTGCTGAGTGGCGGGGCGACGCAAGGGCTAAGCCTTCATTTAAGCTCAGAGGAAAGGCGCTCGCTCAAGTCCATCTAGGTGACGTCTAGGGTAGTTTGCACGGGTTCTGGTGATGATGCAGGGTATAGG
>Ga0265798_10008887_pt1 | contig 12709 bp, 11 predicted proteins | sample P3T30metagenome_FD_192430 | JGI IMG/M metagenome (GOLD analysis project Ga0265798, IMG submission 192430) | Plant litter microbial communities from East Loma Ridge, Irvine, California - P3 T30 | ecosystem: Environmental > Terrestrial > Plant litter > Unclassified | place: USA: California...
CGGCCTATACCTCCATCTCCTTCATCACTGTTTTTTCGCCCACTATCAGCGAAAAGGCACGCAACCGTGCCACCACCGTGTTCATTGCCGTGTCGCTGCTGATCTATGTCCTGATGGGCACGGCGCCTGCCGCGCTGCTGCTCTTCGCGGGTGGTTTCAATGGCTTGATCCTGCCCATCGGTTTGAGCATCTTTATCTACGTGGGCTGGCGCCGGTCCGACCTGATGGGCGGCTACCATTACCCTCGCTGGCTGCTGGTGCTGGGCCTGCTGACGTGCCTGCTGACCTGGTACATGGCGATCAAATCGGTCGGGCCGATCTTTGCCTTCCTCAAGGTCGTATGAACCAGAACAATTACAAGGAATCTCTGCAATGCCAAGCATCGATATCAACAGCGACCTGGGTGAAAGCTTCGGCGCCTGGAGCATGGGCGACGACGATGCCATGCTCGACATCGTCACCAGCGCCAACGTTGCCTGCGGCTTCCACGCCGGCGATCCGGCCGGCATCCTGCGCACTCTCAAGGCTGCCGCGGCCCGGCAGGTCAGCATTGGCGCCCATGTGTCCTACCCGGACAAGGTCGGCTTCGGCCGCCGCAACATGGATGTGGCCAGCGACGAGCTGACCGCCGACGTGATCTACCAGATCGGTGCGCTGCAGGGCCTGGCCCAGGCCGCCGGCACCCGCGTCAGCTACGTGAAGCCCCATGGCGCTTTGTACAACACCATCGCCCACGACCGCCGTCAGGCGCTGGCGGTGATCGCCGCGATCCGCGCCGTCGACTCGCGCCTGGTGCTGGTGGCTCTGGCCGGCTCGAGCCTGATCGAACTGGCACGTGAGCAAGGCCTGACCTGCATTGCCGAGGCCTTCGCCGACCGCGCCTACACCCCAGAGGGCACGCTGGTTTCACGGCGCGAGCCGGGCGCGGTGCTGCACGATCCGCAACTCATCGCCCAGCGCATGCTGCGCCTGGTCGAAGACGGCACCCTGGAAGCCATCGACGGCAGCATCACGCGCATCCGGGCCGACTCGATCTGCGTGCACGGCGACAGCCCGGCCGCCGTGGCCATGGCCCGCGAGCTGCGCCGGGTACTGGAGCAGGCGAACATGCGCCTGCAGGCGTTTGCCGGAGATCGACCATGAGCGCCCTGAAGCCTGCCGCCCGGCGCGCTGTCGACGCCGCCCGCGCAGCGCGCGCGGGCTACCGTGGTGGTCTGGTTGCACCTTCTGCCGGAATCGCGCCGGGCATGACCCAGGCCAACCTGATCGCCCTGCCCCGCGACTGGGCCTATGACTTCCTGCTGTACGCGCAGCGCAATCCGAAAGCCTGCCCCATCCTCGACGTCACCGATGCGGGCAGCCCGCACACCGTACTGGCAGAAGGCGCCGACCTGCGCACCGATCTGCCGCTGTACCGGGTCTGGCGCAACGGCCAGTTGGCCGAAGAGATCAGCGACGCCCGCCCCGCCTGGGCCGAACACGACGACATGGTGACCTTTCTCATTGGCTGCAGCTTTACCTTCGAAACCGCGCTGCAGGAAGCCGGTATCGAAGTCCGGCACATCGCCGACGGCAGCAATGTGCCGATGTACCTGAGCAACCGTGCCTGCCGCCCCGCCGGGCGACTGCGCGGTGACATGGTGGTGTCCATGCGCCCTATCCGCGCCGACCGGGTGGCCGAAGCCTGCACCATCACCGCCCGCTATCCCTCGGTGCATGGCGCGCCGGTGCACGTCGGTGATCCAGCGCTGCTGGGCATCGCCGACCTGGCCCATCCTGACTTCGGCGAAGCCGTGCGCATCGAACCGGGCGAGGTGCCGGTGTTCTGGGCCTGTGGCGTCACGCCCCAGGCGGCGGTCATGGCGTCGGGCGTGCCGTTCGCCATCACCCATTCGCCGGGCCATATGTTCATCACCGACGTGCCTGACAGCACGTACCACGTCTAGGAGATTGCCGTGCGTTTTCTACCGGTCAACCTGGACACCCTGCTGGTCGAGCTGAGCGACCTGGAGCAGACCCTGGCCCTGTTCGACGCCTTGAGCGCCGAGCCGCTGGCGGGGGTGGAAGAGATCATCCCGGCCGCGCGGACGCTGCTGATCCAGTTCCGCCCCAGCGCCATCACCCGCCAGGCGCTGGTCGACCACGTCGCCCGTCAGGACCTGGGCCAACGCCGGGCCGCCGAGCAGCGCCGGGTGGACATTCCCGTGCACTACAACGGCGAAGACCTCGACGAGGTCGCCGCGCTGCTGCAGATCAGCCGCGACGAAGTGATCCGCCGCCATACCGCCGAGGATTACAGCGTGGCGTTCTGCGGCTTCGCGCCGGGCTTTGGCTACCTGACCGGCGGCGCCGGGTTCCAGGTGCCGCGCCGGCAGACGCCGCGCACGCGCATTCCGGCCGGTGCCGTGGCGCTGGCCGGCGAATTCAGTGGCATCTACCCCAAAGCCAGCCCTGGTGGCTGGCAGATCATCGGCGTCACGCCCTTGCAGATGTGGGACCTGGAGCGCACTGAACCGGCTCTGTTGCGCCCCGGCTACAAGGTACGTTTCATCGATGCCGGGCCGCTGCCTGTAGGTGGCTTGCCCGTGCCCAGCCAGCCCGCTGCGGCCCTGCCACCGAGCGGCGCGTACCTGCAGATCCTCAGCCCCGGCCTGCACAGTGTGCTGCAGGACACCGGCCGCATTGGCCAGACCGGCCAGGGCGTGTCCCGCTCCGGTGCGCTGGACCTGGGCGCGTTGCGGGCCGCCAACCGCGCCGTCGGCAACCGCTCGGACATGGCCTGCGTGGAAACCGTGCTCGGCGGCCTGCGCTTCGTCTGCCACGGCCACGCCGTGATCGCCGTCACCGGCGCGCAAACCCCGGTTACCCTGACCAGCGCCAGTGGCCTGCAATGGCCTGTGGACAACTATCGACCCCTCGAACTGGTACCGGGTGACACGGTCACCCTGGGTACGCCCAGCGCCGGGCTGCGCAGTTACCTGGCGATCCGCGGCGGCTTCGACGTGGCGCCGGTGCTCGGCAGCCTGTCGACCGACACCCTGGCCCAGGTCGGCCCGCCCGCCCTGGCTGCGGGAGACCAGTTGGGGTTCACCTCGCCTAAGGGCGGCACCAGCGTGTCGCTGAGCGAAGCCCCGGCGTTCGCCCTGCCCAAGACGGCCGACATCGTCACCCTGGATGTGCTGATGGGGCCGCGCAGCGACTGGTTCACCGCCGATGCCATCGAGCGCTTGAGCAGCCAGCTCTGGCAGGTCACCCCGCAATCCAACCGCGTCGGCATCCGCCTGGCCGGTGAAACGCCGCTTACGCGCAGCAACCCCCAGGAGCTGCCCAGCGAAGGCACCGCCGTGGGCGCGATCCAGGTGCCGGCCAGCGGCCAGCCCGTATTGTTCCTGGCCGACCACCCGCTGACCGGCGGCTACCCGGTCATCGCCGTGGTCGCCAGCTACCACCTCGACCTGGCAGGGCAGATACCGGTCAATGCACGGATCCGCTTCAACCCGGTGGCCGCCTTCGAAGACATCCAGCCCACCGCGCCCGCCCCTTCTTCCTCTGCCGATGTGGAAAGACTTCCATGAAAAAGCTTTTGATTGCCAACCGCGGCGAGATCGCCGTGCGCATCGCCCGTGCCTGCCGCGACCATGGCGTGCAATGCGTGGCGGTGTACGCCGATGCCGATATCGACGCGCTGCACGTGCGTCACGCCGATGAAGCCTACGGGCTCGATGGCCAGCGGCCCGCCGAGACCTATCTCAACATCCAGAAACTCCTGGACGTGGCCCGGCGCAGTGGCGCCGATGCCGTGCATCCGGGCTATGGCTTTCTCTCGGAACGGGCCGATTTCGCCCGCGCGGTCATCGACGCGGGGCTGATCTGGGTCGGCCCCAATCCCGAAACCATCGACGTGCTCGGCGACAAGGTAGAGGCGCGCAAGATCGCCCAGGCCGTGGGCGCGCCTCTGGTTGCCGGTACGCCGGGGCCGGTGGCAAGCGCCGACGAGGTGCTGGCCTTTGCCGAACAGCACGGCCTGCCCATCGCCATCAAGGCCGCATTCGGGGGTGGCGGACGCGGCATGAAGGTCGCCTGGCGCCTGGACGAGGTGGCTGAACTGTTCGCCTCGGCGGTGCGCGAGGCAGAGGCCGCCTTCGGCCGTGGCGAATGCTACGTGGAACAGTTTCTCGACCGGCCCCGGCACATCGAAGCGCAGATACTGGCCGACAAGCATGGCCAGGTGGTGGTGGTGGGCACGCGCGACTGCTCCCTGCAGCGCCGCAACCAGAAGCTGGTGGAAGAAGCGCCCGCGCCGTTCATCACCGAACAGCAGCGCGAGCGTATTCACCAATCGGCCCGCGACATCTGCGTCAAGGCCGGTTATGTCGGCGCCGGCACGGTCGAATTCCTGCTCAGCCAGGATGGCACCCTGTCGTTCCTGGAGGTCAACACGCGCCTGCAGGTCGAACACCCGGTCACCGAAGAGACCACCGGCGTGGACCTGGTGATCGAGCAACTGCGCATCGCCGACGGCTTGCCGCTGTCGTTCGATGAAACCCCGGCGCCGCGCGGTCACAGTTTCGAATTTCGCATCAATGCCGAGGATCCGGGCAAGGGCTTTCTGCCCACTCCCGGCCAGATCGACGAGTTCATGCCGCCGTTCGGCCCAGGCGTGCGCCTGGACAGCGGCGTGACCAGCGGGTCGAGCGTGCCCAGCCACTTCGATTCGATGATGGCCAAGCTGATCGTCACCGGCGCCACCCGTGAGCAGGCCATTGCCCGCGCCCGGCGCGCCCTGGCCGAGTTCCGCATCGAGGGGATCGCCTCAGTGCTGCCGTTCCACCGCGCCGTGATGGACCACCCGGACTTCACCGGCAGCGACGGTTTTGCCGTGCACACGCGCTGGATCGAAACCGACTTCGCCGAGACCATCAGCCTTGCGCCGCGGGCCGCACCCATGGCCGACACGGACATTCTGCGCACCTTCGTCGAGATCGATGGCAAGCGCCACGCCCTCGGCCTGCCAAGCGCGCTGTTGCGTGGCATGAGCCTGAATGCGCCGGCCGCGGCCCCACCGCACGCAACGGCCGCTGCAGACCTGGATCCCCACGCCTTGCTCACCCCGGTGGCGGGTAACCTGCACACCTGGGTAGTGGATGACGGCGCGACGGTGTCCAGCGGCCAGGTAGTGGCAGTGGTCGAAGCGATGAAGATGGAAAGCTCGGTGCTGGCCCCGTGTGCAGGCCGTGTACGCATCAGCCAGCAGGCCGGTGACTACTTCGAGGCAGGCGCCGTGATCGGTCGTATCCAGGCCGACGACTGACCCATGGCAGCAGGCGGCACCGGGTCATGGCCCAGGTGCCGTTACCTGGAAAAAGCCCAGCCGAACGCGCTGCGCATCTGGAATAATGCCGGCCTTCGTCACCCGCACCACTCCATGGATTTTGCACAAGGCCTGCAACAATGCTTTCGATCGTCGCTTCACTCCTGCCCATTCTGCTGGCGCTGGCCGGCGGCTGGCTGCTGGCAATCTTCATCAGCCCCGCACTGCGCCAGCGGCTGGTGAAGCTGATCACCCCATTCATCTGGCTGCTGCTGTTTTCGATCGGCTACGAATTCGGCAATGTCTTGGGCGCCTTGAACTCGGCACGCGAATCGGCGCTCACCGCGCTGGTCTTCGCCCTGCTCACCACCGCCGTGCCCTGGTTGATGCTGTCGTGGGGCACCGCTGCTGCAGTGGCCCACCCAGCGTCGGCGCGTCAGGGGCTGGCGGGCATTGTCCCACCGCTCAAGGAGTGTCTGATCGCGCTGCTCGCCCTGGCGCTGGGCGTCGGCATGTATCACCTGTGGGGCGCGGCCGACGGCTCGGGTTTCGCCTGGCCTTCGACCAGCTACTTCCTCTATGTACTGATCGTGCTGGTTGGGCTGGACCTCTACGGAGTCCGGCCCGACCCGTCGTGGTATTCGCTGCGCACGCTGAAGATTCCCGCGATGGTGGTGATCGGCTCGCTGCTGGGCGGCCTGCTCGCGGCGTGGGCCACCGGCCAGCCACTGGCCATTTCCATGGCGCTGTCCAGTGGCTTTGGCTGGTTCACCTTGTCCGGCGTGCTGGTGGGCCACCATGCCGGTGAAGCCTTCGGCGCCATGGCCCTGCTGACCGATCTGTTCCGCGAGATCCTCGCCATCGGTCTGCTCTACAGCCTGGGCGCGCGGCGTCCGCTGCAATGCATTGCTGCAGGTGGTGCCACTTCCCTGGACTCGACCTTGCCGATCATCAAGCAGAAGTGCCCGCCACAATTGCTCCCGGTGGCCCTGGTCAGCGGTTTTCTGCTGACGGTGGTCGGGCCCTTGTTGATGGTGTTCTTCCTGACCGTATGAGTTATGCACACCGGCGCAGCGGTGGATAAGTTACGCACAATCGCTGTGCAACTGCCTGTGGATAATCTGCGCATAAGCGCCTGGCGTGCCGTACAGGCGGGGGTATGAGCGAAGCGGTCATTTTTTGATCAGTGCTGTCGATCGGTTTTGCACGCGCACGCGCCAGTTACCCACATCCGCTGTGCAACCGCATGTGGATAACCTGCGCAAAACAGGCTGCAGGCCTTGCGCTGTGGGGCTTTCAGGAAGCCGATCAAATATTGATCAACATCGCCTGTGGATACAGGAGCGGAACGAGCCGTGTAGAATTCTCGTTCTTTCCCTGTCGATCCGCTTACATGCACTCTTCTTCCCCTCGCGTCGCCGTGATCGGCGGCGGCCCGGCGGGCCTGATGGCCGCCGAAGTGCTGAGCCTTGCCGGCGTAGCCGTCGACGTCTACGACGGCATGCCCTCGGTGGGCCGCAAATTCCTCCTGGCAGGCGTCGGCGGCATGAACATCACCCATTCCGAGCCCTACCCGGCTTTCGTTTCGCGGTATGCGGAACGTGCGCAGGACGTTCGAGCATGGCTGGACCCATTCGATGGGCAACGGCTGCGCGAATGGATTCATGGCCTGGGTGTCGACACCTTCGTCGGCACCTCCGGGCGGGTGTTCCCCGCCGACATGAAAGCCGCACCGTTGCTGCGGGCCTGGCTCAAGCGCCTGCGCGAGTCCGGCGTGGTTATCCACACCCGCCACCGCTGGCTGGGCTGGAACGCCGACGGCAGCTTGCGCATTGCCAATCCACAAGGCGAGTTGGCCGTACGTGCAGATGCCACGGTGTTGGCATTGGGTGGCGCCAGTTGGGCGCGGCTGGGTTCCGACGGCGCCTGGGTGCCGTGGTTGCATGATCGCGGTGTACCGATCAAGCCGCTGCAACCCTCCAACTGCGGCTTCGAAGTGCCGGGCTGGAGCGCGCTGCTGCTGGAGAAGTTCGCCGGCGCACCGTTGAAGAACGTTGCCCTCGGGCTGGCTGGCGAGCCCTTGCGCAGGGGTGAATTCGTGCTGACCGAAACGGGGGTGGAAGGCAGTTTGGTGTATGCACTGTCAGCCGGGATTCGCGAGGCAATCAACCGCACAGGCAAAGCGACCCTGCATCTGGACCTGCTGCCGGATCGTCCTGTGGATAAGGTTCGGGCAGCGTTGCACAAGCCGCAGGGGTCTAAAAGCATGGCCCGGCACCTGCAGGGGCAACTGGGCCTGGAAGGGGTGAAGGCCGGCCTTCTGCGGGAGCTGACCGATGCGCAAGCCTTTGCCGACCTCGATGCGCTGACCTTGGCGATCAAGGCCCTGCCGCTGACGCTGGTGCGCGCGCGGCCGCTGGACGAGGCCATCAGCACGGCGGGCGGTGTGGACTTGCAAGGGTTGGATCGGCACCTGATGCTCAACGCTGTGCCAGGCACCTTCTGCGCGGGTGAAATGCTGGACTGGGAAGCGCCTACCGGCGGCTATCTGCTGACAGCCTGTTTCGCCAGCGGGCGGCGCGCGGCGGATGGCGTGCTGGAGTGGCTGGCGCGGGGGTGATGTTTGCCTCGAGGGCCTCTTCGCGGGCAGAGCCCCGCTCCCACAGGGTCAGCATTCCCTTTAACCTGTGGGAGCGGGCTCTGCCCGCGAAGAGGCCCTCAGCCCCCCCACACACCTCAAGGCTTGCGCTTGCGCGGCCCGGTATTGAACACCGGGACCTTGCGCACTGGCTTGACCACCGGCACCGCATCCACCGGTGAGTCACCGCTGTCGACCCACTTGCCCAGGTTCTTCTTGCTGCCACTGACCTTGGGCTTCTTCGGCTTTTTCGGTTTCTTCACCACCTGGCCGCTGGCATCGGTGTCCGGCACGCGGTGGTCGGGCACGAAGTCAGGCTCGTCGACGCGCTTCAGCGTCTGCCGGGTGAGCGTTTCGATGGCCGACAGCAACTGCACTTCGTCGGCGCAGACCAGCGAGATAGCCTCACCGGTGGCCCCGGCGCGACCGGTGCGACCGATGCGGTGAATGTAGTCTTCGGCGACGATGGGCAGGTCGAAGTTGACCACCAACGGCAGGTCTTCGATGTCCAGGCCGCGCGCGGCAACATCGGTGGCCACCAGGATCTGCACCTCCGAGGCCTTGAAGCGATCCAGCGCGCGCTGGCGCGTGGCCTGGGGCTTGTCGCCGTGGATGCCATCAGCGTTGACACCCAGACCTTGCAGCTTCTCGACCAACGCGTCGACGCCGTTACGGGTCTTGGCGAACACCAGCACCTGTTTCCAGCGCTGCTTCTTCAACAGATGGCAGAACAGCTCGGCCTTGCGCTTCTTGTCCACCGGCACGATCCACTGCTGCACCGAGCTGGCCGCCACGTTGCGCGGGCTGACTTCGATGCTCAGCGGGTCGTTGAGCATCTGCCCGGCGAGCAAGCGAATGGCATCGGAAAAGGTCGCCGAGAACAGCAAGGTCTGACGCTTCTTCGGCAAGGCCGCATAGATGTCGCGCAGCTCCTCGGAAAAGCCCAGGTCGAGCATGCGATCCGCTTCATCCAGCACCAGGGTCTGCAGCTGGGAAAACTTGACTGCGTTCTGCCGATACAGATCGAGCAGACGCCCAGGCGTCGCCACCAGCAGGTCGACGCCCTTGCGCAGCTTCATCATCTGCGGATTGATGCTGACCCCGCCGTACACGGCATAAGTGCTCAACGGCAGGTGCTCGCCATACTCGACGATATTGGCGTGGACCTGCTCGGCCAGCTCGCGCGTGGGGCACAGCACCAGCGCGCGCACTGAATTGCTTGCCACCTTGGGCCCTTCCATGGCCAGCAACTGCAGCAATGGCAGGGCGAAACCGGCGGTCTTGCCGGTGCCGGTCTGGGCCGCGGCCATCAGGTCGCGGCCGGCCAGTACCGCGGGAATGGCTTGGGCCTGCACCGGAGTCGGCGTTTGGTAGCCAAGCGTTTCAAGGGCGCGCTGCAGGGGTTCGATCAGGCCAAGGGTGGCGAATGTCATGGGTCTACCGTCAGAAGATGTTTCGCAATGGCCGGCAGTTTACCCTGTCGGCAGCGCTTTCGCCTTGCGCCATTGCGGCACCCCGATCAACACCACCGCGCCGATGATCACCGCCATCGCCACGCATTCCTCGACGCCGATGTGCTCGCCGGCGAACAGAATGCCCAGCAGCACGGCCACCGCCGGGTTGACGTAGGCATAACTGGTGGCGGCCGCCGGCCGCACGTGCTTGAGCAGGTACATATAGGCACTGAAGGCCACGATCGAGCCGAAGAACACCAGGTAGGCCAGCGCGCCCCAGCCGGCGGCGGTCGGCCATTGCTGCAGGCGCTCGCCGGAAATCAGGCTGCCGAGCAGCAGCACCGCGCCGCCGATGAGCATTTCCGCCGCTGCTGCCATGGCGCCCTGGGGCAATGGCAGGCTGCGGCTCCACACCGAGCCAAAGGCCCAGGCGGCCGCTGCGAAAATCAGCAAGGCGGCGCCCAGCGGGCTGGCCTGCAGGTTGGAACCCAGGTTGAGCAGACCAATGCCAATCAGCCCGAGGACGATGCCGGCCCACTCCAGACGAGTATTGCGCTGGCCGCGAAACAGGCCGAAGAACAGGGTGAACAGCGGCACGGTGGCCACGGCCAGCGCCGCCACGCCGGAGGACACCCCGGCGTGCTCGGCGACCGTGACCCCACCATTGCCGCAACTGAGCAGCAGGATGCCCACGCACCCGGCTGCGCGCCATTGCGGCCAGCTGGGGTTGGGCGCCCCGCGCAGGCGCAGGAAGCTGTACAGCAGGGTTCCGGCGATGAGAAAGCGCACCCCGGCCATCAGCAACGGTGGCCAGGACTCGACGCCGATACGGATGAACAGGTACGTCGAGCCCCAGACGAAGTACAGGGCCAGAAAAGCGCCGATAAGCAGCAGGGGGAAGCGGGACTTGGCAGGCATTTCAAAGGTCATCCATGGTGTGTTTTTATTCTTTCCTGATGGGAACGGCGCGGGCGGCACTCCCTTCTACCCGCGAAGAGGCCCTCCAGCCCTACCCCATCCGATGCTTCTGCAAAACCTCGCGCATCTTCGCCATCGGCACTTTCTGCAGCGTGCAGAACAACCCATGGGACACCTCGGCCAGCCCGTGACGCTCGCGCAGTTCCAGCGCCAGGTGCTGGGTCAGGTTGGCGGCCATCTCGGCGTCGGCCATGGCCCGGTGAGCCTGGCCGGTGTGTGGCAGTTTCGCCCACTGGGTCAAGGTGCCCAGCTTGTGATTCGGCGCACCAGGGAACAGGCGGCGGGCCATCAACATCGAGCAGGCGAAACTCTGCACCCGTGCCCGTCGCAGCAGGCTCAGCTCGTGGTCCCAGAACTTCTGGTCGAAGGAAGCATTGTGCGCAAGCAACGGCGTGCTGCCGACGAACTCGGCCACTTCGGCCATGACCTCGGCGGCCGGTGGGGCCTTGCGTACCATGGCCGTGGTGATGCCGGTGAGGCTGGCAACGAAGCCAGGCACGGGCAGGCCGGCGTTCATCAGGCTCTGGTAGCGCCCGACGATTTCGCCGCGCTCGAGCATGACCACGGCGATTTCCGTGGCGCGACAGCCCATGTTCGGCGAGATGCCAGTGGTTTCGAAGTCGATGACAGCAATGCGTTCCAAAGCGGTGAAACCTCAGTTCTTCAGCAGCAACGCGCCTTCGATGGGCACGTAGCGGGTGGCGGCGCGGATCAGTGAGTTGGCGGTCAGGCCCGGAACCCCATAGGCCACGGCCTCGACCCCGTGCTTGCCGATAATGCGGTCGAGCAGCAGGTCGAAGTCGCCGTCGCCCGAAGCAAGCACGATTTCGTCGACGTGATCGGCGGCGTCCATGATATCAATGGTGATGCCCACGTCCCAGTCGCCCTTGGCCGAGCCATCGCTGCGCTGGATATAGGGCTTGAGTTTGACCGTGAAGCCGAGGTTGCGCAGGATCTGCTGGAATTGCTGCTGCTTGCTGTCGCCACGGTCGATGGCGTAGGCATAGGCTTCGACGATCTGTCCACGCTGGCCGATGTCGGCCCACAGCGCGGCGTAATTGAAATGGCAGCCGTAGGCCTGGCGCACGGTGTAGTAAAGGTTCTGTACATCGGCGAACACCGCGATCTTCTTCACCGCACTTCCTCGTCGCGCTGGGCGCCTGAGCTTCTGGATAGCCAGTATGCCAGTGTTGAGGCAAGGATGGGGTGGAGATGGGGGTGACTGTGCCGGCCTCTTCGCGGGCAGAGACCCGCTCCTACAGGGTTGTGCGCGATCCTGTGGGAGCGGGGCGGGCGGCGAGCCCTCTGCCCGCGAAGAGGCCCTCGGCCTTTACACGAAATCATCATCCTCGGACATGAAGCCGCCGTCATCGCCGCTGTCATAACCGGCATCCGCCAAACCACCCTGTTCATTCCAGCTGTCATTGCTGACCTGTTGGGCATCGCCGCTTTCGTTCCAGCCACCGCCGTCGCTGGCCTGGGCGGGCTCTTCCTTGATCACCTCGACGACCTCCTGCGGATTGTCGTGATGAAACAGACTGCTGATGCCCTGCGCCAGCATCACACCACCGGCCACACCCGCGGCCGTCTGCAGGGCGCCGCGCATGAAACCGCCACCTGCGGCCGGCGCCTGAGCACCTGGGGCGGCGTAGTTCTGCTGTGGCGGTGGCTGGTACGCCGGCGCCTGGCGGGCCGGCTCGCGCCAGCCATTGCCCTGCGGCTGCACTGCCCGCGCAGGCTGCTGTGCATCGCGAGTGCCGCCGCCGAAAATGCTCGACAGGAAACCACCACCGCCCTGCTGTGCCGGTGCTGCCGATTGGCTGCGCGCCTGTTGCAATTCGGTCTGCAGCTGTTGGTTCTGCTCGCTCAGGCGCTTGATCGCCGCTTCCTGGACCAGGATCGCCTGCGCCATGTAATAAGGCGCGGCCGGCTGGGCGGCCACATGCCCCTTGATGCGTTCGTCAGCCTGCGCATCACGCGCACTGCCATCTTTTTCGGCCTGCTGGAGGCGGGTGAACAGACCGTCGATCAAGCTTTGTTCATCAGTGTTCATGGCGACCTCGCTCGATTGCCCACAAAATGGGTACAGCCGGCGCACAGTGCGTCGGTTCTGCTTCAATGATGGGGCTGGCGCCCCGCCTTTCAATGACCGGCCGCGATTAAACTTTGTTCACCCTCCCCCGTTGCCGCCGTTCGCAGCCTGCGGGCCGGGTGTTGAAAAGCGCCACCATCGGCTAAAGTGTCGACCTGCTTTTTGACCTGTGACCCGGCCCCATGAACCCGCTGATCGTATTGCGCGACTCGTTCTATTTCTTCCGCATCAACCTG
>Ga0265798_10008888_pt1 | contig 12708 bp, 11 predicted proteins | sample P3T30metagenome_FD_192430 | JGI IMG/M metagenome (GOLD analysis project Ga0265798, IMG submission 192430) | Plant litter microbial communities from East Loma Ridge, Irvine, California - P3 T30 | ecosystem: Environmental > Terrestrial > Plant litter > Unclassified | place: USA: California...
CTCGGGGGTGCCCGGTCGCTTGGCCTCGGTCCAGCCGACCATGTTGCGTTGCGGCGCCACCGAGATGCCGAGTGCGCCGGGCGGGACGTCCTTGCGGATGACGGCACCGGCACCCGTGTAGGAGCCGGTACCGATCCTAACCGGTGCGACGAGGACGTTCCGCGAGCCCAGGTGCACGTGGTCGCCCACCTCGGTGTGGTGCTTGGCGTGCCCGTCGTAGTTGGCGAAGACCGCCCCCGCGCCGATGTTCGTGTGCGCGCCGATGGTCGCGTCGCCGACGTAGCTGAGGTGCGGGACCTTGCTGTGCGCGCCGATCTCGACGTTCTTCGTCTCGACGTAGGCGCCGATCTTCCCGTCGTCGCCGAGGCGGGTGCCCGGGCGCAGGAACGAGAACGGGCCGACCGTCGCGCGGGCGCCGATGACGGCGAGCTCCGCGTCGGTGCGGCGGACCACCGCGTCCTGCCCCACCTCGGTGTCGCGCAGGGTGGTGTCGGGGCCGACGGTCGCGCCCTCCGCGACGGTCGAGGCGCCCAGGATCTGCGTGCCCGGGAGGACGGTGACGTCGGCGGCGAGCGTGGCCTTGACGTCGATCCACGTGGTGCCCGGGTCCTCGATGGTGGCGCCCGCGAGCTGCCAGCGGCGGATGATGCGCGCGTTCAGCTCGGTGGCCGCGGCCGTGAGCTGCACGCGGTCGTTGATGCCGGCGACGAGCCAGCTGTCGCGCACGGGCAGCGCCTCGATGGACCCGCCCGCGCGGCGGATCACGTCGGCCGCGTCGGTGAGGTACTTCTCGCGCTGCGCGTTCTCGGTGCCGATGGCGCCGAGCGTCTGGCGGAGGGCCTCGGCGTCGAAGACGTAGACGCCCGCGTTGACCTCGTCGATGCGGAGCTGGTCGCCGGTCGCGTCCTTCTGCTCGACGATGGCCTCGAACGCGCCGTCGCGCCCGCGGATGATGCGGCCGTTCCCGGTGGGGTCGTCGAGCCGGGCGGTGAGGAGCGTGAGGTCGTTGCGCGCCTGGCGGTGGGCGGACACGAGCGAGCGGAGGGTGGCCGCGTCGAGCAGGGGCACGTCGCCCGAGAGCACGACGACCTGGCCGGTGAAGCCGTCGGGGAGGGCCGTGATGCCGACCTCGACCGCGCGTCCGGTGCCGGGGATCTCGTCCTGGTCGACCACGAGGGCCTGCGGCGACAGCGCGCGCACGACCTCGACGACCTGGTCGCGCTCGTGCCGGACGACCGTGACGATGTGGCGGGCGCCGAGCTCCTCCGCGGTCGCGAGCACGTGGCCGACGAGCGGCAGGCCCGCGAGGCGGTGCAGGACCTTGGGCAGGCGCGAGCGCATGCGGGTGCCCTGGCCGGCGGCGAGGATCACGACGGCGATGGAGGGGCTGCGCGGCTCGCCGTCCACGTCGAGCTCGCCCGTCACGATGGGGATCTCGCGGGTCCTCGGCGTGCTGTCTGAGTCGGTCATCGCGATCTCCCTGGTCCTCGTCCGTCTGTCCGGCGCTGCCGGATGGCGTAGCTCCGCCCCCAGGATTCGAACCTGGACCTCACAGCTCCAAAGGCTGAAGTGCTGCCGTTACACCAAGGCGGACCGCTCACGGCCCGGCCGTGCGCAGGTCGAGTCTGCCAGACGGGGGTGGGGTGCTCGGCCGGGCCGCGGGCGGCGCGCGCGGACGGCCGCGGGAGACGCGCGTCGCACCGCATGCGTCGGGCTCAGCCCTCGCGGGCGAGTCGCGCGGCCCGCGCGGCCCGGGCCTCCTCGAGGCGGGACCGGCGGGGCGGACGCGCCTGGAGGCGCTCGGCCACGGCGCGGATCCGCGGGTCCTCGGCGGTCGTGGCCCGCTGGATGGCGGCCCGCGCGTCCTCCCCGTCGATCGCCCCCAGCGCCATGAGGGCCGACACGGCCACCTCGGCGTCGGCGTCCTCCGCGGCCGAGCCGAGCGCGGCCACGGCCGGATCCGCATCCGGGCTCCCGATGCGGCCCAGGGCCTCCGCGGCCTGCGCGCGCACCACGGGCCGCTCGTCGACGAGGCCGGCGACGAGCGTCGGCACGGCGGCGGACCCGAACGCCGCGAGGACGTCGGTGAGCGCGTTCCGCGCCTCCGCGTCCGCCGCTCCGAGGTGCGCGGCGATGAGCGGCACCGCACGCGCGTCGCCGATCCGCGCGAGGGCCCAGCGCGCCTTCGCGGCGACGGCCTCGTCCGCGTCGTCGATGAGCGGCACGAGGTCGTCGACCGTCGACGGATGCGCGATCTTGCTCAGGACGTGCAGCGCCTGCGTGCGCACCGCGCTGCTCCGATCGGCGCCGAGCGCCTGGCGCACGCCGGGGATCGCCGGCGCGCCGACCCGGGCGACGGCCCAGGTGAGGGTCTCGCGGACGAAGAAGTCGGGCTCGGCCCAGAGCTGCTCCAGCACCGCGCCGAGCGTCGCCTCGTCCGCCCGCTCCCCGAGCGCGAGCGCCGCCTCCTGCCGGACGTCGCGGTCGGGATCCGCGAGCGCGGCCACGAGCGCCGCGGGGGCGGTGGTCGGCTCGGTGCGGCGGGAGGGCTGGTCGGATCCGCTCGGCGACATGGGCGACATGATGGCAGCCGGCCGAGCGGGAGGGGCGGGCGCCCCCCACGGGAGCGCCGGCGGCGCGGGCGCGTGGCGCCGGACCGGCATGATGGGGGGATGCCCAGCCGCGACGAGGTCGACCGCATCGTCGACGCGTGGCGGCGCGAGCGGCCCGACCTCGACTTCTCCCCGCTCGAGGTGCTGTCCCGCGTCGGGCGGCTGTCCCGGCTGCTCGAGCGCGCCAGACGATCCGCGTTCCAGGAGTCGGAGCTCGAGTCGTGGGAGTTCGACGTGCTGTCGGCGCTCCGCCGCGCGGGCGATCCCTACCAGCTGAGCCCCAAGGCGCTCCTGCAGCAGACGCTCGTCTCCTCCGGCACCATGACGAACCGGATCGACCGGCTCGTGGCGCGCGGGCTCGTGGAGCGGCGCACGGACCCGCACGACGGGCGCGGGATCCTCGTGGTCATGTCGGACGCCGGGCGCTCGCGGGTCGACACGGCGATCACACGGCTCGTGGCCGAGGAGGCCGAGCTGCTGGAGACGATGGCGGCGGGCGACCGGGACGTGCTCGCGGGGCTGCTCAAGCAGCTCATCCTCGACTTCGACGACGACGGGGCCTGAGCCGCGCGTCGTCCGGGCCCACGAGCCGCGACCCGAGGGCTCCGCTCACGCGTGGACGACGCAGCGGCGCGCGGCCGGGCGGATCTCCAGCCGGCCCGCCGGGATCGCCTCGCCGCAGACCTCGCACCGGCCGTAGGCGCCCGCGTCGAGGCGCGCGACCGCGGCGTCGACGTCGGCGAGGCGCACGCGGGCCTCGCGGATCATCGCGTCGGACTGCGAGCGCTCGAACGCGAGGGTCGCGCCCTCGGGGTCGTGCTCGTCATCGGAGTTGGCGTCCTGGCGCGCCTCCACGATGGCCGCTACGTCGCGGTCGAGCCCGCGGATCAGCGCGAGCGTGTCGGCGCGGAGGGCGGCGAGGGCCGCCCGCGGATCCGGGTGCGCGGCCGCCTCCGGAGCGGTCGCCGACCGGTCGGAGGCCGGCCGGTCGGACGCCGGATCCGCCGACGCGACGCCCTCGGGCACCGGGCCCCTACGCGGCGACGAGCGCGTGCGCGTCCGCCATCAGCTCGACCGAGCGGAGGCGCTCGGGTGTGCGCTGCGAGGCGTGCCCGACGATGACCTCGTCGACGCCGGCCTGCTCCGCGAAGCGGTTCGCGTAGTCGGAGACCTCGGCGCCCGTGCCGACGGCCGTGTACGTCATCATGCTCGCGACGTGCGCGCCGACCGGGGCCTCGAGGAGGCGGTCGAGCTCGTCGTCGGTGAAGGTCTGCGTGGCCGGGATCTGGCCGCTCTGGCGGAGCAGCATCATCAGGCGCGCGCGGCGCACCCCGGCGAACTGGCGCTCCGCGTCGGCGCGGTCGTCGGCCGCGATGGCGTTGATGCCGGCGATCGCGTACGGCGCGTCCAGCTGCTCCGACGGGCGGAAGTCGCGGCGGTAGATGGCGATGGCGTCGAGCAGCATGTCGGGCGCGAAGTGCGAGGCGAAGGCGAACGGCAGGCCGAGGGCCGCCGCGAGCTGGGCGCCGAAGGTCGAGGACCCGAGGATGTAGAGGGGCACGCGGGTGCCGGCGCCGGGCGTCGCCGAGACCCCGGGGACCTGGCTCTCGCCCGCGAGGAAGCCCTGCAGCTCGACGACGTCCTCCGGGAAGCGGTCGGACGATCCGGGGTCGCGGCGGAGCGCGCGGAACGTGGCCTGGTCGCTGCCGGGCGCCCGCCCGAGGCCGAGGTCGATGCGACCCGGGTGCAGCGTCTCGAGCGTGCCGAACTGCTCCGCGATGGTGAGCGGCGAGTGGTTCGGCAGCATGACGCCGCCGGAGCCCAGCCGGATGGTGGACGTCTGGCTCGCCACGTGGGCGATGAGCACGCTCGTCGCGCTGGAGGCGATCGAGGCCATGTTGTGGTGCTCCGCGTACCAGACGCGGCGGTACCCGCTCCGCTCGGCCTGCTGGGCGAGGGCGACGGAGGCCTGGAAGCTGTCGCGGGCGGTCTCCCCGGGGGCGATGGGGGCGAGGTCGAGGATGGAGAGCGGGACGGTCATGCTCACCCCAACAGCGCGGGTGCCTCGACTGTTCCGAGCCCGTCGGGCGCGGGGGCGTCGGGCGCGTCCGCGGGCGTCGTCGCCACGTCGCGTGCCGCTGCCGTCGCGCGCCGCTTCCGCCGCGCGATCGACCACGCCGCCACCGCTCCGGCGAGCAGCGCGCAGGCGGCCGTCGCCAGGAGGATCCGCGCGCCCTCCCCCGGCCCGGCCGGCACGAGCGGCAGCAGGATCTGCACGGCGAGCACGAGCATCACCCCGGCGATCACGGTGTCGAGCACGCGCCACGCGGCCGGCCGCGCGAGCACGGGCGCGAAGACGCGGGCCGCCGTGGCGAGCAGCGTGAACCAGACGCAGCTGGCGACCATCGCGCCGGCGCCGAACGCCCAGCGGCCGTCGCCGTGGCCGGCCGCGACGGATCCGACGAGGAGCACCGTGTCGAGGTACACGTGCGGGTTCAGCCAGGTGAGAGCGAGGCACGCGGCGACCACCGTGCCGAGCGCGCGCGGCGCGGACACGGCGACGGCGAGGCCCTGGGGCGCGACGGCCCGCAGCAGCGAGAGGGCCGCGTAGCCGGCGAGGAAGCAGGCGCCGAGGATCCGGATCACGACGATGGCGACGGGCGCCGCCTCGATCACCGCGCCGACGCCCGCGACGCCGAGGCCGATGAGGATCACGTCGGAGACCGCGCAGATGAGCACCACCACGAGCACGTGCTCGCGCCGCGTGCCCTGCCGCAGGAGGAACGCGTTCTGCGCGCCGATCGCGGCGATGAGCGAGAAGCCGAGCCCGAAGCCGGAGAGCGCGTGCGCGAGGGGGTGCATGGCCTCCACGGTAGGCAGCGGGCACGCGTCAGACCAGCTCATGTTCCTGCTGCACCATTAGCATCGCTGATGATGGACATCCGCACCGAGCACCTGCGCACGCTGGCCGCCGTCATCGACGCCGGCACGCTCGACGCGGCCGCCCACGTCCTGCGGCTCACGCCCTCGGCGGTGAGCCAGCGGATCACGGCGCTCGAGCGCAGCGCCGGCCGCGTGCTGCTCCGCCGCACACGCCCCGCGACCACGACCGAGGCGGGCGACGCCGTGCTGCGGCACGCCCGCCAGGTGCTGCTCCTCGAGCGCGACCTCGACGGGCTGCTCGGCGGGGACGACGCCGAGGGGCCGCGGGCGGGTGCCGCTCCCGTCCCCGTGGTCGTCAACGGCGACTCGCTCGCCTCGTGGCTGCTGCCCGCGTTCGCCGCCCTCGCGGCGGAGACCGGCCAGGCCGTCGAGGTGCTCCGCGAGGACGAGCACCACTCGCTCGACCTGCTGCGCGACGGATCCGCGATGGCGGCCGTCACGAGCGTGAAGGACCCGGTGCGGGGCTGCACCGCGGAGCGCCTCGGCCGGATGCGGTACCGCGCGCTCGCGACGCCCGGGTACGTCGCCGCGCACCTGCCCGACGGCCCGACGCCGAGCGCGCTGGCCGCGGCGCCCCTCGTGATGTTCGACCGCAAGGACGCGATGCAGGACCGCTGGCTCCGCGGCCGGCGGGCGCCCGCGGGCCAGCCGCGGCACTACGTGCCGTCGTCGGCGGAGTTCGTGACCGCGGTCACGCTCGGCATGGGCTGGGGCATGCTGCCCGACCTGCAGAGCGAGGAGCTCGTGCGGCGGGGCGTGCTCGTGCCGCTCGACGAGCGGAGCCACGTGGACGTCGCGCTGCACTGGCAGCGCTGGGCGGTCGAGTCCCCCGTCCTCGCCGACCTCACCCGGCACGTGCGCGCCGCGGCCGCCTCGCTGAGGTGACGAGGCGGCCGCGGGTCGCGCGAGGGTCGGCGGATCAGCGCCGGAGCGCCGCCCGGGCCAGCCGGTTGCCGGCGAACTGCACCACCTGCACGAGCAGGATGATGATCAGCACCGCCGACCACGTGACGACCGGCTCGAACCGCCGGTAGCCGTAGACCAGGGCGAAGGAGCCGAGGCCGCCGCCGCCGATCACGCCGGCGACGGCCGTCATGTCGACGATGCCGACGAAGACGAACGTGTAGCCGAGGATGAGCGGACCGAGCGCCTCCGGGATCAGCAGCGTGAAGATGATCCGCACCGGGCTCGCGCCCACCGACCGGGCCGCCTCGATCACGCCCGGCTGCACCGTGAGCAGGTTCTGCTCGACGATGCGGCTGATCGCGAAGGACGCACCGAGCGACAGCGAGAAGATCAGCGCCGGCTGCCCGATGCCGTTGCCCGTGACCAGGCGGGCGAGGGGCTGGGCCGCGACCAGGAAGATCAGGAACGGGATGGGGCGGAAGGTGTTGACCACCACGTTGAGCACCGTGAACACGACCCGGTTCGGCAGGAGGCTGCCGGCACGCGTCAGGTAGAGGCCGAGGCCCATGATCAGGCCGCCGAGCCCGCCGAACAGGACCGTGAGCAGCACCATCACGAGCGTCTCGACCGTCGACCGGCCGAGGAGCGGCAGGAGCGGGGTGAGCGCGTCCATCTCAGACCACCTCCGTCACGGTGACGCCGGCGCGTTCGGCCGCGAGCACCTCGTCGATGCGCGCGGGGTCGCCCCCGAGCGCGAGGGTCAGGTTGCCGAACGTACGGCCCTGGATGTCGGTGATGCCGCCGTGCACGACCTCGAACCCGATGCCCGCCTCCGCGAGCGCCCGGAACACCTCGGTCTGCGTGGCGCCGCCGTCGGCGAAGGACAGCGTGACGAGGCGTCCGGGGTGGCGGCGGCGGAGGCTCTCGACCTCGTGCCGCTCGGGCACGCCCGCGACGACCGTGGACACGAATCGGCGCGCGGCGTCGCTGGTGGGCTGCGAGAACACGTCGAACACGTCGCCCTGCTCGATGACGCGGCCGGAGTCCATGACGGCCACGCGGTCGGCGATGGACTTGATGACCTCCATCTCGTGCGTGATGACGACGATGGTGACGCCGAGCTCCTCGTTGACCCGGCGGAGGAGCGCGAGGACCTCGCTCGTGGTCTCGGGATCCAGGGCGCTCGTGGCCTCGTCGGCGAGCAGGATCGCGGGGCTCGTCGCCAGCGCGCGGGCGATGCCGACGCGCTGCTTCTGCCCGCCGGACAGCTCGTCGGGGCGGGCGTGCGCCTTGTCGGCGAGGCCGACGAAGTGCAGGAGGTCGCTGATCCGCCGCTGCTGCTGGTCGCGCGGCATGCCCGCGACGGACAGCGGGTACGCGACGTTGCCCCACACCGTCTTCGAGGTGAAGAGGTTGAACTGCTGGAAGACCATGCCGATGCCGAGGCGCAGCTTCCGCAGCTCCCGCTCGGGCAGGTCCTGGATCTCGCGGCCGTCGACCGCGACGGTGCCCGCGGTCGGCCGCTCGAGCGCGTTCACGAGCCGCACGAGGGTGCTCTTGCCCGCGCCCGAGTAGCCGATGATCCCGAAGACCTCGCCGCGACGGATGTCGAGGTCGACGTCGGCGAGCGCGGCGAGTGCCGGCTCGCCCTTCACGCGCGGCGGGTAGGTCTTGCCGACCCCGCGCAGGGAGACGTGCGGGGCGTCCGTCATCGAGCCGCCTTCTTGTCGGCGACGGCCTTCTCGGTGGTGGCGAGGAGGCTCTGCAGCTCGTCGGCGGGCGTCTGCAGCGGGATCGCCGTGCCGCCCGAGTTCTCGACGACCGCGTCGACCACGGCGGGGGTGTCCCGGAAGATCTGCGCGAGCTTCAGGTAGGTCTCGTTCTGGGCGTCGTCGGCGCGGGCCGCGAAGACGTTGACGTAGGCGAGCGCCTTCGGGTCGCTGGGGTCGTCCTGCGCGATGGCGTCGTCGGCGGTGAGGCCCGCGTCGGTGACGAAGTCGTTGTTGATGACGACGGCGTCGGCGTCCGGCAGCGAGGTGGCGGTGAGCGCGGCGTCGACCGTCTTCACGGTGACCTTCGAGGCGGCCTCGTCCACGTCGTCGAGCGTGGAGATGCTGGATCCGCCGCCCTTCAGCGTCACGAGGCCCTCGCGCTGGAGCAGGAGGAGGCCGCGGGCCAGGTTCGACTCGTCGTTGGGCAGGATCACCGTTCCTCCGCGCGGGATCTCGGCGACCGTCGCGTGCTTCGACGAGTACATGGCCAGCGGGTAGATCGCGGTCGCGCCGACGGGCCTGAGGTCCTCGCCCGTGCCCTCGTCGTACTGGGCGAGGTAGACGAGGTGCTGGAACTGGTTGAGGTCGATCTCCCCCTCGGACAGCGCGGGGTTCAGCTGCGGGTACTCGGTGAAGTCGACGATCTCCACGTCGATGCCCTGCTCCTTCGCGGCGTCGACGAAGAGCGGCCACTGCGGGTCGCTCGCGCCGACGACGCCGATGCGGACGGCCTTGCCGCCGCCGGAGAAGGCGCCGGTCGCGAAGAGGACGGACGCGACGATCGCGAGGACGACGACGACCGCGCCGATGATGAGGCCGAGGCGGTTGCGCCGCTTCGGGGCGTCGATCAGGGGGGCCGTGGTGGTCATGGGGATCCTCTCGGTGGTGCGGGTGCGGTGCGGGTGCCGGTGCTGTCCGGCGGTGGGGCGGGTGTGCGGGTCGTGCGGGTGTGCGGATGGTGCGGTGGGTCGGTCGCGACGGGCGCGATCGACCGGCGGCGCGCGGGATCGCCCGAGCGCGGGAGGCGTGGAGCGGCGACGCCCGTCGTGCGGCAGCCCGCCGCGGACACGGGCGACGCGCGGGATCGCGGAGCGCGGGACGCCGACCGCGGCCGGTGGCCGCGTCCCTGCAGCACCTCGACGGTAGGCCGGGCGGCGGCGGCCTGTCGAACCGGGCCGTAACACGGGGACTCCGCCGCGGCCCGCGGGATGTGGCAGGGTCGGCCTCGGAGGTGCCCATGCACGAGGACGACGACGTCACCGCGCTCCCGGTCGCGGAGCTCCGGCGGCGGGTCTACGCGCAGGGCGCCGACGAGGCCGACGAGCGCTGGATCCGCGCGGCCGCCGAGCTCGACCGCCGCGAGCGCGCGACCCGGCCGGCGCAGCCCGGCGCGGGGACGACCGCGCGGGCGGGGGCCGACGGCGGCGCGTCCGCCGCGGCGGACGCGCCCGCGAGCGACGGAAGCCCGTCCCCGGACGGCGCCGAGGCCGGCCCGGATCCCGCCCTCGCGGACGCCGACGCGGATGACGCCGCACCGCGCCGCGCCTCCCGCCGCGCGCTCGCCGGCGCCGCCGTCGCCGTGCTCGCGGTCGGCCTCCTCGCGGGCGGCGCGATCGGCGCATCCGTCGGCAGCCCGGCCCCCGCGACCCCCGCGGCCGAGAGCACCCCGACCCGCGCGGCCGCCGCGCCGCCCGCGGCCGCCGGGTCCTCCGGCGCGACCCCGACCGCCGACGCGCCCGCCCTCCTCGGCCCCGACTCCACCTCCGACCAGCGCAGCCGTCCGGTCGGCGCGGTGTTCGACGGCCCGCAGGAGGACGTGGACCGCCCGCCCAAGGCCGTCCGCGCCGACGTCGACCCCACCTCCATCCGCGCGGTGCAGACGAGCGTCGGCCTCTACGCGGGGCTGTCGACCACGGGCGACCTGTGCCTCCTCGTCTTCCCGAGCGGCGGCGCGGGCGTCGTCACGTGCGCGTCGCCCGACCGCGTCGCCTCCGACGGCCTGCGCATCGCGTGGACCACCGAGTTCCCGTCGCGCAACCGGGACGGCTCGACGGGCATGATCACGGGCGACGTCGAGGCGACCTGGTCGGGCGACGACCTCATCACGCTGACGACGCCGAACCGCATCCTCGCGTACTGAGCGGGCTCGCGCGGACGACGCGGGCGGTGTGGGAGGGTCGGCGGGGGAAGGGGATCGCGCATGCCTCCACGCACGTCCGGCCACGACGACCACGGGCTCCGCTCGCTCACGACCGAGGAGCTCCGGCGGCTCGTCTACGCGCAGGGGGCCGACGAGCGCGACGAGGGCTGGATCCGCGCGGCCGCCGAGCTGACCCGTCGCGAGCGCCCCGCGGCGGCCGGCGCCGCGTCCGCGGCCGACGCGTCCGCTCCGGACGACGGGTCCGGCCCGGCGGATCCCCCGGCCCGCTCCCGCCGCCCGCTCGCGTGGGCGGCCGGCGCGCTCGTCGTCGGGCTGCTCGCGGGCGCGGGCATCGCCACCGGGGTCGGGGTCGGCGGATCCGCGGAGTCGCCCGCCGACGCGACGCCGACCCCCTCGGCCGCGGCCACCGACAGCGCGCCGCCGCCGGATCCGGCCGACGAGCGCTCGCTGCTCGGCACCGACATCAGCCGCACCTCGGCCGCCCTCGCGGTCGACCAGATCCTCGCCGCTCCGCAACAGGAGGCCGACAGGCCGCCGCGCTCACCGGGCGGGGACATCGACCTCACGTCCATCCGCGGCGTGCAGACGAGCGTCGGCCTGTACGTGGCGCGCACGTTCTCCGGCGATGCGTGCCTGCTCGTCTACCCGTGGTCGGGGACGTCGCGCGTGGACGGCGACAGCCCCGGTTCCGGCGTCGCGTCCTGCGCGCCGCCGTCGCAGCTCGCCGTCTCGGGACTGGAGGTCACGTGGATCGCGAACGTGCCGGCGCGCACGTTCGACGGGAGCGTGCGGATGGCCGGAGGCGGCCTGAGCGTCGTATGGTCCCCCGACGGGACGTTGACGCTGAGCTCCCCGGACGTCCTGCTCGCCTACTGACCCGGGAGCGGATCAGCCCTCGAGCAGCTCGCTGAGCTCCATCCAGCGGCTCTCGAGCGCCTCGACGTCGGCCTCGATGGCGCGCACGCCCTCGTTCGCCTTCGCCAGCCCCTCGTAGTCGTTCGGGTCGTGCTCGGCCATGGCGTCGAGCGCCTGGCGTCGGCGCACGTCGGCCTTCTCGAGCTTCCGCGTGATGCTCGCGAGCTCCTTCTGCGCGTTCCGCAGCTCCGCGCCCTGGAGGGACGAGCCGCCGGATCCGCCGAGCGTCGCGGTGGCCTGGCCGCCGACCTCGTCGGGCCGCGCGACCGTCGACCTCTCGGCGTTCGCGGGCTGGCGGCGGAGCTCCAGGTACTGCTCCACGCCGCGCGGGAGGTGGCGGAGGCTGCCGTTCATCACCGCGTACTGCTGGTCGGTGACGCGCTCCAGCAGGTACCGGTCGTGGCTCACCACGAGGAGCGTGCCGGGGAACGAGTCGAGGAGGTCCTCCATCGCCGCGAGCATGTCGGTGTCGAGGTCGTTGGTGGGCTCGTCGAGGATCAGCACGTTCGGCTCGTCGAGCACGATGAGGAGGAGCTGGAGGCGCCGCTTCTGGCCGCCCGAGAGGTCCTTGACGGGGGTCGACAGCTGCGCGCTCGTGAAGCCGAGGCGCTCGAGCAGCTGGCCGGGGGTCATCTCCTTGCCGCCCGCGACGTACGTGGTGCGCTGGCGGCCGATGACGGTGGACACGCGGTCCTCGAGCACGTCCTTCAGCTCGTCGAGCTGCTGCGTGAGCACGGCGACCTTGATGGTCTTGCCGCGCTTGACCCGGCCGGTCGTGGGCTGGAGCGTGCCGGCGACGAGCGACAGGAGCGTCGACTTGCCCGCGCCGTTCACGCCGAGGATGCCCGTGCGCTCGCCGGGCGCGATGCGCCACTCGACGTCCTTGAGGATCTGCTTGTCGCCGTAGCTGACGGACACGTCGAGGAGGTCGACGACGTCCTTACCGAGCCGCTGCATGGCCATGGAGGCGAGCGAGACGGCGTCGCGTGCGGGCGGCTCGTCGGCGATCAGGGCGTTGGCCGCCTCGATCCGGAACTTCGGCTTGGCCGTGCGCGCGGGCGCCCCGCGGCGCAGCCACGCGAGCTCCTTCTTCATGAGGTTCTGGCGCTTGGCCTCGGAGACGGCGGCGCTGCGGTCGCGCTCGACGCGCTGGAGGATGTACGCCGCGTAGCCGCCCTCGAACGGCTCGATGAGGCGGTCGTGGACCTCCCACGTGGCGTTCGCGACCTCGTCGAGGAACCACCGGTCGTGGGTCACGACGATGAGGCCGCCGGAGCTCGGCGCCCAGCGGCGGCGGAGGTGGCCGGCGAGCCAGGCGATGCCCTCCACGTCGAGGTGGTTGGTGGGCTCGTCGAGGAAGAGGAGGTCGTGGTCGCCGATGAGGAGCTTCGCGAGCGCG
>Ga0265798_10008890_pt1 | contig 12705 bp, 14 predicted proteins | sample P3T30metagenome_FD_192430 | JGI IMG/M metagenome (GOLD analysis project Ga0265798, IMG submission 192430) | Plant litter microbial communities from East Loma Ridge, Irvine, California - P3 T30 | ecosystem: Environmental > Terrestrial > Plant litter > Unclassified | place: USA: California...
CTGCTCGCTGTCCTTGGAGACCTGCTCGACCGTTGTGGTGGTCTGCCCCAGCGTCACGGCCAGCTCTTCGATTGCCTGAGTGGTGCCCGCAACCAGACGATTGCCGCTCTCTACCTCGTTGTCGGCTTCACGAGTGGCGTTTGCGGCTCTGGATGCATAGTTGGACACCTCACTCACCGACGCCGCCATCTGCTTGATCGCCGTCGCAACCTGTTCGGCCTCACGGGTCTGGAGACTGATGTGATCGTTGTTGCGTGTGGAGGTCGTCGAGAGCTGGCTGGAGGAATGATTCACCTCCTGTGCCGCCTTGCGTACCTGAGTAATGGTGTCAGCCAGCCGAGCGAGCGCGGTTTTCAGGACGCCCATGACGCTGTCCGGGTAATCAGTGACGATGGTCTGCTGCAGGTCGCCCGCAGCCAGCCGCCTGATCGCTTCGGCGACCTCGACAGGTTCTGCGCCCAGCGTGGATTTCACGAAACGAATAATCACGGTCGCCATGATGATGCTCAGCAGCAAGGCCGCTCCGGTCGCCAGCAACATCAGACCGGAAAACCGGCTGGCGGTGGTCTGCACCTCATTGAGCTGAGCCTTGATCGTGGCTTCTTCGTAATCGATCAGCGCATTGATGCGCTTCAACCATTCGCTGTAATCACCAGAGGCGCGACTCAGCAACAACGCCTGAGCGCCCGCAATGTCGCCAGTCCTTCGCAATTCGACCACCGCTTTGCTGGACGCGAGCGTTTTGACTTCGATTTCCTTGATGGCGCGCAGCAGTTCCTTCTCTTCACGCGTCACCCCGGCGTGGCCTATCAACTGGTCCATGGGTTGCGCAGAGTCGGTATAGGCCTGCTCCAGACTTGCCACCTCGGCCAGATGAAACGCAAGGTCCTGATCGTTATTAACCAGCACCGCATCGCGCACGGCAATCGCCCGGTTATGGACACTGCCCCGGAAATTGATGGCGTAACGCTGAATCTTTGCCGCGTTGTCACTGACATCCTGCAGCGTGGAATCGATGACACCCACACGCTGCATGCCGACGGCTGTGATCAGGACGAGCAGCGACACGATGGCGGCAAAGCCGAGACCGATGCGGGTAGCGAGGCGGACGGGTGTTTTCATGATCAGGGCTCGGATTTTCGGGAGGGTCAAGTGGTGATGGCGATGGGGCATCACTTGATAGGTGCGACCATACGTGAGGGGAGGCGATTGGACTATTAAGAATATGTAACCTGATCGTTAGCTTTTAGCTATTAAACGTTTTCTGTCGATAGTCGAGCGAGCGATGTTTATCAGAATTCAGATCGTGATCGGGCAGGCGTAAGGAGAGGATAAGCGGGGGACGAGCAGGGGGCTTCAAGGACGCCCAGAAACAAGAAAGCCCGCACTAGGCGGGCTTCTTGTTGAACTTGGTGGTACACAGTCATTTGAACCGAATAGGCAAACTGCTGTATTTTATAGATATTATCTAGATCGGTTTTCTTAGGGATACAATTGGGGATACAGGGTGCTGTCTGCTGGGATGTTTTTTGGTCCCAATGTGCAGTCGTTCTGCGCGATTTCAATCATCGGGCGATCCCGACGAATGGCTGTCTCGATCATCAGCACTTCGAAGGGCATTTCCATCACTCGGTTTGTTTGGTGTGGTGAGATGACCGGTGTCTTCCAGATTTGCCTGTAACCATCGCCACCACCCTCTCGAACTCCTCTTTTGATTTCGCGTGAGGATCAGGCTTTGCTGCGAGTGCTTGGCCGTTGACTCTACCCATCAACCTTTTTTCGGGTTTCGGTAAAGGCGGCGTGTCCGAGGGCTGTCGCTTCTCAACCGAGTTTGCGGCGATGTAGACGTCCGCCCATGCATCTAGCTCCAGGCGGTCAAACCCCACACCCTGCTTCCCGATAGGAAACTCGCGCACATTAGGCCGCACGGTCTTGTTGAATTCATCCCTGCACATTCCTAGGTAGCTATGCGCCTGGTTCGCTCTCAGAATTCGCGGCGGAATGACGGTGTTGTTCATGGGATTGCCCTTAAGGCGTCGATCAAATGCTGATTCGCTGGTCGTATGACGGCCAGCCCGGTGCGCGAGCGGCAGTATCAGATACTGAAAACCGGACCGGCCGGTCAGAGGTTTCCCGCCGACGGCAGAAAATTAGCGCGGGAGACTGGCTCCAGCAATAGCCAAGAGATAGGCGGCTACTCACTCTCGGCCACGCGGCGCTAACAGCTGATTTAGCTTGCGCGACGCATCTGCGCGCAACGTTGATCGGCCATCGGTAGTGCTCGTCAAATTGTCGTTCGGCTCGCAGTTTCCTTTGTACTGCGGGTGAGACAAGCTCGCGTCCGCCTCAGCATCGATTATTTTCTGCAGCTTCTCCGCGTGAATGCGCAGGGGGCCGAGACTGCGGACGCAGGGCAATCGGCCTTCTTTCGCAAGCTTATATGCGGTCGTGCGACCGATACCTAGCATCTGGGCTGCTTTTGAGATGGATACGAGCGTCATGACGTTGCCTCCATATTTCAATGATTACTCTCGCAAGTTGCAGGAAGCGGGTCTAGAGGGAGCAGAGCGAGGGGCGGGTAGCGTTTCACGACCCCGCAGCTAAAAGTGAACTGTCCGGCTTGGGAAACAGGCTGGATGATTTGAATCGGCTCAATTTGGGGCGCCGTCACGATCGTCCCCAAAGCTCATGTTACGTCTCTTCTTGCGCCGCCACCGACGCATCAGAAACTATATCGGACATCCACTTGGCGATTGCTGATTGACGCCAGGCTACCGAGTTCGGCCCTATTCTGACCTGCGTTGGAAATGTGCCTTCTCTGATTCGGCGATAAACGGTGTTTCGCGCCAGCCCGGTTACGTGAAGGACCTCATTAAGACGTAAGAAACGATCCAAGTCTTTTTCGTCTGCCATGTCTTCCTCCACGGTTACTATCCGAACTGCTACGAAAATAGCACTTTCCCAAACCACCCAGAATCCGGGTAGTTTGTTCCGCCGCGCAGTATGGTTGTCAGGCCATTTCGTGGAAACCTATGTGGCAACCTCTGCGTGGAAACGACGCTCAGCCTGCACATGGATACGCCTTCACCTTGCTGGCGCCAACCCTGCGCCGATAGTGATGCTTCCACTGGAATGCCTGTTACACCTGTTACAGATCTCAAATGCCGTAACCATGGCCGGTCCAGGCACACCCGCCACCCTCCACGTAGGGGCGTTAGCACTGTTAGCCAGGTGTTACTCAGGTTCCTACCGCCACATCGTACCGCTCGTGCCAGGGCCGCCAATCCTCTGCAGCAGAATTTAGTCGCCATTCCGAATCCGTGGATACCGACGTGGATACCACGCTCTGGATACCTCGATTCGGAGAACCTACAGACGCATGAGCACCAGAGCACTACCGATTTTCTCGGTACTGCTTCTGAGTGGTGGAAATGCCACGGTGTGTTGAAATCTACACGGTGTGTGGAGTTCCACACGGTTGCGGTACCATCTGGTCGGCAGATTAGACCAGTCTTCGAATGGTCGTTGAGGTTCTAGGTATCCGCAGATGATGGAAAATGCTCCGTACGCATCCGCGTGAGCGTGCGTACCTGCCTGCGTACCAACCAGCTGCGTACCTGTTGAGCGCATAGCCCGATCAGAACCGGTCCTGCCCGTTGGGCGCAACTGGACGTTGTCCGCGCGTTGCTGAGTGCGCGAAATCGATGCGCGAAGTAATGCGCGAGATCTCGGCTATCCGTTCAGGCGCCAACGGCTCATGAATGTGGTCTTTCGGAGCTTGGGCTCAAGCGCTTGCTGCCAGGTGTCGCCGCGCATACGCCGCATCTTCACGGTGGACCAGTTCAAGCCTCGCTTGGCTGCCCACGCCATTGCCGGCATCGTCTCGCCGTCCAGAGTGATCAGCGTTGCCCCGGCGCACACCGTTGTGCGGATCGGCATACGCGGAAGTGAAATAGCGGTATTGCCAACGGTCACCAGTTGCATGCTCGGCCATCCTAAGTAAGTCCAGATGACGCGAATTTATGTGACTGGAAACAAACCGCTCACTCTGAGCGAGCCAACCCTCAAACCGCATGATTTCAAGGTCGGCCCGGCAGATCAGAGTCGGATCGATGGTTCTGACGGTTCCTTCGCCCGTATCGACCATGCGCCAGATCCCGGCACTTTGTACGCCTCATACTCATTGCGGATACGCGCCTGACGAAGTGCCTGATTCGCTGCACCTTGGGTCTGGTAGTAGCCTGATGTCGCAGCAAGGATCTCGTTCTCCCGCTGTGACGCTCGGCGCGCGGCGTCAGTCGATCCGTTCTGTCCTGCTGCGATACTCGCCACCGCTGGAACGTCTCTTCCGACCACGGCCCGGGGCAGCACGCCATTCAACGCATCCAGACCATCTTTCGAGGTCAATGCACTGGCCAAGACCCGGTTGGAGCGCTCATTGATCCTTGCACCGGCTGCGCGCGGCAGGGATCGCAGAAGGGTATGCATCAGTCCGGTACCCGAGCTTGCACTGAAGCCAATCGCAACCAGATCGCTCATGACGCCGTTCGCCTCGTCGATCTCAGCCTGACGTCTCGCCGTGGCGCTGTTGCCCAATGCTCTGCCACTGAGCCTGGACACTTCGATTTCATGGTTCAACGTGTTTTCCCAACGCTGGCGGGCTGCGTCGTCCGGCAGGATGGCGGCAATCTTTGCCCGCCCGTTTGGGGACCTGAGGTATTTGGTGATATCAGGCATCGCTGCAGCATCGTTGCCTATTTTCCCGATGATGGATGAGATGGCGCCGATTCGAACGGCCTCCTGTTCCGACGGGTTCAACCTGGCAATGTCGCTTGCCCAGCGCTCTGGGGAGATATTGGGCTTCATGATCATCGCCCCATGGTCTACCCCGTCCAAATAGCGGCTGTGCCCGGCGAATACGGCGCGCGCCTGGGCATAGGTGGGCGCGCTGGCATCCATCACGCTTAACAAATCATTTCTGATGCCGACGATATCCCGGGCTTCTGAACGGGCTCCTGAATTGAGCAGGCGCTCGATCTGGCCGTCGAGGTTTTGCTTGATCACGTCAAGGTCACCCGTGCGTGGCACAGTTATCGGGGTCACAGTGCCGTCTGGCGCGATTTCCATAAACTTGCCATCGAACTGACGGCCTTGGTTCGCGGCACGGCGCTCTGCGTCCCGATAGGCGGCCTGCATGGCTGGGCGCTGCATCAGGCTTTGCAGGTCTGCTGTCCAAGGCACTTCCTCGGCATGAGCAGCAGCGTAGAGCGGACCAGCTTCACGGGCCCGCTGCGCCATTGTTTCGTCGATGGCGGTATCTGCCGATCGGTTTACCCCGCTCAAGCTGCGCGCTTGATCGGAGAGGCGGGTGCGCTGCGCGGCCTGCCGCTGGGCCAGAGTTTCTACGATTGTGTATCTCGACTGACCTGGCGTGTTGGCCAAACGCTCGACGATCCCTCGCACGTTCTCTCCGCCAGCGTCTGCTGGAATGGCAGTGTCTGGTTGTCGGGCAGCGAGATCGTCGAAATGGGTACGGAATTGCTCGGGCGTAAGGCCGTCTCGCTCCAGCGCTCGGCCGAGCTGGGCCTGAGCTCTGACCTCCGGGTTGAACGCAGTATTTCGCACAGCCTTGGCTGCGCCGATCACAGCAGGAACGGCACCGCCGACCAAGCCCCCAAGTGCGGCGCCCTGTAACGCACCGGGAATACGATCTCCAATGTCGCCTTCGGCTGAGCCCAATCCGTATGCGCCACCGTAAGCCGCTCCCACGCCAGCGCTTTGTAGCATTGCGCGCCCGGTCGTCTGTCGTGCGGCGGCTCCAGTAGCGGATGCTCCAAGTGACATCCCGCCAGACGCGATAGCCGGAGCAATGCCACCGACTACTGCACCAACGGTCGACGTTACTGGATGCTGCTCCTGTCCGGTTTTCAGCTGGGCGCGCTGGTTGGCCACGTTCTCGTCATAGCGCTGCCGCCAAGTTTCAGCGGATGAACCATTCTGCGGGCTTGGGATAAGCGGCTGTACAGCAGCGTCCAGTCCAGCGAGTATTTCGTCTTGAAAGCCGAACGTGATGCCGTCACCGACTCCGCGAATAGCAGCCGTGCCAGCACCTACATTGTCCTTGGAGTCACTGAATGCGCCGTCGTACCAGGGTCGGCTCTGCTCGGTTACTGCCACGGGCGGCGTTGAGGCCGGCGCTGCGGGCGCGGCCGGCTGTCGCTGTGCAGCGGGCGTAATGATTGGCGCGCTTTCCCAGGCATAGCTTCCCTGAGCCTGTTGATTGCCTGCCTGGACAGTCTGAGCGTCGGGAAGCCTGTTCGCCCGCTCGGGTGCCGGAGTGATGATCGGTGAGTCGTCCCATGCGGCCATTATGGTTTTCTCCGATGGTTGCCCTGTGGATCAATGAAGTTGGCACCCGAAGGAAGTCGTGCGAACTGCTCTTCTGTGCTGATCCGGTAGATAGGTGCCTGGGCAGGTGCGGGCTGAGAGCCTTGTGCCGACTGTTGTTGGTTCCGATTTGGCCGCTCAGCAGGTCTACCAAGCGGTGCTGCCAGAATTTCGGCGGTGCCCAGACCGTCACGAATGCCTTGTAGTGCAGTGACGCGAGATTCGTGTTTTTGAGCAATGACCTGGTCGCTGTCGCCGGGTTGTGCCAGGAACATTTTGCCGTAGGTTTCCATTTCCTGATTGGTGATGGCCGCGCCGCTGTCCTTCCTCAAAATGGCTGAAACGAACTCCCGACCGGACTGCTCAGCTTGCTGGCGCTCTTTCGAAACCAGCGAATTGGCCAGTGACGAATCGCCAACGAACGGAATGCCGCGTATCGCTGCATCTGCCAAGCCGCGGACAGCACTTCGATCGCCAGACGCCGATGCAGTTAACGCGCTGCTTTGATCCTCAAGTCGGTCGTTAGACGAGTTCCCCCTGCCGAAGTAGTTCAGGTCCTTGGACTGTGACTCGGTGAGTTTCACACCGGTGGCAGATGCTTCACGTCTTGCCTTGTCTGCCTCTGCCGTCGTCCTGTCGATGTTGGCCAGCGTTTGCTGCCGAGCTAAAGCCTTGGAGTTATCAGGGTCGAGTGCACGCTGGAGCGCCTGCTGCTGCTGAAGTGTCGCGTTCGGAGCGGTCCCGGCGGTCATGATATCTTCCAGCCTTGCCGCCTGACGTTGCTGGCTGTCAGTAATCCGACCTTCGCGTCGGTCATCCACGGAGCGCTGAGCAATATCTACCGCGTTAGCCAAGCTGCGAGTGTGCATGTCGCGTTCTTGCGCAAACCTCTCATCCTTCTCTTCACGCCGCCTATCAAGTCTCGGCCCTAGCGATGATCGACCGCTGTCGCTAATCACGTTGAAATTGCGGTCCCGTTCTTGCCGGGCCAGTGCGATCCCCAGGCGGTCTTGATCTGCGTAGCCGCTACGCAAGTCACTGGCGCGCTGAAATCTGGTTGCTGCCAGAGCTGCGTCTCCCGACTGAGCCTGGCTGAGTGAGCCAATACCGTCACCCATGTTACGCACAGATCCCAGGCTCGCGAGGGTTGGCTCCTGGCCTGCAGTCTGTCGAGATCGGTCCATGTAGACGTCTGCGGGGCCTTGGTTTTGCGCAGCAGCCACGGGCTGACTTGGTGCTGACTGCCAAGCCTGCGACAACGAGTTCGTGCGCTGCGTTGCGGGAGAATTCGGGGCAGTAAAGTTGGTACCGACAGAGTTCAGCGTCGATGCGGTATTGCTGAATGACGCCTCCCCATTGGCACCGATACCGCCATAGATCGCGCTCTTGCCATCTCCAATGCCGGTAGAGAATGCGTCTCGAAGGTTTGGCTGGCGCGAGACTGGTGACGCAGGCGCCGTTGCCAAGCCCTGTGCAGCAGGCTGTGATGCCTGCAGATACCTCGCAGGCGTGTTGGTGGCATCGAAGGACGTCTGACGGGGACCGGCATCCGCCAAGCTCAGCGGTCGATCTGTGGCCTGGCTGGCCAACTGCTGAGTAGCGCGCCCGACCGGGCCTGCCGGTGAAGGCGTTGCGACAGGCGTGGCCTGCTCTGGCTTCGGCAGGTATTGAGCCGGTGTATTCGTCGCATCGAACGACCTCTGTTTTGCTTTGGCCGCCTGAACGATATCGCCGGCCAGGATTGGGTCGTAGTCATCTATGCTGCTGGTCGCCATGGGGCACTCCGGCTAATTGGGTGGGTGAGTCACAATTAGAGAGTTTGTGACTCAAACCCGCTCCACAACCGGAATCTGGATTATCTCAGTTGGCCTGTTGCCTCGGCTTACGCCCGCGCCGCACCTCTCCCAGAGCCTCGCTCCAGTTCATTCCTCGATAGCGCCGCATCCTCAACGCCTGCCATTTGATGCCCTGGATCAGCGCCCATTCCTTGGCTGGTCGCGTTTGGCCGGCGAACATGACCGGTGTGTTTGCTGAGCAGATGTGATGCAGATCGATGGTGTGGTGCATGGTTGGCCCCTGGGTCTGTGATGGGCTATGTATATGTGACCGGACCGCCCTGAAAACCTGCATTGCGGTTCATTCGTGGGGCCCAGTGACGTCTCGGAAGAGGTTTCAGCCCTATGTGCATGGGCGCGATACATGTTCGTCTGCGCGTGCGCCGGGGTGTTCGGCATAAGCCAAACAAAAAGCCCACTCAGTGGCGGGCCGGTTCAGATTGGAAAGGGTGGGGATTGAAACGAAAGCCCGGCGCTAGGGCTGGCCGTTCACTATTGAGCGCGCCACGAAACCGAGAAACGCGATTTCGTGGCGCGAAAGAACGTTGAAAAATATTCGGTTCAGGCCTATATTGTTGTGGCAGGATTGAGCCGATGAAGGTCGGGGTAGGTTCTGCTTTTTTTTGCTTAAAATTCAGCGAATTATTCCAAATGGATCGTTTTTGCTCGCACCTTTGAAGCAGATAGGCTCAAGGATCTTGAAGTGGTCGCTCAGTGAGGGTCGGTTCGGGTTTGGGATTTCTCTTCGTAGCAGCGCGTAGGCGCAGAAATCGACCATCTGAATCAGATACGATGCCTCTGAGTTTCTGAATATTGGGTCTTCGATAACCCGGTTTATCGGGATATTTTTGCTTGCTTCAGGTCCGTCGTCCCACGTTCCGAATTTGCTAGGTATGGGATTGTATACACCCAATCTTCTAACGAGGCGGGTGTACTCACCCTCTTTGCCCTCGTCGCTGATAATGATAGCGTGTCCATCCTGGGCCTCCATCGTGCGGTTTATTCGGTTCAGTATTCGCTCGTATGCCCATTCTTGATTTCTATTTACAACATTGAACAAAAGCAGCTTCTCTGGACCGATATCGGCAAGAGTTTTTAGGGCGTAGGCGAAAATTCGTTCACGCATGCTCTTGTCGAGATGCTTGTCTGACGGCCTACCTCTGCCTGATACGAACTTGGTAGCGTGCAGCTCCTTGTTCATGTAGATCCCGGCATGCTTCCGAAGCTCTTTTCGAAAACGGATGACCTCTCCGAAGACCTCTCTCCAGTGTTGAGAATGCACACCTATGGCCGTGAACATGTGAGTTCCATTCTCGCCAGAGTCATCCATGTAAAAAATGTACATCCCTTCCCCCTTTGATTAATTTACACAACCCCACCACGCCAAATATGCCGTCCTTTACACAAACTTTTCAACAACCTGACCGCGACCTCAACGAGCCTTCAGTCATACGCACCATGGAAATGGTCCCAGGCAATCAGATCAAAAACAACCGCGAAAAAGCTTTTTATGATGACGCTAAGCCTGGCCCGCCCCACTCACGCCTTGCCGGAGCAATCGCTCCATCTTTCCCTTCATCCTTATACACATCAAGCACATCGATCGCCGTGCCAAGTGGTCCGGCCTACTCAGATCGTTCCCGCACAACCCTTCCTTCCCTAACCTCATCTACATACCCAGCCAACTTTTCCTCGTCGGCCTGGAACAGCATGATCATCTTCAGGATGGCCTGAGCATCAGGCTCGTTACCCGCCAGGCTCAATCGCTCAGCGATTCGCATCAGCTCCACCGCTGACCATTTGAAGTCGGCAGCGAGGCCCTGAAGGTCGCGCGCGAGTTCCTGATTCGGTTTTGTCAGCCCCATGCCTGATACTCCTACAAATCCCCACCGCGCCAGATGACCTGGCCTTTCTTTCTGGTATGGCAGGTGGCTACTCTGTCACGCGCCACGAAATGCGAGCAAGCCAAATCTTGGCGCGGAGCTCCAGCAACGTCTGCAGAGTAGCTGGCACTGAGCCGAACAACCGGCCCAGCGAGCGGATGCGCTCAAATCTGAGTGCATCCAGCGTATCCGACTACGAGCGCGCTCCACGAATCCGGGAGTGAGCGCGGCCATGGACTGGAATCCGTCTAGGGTCTGTCAAGATTCTAATCCAAGGAGCACAGATGTACTTTAATCAGGCAGAGGAAAACACTCAAAAGTGAGCGGGCAGACATCTGAGCAGTAGCTAAAGTGAAGCGAAACGAATGCATCGAGATTCGTAATCTAGATGCTAGATTGACCCTCATATGCCAATTTTATCCACCGAGGCGGAAGTCATGGAAGCTTACTTATTCACCGGAGTAATACTGCCCGAGAGAGCGCAGCTATCGTTGCAGACAGAAAATAACTTCACCCACTTTATCTCAGGTGTCTCGGGCTCTATAAAGGTCAGCATCCTCAACAACCAAGTTGCGGTATGGGTGACTAGCGATCATGAATGGAACCTTTTTGATCTTCGCAGTCTGGTGAAGACTTGGGTGCAAAATCAGATATCTATGGTGGGCTATTTGCTGGGATACGCATACGATCTTGCCATTTCGCGTGTTGTGAACCTGAGTAAAGAAGTTGATTACGTTTTCGGTATTGATATCCCTTGCCTTGCATCCAAGCGCACAAACGTTGATTTAACTACGTCTCTAGAGGCGCTGAATCGGAAGTCTACAGGCCCGAACGGTGTGTTTTTAAACCGCTGCTTTACTGATCTCAGCTTTGCAATCAGGCACGCTGACGACACGGGGTTTTACTGCTATCGAGCGGTGGAAGCATTACTCCATCACTGTGCCGCTGTTCACAATATCGAAAATGAAAGCAAAGCCCTCAAATGGGATAAATTTAGACAGGTTACGAACTGTGATAAAGCTGCGATCTACGCGTTGAAAGATGCCGCCGATCCGCTGCGTCACTCTGAGATTACCGCTATGACATCCCAGCCGATGGACAATCTACTGACGAACACCTGGGATATTGTTGATAAGTACTTAAGTAGCCTTCCAGCTCAGTAAATGCTTGAGCCGGGCGAATATAATATTCTGAGCACTTGTAAAGCTGTCGAGCTGCAAATCAGCTCTGAGCGCACGCAGAAACAACCCAGCACCTGGCCTCCCATTTCGGGAGGCCAGGTGCTGGTCAGCAAATTTCCGCGCGACGCAATGACACTAGGTCAAATCGTGGCGCATGAACGAATTAGTGAGCTGTTCCTCACTGGTGGTCTTTCAGGAGCGCCCAGCCCAAGCAGCGTTTGTATTCGCAGAGTCAATGCAGCGTGAGGTGGGGAGGCTTTTTTGGAGCTAGCGGTGCACCAGGCCCGAATAGGTCGGGTAGTTGGTCCTCTGGGCATTCCCGGATGAATTGGATCATTGCTGCGTGGCAGGCGCGGTAGATCGGCCCGCCAGCCCCCCAATCGTCGCCGTAGCCTGCCGAGCTGTCCTCAAGCTGTGACAGATACGCTACTCCTTGCAGGCTGGTATCACCGTCCTTGGCAGCTTGATGCCGGTGGACGGGATTCACGTTCAGCAGATCGCACATCCGGTCGAAGCCTAGCGCTTCGGCCAGTCCGTCGCGGTCGAACATAAACGACTTTCCAAACCCGGTAAGGATGGCTCTCGCTCCAGTGCGTTGCACTTCTCGGTGTGCCAGTGCTTGCTGCTCGATATCTGCAATAGCCAGCTTGGTGAAGGGCAAGAAGGGTTTGAGTTTGCCTGCCTCGCGGCGAAAGGTCCGTCGCTCAGCGGTGATCGAATCAAGTCTGTCAGCCACGATGCGACAGATCCGCCGTGAGGTGATCAGTTTGGTACTGGCGCTGATGCCTGGCTTTAAGGCGATGTTGCAGAGCCTCATGAGAACGCTAGATGTCATTGGTGTATCTCCATGGGCGCTTGGTCGTAATTGGCGCGCAGCTCGGCCCCAGCAGGGCAGTGGCGACCGGTCGGCATGCTGCAGTTGCGGCATGCCATAACGTGGTTGATGTACTGGTCCCGAGCATGTCGCCACTCTGGTGTGGCTTTGGCGGCGTGCGTGTAGGCGCGCTCCAGAGCTGTCTGGTGGCTACCGCGCTCGATCAGCGTGAGCAGTGGTCGATCCATTGGGCTTTTCGTCAGGCTTGGTCGTGATGCGGCGGCCCGGGGCTGCAGACCATCCAGCAGGCCGGAAAGGAGGCTCATTGCCGGATCTCCCCGGCTTGGCGATGACTCTCATATGTGTCTGTGAAAAAAAATCGGGGGAACGGGGGAACAGTGGGAACAGCCAATGATTCCGGGGCTTTCAGAGGGGGTACATGTACCCCACCCAAAAAACGGGGGAACAGTGATAACCAGATGCGCGAAATGGCTGGCGCTCTTATATTCAAAAACATGTTTGTGTTCCCCCTGTTCCCCATACATTCAATAAGGGGGAACGGCTTAAAGCCCCGTAGATACGGGCTGTTCCCCCGTTCCCCCTGT